>JACCDS011585857.1_pt1 | contig 13897 bp, 12 predicted proteins | sample 7446441 | NCBI WGS metagenome assembly JACCDS01 (sample SAMN15323445, study PRJNA562643) | freshwater metagenome | isolation source: river surface water | place: USA:Blue River Watershed | collected 2017-08-17 | reverse complement strand
GCTGGCGTCTTGCGCAGCGGCTGCTGGCCCACGCGCCCGGGTTCGGGCGTGGCCGGACTGTCGGCCGCCAGTTCCGCGAGGATCGCGCAGTGCGGATCGTCGCTGCCATGGCAGGACATCACCAAGCGCTCGAGCGCGGCCTTCATTGCCGCCATCTCGCGCATTTTCTCGGCCAGGTCGTCCAGGTGCCGTCTGGCCACCTCCTTGACCTCGCGGCTCGCGCGGCGCCGGTTGCTCCACAGGCCGAGCAGATCGGCGATCTGCGGGATCGAGAAGCCCAGGCTCCGGGACTGCCGGATGAAGCGCAGCACGGACACGTCACGCTCGCCGTACTGACGGTAGCCGGCGTCGGTGCGCTCCGCCTCAGGCAAGAGGCCGATCTGCTCGTAGTGACGGATCATCTTCGCCGAGACGCCCGCCGCCTTCGCCGTCTCGCCGATGTTCATGCTGCTGTTCATGGGTTCTCCGGGTTGAGTGGGGCCAGTCGCACCAGTGTTCACCTTCCCACGGGGGCAAGGTCAAGCGTTTCCTGGGCCCCTGGCAGTGATCACTGATGGCAGGCCGACCGCCTCGCTGCGCCGGGGGCGGATGGGATGTCAACGCGGCCCAGCACTTCGCCGAGGGGCCCTGTCTGCAGTGAGCCTTCGTCCGCGCCCGCACGCAGGCGCACGATGTCGCCCTGGCGCAGGTTCACGCCCTTTGGTGACCGCGCCAGGAACTCGGGCGTGTGCCACTCGGCGCCATCGGCCAACTTCAGCGCGCAGCGCACGCGCACCGCCGCGCCGGCGCTCAGTTCGGCGTCGGTGAAACCCGCCACGCGTGCGGCTTCGGCTGCGGCGTAGCGCAATTCGGCTTCGCCGACGGTGCGGAAGAACGACGCCTCGGCCTGGTCAGGCGCGCCACCCACCGGGTGGCACCGCACCAGCTGACGGATGGGGTCGCCGGGCTTCAAGCGCCACGGCACGGAGCTGCTGGGGTCAAGCGGCGCTTCGGCAGCGCGCGCCTCAAGAAACGCGGCGTGCACTGCAGGAAACCGGCCCTGGATCCGCGGCCCGGCGAAGGGATCGCCCGGAGCCCGCAAGACCAGCCGCATGCCCGGTGCCAGCCGCGTGCCCGCAGGCACCAGGGTGGTGATGGTGTGCAGCCGCGCGCCATCGGACGAGCCGGGGTCGGGCAGGGCGCAGCTGGCCAGCACCAGACGATGGGCCGCCACATCGGCCGGGCCGACGCCTGCCCTCACGGCTGCGTGCAGGTTGGCGTGGCTGGCGCCTTGCGTCAGTTCCGCGCGCGTGCGGGGCACCGCGACGACATCGCCCACAAGTTCGCGCCCCGGTGCCGGTGTGGTCTGGCAGCCGGCCAGCAGTGCGGTGGCGGCGGCCAGCATCACCGCAGCGACCTGGACGCCGCGGCGGATGCGGCACCTGGGCCCGGCGCGCGGTGTCGTCATCGCTTTCATGGCCAGCCTCCTTGCAGAAACATCATAGGCAGCGACATCCCCGCCAGACAGCGCGGCGGCGGCAGCACTGTGTTGTCGCCACGGCAACACGGCCCTCCAAGACAATGCCGCTCACCGCAGCCGAGGAAGGTGGGGCCCGATGGATCGGCATCACGCCATGCAGTGTTTTTGTCGGGTCGTGGAAACCGGCAGCTTCGCCGCCGCCGCGCGCGATCTCGACGTGGCCCGCTCGGTGGTCACGCGCACCATCCAGGATCTGGAGGAGTGGACGGCCAGCCGGCTGCTCGAGCGCACCACGCGCACCATGCAGCTCACCGAGGCAGGCGACCGCTTCTATGCCTACTGCAGGCGCGTGCTGCAGGACACCGAGCAGACGCTGTCGGCCATGCGCAGCGCACGGGCCGAGCTCGCCGGGCGCATCACCATCTCGACACCCGTGTCGCTGACCCTGTCGTTCCTGAACGAACACCTACTGGCCTTCCAGGCCGACCACCCGGCACTCGAACTCGACCTTCGCCTTAGCGACAGGCCGGTGGACCTGGTGCGTGAGGGGGTAGACCTCGCACTGCGTGGCCGCGCCGCGCTCGAGGACTCCTCGCTCGTGGCGGTGCCGCTGATGACCTTGCCTCGCGTGGTGTGTGCCTCGCCGGCCTACTGGCAGCGCCACGGCAAGCCCGAGCACCCGCAGGCCCTGGTGCAGCACGACTGCCTGAGCTACGTCCTCGGCAGCGATGCATCGCGCTGGGAGTTCGACGGCGCCGACGGCCACCACGCCGTCGAGGTGCGCGGTCGCCTGCGTTCTGACAACAGCCTCCTGCTGATCGACGCCATGCGCCAGGGCCTCGGTGTCGGTCTGGTGCCCGAGCCGATGGCGCGCCGCGCACTGGCCGCCGGCGAGCTCGAGCTCGCGCTGGGCGACTTCCGGGCCGAACCGCGCACGCTGTACGCGGTCTACCCCAGCCGCGAGCACCTGCCCGAGCGGGTGCGCGCGCTGGTGCGCTTTCTCAAGGAGCGGCTGCCCGCGCCAGCTGTCGGCTGAGCTGGCTCTTTACCGCTCAGCGTCGTAACGCATCATGGCGGATCGGTAGCCAATGTCCGCTGCCTCGCCGCCGACCACGAGGATTCGACCATCGACCAGCAGCGTGGCGGTGTGCAGTTCGCAGCCTGCGTTCAGGCTGTCTGCTCTTCGTGACCCGGTACTCGGAAAGTACTCTTCCGCGGTGGCGGTGTAGCCGCTGCTCGACCGCCCAGCCACCAGCAGGATGCTGCCCGATGTCGTGCTGACACTGGCGGCTCCCGCGCGCGGCAGGAGCAGGTCCCCGGCGGGCGTGAAGCGCTCGTTGGCCGGATCGAAGGACAGCACGGACGCCAGCGGCCGGGGTGAGAGATCGTCGGCAGCCACCGTCTCCCCGCCCAGCAGCCAAACGCGGCCGTCAACCAGGTGCGACGCGTGGTGTGACCGCGGGGTCCAGTCGGCAGACAGCGCGGTGAAGCGCTCGGATCGGGGATCGAAGACCTCCGCTGCGATGGCCCGCGCCGCTGCCGTGTATCCGCCCGTCACGAGCACCCGACCATCGGGCAGCAGGCTCATCGTATGGCCGGCCCGTCCGTGCTGCATCGGTGCAGCCAGGCGTCGGAATCGCCGTGTCGAGGGCTCCCACAGCTCGGCGGAGGCACTGATGCCTAGGGGCACCACCTCGCCGCTGGACCATCCGCCGGTGACGAGCACGCGGCCGTCGATCAGTTCGATCGCCGCATGGTGAACCCGAGCGACCGACAGTTCCCCTGCCGGCGTGCTGCCCCCGGACATGAGGTCCACCTGCTCGGCCTGGCGCGCGCTGCCCCACGAAACCAGGCCGCCGCAGATCAGGACGCCGCCCTGGCGCAGTGCCGTCGCGCGATGCAGCGCGCGGCCGCCCGCCAGCCGCCCGATGCGGGACACGGCACCGGTCTCCGGGTCGACGCGATCGATGGCATCCGACAAGACGCCTTGGCCACGCGACCCGCCGGTCACCACCACCGTGCCGTCAGGCGCCGCCGAGGCCGCGTGCTGAGAAACGGTCAGGCCATTGCGCAACACCGTGGCGCGGCGGGTTCCGGTGCCTGTCGGGTCGCCGCCCGTTCCGCCACCACAGGCGGCAAGGATGCTCAGCGCACCACCGGCAGCCAGCAAGCGCCGGCGCGTGCACGGAGCGTCGACTCGATCATGCGGGAACATGCTCGGCACCGACTCGAGAAGCCGCCTCAACCCGTCCCCGGGCCAAGGCCTGCGCCACCTGGGCCACGTGGGCGCCCTGGAAGCGCGCGCCGGCCAGCTCGTTGTCCGAGACCTGCCGCCCACCATCCCCGCCGGCCAGCGCCGTGGCGCCATAGGGCGTACCGCCCGTGATCTCGTCCATGCGGGTCAGGCCTGCGAACGAGTAGGGCAGGCCGACGACCAGCATCCCATGGTGGAGCAGCGTCGTGTGGAAGCTGGTGAGGGTCGTCTCCTGCCCGCCATGCTGCGTGCCGGTGACGGCGAACACGCTGCCGACCTTGCCGATGAGCGCGCCGCGCGCCCACAGCCCACCGGTGCGATCGAGGAAGTTGCGCATCTGCGCCGCCATGTTGCCGAATCGGGTGGGCGTTCCGAAGACGATGGCGTCGTAATGCGCCAGCTCCTCGGGGTCGGCCATCGGTGCGCGCTGGTCGAGCTTGTAGCCGCTTCCACGTGCCACGACCTCAGGCACCAACTCGGGTACGCGCTTGAGATCGACGGTCACGCTGGCGACGCTGCGCGCGCCCTCGGCGACGGCTTCGGCCATCGCCTCGACGTGGCCCCAGCTGGAGTAGTAGAGAACGAGAACGCGTGTGTTCATGGCAGGGTCTCCTGTGAAAAAAGATGGACTTATCGGATGGCTGGAAGCTCGAAACCCAGCACCTCGGCGCCGTGGCTCGCAGCCAGCGACAGCGGCTGAGTGGCCTCCGGCTGCACGAGGGCGTCGCCGGCCTGCAGGGACTGACCGCTCACCGACAGCACGCCACTCATCACGTGCAGGTAGCGGGCAGAGCCGGGCTGTCTCGGCAGTGGCAGCGGCGCGCCTTCTTCGGTGCGGCCCCAGGACACGGTGGCGTCGGCGTCGATGGGCAGGCCGCCCGCGCCGCAACCCGACGCAAGCACCACCCAGCGACCTGCCGCCGGCGGCGTGACCTGCAGCGTCTGGATGTGCGGCTTCAGCCCGGCCGTGCGGGGTGCCAGCCAGATCTGGAAGTGGTGATCGATCTCGTCGGCCGACGGGTTCATCTGGCTGTGGCGGATGCCCGTGCCCGCACGCATGAACAGCAGCTTGCCGGGTGCGATGGTGGTGTGGCCGCCGAAGTCGTCGCGGTGTTCGATTCGGCCTTCGCGCGGCAGCATCAGGATTTCGAGGTTGTCGTGCGGGTGCATGGCGAAGCCGAGCCCAGGCTGCACGCGGTCTTCGTTGATGGCCAACAGCGGACCGAAGCGTGGCCACAAGGGGTCGTGCCAGCCGCCGAACGAAAAGCTGAAGTGGGCGTCGAGCCAGTCGTTGGCGTAGTGGCCCCTGTCAGCCGCCCGGCGGATCTGGAACGCAGCGTCCTTCATGGCCGGCTCCCACTGCCCAGCAGCGTGGCTGCCGGGCGCGCCGTGGTACTGCTGATTAGCCACAGCGCCGCGCCGATGAGGGCCAGTGCCGGCGCAGTGGTCCAGGGCAGGCGCTCGCCGAAGAACAGCGTGCCCGCCGCCACGCCGGTGGCCATCACCACGTAGCCCATGAAGCTGAAGGTCACGGGCTCGGCACGCTGCTGCAGCAGGAAGTAGAGGATGTAGCCCGCCACCAGGGCCGCAGCCTGCAGCGCCAGCCAGAACAGCGCCGCAGCCGTCACCGGCACCTGCAGGCCACCGGCGACGGTGCCGAACAGCGCCAGAAAGGCCGCGGAGGACAGCAGTGTCAGGCCCGACAGCCACTCGGCCGCCAGCCCAGCCGGCAACCGCACAGAGCGGTAGACGTTCGCAGCGGCGATGACAGCGGGGATGGCCAGCACCAGCCACAGCGCCGCAGGCACCTCCTGCGGTGCGCCTGTCGCCAAGGCGCCGCGGCCGGCCACGAGCAGCAGCGCACCGGCCAGCCCGACGGCCACACCGCCGACGCGGCGCAGCAGCGGCTGCTCCAGCCCCAGCAGCAGCGTGATGGCGAGCGTGAACACCGGCGGCAAGGTGAACGCCAGCGCGGTGAAGCCGGCGCCCGCCTGGCCTGCCAGCCAATACGCCGCGGACATCGGCAGCGCGTGGCCGAACAGGCCCGCGATGAGCCCAAAGCGGAGCTGTGCCACGTTGAAGGCCGGCCGGCCATGCCGCAGGCGGCCAATGGCCATCAGCACCAGCCCTGCGGCGACCGTGGGCCACAGCGCAAAGGCCAGGGCGCCGACCTGCTCTGCGGCGGCAGCCTTGGCCAAGGGCATGCCCAGGCCGAGGAAGATGCCGGTGCCCAGCAGCACCGGCCAGAGGAAAGATTTCATGTTGCGTGATCTCGTCAGGTAGAGCCAGGGTCAATGTAGGCAGCGGCACCGTGCGGACATAGGCGCTGACGCGCACTTCACTGTTCGCGGATCACCATCAATGCCGAGGCGCGCAGCCTCTGCAGCAGGCTGGCGCGGGTGTCGTGGCGAGGCACTTCAAAGTGGAGTGGACCGTGCCCGTAGACCTCCAGACGCGCATGCCCGAAGGCCGACACCCGAAGTGCTTCATCGTGAGGTGCTACGTGCACAGCGCCAGGCTCGAGCACGATGTCGTCGAGCTCGCCGTCGACGGTCGCCCACACGGTGCCACCGGCGCTGCGCAGCAGATCGCCTGCACGAACCGACAGGGTCAACAGGTGCTGCTCATCCAGCCGGATCTCGGTGCGGGTGCCGATGCCGAAGGGCTGGGGCTGGGGTGTCTTCATCGCGGTCATGGCCGTGCTCCTGTCGAATGAGGTGCACGGCAGTCTTCTCCCTGCCACCGCGTCAAGGTCAACACCGATCGGTCCGCGTCGGACGCGTCGGGCAGCAGCCCCGCACGGCGCGCTTGACCTTGCCATTGCGGCAATCCCCAGCATCCCGGCATCCCATCACCAGGAGCCGAACATGACGATCTCTCACGAGCCCCGACAACCCGGTCCGCGCAGCCTGCCGGCCACGCTGGCCATCGGCGCGATCTCCGTGCTTGCAGCCGCAGTGCTGGCTGCGTGCCAGCCCGCAGTGCCGGATGCGCAGGCGAGTCCGGCCGCAGCCGCGCCGGCGCCGACGGTGCCGGTTGCCTTCGTGCGCTCGGTGGCGATGGAAGCCGGGCCGACCCAGGTGGCCCGCGTGGAAGCCGCGCAGCAGGTCGAGCTGCGGGCGCGTGTCTCGGGCCCAATCGAAGCGGTGCTGTTCCGCGAAGGCGAAGCGGTGCGTACCGGCCAGCCATTGTTTCAGATCGACCCGAGGCCCTATGAGGCTGCCTTAGCCCGTGCCCGCGCCGAGTTGCAGCTCGCGAAGGCGCGCGAAGCGCTGACGGCGGGCGAGGCCGAGCGCGCGCGCGCGCTGCACACCGACCGTGCGATCGCCGCCGAAGAGATGGAGCGCCGCACCGCCGCGCACGCCGAGGCGCAGGCGCGCCGCGCCGCTGCCGAAGCCGCTGTGCAGACGGCCCAGCTCGACCGCGACTTCACGCTGGTGCGCTCGCCGATCGACGGCCGCATCGGCCGTGCGCTGGTGACGGCTGGCAACATCGTTGCCTCTGGCAGCAACGCCACCCCGCTGGCCACGCTGGTGAGCATCTCGCCGCTGCACGTGCACATCGACGTCGCCGACCGCGCGCTGCGCCAGCGCCTGGCGGATCGGCAGGGCGCCAAGGGCTGGAAGGCGCGCATCGTCGACGCCGACGGTCAGCGCGAACTGGCGCTGGCACCGATCGACTTCACGAACCACTCCATCGACGCCGCCACCGGCACGGTGCGCCTGCGTGCCCGCGTCGATGCCGCGGTGGCTGGGTTGATGCCCGGCCAGTACGTGCGCGCGCAGCTGGCGACGGGGGCTGCCCGGCCGGTGCTGCTGGTGCCCGACAAGGCCATCGGCACCGACCAGGGGCGGCGCTTCGTGCTCGTGGTGAGCGAGGCGGGCAAGGTCGAGTACCGCCCGATCGGTGTCGGCCCGGCGCAGGGCGCGGACCGGATCGTGAGCGAGGGCCTGAAGGCCGGTGAGCAGGTCATCGTCTCCGGCCTCATGCGCGTGCGCCCGGGCATGACGGTCAAGCCGCAGCAGCCCACCGAGCCGGCAGCGCCGCAGGCGCAGAGTGACTCGGGCCCTGTGCCCGAGCGGTCCTGATTCACGCGGAGTGATTGACCATGAACCGCCTCGCCAGACTTTTTGTTGACCGCCCGATCGTGGCGATCGTGCTGTCGCTGGTGCTCTTGCTGGCCGGCCTGCTCGCCATGGGCAAGCTGCCGCTGACCGAGTACCCCAACGTGATGCCGACCACCGTGCAGGTGCGGGCCGCCTACCCGGGCGCGAACCCGCAGGTGATCGCCGACACGGTGGCCACGCCGCTGGAGACCGAGCTGACCGGCCTGCCGGGCCTGCAGTACATGGGCTCCAACGCCAGCGGCGACGGCCGCTACCTGCTGACGCTGACCTTCGGCGCCGATGTCGACCCGGCCCGTGCCGAGACCGACACGCAGAACCGCGTCGCCCGCGCGCTGCCGCGCCTGCCGGCCGAGGTGCAGAAGCTCGGTGTGGTCAGCGAGAGCGTCGCGCCCGACATGCTGATGGTGGTGCACCTCACGTCGCCGGAAGGGCGCTACGACCTGCTGCACCTGTCGAACTTCGCGCAGCTGCAGGTGCGCAACGCGCTTCTGCGCGTACCCGGCGTGAGCAAGGTGGTGATCTGGGGCGCCGGCGACTACAGCCTGCGCGTCTGGCTCGACCCCGAGCGCATGGCCGCACGCGGCCTGGTCGCTGGTGATGTGGTCGACGCGATCCGGGCGCAGAACCTGCAGGTGGCCGCAGGCTCCGTGGGCCAGCAGCCCGATGCGCGCAGCGCGCACCAGCTGCCGCTGACCGTGGCCGGGCGGCTGACCTCGCCCGAGGCTTTCGGCGACATCGTGCTCAAGAGCGGGCCCACGGGCGAACAGCTGCGGCTGAAGGACGTGGCCCGTGTCGAGCTGGGCGCCAGCTCGTACTCGCTGCGCAGCCTGCTCGACGGCAAACCCGCGGTGGGCATCCAGATCGTGCAGGACCCTGCGGCGAGCGCTGTCGAGGTGGCCGCTGCAGTGCGCGCCGAGATGGCGAAGCTGCAGCAGGGCTTTCCGCAGGACATCGCGCACCGCATCGCCTACGACCCGACGCTGTTCGTGAGAGCCTCGATCCACAACGTGGTGCAGACGCTGGCCGAGGCCATGGTGCTGGTGGTGCTCGTCGTGCTGCTGTTCCTGCAGAACTGGCGCGCGTCGCTGATCCCGATCGCGGCCGTGCCGGTGTCGCTGATCGGCACCTTGGCGGTGATGCACGCCGCCGGCTTCACGCTGAACACGCTGAGCCTGTTCGGCCTGGTGCTGTCGATCGGCATCGTGGTCGACGACGCGATCGTCGTCGTCGAGAACGTCGAGCGCCACCTGGCGCGTGGCCTGAAGCCCCGTGAGGCCGCGCTGGCTGCGATGCAGGAGGTGACAGGCCCGATCCTGGTCATCACGGCCGTGCTGGCTGCGGTGTTCATCCCGACCGCCTTCATGGGCGGCCTCTCCGGCCAGTTCTACCAGCAGTTTGCGTTGACCATCGCGATCTCGACCGTGCTGTCGGCGATCAATTCGCTGACGCTGTCGCCAGCACTGTCGGCGATGTGGCTGAGGCCGCATGCTGCAGACCACGGCGGGCCGCTCGCGCGCTTCTTCGGCGGCTTCAACCGGGCCTTCGAGCGTGCGTCCGAGCGCTATGCGGTGCTCACGCGCGCCGGCGTCAAGCGGGGCCTGCGCCTGCTGGTTGTCTATGCGGTGCTGGCGGCCGGTGCGGTGTGGAGCTTCAAGACCGTGCCCTCGGGCTTCGTGCCGGCCCAGGACAAGTATTACCTCGTTGGCATCGTGCAGTTGCCGCCGGGCGCGTCGCTGGACCGCACGGAGGCGGTGACCAAGAAGGTGACCGAGATCGCACTGGCGCAGCCCGGTGTCGAGAGCGTGGTGGCCTTCCCCGGTATCTCGATCAACGGCTTCGTCAACAGCCCCAACACGGCGGTGATCTTCACGATGCTCGACCCCTTCGAGCAGCGCAAGGACAAGAGCCTGGCGGCCGGCGCCATCGCGGGTGCGCTCAATGGCCGCTTCCAGGCCATCGACGAAGGCTTCATCGCGATGTTCCCGCCGCCGCCGGTGCCCGGCCTCGGTCAGGCTGGCGGCTTCAAGCTGCAGATCCAGGACCGTCGCCAGCAGGGCCACGAGGCGCTGAACGCCGCGCTGGGCGCGGTGATGGCCGAGGCCGGCAAGGATCCGCGCCTGGTGGGCCTGTTCAGCGGCTACCAGACCGGCGTGCCGCAGCTGGCGCTGAACGTCGACCGCGAGAAGGCGCTGGCCATGGGCGTGCCGCTGGAGGCGATCTATCAATCGCTGCAGGTCTACCTGGGCTCGCTCTACGTCAACGACTTCAACTTCCTCGGCCGCGCCTGGCAGGTCAATGTGCAGGCCGATGCGCCCTTCCGCGCCGACGCCACGGCGCTGGACCGGCTGTGGACGCGCAACGGCCAGGGGCAGATGGTGCCGCTGGCGGCGCTGGTGACGAGCCAGCCGACCACCGGGCCCGACCCGGTGGGCCGCTACAACGGCTACGCGTCGGCCGACCTGTCGGGCATGCCGGCGCCGGGCGTCAGCTCGGGCGAGGCGGTGGCGGCGATGGAGGCCATCCTCGAGCGCGCGCTGCCCGAAGGCTTCACTTTCGAGTGGACGGACCTGACCTACCAGCAGATCAAGGAAGGCTCCAGCGGCCTGTGGGTGTTCCCCCTGGCCGTCGGCTTGGCCTTCCTGATCCTGGCGGCGGCCTACGGCAGCTGGAGCCTGCCGCTGGCGGTGCTGGCGATCGTGCCCACGGTGATCCTGGGAGCGCTCGGTGGTGTGTGGCTGGCCGGGGGCGACAACAACCTGTTCACGCAGATCGGTCTGGTGGTGCTGGTGGGGCTGGCGACGAAGAACGCGATCCTGATCGTGGAGTTCGCGCGCCGCCGCCAACAGGAAGGTGCCTCGGCAGTCGACGCCGTGGTGGAAGCGGCGCGGCTGCGGCTGCGGCCGATCCTGATGACGTCGCTGGCCTTCGTGATGGGCGTGCTGCCGCTGGTCTTCGCCAGTGGGGCCGGCGCCGAGATGCGCCAGGCCGTCGGTGTGGCGGTCTTCGCCGGCATGCTGGTGGTCACCGTCGCCGGTTTGCTGTTCACCCCGATGTTCTACGTGCTGCTGCAGCGGCGGCGCGCCCAGCGCGTGGCTGCATGGGCGGCAGCGCAGTGAAGGAGAGTTCCATGATCAAGACAAGCTTGACTGCGGTCGCGCTGGCGGCCTTGCTCGCGGCCTGCGGCACCGCACCGCCGCTGGCCACGCCGACGGCCGAGCTGCCGAGGGCGTTCGCGCCAGGGCAGGGCATCGATGTCGGTGGTGTGGCGCAGCCCGATTGGTGGACGGTGTTCGCCGACCCGGTGCTCGACGCGCTGATCCAGCGCGGGATCGAGTCCAACCTGGACCTGAAACAGGCCGCCGAGCGGGTGCAGGGCTCACGGGCCTTGGCGGCGGGCGCTCAGGCCGAGCGTGGGCCCAGCGGCGGCGTCGGCCTCGGTGCGCGGGCCCAGCAGCTCAGCCAATTCGAGGCACCCGGGGCGACGCGCGACGAGCGCCGCATCGACAGTGTGTCGGCCTCGGCCGGCCTGTCCTGGGAGATCGACCTGTTCGGCCGCCTGCGCAACACCGCGCAGGCCGCGGTTGCACGGGCCCGGGCCGTCGAAGCCGACGCTGCCGCGATGCGCCTGGCGGTAGGTGCGGAGATTGCCCATGCCTGGTTCAGCCTGAACGGCACGCGCGCACAGATGGAACTGGCGCAGCGCGTGGTGGAGAACCGTCGCACGACTCTGGAGCTCGTGTTGCGTCGCGTGGCAGCGGGCTATGCGTCGCCGCTGGACGAAGCACGGGCCCGCGCCGAACTGGCCGCCGCCGAGGCCGGCCTGCCAGCGCTCGACGCGGCGCTGGCCGTGTCCAGCCAGCGGCTTGCCGTGCTGCTGGGCGTTTCGCCCTCGGGCTATGTGGCGCCCGCGCCGGCTGAGCAGTCGCCAGTGCCAGTGGCGCTGCGGCTGCCCGAACCTGCGCAGTGGGCCGCACAGCGACCGGACCTTCAGGCTGCCGAGGCGCGGCTGCAGGCGTTGGCCCTGGACGTCGAGGCGGTGCGCGCCGAATTCCTGCCGCGGCTGACGGTCGCCGGTGTGCTCGGCGTCGTGGCGGGCACGGTGTCCGGGCTGGGCGCGGCCGGTGCCGCATCGTGGTTCGTCGCGCCCAGCGCGTCCGTGCCGGTGTTCGACCATGCGCGCATCGATGCCCGGCTGCAGGCGGCACGTGCTGGCGAACGCGAGGCGCTGCTGGCCTACCGGCAGCGCGTGCTGCTCGCAACGGAAGAGGTGGAGAGCGCGCTGGCCCAGGTGCGGCAGGGTCAGCGGCGCCTGTCATCCCTGCAGGAGCGGGCGCGACAGGCCGTCGTTGCCGAGCAGCTCGCGCGCAGGCGCTTCGAGGCCGGCGGTACCGACCTGCTGGAACTGCTGGATGCGCAGCGAACGGCGCAGCAGGCCGAGATCGGACTGTCGGTGGCCCTGACCGGTCAGCGGCAGCAGGTGGTGGCGCTGCAGCGTGCGCTGGGCGTGCGCCTCGTGCCTGAGGGGCGCGATGCGGCGGCGGAGCCCACCGCGAGGGGGTGATGCATGCCCATCCTCGAGCCCCCCGTCGTGCCGCTTCACTGGGGAAGCCGGCTTGTCGTGCAGGGCTTGGCCTGATTCGGAACAGCCCGGCCTGGCGGGCAAGGTAGACTTTGGTTATGAGTGTGTTCATCCGAACGCTGTTGGTGTGGCTGATGGTCCTCGCGCTTCCTGCGCAGGGGATGGCCGCGGCCACCATGGCGTTCTGCGATGTCACCCACCACGGTGGCGGGTCGGCCAGGAACGTGGTGACCGCCACGGCTTCCGAGCTCTCGCATCACGGCGAGGCCGATGCTGCAAGCGACTTCGAGGCGGGCGAACTGTCCGAAGTCGTGGCTGCCGACAGCGCGTCGTCCGTGCTGAAGGCCAGCCAGGCAGCCAAGCAGAAGTGCAGCGTCTGCGCGTCCTGCTGCTCGTTGGGCGCCATCCTGACCACGGTGCCGGTCGTTCCGGCCACCGACACGGCTCCCACGGTGTTCGTCACCGTCGTGCCCACCGTTGACGCGTTCGCCGCCGACGGCCCCGACCGCCCCCCTCGAAGCGTCCTCGTGTAACTGGCCCGGGCTGACGCGCGTGTAGCAACGCGCGGCCTCGTGCCAGGTTCCGTTTCGTCCCCGCCGCGACTGCGGCAGGGGCGCCTACAGACGTTCACGCGAGGATTCCATGGTCAAAACCCCCATGCACCGACGCAGTCCGTGCGCACTGCCGGGCCTGCTGTTCACGATGCTCCTGGCTGCTCAGGCCCAGGCGCAGTCGCCTGCCACCACCCGTCTTGATCCGCTGGACCCGAGGGCCCAGGTGCCTTCGCTGCGCTACGAGTCCAGCTTCGCGCAGTTCCGTCGCATCGGTGACGACAAGCCCGTGGCCTGGCGCGAGGCCAACGACGCCGTCGCGCGCATCGGTGGCTGGCGGGTCTACGCCCGCGAGGCGCAGCAGCCCGAGCCCGCGGTGGCAGACAAGCCGGCGGTACCTTCGCTGACTCCGGCTCAGCCGACTGCACCCGCACCGGCACCCGCGGCCCAGCCGCTGCCTCCGGGTCACTCCGGCCACAAGCACTGAGGCACGACCGATGAACCATGACATCCATAGATCTTTCGCGCCAGTGCACGGCGTTCGTGGTCTCCGCCTGCTGGCACTGCTGACCAGCGCCGCCGTGCTGGCCGGATGCGCCAGCTTCACGCCGGACGGTGGCTTCGGCGCGGTGGAACGGACGACGAAAGAGCGGATCGGCAAGGATCTGCAATGGGCGCGCGGCGAAGCCGACCTCGACACCATCGCCAAGCGCGTGGGCGAACTGCTGGCCCAGCCACTGACGGTGGACGCTGCGGTGCAGCTTGCCCTGCTCAACAACCGCGGTCTGCAGGCTGACTTCCAGGAACTCGGCATCACCGAGGCCGAGGTCGTGCAGGCCGGACGCCTGCCGAACCCGGGTTTCAGCTTCGGTCGCATGAGCCAGGGCGACGAACGAGAGATCGAGCGCGGCCTGCACTTCAACCTGG
>JACCDS012273267.1_pt1 | contig 13898 bp, 15 predicted proteins | sample 7446441 | NCBI WGS metagenome assembly JACCDS01 (sample SAMN15323445, study PRJNA562643) | freshwater metagenome | isolation source: river surface water | place: USA:Blue River Watershed | collected 2017-08-17 | reverse complement strand
TCCTTTTTTTAAGGGGAAATGCGTCCCCTTACCCCCTGCAATTTACGCTTAAAAAAGTTCAAGAGTTTGATAAAATGATCAGTTTAATACTTCATTACAATAAGTCCTGATTATTTGATTTTGATTAAGCTAATCAATTGGAAAAAACTAGAATTTGATATATAATTGGCAAAATGATGAGAGGTTTAATCTCAGAATTCATAATTAAGAATGCGAATTAAGAGTTAAAAAACATTTCATTCAAACTATCGAAATCTTCATTTATGGCCAAGGCTTAATCCCAACGAAAGATTTGAACGAAGCCATCTAAATTATGGATTATGAGTTATGAAGATTTTTTTTAACTGAATAATTCCATGGTTTAAATTCATACTTCATAACTCATAATTCAAGATATTCGTCTTGGATTAAGCATAAGAAAGTTTTTTTGCTTCTTTTTTTTCAAAAAAAGAAATACCATGAAAAAAGAATTAGTCCTTAAATTGGATTTTTATAAAAGAAATTGGACAATAGTAAATTCTATATCACATTTAGAAATACGTTTAGAACAGACCCTATTAATAATTTTAACCCTTAATTCGCATTAAGAATTAAAAATTATTACCACTAACCTACCAACAATTGTGCGAGTAAATAGTCCGCAACTAAAATGGCAATACATGAATTGGTTACAGCAGCGGTACTTGACTTCCCTACTTCATAAGCTCCTCCATTCGTATAAAATCCTTGAAAAGAAGCAATAGTAGCAACAATAAAGGCAAATACAACCGATTTCACTAGAGCAAAAAACATATAGTTTCCTTTAAAGTCGAATTGCAAACCATGAACATAGGCCTCAGGAGTAATTGCGCCTGTTAACCATCCTGCTACATACCCCCCCATTATGGCAAGAAAACAAGCTAATGTAACCAACATGGGGAACATCAACATGGAAGCTATTATTTTAGGCAAGACTAAATAGGAACTGGAATTTATCCCCATTACCTCCAAAGCATCAATTTGCTCAGTTATTCTCATGGTGCCTAATTGACTTGCAATATTTGATCCTACTTTCCCACTTAAAACCACGCAAGTGATGGTTGGACCCATTTCTAAAATGGTAGAATCCCTTACAATTAAACTGATTATATATTGCGGTACAAAAGGGTTGTCCATATTGGCAGCAGTTTGCACACAAGTAACAGCACCTAAAAAAGTAGAAACTATTGACACAATTAATACCGAACTAATACCAATATCCATACACTCCTGCATCACCAATGAAAAATAAACCCGAAATTTTTCAGGATTTGTAAATAGCTTACTCAGGAAGATTAAATATTTACCTAATTTTGACATGCGTAAATCTAATGAATGCAATTAAGCATCAAATATAATGAACAAATCGGTAGTAATTAGTGGAGGTAGCCAAGGAATTGGCAAAGCACTCGTAAAAAAGTTTTTATTAGAAGGATTTAAGGTCTATACCTGTGCTAGAAAAAAAACTGGCTTAGATCAATTACATGAAGAATGTAATTCAAATTTATTGAAAACGTTTGTAGCTGATTTAAGCAATAAACAAGAAGTTTTGGATTTTGCACAATGGGTTTTATCTCAAGAAAGCTCTGTTGATGTACTAGTTAATAATACAGGTGTATTTCTACCAGGTCAAATTCAAAACGAAGAGGAGGGTGTCATTGAAACACAAATCAATACCAATCTATACAGTGCATATCATTTGACACGACAATTATTACCACAATTCATACAACATAAAAAGGGATATATTTTTACAATTTGCTCTACCGCTTCTATCACAGCATACATGCATGGAGGTTCTTATTGCATCAGTAAATTTGCACTTTTGGGATTTACCAAGGTTTTAAGAGAAGAATTGAAAAATACTGGTATTCGGGTGAGTGCCGTTTTACCTGGTGCCACTTTAACATCATCTTGGGATGGAGTAGACCTACCTAAAGAACGATTTATTCCAGCGGAAGATATCGCTACTACGATTTTTGGAGCGTATCAACTATCCCCTTCTACTGTTATTGAAGAAATTTTAATTCGCCCTCAATTGGGTGATATTTAATTAGATTGAATACCATGCAACCCTTAGCTGAACGAATGCGTCCTTCTAAACTGGAAGATTATATTGGTCAAGATCATTTGATTGGCCCCAATAGTCCATTAAAAAAAGCCTTGGAAGCTGGCCATTTACCTTCTTGTATTTTATGGGGTCCTCCGGGTGTAGGCAAAACAACTTTAGCATCATTGATAGCAAGTACTCTGAAAAGGCCTTTTTACACCTTGTCTGCCATTCAATCAGGTGTTAAGGAAGTCAGAGAAATCATTGAACTTGCCAAAAGAAATAAATTATTTGATAGTCCCTCTCCCATCTTATTTATTGATGAAATTCATCGTTTTTCAAAATCACAACAAGATTCCTTGTTGGGAGCTGTTGAAAAAGGTATCATCACATTGATCGGAGCAACAACAGAAAACCCTTCATTTGAAGTAATCTCCGCTCTACTTTCCAGATGTCAGGTATATGTTTTGGAAGCTTTAAAAATGGAAGATCTTCAAAAAATGTTAGAAAAAGCTATTCAAACAGATCCTTTATTCACCTCCAAGAAAATCACACTTAAAGAAACAGATGCTTTATTTCATTTTTCTGGAGGGGATGGCCGAAAATTGTACAATCTATCTGAGCTCATTGTATCTTCTGAAAATAGTCAAAAAATCACCATTACCAATGCCTTGGTAAGTGAGCGATTACAAAACAATTTGGCTCTATATGATAAAGATGGAGAACAACATTATGACATCATATCAGCTTTTATCAAATCCATCAGAGGATCGGATCCAGATGCTGCCATTTATTGGCTCGCTAGAATGTTGGCAGGTGGAGAATCCTTAGAGTTTATTGGTAGAAGATTATTGATTCTAGCCTCTGAGGACATAGGATTAGCCAATCCGAATGCTTTATTATTAGCTCAATCTTGCTTTGAATCTATCCGAGTAATTGGAAATCCAGAATCGCGCATCATTTTAGCCCAAACAGTTATTTATCTGGCTACCTCTGCCAAAAGTAATACTGCCTATCATGCAATCAATGAAGCCATGCAATTTGTGCAACAAACTGGAAATCTTCCGGTACCACTGCATTTACGAAATGCACCAACAAAATTGATGAAGGACCTTAATTATGGGACAGAATATAAATACCCTCATAATTATCCGGGAAATTACATAGACCAAAATTATTTTCCTTCCCTGAAAGAAAATCCAACCTTTTACCACCCCGGTAATAACCCAGCTGAAGAAAAAATCAATGAAATTCAGAAAATAAGAAAAAAGAAAAATTAATCATGACATTCCATCATGAGTAAAGTACCTGATTCATAAGTAATCTTTACTAATCCGTCCGATTTCGCTTCATTACTTGAACTTGTTTGAAGACCCAAAGCCAATTTTTCATGGTTCAAATCATAGAGTAATCCAGCACTTTTTACATGATAGGCCTCACCTAAAGGCATAATAGACAACGGTGTTTGGGCAGGATACCATTTCTCAAAAACTTTGGGCAAAGGATAAATCAAAGAATAATCATCTATCATCACGATTTTCAATTGTTCTGAATAGCGAACCATGGAATGAAAGTTGTTCAATGTATGATCCATTCTTTTACCTGTTGCCCATACCACATTTACTGCGGAATGACCTTCTTCCAATAAATAATCAAACGCTTTTTCAAGATCTGTTTTATCCTGATTAGGTGTAAATACTCGCTTGAGCGGGTAAGACGATAAATCCGTTTCATTGATTGAAATTGCTCTATCAAAATCACCCAACCAAACATCCACTTTGATTCCCAAATCGATGACATGTTCCAAAGCACCATCCAATACCACAACAGTGGGCGTCCATTCCAATAATTGATTCATTATATCCATCGAACACATTTGACCGTTGGCAATAATCAATGCGGGCTCCTGTTTTTCTCGAATGATATGATGTGATGACATAATTAAGCAGTGAAATCTGATTTACCTCCGGTTTTATAAAGCAATTTCGTTTCTTGGATAATGATCCCCTTCGAAACAGATTTACACATATCATAGATTGTTAATGCTGCGACACTCGCCCCTACCATTGCCTCCATTTCAACTCCTGTTTTGGCACCTAAGCGACACAAACATTGTATTCGCAAGGAATCATCAAGAACTTCAATTTCGAATTTACAAGCATCCAATCCTAAGGGATGACAAAGTGGAATTAAATCTGCCGTTTTTTTTGCAGCCATAGTCCCAGCCAATATTGCCGTTTGTAAAATACTGCCCTTTTTATTTTCCCAACCTATCTTCACAAAATTATCTACAACTTCTTTTCCTAACCAAACAATCGATTGAGCCTTTGCCTCACGAACAGTTTCTGATTTATGACTTACATCTACCATCCCAGGTTGCCCAGAAGGATCTAAATGCGAAAATGTATCTCCCATACTTGTATTTTTTAAAAAATAAGAACAAAAATACATTAGATAGAATCATTTTTACTGTTTTTTTTTCAAATTTATGTATGATAAAAAAATCCGCCATGATTAGTCCAGCAAAAGCCTTTGAAATTATTCGATCCATTCCAAAACCTACCTCTTTGCAGGAGCTTCCTATTGAACATTCCATGGGGTATGTACTTGCAGAAAATTTAGTAGCAGATCGAGATTTTCCACCTTTTGACCGAGTCATGATGGATGGAATTTGTGTTAAAAATGATCTACAAAATGAGTGGCCTATTGAATCTATCGCATTTGCTGGTGAATCGAAATCTAAATTAATAAATGATTTAGCAGCGATTGAAATAATGACCGGAGCAGCTTTGCCTGAAAATTGTACCACAGTTATTAAAATAGAGGATTTAGATTTTTTTGAAAAAGACAATTCAAAATGGGTAAAATTGAAGGATGGCGTTTCCGTCGAACATCAACAATTCATACATTTTCAAGGTATGGATGCTCAAAAAGGTGAAATCATTGTAGCTCAGAAAACGCTCCTTGGGCCAATTGAAATTGCTTTAGCAGCTAGTATCGGAAAATCGAGTTTGAAAGTTGTTCAAAAACCTAGTATAGGTATATTTTCATCAGGAGATGAAATTGTAGCAATCACTGAAAAGCCTTTAGAGCATCAAATTCGAGTTTCTAATTCGGTTATGATTCAATCAAAATTAAATTCCTTGGGATTTACTTCGGAAATTGGTCATTTGGTTGATAAAAAATCAACCATTTCTATTGCTATCGAAAAGGCTCTACACAAACATGACATCCTACTACTTTCAGGTGGAGTGTCTGCCGGTAAAAAAGATTTTTTACCGGAAGTGTTGAATGAATTAGGTTTTGAAACATTGATTCATAAAATTGCGCAAAAACCAGGCAAACCACTTTGGGTAGGGAAAAATACGAACGGCAAAGTAATATTCGCGTTTCCTGGAAATCCCATTTCTACTTTGGTTTGTTTCCATGCCTATTTTCTTCCTTGGGTTCAAGAAAAAGAAGTGTTTATAGGACATCTAGCTTGTCAAAATTTACCTAAACCATTAGAAAACTTAGGACATTGGATTCCTGTTGTAAAGAATCAAGAAAGTGGTGAATTTGAACGATTACGCCACAACGGTTCAGGAGATTTGATTCATTGGCAAAAAGCAGATGCCTTGATTTATCAAGAATCAAATTCAAAAAATCTATATTTGCCTTTTATTCCGCTAAAATAATCCCCATGGAATTAATACTTCATCCATTTAAACTTCCTTTGAAACATACTTTTACCATTACACATGAATCCAGAGATGTGCAACCTACCCTTATCGTAGAATTAAAGTGGCATGGGAAAAGTGGATTTGGTGAAGCAACTGAGACACCTTATTATGGTGTAAGCATGGATAAAATGGTTAAACAATTAAACAGCATTTTACCTCAACTACCTCACGACTATCTTCCACATCCAAGTGATTTTTGGCAATTAATGTCTAATCAATTATTAGATGACCATCCATTTGCTTTATGCGCTTTGGATGTTGCTTATTGGGATTTATGGGGTAAAACACATAATAAAAAATTATTTGAAATTTGGGGACTAAATACAACAAATAATATAATAACAGATTTTACCATTGGTATTGATACAGTAGACAAGATGGTAGAAAAAATGAGAGAGATGCCTTTCCCTTTGTATAAAATAAAATTAGGAACGGATAATGACATAGAAATTATTGAAGCTCTCAGAAAAGAAACCAATGCTATTTTTAGAGTAGACGCAAATACCGCCTGGACAGCCGAACAAACCATCAAATTCGCTCCCAAATTAAAAGAATTAGGTGTAGAACTGATTGAACAACCTTTAAAAGATAAAGATTGGGAAGGGATGAAATTGGTTAAAGCAAAATCTGTTTTACCCATTATTGCTGATGAAAGTTGCATTTTAGAGGAAGACGTTGAAAAATGTGCCGGTTTTTTTGACGGGATTAATATCAAATTAATGAAATGCGGAGGTCTAACTCCCGCATTGCGTATGATTCAAAAGGCCAGAAAATTAAACCTTAAAGTCATGGTAGGTTGTATGACAGAATCAACGATTGGTTGTTCTGCGATAGCTCAACTTTTACCTTTATTGGATTATGTAGATATGGACGGTTGTCTGCTGGTAGATGACCAAATTTCTACAGGTATTACAATTGATTATGGGAAAGTAATCTATTCAGACTTACCTGGCACAGGGGCAAATTTGAGATAATATGGGTAGTTATAATATTTCCAATAAGTCTTTTCCAAGTAAATTCTTACTCTTTAACGGAGAAGACAAAATCTGGTTAGGGGGTACCAATTATCTTTCTATTGGTTTTCACTCATTATTTGAAGAAAAACTAAGAGAAGGTATTCGATTATTCCCTCAAAATTGGGGAAGTTCGAGAAAAAATAATGTGCAACTACATTTATTTGAAAATTTAGAAAATCAATTCGCGGAAAGGTTCCCAGGCAAAAGTGTTGCACTTTGCTCTTCAGGAATGACCGCTGCGCAAACCGCTTTGTATTTCATACAAAAAAATAAAAAAGAATTAATCAGTAATTTAGCACCATTCACACACCCCGCTTTATGGACGCCTTGGTCAAGCGTACCCAAAATGAGTTATAAAGATTGGACGGAAAAGCTTTCATATTCAACAGATCAGTTATTTTGCACCGATGGAATTGGTGCTCCAATCGTTCAAGAATTTGACTTTAGTTGGGTTCAAAAAACAAGTGAAAATTCAGTCATAGTAGTAGATGAATCACACCGATTAGGTTTAAGAGAAATCTCGATGGATAGTCCGAGTACATTGATTCAAACCGCTTCGCTTTCTAAAGCATTTGGGATCCCTGCAGGTATCATTATTGGACCCATTGATTGGATTAATGAATTGAAAAACGACCCTTTTTGGGTGGGCTCTTCACCACCCAATCCGGCTTTTGTTTATGCATGCTTACACTCCAATGAGGCTTATTTAGAACAAACTGAAAGATTGAAAAAAATCATGAATTTATTTGAAAAATTAATTCCAATCGAATTAACAGATCAATTAAATCGAATCAAAAACTATCCTGGCATTAGTTCTTTAGATCCCAAATTATTTCAGCATTTATTGAAATCAGGATTTTTGACCAACTTATTCTCTTATCCAAATATAAATGATCCAGCTTTGTGTAAATTCATTCTTAACCCCTTATTATCAGAGGAGGATGTAGAAAAATTAGCCTCAGCTCTTGTAAAGTATTATGCATAAATATTTCATATTTATTTTCTACCTCATTGTTCCTGCTGCTATGGCGCAAAAAAATCCGATTGAAAAAATTTTATTTCAAAACCCTACCCTATTCCAAAAGCTAACGAATAATCCAGAAAAGTACAGGCTACAAATCATTTATACACAAATCAATAGAGATCAGCACAATAAAGCCACTTTCAAAACTTTTGAATACCGAACAAAAAACAATGAATATATTTACCCAGCTAGTACAGTAAAACTGGCAGCAAGTGTGTTGGCTTTGGAAAAACTAAACGATTTAAACATCAAGGGATTATCGGCCAAAACTACCCTATTTACGCTAAAAGCAAGAGAAAGTCAAATAGAAGTCAAACAAGATACTTCAGCTACCAATGGTTTGCCATCAATTGCCCATTATATCAAAAAAATACTCTTGGTATCTGACAATGAAGCATATAACCGACTTTTTGAGTTTCTTGGACAAAAAGAACTGAACCAAAGAATGAAAGAATTGGGATTCACCAATTCTCGATTTGTCCATCGTTTACAAGTATCTATACCCAACTCAGAAAATAAATACGCTAACCCGATTCAATTTGTCGGTCCAAATGGTTCAATCATTTATCAGGAAGCTGAAAAAGTAAATAATTCAAACTTGTTTCCTACACTTTCTATTTTAATTGGTAAAGGAACAATGAATTCAGAAGGGAAAATCCTTGACCAACCGCTGAATTTTAGTGAAAAAAATGCATTTCCAATAGATGAGCAACATGAATTTCTGAAAAGATTATTTTTCCCTAATTCCTTTCCTTTGAGGCATAGATTTCGCTTGAAAAGCGATGATTACCCATTTTTATACAAGTACATGTCTATGACACCTGGTGAGTCATTGAATCCGAATTATTCTCAAGACAGCACCTATTACCCTAGTTATTGTAAATTCTTGTATTATGGTTCAGAAAAAAAAGCCAAGATTGACCCTAATATTCGAATTTTCAATAAAGTTGGTGATGCATACGGTTTTTTACTCGACAATGCCTATTTCGTCGATTTCAAAAATAAGATAGAATTCATGGTTTCTGCAGCCATATTATGTAATGAAGATGAAATATTTAATGATGATATATACGAATACGATTCCATTGGCTTCCCTTTCTTTAAAAATTTAGGACAAAAAATCCATGAATTCGAATTAAAAAGACCGAAAAAATACCAACCTGATTTAAGCCATTTAAAATTCAACTATGAAAATTAACTTTTTGATATTCCTATTCTTGAGTCAATTTTGTTTTTCACAAAATAAAATCAAACCATTAGGTATTGTCCATGTTTCTGTAGCAAACATTCGTTCTCAGCCAGCTCAATCTGCAGAAATGAGTACACAAGCCTTGTTAGGTACAAGAATTAAACTTTTAGAAAAATCGTCAACTAATAATTGGTATTATGTAGAGCTTCCTGATCATTACAAAGGATGGGTAGAAGCTGGAGCTATAACAAGATTAGATTCTGCAGAATACCAGGATTATGAACATTTGGGAATCGATTTGATTGTTATCAAAAATCAAAGTCATGTTACAAAAATCCCAAAACTAAATTCAGAAATTGTAACTGAGCTAATTTGGCATAATCGCATAAAAGGCCTTGAAAAAAAAGGTAAATTTTGGCGAGTACAATTAGCGGATGGTTCAACAGGTTTTGTTGATAAAAACGAAGTTGATTTATACCAAAATTGGCTAAAAAAACACGATAAGCCAATAGCAGAGGAATTACTTCAAACTGCCCAGCAATTAATGGGAATCCCTTATTTATGGGGAGGGACATCTATCAAAGGATTGGATTGCAGTGGATTTACCAAAACTATTTTTCACAACCATGGATTAGAACTCCCAAGAGATGCTTCCCAACAAGCTTTGGAGGGAATCTTAGTCGATTCTACTAGAAATTGGGGTAATTTAAAAAAAGGAGACTTAATTTTCTTCGGTGAAAAAAGGATCAATGGAACATACAAAGTGGTACATGTAGGAATATGGGCAGGACAAGAAAGTTATCTGCATGCATCAGACCGCACAAGACGCGCGAGTATGAATCCCCATTCACCTGATTATGATGAATACAATTACAAACGATATTTGTTTGCAAGAAGAATTGAAAATGCCCAAAACAACGTACAATGGGTAAAAAAATTACCCTAATTTTTTTGCTTTTTTATTAGAATACCAAAGGACGATTAAGCCAAAAATAACTGCCGGAATAGACAATTGTTGGCCCATATTGAAACTTAATTGATTTTCAAATTCGCTTTGATTTTCTTTTAAAAATTCATAAAAAAATCGAAGCGTAAATAAGATAATCATAAAATAAGCAGTCATTAATCCCTCTTGAGTTTTGTCTTTTTTCTTATTCCAAAACCACATTAGGAAAGCAAAAATCACTAAACAAGAAAGTGCTTCATATAATTGTGAGGGATGCCTAGGTACCACGTGACCAAGATCGCCCGACGAAAATTCTATATCTCTGAAAAAGCGAAAACCCCAAGGTAAATCGGTTGGTTTCCCTACAATTTCAGAATTCATCAAATTACCCATCCTAATAAAAAATCCACCTAGAGCCACAGTAGGAACCACTCGGTCTGTAACATACAAATATGATTGACCAGGGTTCTTGCGCACGTACAAATAAAATGCTGAAAATAAACCAACCGCTGCACCATGTGATGCTAATCCTGAAAATGGAGGTGTAATCATTTGAAGAAAAAACTTGCCGGGATTTTCCTGCAGAAGTGGAAATTCATAAAAAAAATAATGCCCCATTCGAGCACCTATCACTGTGGCAACCATCGCATACATCAATAATTGATCTGCTTGTTCTACGGGTCTGCCCTCTTTTTTAAAAATATAACTTAACACCTGAAAACCCGCCAAAAAAGCTGTTGCAAAACACAATCCATACCAACGAATGGAAAAACCAAATAAATTAATAATTTCTGGATCAGGATTCCAATCAATGAAAGAGATAATCATATGCTTTAAAATTTCGTCAAAATTAAGACAATTTTAACGAATTTTATCAAATTGGCATTATTTCTGCACCTTTTTCAAGATTTGAAAACCTACCTTTTTAATTACCTTAGAAGCATATAATTTATGAGGAAATCCCATCGAATAGACCGTAAAACTGAATAAAACTAACAGAATAGAAAAAGAAGAGGCTCTTTTGAACATAGATAAATCGAATTAATACACAAATGTAGAATATTTATAGTACTTTGCAATACAAGGTACTTTAAAAAAAATATTTTTTTTGAATCGTAGTCAAGATGCACTCATTCGTCGACTAGTTGCATTATCAAATGAATTTTTAATACATATTTGTGTACTAAATCAAAAGTGTTACGTTTTAATTGCAACATTTAAATTTTACAAACATGAAAAACTATCTTTTAAACTCCGCCTTTATTCTTTTGATAGGAATGGCATCCTGCTCAAAAGAAGATGCTTTGAACCCAACTACTCAAAGTCAAGAAATACCAACAGCAGTAGTGCAATCCGTAACCTCAGCATTTCCATCAGCTCAAGTTAGTTATACGGTCATCAAATCAAACAGTTTATATGGTGCTGATGTTCAAACAACAAGTTCAGACAAGCAATTGATTTTAGATGGTTCTGGCAAAATCAAAGAATCAGCAACACAAATCAATCAAACAGATTTACCTAAAACAGTAGCTGATTATTTAGAGGCAAATTTTAAAGGATTTACCTTCGAAAGAGCTTTCAAAAAAACGGCTGGAGCACTAGGATATCGTGTGGATATTATAGCTAATTCAGAACATTATGCTTTATTTTTTGATGAGGTAGGAGCTTTAGTATCTCAGATTAAAGGAATGCAAGGAAAACCGGGAGGACCTGGAGGAATGGGACAAGGTGGTGGAAAAGGAAATCGTCCCGCACCTGCTGCAACACAAGTTGCATTTGCGGATCTACCAGCAGCCGTACAAACAGCATTAAATGGATATACCTTTAAAAATGCCATTATTATGGTGGATAAAAACAACGTAGCAAGGTATCATATTCATGCTGAAAAAAATGGAATGGTTTATGACTTAGACTTCGATGCATCTGGAAAATTATTGGATTCACACCAAGAAAATGGCAAAGGAGCTGTCGTTACCAAAACAGATATAACTGTTTTGCCCAATGAAATTAAAACCTTCCTTAACACGAATGCCGTAGGTTGGGTATTAAAAAATGCAGTTCAGATCAAAAAAGATAGTGTAGCCATACATTACCATATTGTTGTAAGCGTGGGATCAAATACATTAACCTATATGTTTGATGGCAATTACAATTTGATTCAAAATGCAGGTAAAGGCCCTAAAGATAACCCGACACCACCTAATTTTGTGGTAACAGAATTAAGCAAGGCGCAATTATCTTCTGCTATCATTACTTATTTAGATACTAATTATGCAGGTTGGACATTAGAAAAAGCCCTTAGTGTTTCAAAGGATTCAACCATTTTGGAATACGAGACGTTTATTACTTTGAACTCTAAGAAATATAAAATTGAATTTGACGGCACTGGCAAATTCATAAGTGCTCGCCTATTATAATTTAATAATCCAATTACAAAAAAAAGGCTTGTATCCACAAGCCTTTTTTTTGTAATTTGTTGCATGCAAGATATAGAACCCTCCTATCAATGGGAAAACATTTATAATGCTTCTCATGACCCAAAATCACCTTTTTATGGTAGAAAATATTCTCAAACAACCTATGAGAATGACATCTATGGATATTACATTCATCCGCTTTGGGACCATATAGATTCAGAAACACTTTACTGCAAAATTCTTTTTACTGAATATCAATACAAATTTGCTATCATTGAGCTTTTTGGAGAATGGAATGATACCTTACATAACGATATTATGCTTTTTAAACGAAATGTCATCGATCATTTACTAAAAGAAGGCATCAAATATTTTATCTTAATAGGTGAAAATGTACTTAATTTTCATGGTGCGATAGAGGATGATTATTATGCAGAATGGTTCGAAGAAGTTGAGGATGGCTGGATTGCAGGCATCAATTTTGCAGAATTTATTACAAAGGAATGGAGCAAATACAATTTAGATTATTACCTCAATTTTGGCGGAGAATTAGATTTTCAAAATTGGAGAACAACAAAACCTGAATATTTATTTGCTGCCGTTCATAAAACGATCACAAAACGACTGAATTAATTGCAATCAGGATAATAGTTTCAACGATTCAATTAACTTTACGATTAAATCAAATTTAATAAACTATGAAAAAATTACTAACACTTGTACTTCTGATGATGAGCATGATTTCATTTGCCAAAAAGCCAGATTCTAGATACTATGAATTAAGAATTTATTATTGTCACCCAGGCCGTCTTGACGCGTTGATCACCCGTTTTACAAATCATACAACTAAAATTTTTGAAAGACACGGAATGACGAATGTGGGGTATTGGATACCTAATAAAAACGATAACAATGCACTTTATTACATACTATCCTACCCTAGCCAAGCAGAAAGAGACTCTTCTTGGAAAAAATTTGGAAGAGACCCAGAGTGGAAGGAAGTTGCTAAAAAATCAGAGGAAACGGGTAAAATTGTAGCAAAAGTTGAAAGTATTTTCATGAAAGCCACAGATTTTAGTCCAAAAATAAAACCTTCATCCAATGGTGTTGATAGAACGTTCGAAATGAGAACTTATACTGCTACTCCGAATAATTTGGAAAATGTGTTAACTAGATTCAGAAACCATACAGTAAAGCTTTTCAAAAAGCATGGTATGCAAAATATTGCCTATTTCACTACTATTGAAAAAGATCCATCGGTGCAAGGTAAATTGCTTTATTTCTTAGCACATCAAAGTGAAGAGGCAGGAAAAGCGTCTTTCGATAATTTCAGAAAAGATCCTAATTGGATTAAAGTACGTGATGAATCTGAAAAGAATGGTAAAATTGTAGAAAAAGTAGAATCTATGTACTTGCATCCTACAACTTTTTCAACTATCCGATAAAAGCTTTATATCTTTGTGGGCTAAACACCCACAAAGATTTTTATGAAGTGGATTAAACAAGGTTTAATTTT
>JACCDS010119228.1_pt1 | contig 13902 bp, 8 predicted proteins | sample 7446441 | NCBI WGS metagenome assembly JACCDS01 (sample SAMN15323445, study PRJNA562643) | freshwater metagenome | isolation source: river surface water | place: USA:Blue River Watershed | collected 2017-08-17 | reverse complement strand
TTTTCCACGGCTTCGTGGACTCAAGGGTCCGCAGAATTTGCCGAGTGAAGACCCTGCAAGCCCTCCTCCTCAGCCTCGCCGTCGTGCTGGCGCCGATTTCCCATGCCGCCCGCATCAAGGAAGTCGCAGCCGTGGCCGGCGTGCGCTCCAACCCGCTGACGGGTTACGGCCTCGTCGTGGGCCTGGACGGCACCGGCGACCAGACCACCCAGGCACCCTTCACCGGCCAGAGCCTGACGGCCATGCTGCAGCAGTTCGGCGTGCTGCTGCCCCAGGGCGTGACCATGCAGCCCCGCAACATCGCCGCCGTCATGGTGACGGCCTCGCTGCCGCCTTTCGCGCAGCCCGGCCAGCAGCTCGACATCAACGTCTCGTCCATCGGCAACGCCAAGAGCCTGCGCGGCGGCACGCTGATCGCGACGCCGCTGCGCGGTGCGGACGGGCAGATCTACGCCATCGCACAAGGCAACCTGGTCGTCGGCGGTGCGGGTGCCTCGGCCGGCGGCTCCAAAGTGCAGATCAACCACCTGAGCGCCGGTCGCATCCCGTCCGGCGCGCTGGTCGAGCGCTCCGTGCCCACGCCGCTGGCCCAGGGCGACATCCTGCAGCTGGACCTCAACAGCAGCGACTACACCACCGCCCGCGCCGTCGCGCAGGCTATCAACAAGGCCAAGGGCGCGGGCACGGCCCAGGCCATGGACGGCCGCGTCGTGCGGGTGAAGGCGCCCACGGCGCCCGATGAGCGCGTCGCCTTCCTGGCCGACGTCGAGAACCTGCCCGTGGACCTGGCGCCCGCGGCAGCCCGCGTCGTCATCAATGCACGCACGGGCTCCATTGTTATGAACCAGGCCGTCACGCTGTCGTCCTGCGCGGTGGCACACGGCAACCTGTCCGTGACCATCAACTCGACGCCGGTGATCAGCCAGCCCAACGCGCTGTCCGGCGGGCAGACGACCGTGGCAGAAAAGACCGACATCGCCATCCGCCAGGATCCCGGCAGCCTCATCCAGCTGCCCGCCGGCGCGCGGCTGTCGGACGTCGTCAAGGCGCTGAATTCGCTCGGCGCCACGCCCCAGGATCTGCTCGCGATCCTGCAGGCGATGAAGAGTGCGGGCGCCCTCAATGCCGAGCTCGAGGTGATCTGATGTCCTCGTCTTTCCAGTCCATCTCCGGCCAGAGCCTCGGGAGCCTCGACGCGCTCAAGGCCCAAGCCTCGCGTGACCCCAAGGGCACGATCCGCGAAACCGCCAAGCAGTTCGAGTCGCTGTTCATGCAGGAAGTGATGAAGAGCATGCGGGCGTCCACGCTGTCCAGCGGCATGCTGGAGAACAGCGCGACGCAGCTCGGCACGGAGATGCTGGACACGCAGTTCGCCGGCAAGATGTCCGGCCTGCCGGGCGGGCTGTCCGACGCCATCCAGAAGCAGCTGCAACGCCAGATGGGCGTCAAGGACCTGTCGCCGGAGAACGTGCAGAAGGCCAGCCAGACGACGCTGGCCCAGGCCCTGCCCGCGCTGGCGACCAAGGGCATCCCCAACCATGTGCAGAGCTTCATCCAGAAGCACGACGCCGCCGCCCGCGCCGCGTCGGCGGCCACCGGCATTCCGGCCAGCTTCATGGTCGCGCAGGCCGCGCACGAAAGTGGCTGGGGCAAGCGCGAGATCACCGGCGCCGATGGCAGCAAGAGCTACAACGTGTTCGGCATCAAAGCCACGCCGGGCTGGACCGGCAAGACGGTGGACGTGCAGACGACCGAAGTCATCAATGGGCAGGCCCACAAGGTGGTGGCCAAGTTCCGCGCCTACGGCAGCTACGACGAGGCCTTCAAGGACTACGCGCGGCTGCTCGGCAGCAACGACCGCTACGCCAAGGCCGTGGCCGAGGCCCAGAGCGGCAACGCCGCCGGCTTTGCCCGCGGCCTGCAGCAGGCCGGCTACGCGACCGACCCGGCCTACGCCGAGAAGATCGCCAAGACCATTCAAACCACCCAGCGTGTGCAGAGCACGCTGATGGCCTGAGGACGCGCGCTCATGTCTGGTCTCCTGACCCTCGGCGCCCGCGCGATGTTCGCCAACCAGGCGGCATTGCAGACCATCGGCCAGAACATCGCCAACGCGAACACGGCCGGCTATTCGCGCCAGTCCGTCGTGCTGACGACGTCGCCGGGGCAGTTCACCGGCGCGGGCTTCTTCGGCAAGGGCGTGGACGTCGAAACCGTCGTGCGCTCGCACAACGAGTTCCTGACCAAGGAGGCCGTGAGCGCCAAGTCCACCGCCTCCGCCGACGCCACGCGGGCCGAGCAGCTCAGCCGCATGGAGAAGATCTTCGCCACCGGCACCGACGGCCTGGGCTACGCGGCCAGCCAGTTCCTCAACGCCATGGTCGACGTGACCAGCCGGCCCAACGACCCGTCGGCTCGCCAGGTGGCCCTGGGCCGCGCCTCGGAGCTGGCGACGCGCTTCTCCAACGCCGGCCAGCAAGTCACCGATCTGCAGGCCGGCGTCGTCAGCGACCTCAAGGCCTCGGTCACCGTCGTCAACCAGCTCGCGCAGCAGATCGCCAACGTCAACGACCAGATCGCCAAGACCCGCGGCAGCGGCCACACGCCCAACGACTTGCTGGACCAGCGCGAGAAGCTGATCTCGCAGATGGGCGAGTACATCGCCGTCACGACGGTCCCGGCCGACGACGGCACGGTGGGCGTCTTCATCGGCGGCGGCCAGCGCCTGGTGCTGGGCAATCAGGCGTCGGCACTGCAGGTGACGGCCGACGCCTACGACGCGCAGCGTGCCGTGCTGTCGCTCAAGGAAGGCAACATCAACCGCGCGCTGGACGAGAGCGTGCTGACCGGCGGCTCCATGAGCGCGCTGCTGAGCTTCCAGAACCATGACCTGCAGGACGCCCGCAACATGCTGGGGCAACTGGCAGCGGCCATCGGGACCCGCGTGAACGAGCAGAACGCCCTCGGGCTGGATTTGTCCAACCCGGCGGGCCAGGGCGCCGCCATCTTCAACGTGGCAACACCGCGCACGCTGCCGGCCGCCACCAATGCCCGCGACGCCAACGGCGCCTTCGTCAGCGGCGTGCAGGCCAGCATCGTCGACGCCGGCCAGCTGCAGGCCAGCAGCTACATGCTCACCTCCGACTCGGCAGGCAGCTACCAGCTGACCCGGCTGTCCGACGGGATGGTGCGCTCCGTCAACGACGGCGACACGATCGACGGCTTCCAGATCAGCTTCACGCCGTCGGCCCCGGCGGCCGGCGAGAGCTTTCTCATCGAACCCGTCGGGGCGGCCGCGACCGAGATGCGGCGCGTGCTCGACAACCCCAACGGCATCGCAGCCGCCTCGCCGCTGACGGCCTCCGCGCTCGCCACCAACAACGGCACGCTGACCATCGACAGCATCTATGCCGTCAACAGCACGCTGGACACCGCCAACGCACCCATCAGCATCGAGTTCGGCGACCCCGACCCGGCCAACAGTGCCAACGTCCAGTACACACTGACGCTGGCCGACGGCACCGTCATGAACGGCATCTGGAGCGCCGGCCAGCCCATCGGCAACCAGCCGGCCGCCGGCATCGATCTGGGGTTCGAGCTGCGCACCAACGGCGTGCCGCGCAAGGGCGACAAGCTCACACTGGACAAGACCACCTACACCGCCACCAACAACGGCAATGCCAAGGCCTTCCTGAACATCCAGACGGAGGCCTTCATCGGCCGCCAGGTGCTGGCCGACGGCTCCATCACCGCCGGCGCGACGATCAACGACGCCTACGCGGCCTCGATGAGCGAGGTGGGCGCGCGCGTGCAGAGTGCGACCTACCTGTCGGGCGTCTCCACCACCGTCGCGACCGACGCCGAAGCCAACCGCGCCGGCCAGGCCGGCGTCAACCTCGACGAAGAAGCCTCGCGCCTGATGCAGTTCCAGCAGAGCTACCAGGCTGCGGCCAAGGTGCTGCAGACCGCGCAGACGCTGTTCGACGAACTGATGCGCATCGCCGCCCGATGACACACCCCCCGCACCGCGCCACCGGCCGGGCCATTGACACCGTACGCCCCTGGCGCGCAGACGCCGCCGCATCCACCCGGGAGCGCCCATGAGACTCTCCACCGCCAATCTCTACGACACCTCCATCGCCAACCTGCAACGGCGCCAGAACGCCCTGCAGCAGCAGCAGGAGCAACTCACCTCCGGCAAGCGCGTCGCGCAGGCCAGCGACGACCCGACCGGCGCTGCGCGGGCCGAGCGGGCGCTGGCCACCATCGGTCGCGTGGAGGCCAACCAGCGCGCGCTCGAAGCCAGCCGCAACAGCATGACGCTGGCCGAATCGGCCCTGGGTGACGCGGGCGAGCTGCTGCAGCAGGCCCGCGAGACGCTGGTCGCCGCCGGCAACGGCAGCTATTCCGATGCCGAGCGCCAGGGCCTGGCCAACAAGCTGCAGGGCCTGCGTGACCAGCTGCTGGCCATCGCCAACCGCGCCGACGGCGCGGGCGGCTACCTGTTCTCAGGCCAGGGCTCGTCCAGCCCGCCCTTCCTGGACCAGGCCGGCGGCGTGACCTACGTCGGCGTCGGCGGACACATCCAGACCGGCAACATGGACAACTTCCAGCTCACCGTGGACGGCCGCTCGGCGTGGGAGCAGGCCGGCAGCGGCAACGGCAGTTTCGAGACGGCGCCCAGCGCCATCGTCACCGACCCCATCACCGGCGCACCCAGCGTGCAGTTGATCGACCCCGGCGCGACCGCGGCCAACGGCGGCGTGCCAGTGCCGCTGGTCAACGCCAACACGGGCCAGGCCGCTTCCGGCTGGATCGACAGCGGCCGTGTCACGGACCCATCGCTGCTGACCGGGCACAACTACCGGCTGGATGTGACCGGCACGGCGCCCAGCCAGACCTACACGCTGACGGACCAGGATCTCGGCAGCATCGTCTCCGCCGGTGCCTTCAAGGTCGGCGAGGCCATCGTCGCCGACGGCATGGCACTCACCGTCACGGGCAAGCCCGCCGATGGCGACGCCTTCGCCGTGGCCGGCTCGCAGCGCAGCCTCAAGCTCTTCGACGCGCTGGACAAGGCCATCGTCGACCTCAACACACCGCTGCGCACGCCCACCCAGGTCAGCCAGGGCAACGCGTCTGCCGTGCGGGACATCGACGCCGTCATGGGCAACCTGCAGAGCGTCCGCAGCCAGGTCGGCGAGCGGCTCAACAACCTCGATGGCACCGAGACGCGACTGGCGGCGCTCAAGCAGTACAGCACCGAGGAGCGGAGCGCGGCCGAAGACCTGGACATGGTGCAGGGCATCTCCGACTTCCAGAACCAGCAGACCGGCTACGACACCGCCCTCAAGACCTACGCGATGGTGCAGAAGATGTCGTTGTTCCAATACCTCACCTGATCGACCGTCCACGACGGGGCCATCGCCCAGGCGCCTACGGCCCGGGACGGCGCGGTTAGGCCCGATCGCCCGATGAAGACGGGTGCGACCGCCACACGGTGAACAATGCCCAGGCAGCGCTTGCAAGGGTGGCTGGCGTGAAGCTGTCACGAATTGGCGGCACGGGCAGCGAGGCGGCATGGCAGACTGCCACTTTCCCTGCCAGACCCTGCGTCGCGAAATGTCCGACAACACCCCCGCCGCCCTCGATCACGCCATCCTGCCCGGTGTCGCCCTTGGCTACGCCCCGGTCATCGACCGCCAGCATGGCATCGCCGGGACGCGGCTCACCCTGGTGCCACTGCGCGCAGACGCGCGCATCGACCAGGCCGAACTGCTGGCAGCGCTCGCCGCCACCTGGCCCAAGGGCGGCATCGTGCTGAGCCCGCAAGGCGAAACCCTGCTGGGCGCCGTGCTGGCCCAGCCGCCCGCGCAGCCGATGCAGATCGAGGTGCCGGCCTTCATGGCCGCCGATCCCGCGCTCGCCGACGCCATCGCTGCGCTCAAGGGCACCGGCCACCGCGGCCTGCTCAAGGGCCTGCCCAGCGCACCGCTGCCGGCGCCCGTCGCCGCGATGTTCAAGCAGATCGCACTGGAACCAGGCCAGAGCGCGCCGGCCGGCATCGAGCATGTCTGCGCCGGTGTCCGCGGCGCCGACGCTGTCGCGGCCGCCTTCAAGGCCGGCGCCACCGCCGTCATCGGCTGGCCCATGGAGGGCCCCTACGAAGCCAGCGACGGCGCCAAGACCGAGATCGCCGGCGACCTGCAGGTCATCATGGAGCTGATCTCGCGCGTGGACGAGGGCGAAGACGTCGAGCGCCTGGAGCAGACGCTCAAGCGCGACCCCAGCCTGGCCTTCAAGCTGCTGCGCTACATGAACTCCGCCGCCTTCGGCCTGCCCGTGGAGGTGTCGAGCTTCCGCCACGCCATCATGCTGCTGGGCTATGCCCGCCTCAAGCGCTGGCTGGCGCTGCTGCTGACGACGGCCAGCAGCGATCACGCCATGCGGCCCATCATGTACGGCGCGGTGCGCCGTGGCTTGCTGATGGAAGAGCTGGCGGCCGGCATGAACGACCGCGAGCAGCGCGACGAAATGTTCATCTGCGGCCTGTTCTCGCTGCTGGACCACATGCTCAAGCAGCCGTTCGACAAGCTGCTGCAGAGCATTCCCGTGCCCGAGCGCGTGCGCCAGGCGCTGGTGGACGGCACGGGCCCCTTCCTGCCCTATCTGCAACTGGTGCAGGCCATCGAGTCGGAGTCGGTGTTCGACTACCGCGACTGCACGGAAGCGTTGATGCTCGGGGCCGGCGAGGTGAATGCCTGCGTGTTGCGCGCACTGCACAAGGCCGCCCAGCTCGAATGACACGGGAGCCGTTCGCCCCCTCTCGCACCGCCCGCGGCCGGGCGCCGCGAGCCGCCCCAGGCCGGCCCGCCATGCAGGACGGCACCGGATGACTGACGCGCATCCGCCCGGCGACTGAACGATGTTCGGCCCGCCCGCCTCCGCTGCGCTGCAGGACCTGGTCGGCGACCCGGTGCTGACACTGCGCGCCGACCTTTCCGTGCTGCGCGCCAATCCGGCCGCACGGGAATGGCTGGGCGGCAACGCGGCTGACGGCTGGCGACTGCTGCGCCGCGCGGCCGGCGCCCGGCTCGAGACCTGGTTGCGCGAGGCGGCGTCAGCCATCGAGGCCGGCCGGGCCGCTCCCCCCGCCCCGCCACTCAAACTCCCCGACGGCCAGCGCGCCACGCTGCACCTGCTGCGCGACCGTCCCAACTGGCTGCTGCATGCCCGGCTGAGCACCGCCGACGCCACCGAGCCGCCCCTGGCCGAATGGCTGGCGCTGTCGCTCCAGCCCGCCGCGCTCGCCGACGCCGGCACCGGCGCGCTGCTGCAACGCAATGCCGCCTTCGACGCGCTGTGCATGGGCTCGCCACGCCACCTGCACGAGCTGCCCGACCTGCTGCAGGCGCTGCTGGGCTGGCACTGCGGCGCACCGCTGCCAGCGCTGGCGGCCCAGCGGCTGCAAGACCCGCCGCTGGTCACCAAGGCCGAGTTCGTCGATGCACAAGGCGGCCAACGCTGGCTGCAGGCGCGGCTGCGCCTGTGGCGCCACGCTGGCCGTGTGCTGCTGCTGATGCAACTGGAAGACCACAGCATCCTGCACGAGCGCGACCTCGCCCATCATCAGCTCGACGCCCTCATGGACACCGCCGCCGTGGGGTTGGCGACCTTCCAGCCCGAAGCCGGCTGGGTCAAGACCCACCACAAGAGCTCGCCGTTCAAGACGGGTGGCAAGCAGCCGGTCGCGTCGCTGCAGGGCATCAGCCGCGACATCGTGGAGCCGGCCTCGCTGCCCGAGTACGAACGGCTGCAACGCGCGCTGAAGAAGGGGGACGGCGCCGAGGTGCGCTACGCGGTGCGCCATCCCGAGCTCGGCCGGCGCTGGCTGCTGACGCGCGTGGCCCCGGGCCTGCTGGCGGGCGGGCGGCGCTCCACGTCCGTCGTGACGCTAGACGTGACCGCCCAGGCCCAGGCCGAGAACGCCCTGCTGCTGCGCGCCGAAAGCGAACGCGCGGTGCTCGACTCGGTGCTCGTGGGCATCGTCACCGTCGGGCCGGACGGCATCGAGTGGATGAACCGCTCCGCACGGCGCATGTTCAGCTGTGAACTCGACGACGTGCTGAGCCAGCCCATGGGCGTGCTCGCGCCCGAGGACGACGGCCACGTCTTCCACGGCGAGCCCGGCAGCGAGGTTTTCGAGTGCCGGCTGCGCGGCCGGGACGGCCGGGTGTTCTGGGTCATCGGCAATGCCGTGCAGACCCCGCGCGAGAACGGCCAGCTGCAGACCACCTATGCGCTGCTGGACATCGACCGCCGCCGCCAGGCCGAGGCGCAGAGCCGGCTCGCACAAGCCTCGCTGGCCCGCATCATCGAAGGCGCGCCGCTGGCCATCACGCTGCACGAGGCGCCGAGCCTGCGCATCGTTCGGCTCAATCACGTCGCCGCCATGCTGGCCGGCCAGCCCGAGAGCGCGCTGCTGGGCGGCACGCCCGTGGAGCTGTTCGGCCCCGAACAAGGCGCCCGCGTCGTTGCCGACATGCGCGAGGCCCTGGCCTCGCAGACCGTCGTACAGCGCGAATACCAGGTGCAGGCCGGCCCGGCCACGCGCATCTGGGACGCGCGGCTGCTGCACCTGGCCGCCGGCCATGACACGCCCGAGCTGCTGCTGTTCGTCGCCAGCGACGTGACCGAACAGCGGGCCGCCGAGCAGGCCCGCCTGCAGGCCGCCATCTCGCAGCGCGAGCTGCTCGTGCGCGAGGTGCACCACCGCATCAAGAACAATCTGCAGGGCGTCGCCGGCCTGCTGCAGCAGATCGCCGCGCGCCGGCCCGAAGTGGCGCCCGTGCTGAAGGAAGCGGTGGGCCAGGTGCAGGCCATCGCGCAGGTCTACGGCCTGCAGGTGGGTGCGACCGGGCCGCTGGTGCTCAAACGCGTGTTCGACGCCATCGTCGGCTCCGTGCAGCGCATGCAGGGCCGCGTCATCACGACGGCGGCCGAGGGCGGCGCGCTGCTGGAGGACTGGCGCCTGCCCGAAGCCGAGGCCATCCCCATCGCGCTGAGCCTCAACGAGCTGCTGGGCAACGCGCTGAAGCATTCCCACGACGCCCAGGTGCGCTGCCAGCTCATCTGCGACCCGAGCGGCGTCGTCGTCGAGATCGCCAACCCGGGCCGGCTGCCGCCCGGGTTCCAGCTGCAAAACGTCAGAAGCGGCGTGTCGGGGCTCGGCCTGGTGCGCGCGCTGCTGCCGCGCCGCAGCGCCAGCCTGCAGCTGGAGCAGCAGGGCGACGACGTGATTTGCCGTCTGGAATTGATCCCGCCAAGCGTGGTTCACAATCCAGCCATAAAACCAAGTTCTTGAATGGTCGAGCGAGGGACACGGTGAGCAAGGGCAAGATCTTGGTCGTCGACGACGACCGTCTGGTATTGGCGACACTGAGCTACGGCCTGACCCAGGCCGGTTTCGACGTCATCGACGCGGACAACGGCGACGACGCCATCCTGCTGGCCCGTGAACACCGCCCGCAACTGGCCCTGCTGGACATCCGCATGGAAGGGCTGACCGGCTTCGACGTCGCCGCCTACCTGCGCGAGTTCCTGCAGACGCCGTTCATGTTCCTGTCCGCCTTCACCGACGAGGCCACCGTGGCCAAGGTGAAGGAACTCGGCGCCGTGGCCTACCTCGTCAAGCCGCTGGACATCTCGCAGATCGTGCCCGCCGTGGAGGCCGCCTTCGCGCACGCGGCGGCCGCCGCGCCAGCCGCAAGCGCTGCACCCGACGCATGCCAGGCGCCCTCCGAGCTCCCACCGCTGGACGCCACGGCCCTCGCCGTCGGCGTGCTGATGCACCGCTACTCGCTGCCTAGAGACGAAGCGCTGACGCGACTCATGACCCTGGCGGCGACCGACGGCCACAGCCTGCCGGAGCAGGCGCGGCGCATCGTCGACGCCATCGAACTGCTGGCCCGGCCGGGCACGCGCTGAGCCTGGGAGGCTGTCGGGCAAGCCCGAGGGCCGGGCGAGGCGACGAAGTGGCCTCGTGCCCACCAGGAGAAGCAACGCCTCCAGCGCGACCGGACGAGGCGCGTCAGTTCAAGGTGAAGTAGAAGCGGGCGCCTTCGCCCACCGCTGATTCGGCCCAGATGTCGCCGCCATGCCGGCGCACGATGCGACGCACCAGCGCCAGCCCGACGCCGGTGCCCTGGAAGTCGCTGGCACTGTGCAGCCGCTGGAAAACGCCGAAGAGGCGCTCGGCGAAGCGCATGTCAAAGCCGGCGCCGTTGTCCTGCACCACGAAAACGCGCCGCCCGCCCTGCTCCAGGCTCGCCAAGCGGATGCGTGTGCAGTCGCCCTTGGCGCTGTATTTCCACGCATTGCCCAGCAGGTTCTCCAGCACCATGCGCAGCAGCGTCGGGTCCCCCTGCACCATCAGCCCCGGCTCGACGTCCAGCTCCAGCGCCCGTTGGGGCGCCGAGCGGCGCAGCTCCTCCATGATGTAGCCCGCCTGCTGAGACAAGTTGACCGGCTGACGCGACAGCGGCCGCGTGGACAACTGGCTCAACGACAGCAGCGCATCGATCATGCTGTTCATGCGCGCGGCCGCGCTCATGACGCGATCGAGGTGATCGTTGCCGACGCGGTCGAGCCGGCTGCCGTAGTCTTCCTTCAGGATGCGCGCAAACCCCTCCACGACGCGCAACGGTGCGCGCAGGTCGTGCGAGACGCTGTAGCTGAACGACTCATGCTCGGCAGCCAGATCCGGCGACGGCGACGCCCCCTGCGCTGCGCCCGGCGCACCGGGCGCACTCGGCGCATCTGGCGGCCTGGCCGTGCCGACGTAGCCGGCGAAGTGGCCCTGGGCGTCGATGCACGGCAGGCCGCGCAACGACCAGCTCACCTCGCCCTCGGCCGCGCACAGCTGCAGCTCGGCGATGGGTTGGTGGGCGTCCAGCCGTTCGCGCAGCTGCGCCGTCGCCGCCTGGGCCGGCGCGAAACGCTCCCACAAGCGCTGCGTGCCGGCACCGGCGCCCACCCAGCTCGACGCCGGCGTGCCCTGCGGTGCCTGCCAACGCACCAGCCGGTGCGTCGCATCGGTGGCCCATTGCCAGTCACGCTGCAGCTGGGCCTGCAGATGCAGCTGCAGCCGCGCCTCGCGCAGTTGTTCAGACAGCCGCTGCCGGGTCAGTCGCACACCGGCATGCCAGCCCAGGGCTGCAGCCACCAGCACCATGACACCCGTGAAGAAGGCCGTCAGCACGAGAGCCGCGTGCACCAGACCGACCTCGCCGCCCCACACCCGCATCAACGCGAGCAGCACCAGCGTTCCGAGCAACAGCAGCAACAGCGCCACGCCGCCCAACGCCAGGACCACCAGCCGCATCGGCATCCGCCGCTCCAGGCGGCGCGATGGCGCGCTGTCGTCGCTGAGGCTGTTCATGGCGGTCATTGTAGGCAGCGCATCTGCCATGGTCAGCCGCCGTCCCGCCCTGGCGCTCACCCGTGAAAACTGTGCATTTCTTCGCGCCGTCACCCCCTGCAGCCCAAGCTACATTTGCGGGGATGCCGCCCGCTCGCCACCCATGACCGCTTCATCGCCTGCCGCCCTGCTCGACCCCGAGGCGATCAAACGCCTGCGCGAGCTTGACCCGAGCGGCAACAACAAGCTGCTGGAGCGCGTCGTCGCGGCCTTTGCCAGCTCGCTGGAACGACTGATGCCCGAGCTCGCGCGAGCCCGCGAAGGCGACACGCTGGACCTCACCGTCATCCGCCACATCAGCCACACCCTGAAGTCGTCTTCGGCCAGCCTGGGGGCTGTGGCGCTATCGGCGCGTTGCGCGGACATCGAAACCATGGCCCGCGAGGGTCGTGATGCAGGCCTCTCCGAGCAGTTGGACGCTATGCTTGCGGACATCCAACAGGTGCAAACGGCTCTGGCCGCGCTGCTCTGAGACGCTGTGAACAAGCCGATCACGCTCGCCCGACCTGCCCCGACGTCGCCCTGCAGCGCTGCAGACGCTCGTGCCTGCCTGCGCTGTGGTGCGAACCTGCGCCCCGATCTGCGATCGCGCGACACCGCGCGGCGCCCCCACCGCTTCTGAACCCGCCTCATGGTGTCCACCGGTCAAGACATCGACGATCTGCCGCCCCGCCCGCGCGTGCTGCTGGTCGACGACGACGAGGTCAACCTGCTGCTGACCGCCGCCGCGCTGCGCGAGCGCGGGTTCGAGGTGACCGAGTCGCCCAGCGGCACCGACGCGCTCGCCAAGCTGTCCGTGCGCGCGCCCGACGTCGTCGTGCTCGATGCACTGATGCCCGAACTCGACGGGTTCGAGACCTGTGCGCTGCTGCGCGCCACACCCGGCTTCGAGTCGCTGCCCGTGCTGATGCTCACGGGGCTCGACGACGAGGCCTCGATCAACCGCGCCTACCAGGCGGGTGCCACGGACTTCTTCGTCAAGTCGCCGCAATGGAGCCTGCTCGACGGCCGGCTGCGCTACCTGTTGCGCAGCTCGCGCACGCGCCATGAGCTCGAACGCAGCAAGGCCAAGCTCGCCCGCGCGCAGGATCTGGCGCGCATGGGCAGTTTCGAGTGGCGGCGCGACGTGGCCGGCAGCTTCGCCATCTCGGCCGAAGGCCTGCGGGTGTTCGGCCGTGGCCCGCAGGACCGGCTGGACTTCGTCAGCGTCATGCGCATGGTCCCGCCCGACGACCGGCATGTCTTCCTGCGCCTGCTGCGTGACGTCGTCGCCCACACCGCCGTCCTCATCACCGACCTGCCGCTGACGCTGCCCGACGGCCGCCAGCGCGTCGTGCACATCGAGGCGGAGCCCGAATTCAACGAGCAGGGCAGCGTCAGCGGCTACACCGGCATCCTGCAGGACGTGACCGACCGCCGCCAGGCCGAGGACCGCATCCGCCAGCTGGCCCATTTCGACGCCCTCACCGGCCTGCCCAACCGGCGCCAGCTGATCTGGCGCGTCGAGCGGGCCATCGAGAGCGCGCGGCGCGGCGGCCACGAGGTGGGCCTGCTGCTGATCGACCTGGACCGTTTCAAGGTCATCAACGACACGCTGGGCCACGCGGCCGGCGATGAACTGCTCGTCGAGGTCGGCCGGCGCCTGCGCAGTTGCGTGCGCCACTCCGACCAGATCATGGAAGGCGTGCTGGAAGGCCTGGGCAACCGCAGTCACCGCGGGCTCGAGGCCGTTGGCCGCCTGGGCGGTGACGAGTTCGTGGCACTGCTGCCCGAGGTGGCCGATGAGCGCGACGCCGAACGCGTCGCGGAGCGCGTGCTGGAAGCCATGCGCGAGCCCATCTTCGTCGGTGGCCAGGAATGCTTCGTGACCGCCAGCGTCGGCATCGCGATCTACCCGCGCGACGGCCAGAGCATGGCCGACCTGCTGCGCAACTCCGACGTCGCCATGTACGCCGTGAAGAGCCAGGGGCGCAACGCCTCGGCCGTCTATTCGCCGCAGCTGGCCGGCCACGGCAAGCAGAAGCTGGAGCTGGAGTCCGCGCTGCACAAGGCGCTGGAGCGCAACGAGATCGTGCTGCACTACCAGCCCAAGATCGACGTGCGCGCCGCCCGCATGGTGGGCGCCGAGGCGCTGATGCGCTGGCAGCGCGGCAACGTGCTGGTGCCGCCGGCCGACTTCATTCCGCTGGCCGAGGAAACTGGCCTCATCGTGCCGCTGTCCGAATGGGCACTGAAGGAAGCCGCCCGCCAGGCCAAGCTGTGGTCGCTGCAGTTCGGCTTCTCCGATTCCATCGCCGTCAACCTGCCCAGCCGGCTGTTCGAGCGCACCGATCTCGTCGAGCACATCCACCAATGCGTCAGCGCCTATGGCGTGCCGCACCGGTCCATCCAGCTCGAGATCACCGAGAACAACCTGATGAAGG
>JACCDS011031480.1_pt1 | contig 13903 bp, 13 predicted proteins | sample 7446441 | NCBI WGS metagenome assembly JACCDS01 (sample SAMN15323445, study PRJNA562643) | freshwater metagenome | isolation source: river surface water | place: USA:Blue River Watershed | collected 2017-08-17 | reverse complement strand
TGGACACCATGGCGCAGGCCTTTGGTCTGCCCGTGGGCTATTCCGACCACACCGCAGGCACCGCCGTGTCGCTGGCGGCCGTGGCCCGCGGCGCCACCGTGATCGAAAAGCATTTCACGCTGGACCGCACGCTGCCCGGCCCGGACCACGCAGCGTCGCTGGAGCCGGGCGAACTGCGCTCGCTGGTGGCCGACATCCGCATCATCGAACAGGCCCTGGGCAGCCGCCGCAAAGGCCCGGCGGCCGCCGAAGTGGGCAACCGCGCCGTCGCCCGGCGCAGCATCGTCGCCGCGCGCCCCATTGCCCAAGGCGAAGCGCTGACGATGGACGCCCTGGCCTTCAAACGGCCCGGCACCGGCATCCCGCCCACCGAAGCCTGGGACTTGCTCGGCCGCCCGGCAGCCCGTGCCTACGACGTCGACGAGTCAATCCAGCCGTGAGCGAAGCCCCCGTCATCGTCGTTGGCGCTGGTGGCCACGCCGCGGTGGTGGCCGATGCCCTCCTGGCCGCCGGCCGCACCGTGCTGGGCTTCGTCGACGGCGACCCAGCCAAGTCCGGCACCCGCGTGCTCGGCCTGCCGGTGCTGGGCAACGACGCCTCGTTGGACGCCCACCTTGGCCGCGGCATCGAACTGGCCAACGGCATTGGCGGCCCGGGCTCAGCCGCCAGCGTGGGCTCCGGCACGCTGCGCCGCCGTGTGCAACAGCGCCTCAGCGCCGCGGGCTGGACCTTCGCCGCGGTGCGCCACCCTGGTGCCATCGTCGCGGCATCGGCCGAACTGGGCCCCAGCACGCAGGTGCTGGCCGGCGCCGTGGTGCAGCCTTGCGCGCAGGTGGGCGACGGCGCCATCGTCAACACACGGGCCGTGGTCGAGCACCATGCGCAGGTGGGCGCCTTCGCACACATCGCGCCAGGCGCCGTGCTGTGCGGTGAGGTCCAGGTCGGCGAAGAAGCCCACGTGGGCGCCGGCGCCGTGGTGCGCCAAGGCATCCGGCTGGCGGCACGCGTGGTCGTCGCGGCAGGCGCCGCCGTGGCGCGTGACGTGAGCAGCGGCGTCGTCGCCGGTGTGCCCGCCCGCGCCCTGCCCCCGAGTTCGAAAGCAAGCACATGAAAAATTGGCAGGACGTGCTGATCGGGCCCGACGCCCCCATGCGCGACGCGCTGGCGGTGATCGACCGCACCGGCAGCCAGATCGCCCTGGTGGTGGACGGCGAACGCCGCCTGCTGGGCACGCTGAGCGACGGCGACATCCGGCGTGCGCTGCTGCGCGGCGTGGCGCTGGAGGTGCCGGTCGTGCAGGCCATGCACCTGAACCCGACCTGCGCCCGCGTGGGCGAGGACCGCGCCACCATCCTGGCCACCATGCGCCGCCGCGGCCTGCACCAGATGCCGGTGCTGGACGCCGACCGGCACGTCGTGGGGCTGGAGCTCTTCGGCGATTTCTTCGACTCGCCACGCCGCCCCAACTGGGTGGTCATCATGGCCGGCGGCCTGGGCACGCGGCTGGGCGCACTGACGCGCGACGTCCCCAAGCCCATGCTCACCGTGGGCTCGCGGCCCATCCTGGAAACCATCGTGCGGCTGATCGCCGAACAGGGCTTCGAGCGCATCTACCTGGCGGTCAACTACAAGGCCGAGCAGATCGAGGCGCACTTCGGCGACGGCTCCGGCATGGGCATCGACATCCGCTACCTGCGCGAGCAGGAACGGCTGGGCACGGCCGGCCCGCTGAGCCTGCTGCCCGAAAAGCCCAGCGCCCCGGTGGTGGTGACCAATGCCGACCTGCTGACCAAGGAAGACTACGGCCGCATGGTGGACCACCACGTGGCCGCCGACGCACACGCCACCATGGGCGTGCGGCCCTTCGAGATGCAGGTGCCCTTCGGCGTGGTTCGCGAACGCGACGGGCTCATCGAGTCCATCGAGGAAAAGCCCACGCAGCGCTTCATGGTCAGTGCCGGCATCTACGTGCTGTCGCCCGAAGCGCTGGAACACGTGCCACGCGGCCGCTCCTACGACATGCCCATGCTGTTCGACACGCTCATCGCGGGCGGCCAGCGCGTGCGCAGCCACCACGTCAGCAGCTACTGGTTGGACATCGGCCGCATGCCGGACTACGAACGCGCCAACCTGGACTTTGACGAGGTGTTCCGGTGATCAACGGCCTCAGCGTGCTGGCGCTGATCACCGCACGCGGCGGCTCCAAGGGGCTGCCGGGCAAGAACGTGCGCCCGGTGCAGGGCCGGCCACTGATCGACTTCAGCATCGCCGCGGCGCGCGCCGCCGCCTGCGTGGACCGCGTGGTGCTGTCCACCGACGACGACGAGATCGCCCGCGTGGCCGCGGCCTGCGGCTGCGACGTGCCCTTCCGCCGCCCGGCTGCCCTGGCCAGCGACGAGGCCAAGTCCATGGACGTGGTGCTGCATGCGCTGGACCAGCTGCCGCGGCACGACATCGTGGTGCTGCTGCAGCCCACCTCGCCCGCGCGCACGGCCGCCGACATCGACGCCACCGTGCAGCAGCTGCTGGACGCACAGGCGCCGGCCTGCGTCTCGGTCTGCGCGGCCGAGGAAAGCCCCTACTGGATGTTCCGCCTGGGCGAGCACGCACGGCTCACGCCCCTGTTGGACACCCCTGCTGCCACCCGGCGCCAGGATCTGCCGCCGGTGTTCGTGCTCAACGGCGCCGTCTACGCTGCCCGCACCGATGCGCTGCGCCGCATGGGCAGCTTCCTGGGCCCCGACACGGTGGCCCATGTCATGCCCCGTGAGCGGTCGATCGACATCGACACGCTCGAGGATTTCGAAAACTTTGCCCGGCAACTTTCCGGAGGATCACCATGAACCTGTACCCGCGCCGCCGCCAGATCAACCTCTCGGACTTCGAGACCGACAAGCCGGAATCCGCCAAGTACGGCCTGCCCATGCGCGTGGGCTTCTGCAAGAAGTGCATCATTTCCAACCAGCGGCCCAACTCGGCCGTGGAATACGCGCACACCAAGGACAGCAAGAAGCAGACGATCAACTTCGATGCCGAAGGCGTGTGCGACGCCTGCCGCATGGCCGAGCAGAAGCACGGCACCATCGACTGGGCCGAGCGCGAGCGCCAGCTGGTGGACCTGTGCAACCGCCACCGCAGCAAGGACGGCAGCTACGACTGCATCAGCCCCGGCTCCGGCGGCAAGGACAGCTTCTACGCCGCGCACGTGCTCAAGTACAAGTACGGCATGCACCCGCTCACGGTGACCTGGGCGCCGCACATCTACACCGAGTGGGGCTGGAAGAACTTCCAGAGCTGGCTGCATGCAGGCTTCGACAACTTCCTGTGCACGCCCAACGGCCGTGTCCACCGCCTGGTGACGCGGCTGGCGGTGGAGAACCTCTTCCACCCCTTCCAGCCGTTCATCTTCGGCCAGAAGGCGCTGGCGCCCAAGATGGCGCTGCTGCACAAGATCCCGCTGGTGTTCTACGGCGAGAACGAGGCCGAGTACGGCAATCCCATCGCCGACACGCAAAGTGCCAAGCGTGACTGGAGCTACTTCACCTCGGACGACAAGTCCAAGATCTACCTGGGTGGCACCTCGCTGGCCGACCTGCAGGACAAGTTCGGCGTCGACAGCCACGAACTGCAGCCCTACCTGCCGCCCAACCCGGCGCAGATCGAGGAGCAGAAGGTGGAGGTGCACTACACCGGCTACTACCTGAAGTGGCACCCGCAGAGCTGCTACTACTACTCGGTGGAGCACGGCGGCTTCCAGGCCTCGCCGGAGCGCACGCCGGGCACGTACAGCAAGTACAACAGCATCGACGACCGCATCGACGACTTCCACTACTACACCACGTTCACGAAGTTCGGCATCGGCCGCGCCACGTACGACGCGGCACAGGAAATCCGCTCCGGCGACATCCTGCGTGAGGAAGGCGTGGCCCTGGCGCGCCGCTTCGACGGCGAGTTCCCCGAGCGCTTCGCCGAGGAGATCTTCCGCTACCTCAGCATCCCGGAGAAGGAGTTCCCGCAGGCCAGCAAGATGTTCGAGCAGCCCATCATGGACCGCGCGTACTTCGACAACCTGGCCGACTCCTTCCGCAGCCCGCACCTGTGGAAGTACGACAACGGCGTGTGGAAGCTGCGTCACACCGTGTGGCAAGACGAGGAGCAGGCGTGACCGCCACCAACGTCCGCCTGATCGCGCGGCTGGACATCAAGGGGCCCAACCTCATCAAGGGTGTGCACCTGGAAGGCCTGCGCGTCATGGGCGACCCGCAAGAGTACGCGCGCCGCTACTACGAGCAGGGCGCTGACGAGCTCATCTACATCGACATCGTGGCCAGCCTGTACGGCCGCAGCAAGCTGACGGAGATCGTGCGCCGCGCCGCGCACGATGTCTTCGTGCCGATGACGGTGGGCGGCGGCATCCGCAACGTGGACGACGTCAGCGACCTGCTGCGCGCCGGCGCCGACAAGGTGGCCATCAACACCGCCGGCGTGCGTCGGCCAGAGCTCATCACCGAGGTCTCACGCCGTTTCGGCTCGCAGGCCATGGTGCTGTCCATCGAAGCCAAGCAGCAGGCGCCCGGCAAGTGGGAGGTCTACACCGACTGCGGCCGCGAGCGCAGCGGCGTGGACGCGGTGGAGTGGGCCCGCCGCGGCGTGGAACTGGGTGCGGGCGAGATCCTGGTCACCTCCATCGACCGCGAAGGCACGCGCAAGGGCTTCGACATCGACCTGGTCCGCGCCGTGTCGGCAGCTGTCGAGGTACCCGTCATCGCCAGCGGCGGCTACGGCGAGCCCGCTCACCTGTCGCAGGTGGTGGGTGCCGGCGCCGACGCCGTGGCCTTTGCCGACGCCCTGCACTACAAACGCACCACCATGCCCGAGCTGCGCCAGACCGCGCGCTCCGCCGGCATCCCGGTGAGGGAACTCTGATGGCCAAGCGCATCATCGTCGTCGACTACGGTGTCGGCAACCTCTACAGCGTGCAGCGTGCGCTGGAAGTCAGCGGCGCGGAAGAGATCGTTCTCAGCGCCGACCCTCAAGTCATCAGCCAGGCCGACGGCCTGGTGCTGCCGGGCGTGGGCGCCTTTGCCGACGGCATGCGCGGCCTGCGCGAGCGTGGCCTGGTGGAACCCATCAAGGCCTACGCGCAGTCGGGCCGGCCGCTCTTGGGCATCTGCCTGGGCATGCAGATGCTGGCCACGGCCAGCGAGGAGTTCGGCCAGCATGAAGGCCTGGGCTTGATTCCGGGCGAGGTGGTGGCCATTCCGCACCGCTCCGCCGACGACCAACCCCTCAAGGTGCCCTTCATCGGCTGGACCGCCATCACGCCCGGCCATGCCAAGGCCTGCGAAGGCAGCGTGCTGCAGTCGCACGCGGCCAGCGCCGCGGTCTACCTGGTGCACTCCTTCCACGTTCGCCCGGCGGACCCCGAACACCTGCTGGCCACCTACGCCTTCGGCGGCCACTCCATCACGGCCGCCATCCGCCGCGACAACATCACCGGCTTCCAGTTCCACCCGGAAAAGAGCGGCCGCGTGGGGCTGGAGATCATGAGGCACTTCGTTGGGCGTGCGTGAGCGGCGTCAGGCGCTCGGTCGTCATCTATGCCTGCGCCTTTGCGGTTGCGGGCGCGACGCCGTTCCTGCTGCTGCCGGTGCTCACGCGGCACCTGTCGCCGGCGCAGTTCGGCGAGGTCACGTCCTTCCTGATGTTCACGGCGCTGCTGGGCAACTTCGCCAGCCTCAGCGCGCACGGCTTCGTCTCGGTGCGCTACTTCAAGACGGAGCCTGCGGCTTTCGCGCCCCTGGTGGGCACGGCGCTGGGCATGCTGGCACTGTCGCACGCCTTGGCGCTGGCGGCCACCGGGCTGCTGCACCCCTTGCTGGAGCGTGTGCTGGACCTGCCGCTGGCCCCGTCGCTGCTGGCGGTGGTGGCGGCCTTCTTCATGAACCTGTGCCTGGTGTGGCTGGCGCTGTTCCAGTCCTCTGGCCAGCCCATGCGCTACCTGCAGGCCCGGCTCATCCAGGGCGTGCTGGAACTGGGCCTGGGCAGCGCGCTGGTCGTGTGGGTGCTGGCCGAAGCCTGGGCCCGCACCGGGTCCTACACCGCGGCGCTGGCAGCCAGTGCCGCCTTTGGTGCCTGGATGTGCCACCGGCGGGGCCTGTTCACCCTGCGTTTCGAACGCGCGCAGCTGAAGGCGCTGCTGGCCTTTGGCCTGCCACTGCTGCCGCACATCGTGGCGGGCACCACCATCAGCTACCTGGACCGGCTGGTGGTGTCGTCCTTGTTGGGTGCAGAGAGCCTGGGCTTCTACATGGTGGCCATGCAGATCGGCATGGCCATGGTGGCACTCACGGAACCGCTCAACAAGGCGCTGGCGCCGTGGCTGTTCGAGCAACTGGCCAAGAACGACGAGGCCGTGCGCCGCATGATCGTGCGCCGCACCTACCTGCTGTTTGCCGCGCTGGCGCTGCTGGGCCTGGTGGTGGCCGCGGCCGCACACCTGCTGTTCGAGCAACTCATCAGCCCGCGCTACGCCCCGGCGCGGGCGCTGATCCCGTGGATGGTGGGCGGCTTCGTGCTGCAGGGCCTGTACACCTCGGTGGTGAACTACCTGTTCTATGCGGAGCGCACCGGGCGGCTGTCGCTGGTGTCGGCCAGCACGGCCCTGCTGGGCTGCGGCGTGTCGTGGTTCATGACCACGCGCCACGGGCTGCAAGGCGCGGCCATGTCCTTTGCCTTCAACAGCGGCGTGCTCTTCCTGCTGGTCTGGGCCGTGGCCGCCAAGGCCGTGCCCATGCCCTGGTGGCCACGCACACGCTGACGCCGGCGGACCTTGCACCATGAGCCCCATCGAGATTCCGCTGCTGCGTGAATCGGCCGCCTTTGCAAGGCGGCTGGTGCAGGCTGCGCAGGCCTTTGGCCAGCCGCGCTACCACTTCCACCGACGCGCCAACTGGTCCTACCGCTACAGCGAAACCTTCTACGCGCGCGAGTCCGCCCTGTTCCAGGCCGACGCCGACGCCTACCTGCACGGCCAGCCGACGGAGGCGCCGCAACTGGACGATGTCTACGCGCGCCGCCTGCGGGGCAAGCAGGTGCTCACCGTGGTGGCCAAGGTGCTGGCCCACACGCTGTTTGCCTGGCTGGGCAGCCTGTGCAACCGCGGCCTGAAGCGCGATGGCGTGGGCATCTACCGCAAGGCCTACGTGGACGACATCGAGCTCGTCTTCGACCCGGCCCAGGCGTCGGTGGTACGTGCCGTCTACCCCTTCCCCATCAACCTGGGGCGGCAGTGGCGCTACCTGCGCTTCCTGCGCCAGCAGGGCCACCGCTTCAAGCTGGCCGGCAACCCCTACCTGCCGCGCGACTTCTGGCGCTTCCTGCGCCAGCGCGACGTGCGCTCGCTGATGCGCCTGGAGTCGCGCGCGCAGGTGCGCCACGCACACGAGGTGGCTTCGCTGGGTGTGCACACGGTGCAGCTGTCCGACGAGTTCGACATCGGCAGCCTGGACTTCGCCCGCACGCTGGCGCGCTTTCCGCTGGCGGTGGTGAACAGCGCGCACGGCGTGGGCAAGTACTTCCCGGTGCACGCCTACCAGACCTTCCACGTGCTCACGCAGCGCCAGCGCGAGTTCTACCTGGCCGCACGCCCCTGCAACTACCCGCTGCGCCAGCTGAATGACCGCTCCGCGCCCGTGCCGCCCCACCAGGCCACGCCAGGCCATGACGTGGTCCTGCTGAGCCAGAGCTTCGGCCACGGCGGCGGCCTCATCGACGAGAACGAGGCCGTGCTGGTGCAGCGCATGCAGCGCGACCTGGCCGCCGTGGCCGGCCTGCGCCTGCACTACAAGCCGCACCCCAACCACCCCAACCCGGTGGCGCCTGCAGGCTTTGCGCTGCTGAAGGACATGGCCACGGTGAACGGCCGCGCCGGCACGGTCTTCCTGTCCTTCTTCTCCACCTGCCAGATCGACCCCGCCTTCAAGGGCCGCAAGCTGCTGGTGCGCGGCCACCTGATCCACCCGGAAATTTCCTTCGACGACAGCGAGGAGATCGTCGACGCCGACACCCTGGTCGCCACGCTGAAGGGCCTGGCCGTCGTCCACCCGGCCCACGAGGCCGTGCCGGCCTGAAGCCATGAACGCCCAGGCCCGCATCCCGCTGCGCGAATTCGCCCCCGTCATGCTGTTCATGACGGCGGTGATGCTGGCCTTCATCTCGCAGATCCAGGTGCTGATGGTGGCCGGTGCGGGCCTGTGCGCGCTGTACGCCTACGGCGCACGCTCGGGCCAGGGCCTCAGCCGCAACGAGTGGCTGCTGCTGGCCCTGTGCTGCCTGCTGTTCCTGCCGGGCTTTGCCAAGCCGTACCACGGGCTGTCGCCGGTGTTCTATTTCCTGTCTACCGTGGCGGCCTTCTTCGCCGCCATGGCGGCCACGCGCAAGCCACCAGGCGTGTTGCTGGCCGCCTTCCAGTGGATGTACTGGTGCGCCGTGGCCGCCGTCGCCTGGGTGCTGTACACCTACTGGGGCTATCCGGAACCTTTCGGCATGGTGATCGAGGGCTCCAGCACCAACGGCATCCCGGCCTACCTCATCGTGCTGCAGGTGAGCCTGAGTCTGGCCACCTACCTGGCGCACGGCCGGCTGCCCGTGCTGAGCACCCTGTTCACCTTCGCCGTGGCCTTCTTCGGCAACGGCCGCGGCTCTTTGGTGGTGGCGGCCATCATCATCACGGCCACGCTGACGCTGAACGTCATCGTCGCCGGCCGCGACAAGCCGCAATGGCGGCTGGCCTTCCTGATGGGCCTGGTGCTGGTGGCCTTCGGCATGGTGATCTGGGGCGAGGAACTGCTGGAACTCGTCACCACCTACACCAAGCTCAGTGTGGGCCTGGTGGACACCAACCGGCTGGAAATCTGGGACCACTACACGCGCAAGATCGACGGCTTCACCTTCCTGTTCGGCGCCGACTACGCGGGCACGGTCATCGAGTACGAGTACCGCGGCAACCCGCACATCGCCTACATCCGCACCCACTCCTTCTTCGGCCTGCCGCTCACCCTGCTGGCGCTGCTGAGCCCCGGCTTCGTGCTGCTGGCGCGCAAGGCGCTGGCCGCCAAGCTGGTGTTCTTCGTGTTCATCGGCGTGGCCGCACTGCGCGCCTCGTCCGAGCCCGTGTTCTTCCCCACGCTGCTGGATTTCTTCTACTTCAGCTGGTTCCTGATGTACCTGAAACACGCCCCGCCCAGCGCGGCGCGCGCGGCCACCCAGGCGCAGACGCTGAATGAGGTGCCCCGCCATGCTTGAGCGCCTTGCCTACATCCTGGCCAAGCTGCTGAAGAAGTCGCGCCTGAGCGCCGTCAGCCAGTCCAGCGTGCACCCCACGTCCAAGATCGAGTCGGGCACCAGCTTCTTCGCGTCGCACATGGACAAGCACTCGTTCTGCGGCTACGACTGCGACATCCACAGCGCCGACATCGGCCGCTTCGTGTCCATCGCCAATGGCGTGGTACTGGGCGGCGGCCGCCACCCCATGGAGTGGGTGGGCATGTCGCCGGTGTTCTACCGCGGCCGCGACAGCGTGAAGGCCAAGTTCTCCGAGCACGAACGTGAACCCGTGCGCCGCGTGCGCATCGGCCACGACGTGTGGATAGGCCGCTCGGCCATCGTGCTGCCCGGCGTGGATATCGGCCACGGTGCCGTGGTGGGCGCCGGCGCGGTGGTCACCAAGTCCGTGCCGCCCTACGCCATCGTTGCCGGCAACCCGGCACGCCTCATCCGCCACCGCTTCCCGGAAGCGGTGGTACAGCGCCTCCTCGCTTCCGCGTGGTGGGACCTGGACGAAGACCGCCTTCGTGCCCTCGGCCCGCTCACCCAGAACGTGGAGGCCTTCCTGAACCAGCTTGAACAGCAAGGCGGGCCCAAGCCCGCGAAAGACGCCACATGAACGCACGCCTGATCTGCAGCAACTGCGTGATGGACACCACCGACTCGGCCATCACCTTCGACGACAAGGGCGTGTGCGACCACTGCCGCACCTTCTTCACCAAGGTGCTGCCCAACTGGCACACCGACGAGCGCGGCGAACGTGAACTGCGCGCCATGGTCGAGCAGATCAAGGCCTCGGGCAAAGGCAAGGACTTCGACTGCATCATCGGCATGAGTGGGGGCATCGACAGTTCCTACCTCACCTACATCGCCACCGAGTTCGGCCTGCGCCCGCTGGTCTTTCACGTGGACGCCGGCTGGAACTCGCAGGAGGCCGTCAACAACATCGAGAAGCTGGTCGACCAGCTGGGCCTGGACCTCTACACCGAGGTCATCGACTGGGAGGAGATGCGCGACCTGCAGCTGGCCTACTTCAAGAGTGGCGTGCCGCACATCGATTCGCCGCAGGACCACGCCTTCTTCGCGACCATGTACAAGTTCGCGGAGCAGCATGACATCAAGTACATCCTGACGGGCGCCAACCTGTCCACCGAGTGCATACGCAACCCCATCGAGTGGATGTACTACCAGTCCGACGCCATCCAGCTCAAGGACATCCACGCCAAGTTCGGCAGCAAGCCGCTGGTGAACTTCCCCACCACGTCCATCCTGCGCCACAAGATCTGGCTGCCCTACGTGAAGGGCATCCGCGTGGTGCGGCCGCTGAACCTGGTGCCCTACGACAAGGCGGCGGCCGTGAAGCTGCTGGTGGACAAGTTCGGCTGGCAGCCCTACCCGCAGAAGCACTTCGAGTCGCGCTTCACGCGCTTCTATGAAGGCTACTGGCTGCCCAAGAAGTTCGGCTTCGACACGCGCAAGGTGCAGTTCTCCAGCCTCATCGTCACCGGCCAGATGACACGTGAAGAGGCGCTCGAGAAGCTGAAGACGCCGGCGCTGGACGACGCCACCGTGCGCCAGGAATTCGAGTACGTGGCCAACAAGCTGGGCATCAGCACCGAAGAACTGCAGGGCTACATGGACGCGCCCAACAAGACCTACAAGGACTACAAGTCGCAGGAGGCGTTCTACCTGATGGGCGCCAAGGTCATGAAGGCGCTGGGCCTGGAACTGGGGGGCAAGCGTTGATCACCATCGTCGACTACGGCGTGGGCAACGTGCAGGCCCTGGCCAACATCTACAAGCGGCTGGAGATCCCCTGCGTGCTGGCCAAGACGGCTGCGGAGCTTGCCGGCGCCAGCCACGTCATCCTGCCCGGCGTGGGCGCTTTCGACTGGGCCATGGCGCGCCTGGAAGCCTCGGGCATGCACGCCGCGCTGGACGACCTGGTGCGCGTGCAGCGCAAGCCCGTGCTGGGCATCTGCGTGGGCATGCAGATGATGGCCAAGGGCAGCGACGAAGGCCAGTTGCCCGGCCTGGGCTGGTTCGACGCCCACGTGCACCGCTTCGACGAATCCAAGATCCAGTCGCGCACGCACCTGCCCCACATGGGCTGGAACGACGTGGAGCCGGTGCGGACCGATGGGCTGATGAAGGAACTGGGCAGCGGCGCGCGCTTCTATTTTCTGCACTCCTACTACTTCGCTCCCAACGACCCGGCCGACGTGCTGGCCAGCACCGTGTACGGCGAGCGCTTTGCCTGCGCGGTGCAGCGCGGCAACGTCTACGGCGCGCAGTTCCACCCCGAGAAGAGCCACGGCTGGGGCATCCAGCTGCTGAAGAACTTCGCCGGGCTCTGACCCGCCCCGCACAGAAGAACACGCCATGCTGAGACCCCGAATCATTCCCTGCCTGCTGGTGCACAAGGGCGGCCTCGTGAAGACCGTGGGCTTTGACAAGCCCAAGTACGTGGGCGACCCGCTCAACGCCGTGCGCATCTTCAACGAGAAGGAAGTGGACGAGCTGATGGTGGTGGACATCGACGCCACGCGCCACGGCCGCGAGCCCGACTACAGGCTCATTGCCAACCTCGCCTCCGAATGCCGCATGCCCCTGGCCTATGGCGGCGGCGTGCGCACGGTGGAGCAGTTCGAGCGCCTGGTGAGCCTGGGCGTGGAGAAGGTGTCGGCCAGCGCCGCCGCCGTGGCCGACCTGGGCCTGGTGAGCGCCGCCGCCGAGCGCGTGGGCGGACAGAGCGTGGTGGTGGTCATCGACGTGCGCAAGAAGGGCAAGGGCTTCGAGGTCTTCACCCACAACGGCAGCAAGGCCACGGGCCTGGACGCGGTGGAGTTCGCCCGCCGCGCCGAGGCGGCCGGTGCCGGGGAGATCGTCATCAACTCCATCGACCGCGACGGCCAGATGAAGGGCTACGACCTGGACCTGGTGCGCGCGGTGCGCGGCGCCGTGACGCGCCCGCTCACCGTGCTGGGTGGAGCCGGCACGCTGGCCGACATGGCGAGCCTGGTGAAGGAGTTCGGGATCATCGGCGCCGCCGCCGGCAGCCTGTTCGTCTTCAAGGGCGTGTACCGGGCCGTGCTGATCAATTACCCCGCGCGTGCCGACAAGGACCAGCTGGTCGCTTCCGCCGCAGCCGCCTGAGCCTATTGACTGAGCCGATGAAACAAGTCCTGCAGAACCTCAAAGACGGCTCCACCGAAGTGGCCGAAGTCCCCTGCCCGCGCGTGGGCGCCGGGCAGTTGCTGATCCGCACCACGCGCACACTGGTCTCGGCCGGCACCGAGCGCATGCTGGTGGACTTCGGCAAGGCCGGCTTCATCGACAAGGCCCGCCAGCAGCCCGACAAGGTGCGCATGGTGCTGGACAAGGTGCGCACCGACGGCCTCATGCCCACCATCGAGGCCGTGCGCAACAAGCTGGACCAGCCCCTGCCCATGGGCTACTGCAACGTGGGCGAGGTGGTGGAAATCGGCGCGGGCGTCACCGGCTTCGCCGTGGGCGACCGCGTGGCCAGCAACGGCAAGCACGCGGAAATGGTGGCCGTGCCGGTGAACCTGTGCGCCAAGGTACCCGACGCGGTGCCCGACGAGGCCGCCGCCTTCACCGTGCTGGGCGCCATCGCGCTGCAGGGCATACGCCTGGTGCAGCCCACGCTGGGCGAGACCGTGGTGGTCACGGGCCTGGGCCTGATCGGCCTGGTCACCGTGCAACTGCTCAAGGCCCAGGGCTGCCGCGTGCTGGGCCTGGACTTCGACGCCGACAAACTGGCCCTGGCCCGCCGCTTCGGCGCCGAGGTGGTGGACCTGAAGAGCGGCGCCGACCCGGTGGCCGCGGCCATGGATTTTTCGCGCGGGCGCGGCGTGGATGCGGTCATCGTCACCGCCAGCACCAAGAGCAACGAACCCATGCACCAGGCGGCGCAGATGTGCCGCAAGCGCGGGCGCATCGTGCTGGTGGGCGTGGTGGGGCTGGAGCTGTCGCGGGCCGACTTCTTCGACAAGGAGCTGACCTTCCAGGTGAGTTGCTCCTACGGCCCGGGCCGCTACGACCCGCTGTACGAGGACAAGGGCCAGGACTACCCCGTGGGCTTCGTGCGCTGGACCGAGCAACGCAACTTCGAGGCCGTGCTGGACATGCTGGCCGAAGGCCGGTTGGACGTGGCCACGCTGGTGTCGCACCGCTTCGGCATCGCTGAAGCCCCCAGCGCCTACGCGGTGGTGGGCGGCAGCGAGCCGTCGCTGGGCATCCTGCTGAAGTTCGCCGAGGGCGGCAGTGCCGTCACCTCCACCGCACGCACCGTGGCGCTGCCTCCACCCGCCGCAGCTGCGGGCGCTGCGCCAGCCAGCAGCGGCCAGGCGCGCGTGAGCGTGGTGGGCGCCGGCAACTACGCGGGCGCGGTGCTCATCCCCGCGTTCAAGGCGGCGGGCGCGCAACTCATGCGAATCGCCTCCGCGGGCGGCGCCAGCAGCGTGCACCTGGGTCGCAAATTCGGCTTTGCCGAGGCCACCACCGACACCTCCGCGCTGCTGACCGACCCGCAAGCCGACGCCGTGGTGGTCAG
>JACCDS010633421.1_pt1 | contig 13913 bp, 12 predicted proteins | sample 7446441 | NCBI WGS metagenome assembly JACCDS01 (sample SAMN15323445, study PRJNA562643) | freshwater metagenome | isolation source: river surface water | place: USA:Blue River Watershed | collected 2017-08-17 | reverse complement strand
GAAAAAATCACTATCGACAAAGACAATACCACTATTGTAAATGGTGCTGGTTCTAGAGAAGCAATTGAAGCTCGTATCAACCAAATCAAAGTTCAAATCGAAAATACTACTAGCGATTACGATCGCGAAAAATTGCAAGAGCGTTTGGCAAAATTAGCTGGCGGTGTGGCTGTGTTGTATATCGGTGCTGCAACGGAGGTTGAAATGAAAGAAAAGAAAGACCGTGTTGACGACGCATTACACGCAACTCGCGCTGCTGTTGAAGAAGGAATCGTAGCAGGTGGTGGCGTGAGCTTTATCCGTGCTATTTCTGCTTTGGATGGTATGAAAGGTGAAAACGAAGACGAAACTACAGGTATTGCTATTGTTCGTCGTGCATTGGAAGAGCCATTGCGTCAAATCGTTGCCAATGCAGGTGGCGAGGGAAGCATCGTTGTTCAAAAGGTAATGGAAAGCAAAGATGATTTCGGATACAATGCTCGCACAGATCAATACGAAAACTTGATTTCTGCAGGGGTAATTGACCCTAAGAAAGTTTCTCGTGTTGCTCTAGAAAACGCTGCATCAATTGGTGGTATGATTTTGACTACCGAATGCGTAATCAGCGACATCAAAGAAGAAGAAAAAGGACATTCTCACGGCATGGACGGCATGGGTGGAATGGGCGGCATGATGTAATCTAAACAAACCTAATTCATAGAAGGAGTCGTCCACTTGGACGACTCTTTTTTTTAATCGCTATCAATTCGCGTATCTTTGCAAATATGTCGCGAATTTTAGGAATTGATTTCGGTCTAAAACGCATTGGCTTAGCCGTTACAGATCCGTTGAAAATGTTCGCACAGCCTTTGGAAACCATCCAAGCAACTACCTTCCCAGATTGGTTGAAAAAATACTGCTTGACTGAAAACTTAGAATGCATCGTTGTGGGAATGCCAGTTAATCTAACCGGGGAAGATACAGATGCCACTCAATACGTTAAACAGTTTATTGAATGGATTAACACCAACTACCCGCAGATTCCAGTGCAAACCATTGACGAACGCTTCTCCAGTCACGACGCCCAACAACAATTGCATACCATGGGATTGAAGAAAAATCAACGCAGGGAAAAAGGTATTCTCGACACCGTTTCTGCAACACTTATACTCCAAACTTACCTACAAAAAATAGCATGATATTGCCAGTTTACGCATACGGTCAACCCGTTCTACGAAAAAAAGGAAAAGAAATCGACGCGAATTATCCTGAACTAACTAAATTAATTGAGGACATGTTTGAGACCATGTATGAATCCAATGGTATTGGATTAGCTGCGCCTCAAATAGGTAAAGATATTCGCTTATTCATTGTAGATGGTTCTGAAATTGAGGATATTCAACCTGAAGGATTTAAAGAGGTTTTTATCAACGCAACTATTTTAGAAGAATTTGGTGAAGAATGGGAATTCGAAGAAGGATGTTTGAGTATCCCTGATGTCAGAGCCAATGTTAAAAGAAAAGGTGAATTAACTATACATTATTTCGATCAAAACTTCCAAGAACACACCAAGACATTTGGAGGAATGGCAGCGCGAATTATCCAACACGAATACGACCATATCGAGGGAATTTTATTCACTGATCGTATTCCACCGCTGAAACGCACCATGCTGAAGCGAAGATTGGAATCCATTTCAAAAGGAAGAACCAACGCGCATTATAAAATGAAATTTGCGCATCGCTAAAAACTATCAACGATCCTCGAATATTTGCTTATCTTCACGCCGATGAAATACTATTTCGGTATAATTCGTCCCGTTAATTTACTTCTTACGGCCTTTACTCAAGTGCTGTTTTATTTGTCATCTTCTCGAATTCATCACGGTTTAGCTTGGTACGATTGGTCTAATATTCGATTTCCCGAAGCCTTAACTTCTACCTTGGCATGTATTTTCGTTGCTGCTGGAGGGTATGTAATCAACGATGTTTTTGATATCGAAACCGACACCATTAATCGTCCGCATAAACGCGTAATTGCTCGTCATATTTCACTTAAAACTGCTCGCATTTATTACGTTGCATTAACTTTAGTGGGATTAATTTTAGGTTTTTATACGGGTTTGGGGATGGGAATTCTCTGTATCGTTATCGCTGTATTGCTCTACTTCTACAGCAGTGACTTTAAAGGAGAATATATCATGGGAAACCTATTGGTTTCATTGATTGCGGGGATGGTGGTGTATATTGCTTCAAGAGGTGTTTACCAAGTAAGTAAAGCCTATTTTGCCGAATATGCAACCATTGCTTTTTTGGTAACCTTTGCTCGCGAAATTATCAAAGATGTAGAAGATATCGAGGGAGATAAAGCCCAAGAATTTGAAACATTTGCCATCCAAAGCGGTGAGAAAAAATCAAAAATATTGGCCATTGCTTTTTTGATTCTAACGTTAGCCACATTACTTATGGTAGGCATATTCTCGCAACAAGCCGTTTTCTGGGCCTTCTTAGGGCTTATTATATTCCCATTGGTTGGATTTATCATTTATAAGATAATTAAAGCTTCCACAAAGAAAGATTATCGTCATGTTTCACATTGGCTGAAACTTTCAATGTTTTTGGGATTACTATCCTGCTTGGTGAGTTGAATTCCAGTCTTGTGAGTTGAATTCGACCCATTTTAATTACTCTTTTGAGTTTTCCCAATCCTGAGCAACTTGTTCCAATTCTTTGAACCATTCTTCTCCCATTTTACGAATAAGTGGTGCTTTCAAAAATTGATAAACAGGAACTTTTAACTCATCGCCTGCTTTGCAAGCATCGGAACAAATTTCCCATTTATGGTAATTCAATGCCACATGTGTTCCGTATTTTTTGGCACGTATGGGATACAAATGACAACTTATGGGCTTTTTAAAATCAATTAATCCTTCGCTATTGGCTTGTTCTATAGCACACTTTGCAGTGCCTTTATCATCGTAATTTACAAAAACACATTCACCAGAGTCTTCACATTGTGTTACCAATTCGCCATCGCGTGGATCACGTGCAAAAAAAGAGGTTTGATCAATTAAATCCAAGGCAGATTTTCGCATGAATGGCTTTACTTGTTCAATTACGTCATCGATTATTTGAAGCTCTTCATGCAATAATGGTGCACCTGCATCCCCTTGAACACAACAAGCACCTTTGCATTTATCTAGTTGACAAACAAAGTTCTTTTCAAGTATATCTTCAGATAACAAAGCGTTACCAACAATGATCATATTTAAAGTCTAATTTATTGAATAATTGAAATAATAGTTTGCAGTAGGTTTGACGAATTAGTTTAAATAAACCATCCCCAAAAGACTAAATTAATATGTAGAGTTAATCAATTCCTAAGTATTTGGCATGTCCAATTTGCTCCAAGCGTTCAGCTTTCCCCAAAACCTCAGTTTCCATTTCTCTCTTGTAATCTATCACCTTTTGAGCAATTTCAGGATTTGCAACACCCAAGATTTGAGCGGCTAAAATTCCTGCGTTTTTCGCCCCATTGATAGCTACCGTAGCAACAGGAACACCAGGAGGCATTTGAACAATGCTGTACAAGCTATCAATTCCACTCATATTGCTTGATTTTACGGGAACACCAATTACCGGCAAATGAGTTAACGCAGCCACCATTCCAGGTAAATGAGCAGCACCACCAGCACCAGCAATTATTACGGAAATTCCATTATCCGGAGCATGATGAGCATAATTATACATGCGATCTGGTGTTCTGTGAGCAGAAACCACGGTGACTTCGGTTTCGATTCCAAATGTGGCTAATATTTCTGCCGCATCTTTCATAACAGGAAGGTCGCTATCCGACCCCATGATGATTCCAACTTTACTCATCGTTTTGCGTTTTTACCAGTGAAAAGGATATTTGTGAAACTACAATATATACAAAATAGAAGACAGGTAGTGCTATACGATAATTCAACACAAAAAGCGCCAAAAGAATCACTAACAATGCTATTCTATACGGATTTAACTGATCGGCTTTATTGAATTTAAAGGACAGCATATCTAAATCAGAAACCATCAAATAGGAAGACAATAGAGGCATATACAACATAACATAAAAATGTGTCATGATTTTATCCATACTCCAGCTAGGCATCGCTTGAATTTCTGCATAATTCAACCCATCAAACAATAAAACCCATGAGGCTAACACCAATCCTGAAATGGGAGTGGGAATTCCTTTAAAATTGACTTTTTGATCGGTAGAAATATTGAATTTTGCTAAACGATACGCCGCAGCCAGTGGAATCAGTAACCAAACATATTGATTAATACAAAATCCAGTTGGAGGACAAGCACCTGTCATGTCCATGAATTTCTTCCAAATCAAACCGGGTAAAACTCCAAACGTTACTAGATCGGCTAAACTATCAAGCTGTTTGCCCATTTCACCGTCCACTTTAAGTAATCGGGCAGTAAATCCATCAAAAAAGTCCAAAACTCCAGCTATACCCATTAAGATAAATGCGAAAATGAATGTTTCAGATCCGGTGTAGGGATTGTAGTTCAATAATGCATTGATTCCTAACAAACCACATGCAAGATTTCCAAGCGTTAATAAATTAGGAATTTCCCTAAACATACTGCAAAGTTATTTAATTAAATTGGGTATTTAATTCGCGAATAAGACAAGTTCAATTATTTCAACCGATAAAATTTGTTTCGTCGAATTATACAATCAAAAAACATCAATTACTATTTAACATTTACTTGAAACTTTAATCGCGAATTCTAAAGTTCAAATTCAATGATACTCCCCAACCATTTAAGCCAGCATTCTTGCCTAAATCAGTGTACAAAATCTGCGATTGATCAAAATAATATGCTCCGTTCATGAGGTTGGTTGAAGTTCTCATTCTCAAACCCAAATTGGTGTTTTTATTTACGTGGAAGTTCACTTGAAAACGTCCGCCAGCCGTCCAAGTTGAATTCTGAACGACAGCACGTTGCTCAAATTTCGGATCGAAAAAGTCATTGGATTTTGGATCAAATTGCAATTTTTGCTCATTGTATGCCAATTCTGCACCTAATTGAAAATCCCACAGATCCGTAACAATACGATATCCCACAAAACCACCCAAATTAAATGCTTTATGATAAACGCTTCCCGTAGAATCGTCCAAAATCATGCCTCCATAATTTTCTTGAATTCGATAGGTATTAGGCGTGTAACTACCAAAAACCGTGTAAATAAAATTACGATTTTGGAAACCCAATTCATGTTGAATTCTTAAATTACTTGGGCTAGAGATCACTTTTCCCGCTGAAAGAAAATGGGCATTTAATTGACCATAATCCATTTGGGAATATTCCAATCCTATAGGCATTAAAACAAAATCCCAACGATTGCTTCTTTTTTTGTAGGTTGGCTCTTCAAATTCTTCCTTAATATCTTCTAAATCACTGTCCATAGAATGATTTACCATAACAAATCGGAATTTGGTTTTCAACAATTTCAGTTGACTCTCGGAATCATTCAAATCATAAACCAACACTTTTTCACTTACCACTTTTTTCAAGGCTGCGACTTCTTTATTCAATGCTTCGTATTCATACATTTTATCGGTGGAAATTTCTTCCTCGTTAATTGAATAAAATATACCGATCGAAACTATGGCATTGGAATTATCTTTAAAATAGCGCTCGTTCAATCGATTTACAACAGAATGATAGTCGTACCATCCGCAGTCTTTATCGGAACGTGAATAAACAATATGGCATCTACCGAATTGCCCAAAGAATTTTTCTTGGGGATGTTTATTCAACAGGTTAGCTAAATTGCGGAATATATTTTCTTCACGCCAAGCGTGCTGCATGGCAGAGTTGTCTAATTGATTCCAGGTATTACAATCATCGATATCTCTGAACAATTCCATAAACTCGGCAAAATCAGCACCCAACCAGCTTGCATAACTACTCCTTTTTGATTTTACACTTTTAATAAATTCTTTTAAAGCATCGAAATCACTTTCTGAATACACAAATGGACTTTCACCAACTGCGACAGTATCAGTTGCATAGATCTCATCGAAACGCATTTGTTTATTTCCCTTGGAAATAGATTTTCTACCGGCAGAAAAAGTTTTTCTACCTCCCGAATTCGAACTCTCTGATTGCCAGTTTTCCCATCTATTATCAAATTGATTTTGAACATATTGACTGAAAGTAAATACATCATTCAAGATTTCTAGGGGAATTTCCTTTGAACCGTTTTTATTTATTCTCTTAAAGAATTCCAACATACGATCAGCCGATAAATCATCGAATCTTTCAACATCTACACCATAAATCTTAATTCGATCTTCTGGTTTTAACTTCTGATTCCAATCGTGCATTAAATAAAAAATCTTCATGTAGCGAGGCGATGACACACTTTGTAGATAACGCAACGCTTGTGAGTCATTATCACAAATAAAACGCTGCATGTAATGAGCACGACTGGGGCTCATTTCGATGATATAATTTCTGTAACCTGCATTTTCATACAATGCACGCATCATGGTGTATTCCATTAGGGAATTAAAAGCCACTTGATAGTGATTTTCACCGGTAAACACCAATCGTGCATTTTGGGCAACAGGAAAAATGGATTTTAATGCTTCGTTATTAGTATAATCTTCCGAACTTAAGTCGAATACTTTCGCCTTAGGTAGAACTTGTGCTTTAATAGGAGAAACTATCCCCCAAAAGCCAAAAAATGAAAGCGTTAAGAAACGTTGAAATGTATAAAATTGATTTTGAAGTTTCATAAATGTATTGACTTGGGAGTGTTACTTTTGGTTAATTAAGATTCCCGCTGATATTGAAGCGTAAAAGCCACTCAATGTCAATCGGTCTGAAGAATTGATGTATTGATCGCGATACTGCCAACGGCTGTTTGCGAAGTCAAATTGATAGCCACCGTGTGCCTTAATATACAAATATTTCAATTTCAACTTTGACTCAATATAAATTCCGTAAACAAAGGATTTGTGTTCGATGACATCAGTGCGTTTTGCATTGAAAATATATGACCCTGTGGCACTTAGTGGCAAAACAACTCGCTGAGTAATATGTCCGTAAGTACCTCCTGAACCTAACTCAAAAAACCTCCGTTTATATGCTGCACCACTTGAAAATCCAATATATCGCGAAGTATATTGTGCTGGTGTTTTTAGCTCTTCTCTCAAACCTGAAACCAAGCCATTATTCACTAAATATGAAAACCCCGTCATCGAAGATCCGGGTGTCATCCACACCTCGAATCCAGCTGAATTAAGTTGTGTAACAGATCCCACACCATAGGCATTGAGCGTTTTGTTCAACCCTGTACTCAATGCATTTTGACTTTTAAAAACCTGCAAGTATGAGACCCCTATTCCCCATTGAGTTTGGTTGCGAGTTCCATAATCAAGATCAACTACAGGAGTTACATCCGTAGTATTTCCCTCAGACCCTACTGCAAATGCAGAATCTGCAGGCGCAGCATTGCGCGCTAACCATTCAGGATTCAACGTTGAGTCAGAGTTACTTTTGTTGTCTGTTTTGCCCCAGCGCAAATCACCACCCTCCATGGTGTAACGATCTACAATTTTTCTATTTTTCTCAATATCTAAAACATCAAATTCAACCCAAACCAAACCTGTACCTGATTGAAATTCTTGCATTTTCTCTGTCACAGGATTTACTGCCCAAACAGCAAAAGGCACCTCCGAGAAGTACTTATTCACCAACATTCCATAAGGAATTTCACTAGGGATATCATTCAGGTTATAATCGAGATCTCGCAATACGATATACACGGTTGCCGACAATTCATTATTACTTTTTAATGCTATCCACCTCTTGGACAATTCCAAGTTACTGAACGTTTTTTCATTTTCTGATTGTTTGATAAGACGCTTATAGGCAGCGCTTTCCAACAGCTCATTTTCAATTTTCAAACTTATTTCCCCCAACTTTGATGTATTCGAGGCCATTTTACAACTGTACTCATACATTTGAATTTCGCGATATCGATTCCAGCCTAAAGATTTTTTATCGCGCCAATTCAAATCAATATTAAACGGGTTCAATAAAACAAATTTGTAAAATGCTGAAATAGGATCAAATGAAGCATCTACACCGTATGTAGTTTCACCATTAGTTTCCGCATAAAAGCTCGCTGAATCTTCAAACAAACTAGAAATCCAGTAGGCTCTTAGACTTTCATAGTGTATTTGAGCTTCTGTTAAACTTGCAGCCGTCAAACTCTTTGAGGGTTTGTGGTAACCATTTTTCTCAAAGTAATGCATCCACATACCCAAAGTTTGCCACATATTAAAATCGGCACTTCCGTATTCGTTGATATAGCTAGGTGCTTCATTTCTTTCAGACAGAATGGTAATTTGGTTTAAGCGATTTTGCTGAACAGCGGATTTTGATCTCTTCCATTTTTCTATGCTGTCAAACAAAGACACATAATAATCTCCATAGCTGTCAAAATCCTCATCTCCAGATGGATCAAAATTCGCGCCATTCGGATCTGAAACTTTAAATCCATAGTATTTCAACCTTTTCCATTCCATCGAATCATCCACGTCAATTCGGAGTGCCTCATGTAAAAAATACGACTGAGGTAGAGTTAAATCCGACCAAATAACTGCGGGTAACTCCAAAGTATCGTGTTTTAAGATACGATCTATAATTCCTAAAGTCTTAATAAACCCAGTTCCCGGGGTATCAATTCGTTCAATAAATTTAATTTTGCGATCTTCTTTGAGTTGATTTAAGTGCGGTGGTGGCGTTGCAGGATTCATTTGAATTTCTTGTGAAAACGCATCTCCACTCATCAAAAGCATCCCCAAAGTCAGAGCAAAGACCGATGCTTTTGAAAAAAATTGTGCATGTTGCATGTATGTTATTTAAACTATTGAGTGATTAAAAAAGGTTCAATTTAATAAAAGTAATTCTAAAACGATTGAACTTATTAAACGATATTCATTACCTGTTCTTTTATTTGCTCTAATTTTTCTTTCATCTGAACTGCGCATTGTTGCATTGGGAAGAAATTACTTTTTACGCCCAATGTGTTCATTTCACGTCCCATTTCTTGAGCTATAAAATTCAGTTTTCGTCCTTTTGGCTCTTTGTCCAATGTTTCAATGAAGTAGGTCAAATGCTGCCCCAAGCGCTGCTTTTCCTCAGCAATATCCCACTTATCAAGATAAATCAACAACTCCTGTTCCAAGCGATTAGCATCGACTAAATTTTCTGCAACATGCTCCAAAACATTACTGTAAACGCGTTCTTTCAATGACTCTCTGCGATTGCCTTCGTGCTGCTCTATAGCCATCAATTCCACCGAAATTTCATTGATCAAACTGCGCAGTTTTTCACCCGTTGCTTTTCCTTCCACTGCTCTAAATTCATTTAACTGATCAGCAGCTTGCAAGGTAACTTCAATGATTTTCTCTTTTATTTCGGGGGATATTTCCCGCTCCGCGGTGGTTATAACCTCCGGTACTTTTAAAACTTCGCGAAATGGATCTTTGAACTCCACTCCTAAAAAATCGCTCAAGGAAGTCAATGTTTCTAACGACTTTTTTGCTAATGCTTGATTTACTTGTAATTCTTGATGAGAACTCTGAGGATCTAACAATTTAATATTGTAACTGCACGTTATGGTTCCTCGCTCTAATCGTTCGCTTAACGTTCTACGTAAAACAGGATCTAATTCATTCAAAAAACGGGGCAATCGAATATCGGCTTCAAAATAACGACCGTTTAACGCTTTGATTTCACATTGTACTTTTAACCACTCATTTTCGAACGCCGCGCGACCAAAACCGGTCATACTTTTTATAACTTCTTTCATGCTGATCAGCGAATTTAACCAAAAAAATACGCCTTTATCGGAAATCTTGATGGAATTGTCTTTACAACAAGTCTAAATATGCATTTTACCATGTGAATCATTTAATTTTGCAATTAAATTTAAATGGCAAACAATCAACGACTTTTAACCCAATTTCTTTTCGCTGGTTTAATTTCCAGTAGTATGTGGCTTGCTTCTTGCAACACCAATACCAATGAAAACGGAGAATCAGAAACTACCACCAATACAAAATTAATTACCAACCCAACCCAGCATTTCAACGCCGATTCAAGTTTTACATTTATTGAAAAACAATTGTCATTTGGATTCAGAATTCCGGGCACTCCTGAACATAAAAAATGTTCAGAATGGCTGGTTTCAAAATTGGGCTCTTACGTTGACACTGCATTTATCCAAACGGGTTCAGCCACCACATTCGATGGAAAAAAGATCCCCGTCTATAATATCATTGGAAGCATCCATCCCCAAGCAAAAAAACGAATGTTATTGATGGCACACTGGGACAGTCGCCCCTTCGCCGATCAAGACACTGACGATCAAACCAAACCCATTGAAGGAGCCAATGATGGAGCAAGTGGCGTTGCCGTTTTGTTAGAACTTGCCCGAAACAGCAAACTTCAAAAACTGCCCAATGATGTGGGTGTAGATATCATCTTTTTTGATGCTGAGGATTGGGGGAATTCAGACCACGAAAATTCCTTTTGCCTAGGAAGTCAATATTGGGGTAAAAACCTTCATAAATCTGGATATTCAGCGCGATTTGGCGTTCTACTGGACATGGTAGGTGGTAAAAATGCGGAGTTTTTATGGGAAGCCAATTCCAATGAATGGGGGAACACCCTTTTACAACATGTTTGGACCGCTGGTCAAGAGTTGGGCTATGGAAACTACTTCAAAACAGTTAATACCCATCCAGTAATTGATGATCATGTCTACGTGTATAAAGCTACCAAAATCCCAACAATCGATATTATCCATTACACCTCGGAAGGTGGCTTCACACCTGAATGGCATACGCATCAAGACAACATCAGTAACATCGATAAAAATACATTAAAAGCGGTGGGCCATACACTTGAAAATGTTATTGCTCAACCACCCGCAAGCTTTCATTACTGATCCTGCAAGTTTCATGACTAAATCAGCAATATTCTATGATTAACGTTTTTACCCAGAGCATGACACATTTTGCGTTGATAAACTCATTTACAATTCCGAATAAAAGCCATTAAAAAAAGAAAAAAATGAATTCAAACCCACACAAACTCGATATTCTAGCAATCGCAGCACATCCCGATGACGCAGAGTTGGCCTGCTCAGGCACCATCCTCAAGCACATCAAAAAAGGATACAAAGTGGGAATCCTGGATTTAACCGAAGGAGAACTTGGAACCCGGGGCAATAGACAACTCCGTTACGAGGAAGCGCGTAAAAGCTCACAAATATTAGGGATTCATTTTAGACATAATTTAAATTTGGGGGATGGTTTTTTTGAAATAAATCAAGATACATTAATCAAAATAATCGAAGTAATTCGATACACTCAACCTGAAATAGTTCTAGCCAACGCCCCATCTGACCGCCATCCTGATCATGGAAGAGCATCAGAATTGGCTTCAAGAGCCTGTTTCTTGGCTGGCTTACCCAAAATCAATACGATTTGGGAAGGCGTTGAACAATCTGCACATCGTCCAAAAAACGTGTATCATTATATTCAGGATCACAATTTAAATCCCGACCTAATCATTGATATTACAGATGAATTTCAAACAAAAATTGAAAGTATAAAGGCATTTTCCAGTCAATTTTTCAGTCCAGAGAGTAAAGAACCAATTACACCTATTAGCACAGCAGATTTTTTCCATTTCATTGAGGCAAGAGCGAGAGAATTTGGACGACCTATCGGTGCCACATTTGCTGAAGGGTTTAAAGTAGAGAGAAGCATTGGGGTAGATGACCTGTTTTCAATAATTTAATTTGGATTTTTTCAATCCGTTAATATTTTTACTAACTTCACTTTTTTTAAATATAGCTTTTCAACCATGAAACTTCAACTCAAACTTGTACTTTTTACAATGGCAATTGTATTGTGCAGATTGAGTTATGCTCAACAAACGGTTGATCAGCTTATGAAAATCCGTCCCATTTCCATAGTGGAACATCCCACAAACAATGAAGAAAACGTTATTTTTCTTCCGATGGAATTTTCGAGCTCCAAGTTTGTAAAACCGCCTAAAAAGGTAATTATTCCTGAGGGGAAGGAAGTTATTACCGTACATTTGGTCTATACCAAATATAGACAAATCGATACTTTCAATCAACCCATGTTGAATCGGAAACGATTTGAAAATCTTCAAGCCTTATTTCCTGAAGTTTTTGATATGAAACAAGTGGAATGGCGAGTTTTGGAACAAAGAAAAGCAAAAACGGAAGCTGAAGCTCGTAAAATGTACCACGGATTTGTAATCTTTTTGAGAGAACCCCCATCAGAAGAAAAATTGTCGGCAGAAAAATGGTTGATTAATCGAATTCTGTTGAATTTCCATGATTCCATCATTGATGTTCCAGAGAAGACATTATACAGAAAACGAAAACGAAGAGTTGAAACAGGTTTATACATCCCCCGAAACGAAAGAAAAGCGGCTCGAGGAATTCGATACAACCGTCCAGGAATTTGGTTTCGCGAACCGGAAATGACCACGGTAATTGATTCCATCCCACGAAAAAAAATCAAAGGATATAAAAAACGTGTGGGCGTTTTCAATGGAGGAATACTAGCAAACACCAATGAATTCGACGCATTATTGGCAAAAAAAATGGTGGGAAAATGGGTAGTAGTAACCGATGTAACGGCTAGTATGGCGCCCTACTCTGCTCAAGTTTTGGCCTATATAAAATTCAATGAAGACCTGCGAAAAAACGGACATTTTTCATTTTTCAACGATGGAAATGGCGCGCCTCACATGCTGAAACGCATCGGTGCTTCGGGTGGAATTTACACCTGTAAATACAATGAATTTGATTCCATTTACAATACTTTGGTCACTGCCATGCAAAACGGCGATGGAGGTGATATTCCTGAAAACAACATTGAAGCCATCCTCACTTCTCTACAAAAATGGCCAGATACGGATTCAGTTTTAATGATAGCAGATGCTAAAGCACCTATAAAAGATATGATGCTGTTAAAATTTGTTAAAAAGCCCGTTTCTGTGGTGCTTTGTGGCAATGTAAATGGCGATATTCCTAACGACTACCTCACATTGGTAAAAACAACAGGTGGCACCATCATTCAAACTGACGACGAAATTCGCGATATTAAAAAACTCAAAATCGGTGATACATTTGACTGTGGTGATCGCGTGTATAAATTGACCGATAAAGGAATAATTCGTACTGAGTGACAATTGTCATTTTCAATCTGTTGGATTCATTGTAATTTTGCACTGTCATGATTGAAACCGATATTATCATCATTGGTGCTGGGCCAGTTGGCTTATTTACTGTTTTCGAAGCGGGACTTTTAAAACTTCGTTGTCATATAATTGATGTTTTACCCCAACCCGGTGGACAGCTTACGGAGCTTTATCCCAAAAAACCCATTTATGATATTCCCGGTTATCCTGAAGTACTTGCGGGCGATTTGATTGACAATTTAATGAAACAAATTGAGCCATTTAAACCCGGTTTTACATTGGGGGAAAAGGCTATTTCTATTGAAAAAGTAGACGATTTGAATTTTGTAGTAACCACAGAGTCAGGGTTACAACACAAAGCTCCAAATATTGCCATTGCTGGAGGACTGGGAGTATTCGAACCTCGAAAACCCCCTATTTCCAATCTTGCCGAATTTGAAAAAAAGGGAATTGATTACATGGTCAAGGATCCCGAAAAATATAGAAATAAAAAAATAGTGATTGCTGGTGGCGGAGATAGTGCATTGGATTGGACAATTTTCTTAAAAGACATCGCTAAATCCGTGACGTTGGTTCATAGAAGCGGTGAATTCAGAGGGCATTTGGACT
>JACCDS011944876.1_pt1 | contig 13914 bp, 12 predicted proteins | sample 7446441 | NCBI WGS metagenome assembly JACCDS01 (sample SAMN15323445, study PRJNA562643) | freshwater metagenome | isolation source: river surface water | place: USA:Blue River Watershed | collected 2017-08-17 | reverse complement strand
GAAAAGGTAACAAATCGAGCATCTGCAGAAAGTTGAAGGTTCGAGAGACTTTTGCCTTCGGTGTAAAACACAAACTCTTCAGTTGTGGCTTCAATGATACTACCTCTATAGGCTTGAGATGCCTTTTGTGCTTCTTTTCGCTTTCGAACTTCTTCCAATAAGGCCAGATTTTCCTTTTCCAGGAAATTGATTTTCCCTGTTTCTGCAGGCTTTGGTTTGGTTGGTTTTGAGCCATTTGTGATGGATGTAAGCTTTTCTAGACGATTTGTGGATCTATCAAATCGATAAAAATTCAGTTCCGAGCTAAAGGCGATGTATTGTTCGTTCGCTAAAAACTTCAGTTTGTCCAAAGGTTCATACCAATCAAACAAGGTTGTTGTTTTTCCTTTTTTTACGTCCTGTAATAGGACTTGATTGCCTTTTTTGAAAAGTTTTAGACTTTCATCAGCCGAATAAATCTCCTCCTTTTTTAGCGTTCGTTCTTCTTGCACGGAAACTTTGATCGGCTTGGCTCCGGCCACAGCATCAATTTTGTAGAGTGAGTCGGCAAGATTTTTCTCAGGGTTGTAATTGAAATAAATCTGCTTGCTAGTGCTACTCCAAAAATGTGCAGAAGGAAAAGTCCCCATCCACTTTGGGTCACGCATGATGTAGTCTACGGACAGTGGGGTTTGGGCTTGTGCCAGTGAAAAAATCCAGAACAAAGATTGAAGGAGGATGATTTTTTTTAACATGGGAAGGGGGGTAATTTCTTATGGATCTGATTCCTAATTCTAACTCTAGAATTGAAGGAACTGGGATTCCTTTGAACTAGGTTTCAGTAGGAACTGCAATTTATAATTCTCCTTTACTTAGAGGCATTCCATTGGTGGAATTTAGAATGTAAAATTTAAACTACTCCTTTTTTAACAATTGGCCTTGGATTGAGTTCTACAACTTAACTACCCATATATTGAATCGATTTCTTTCGTTTTGGAAGAAATAGGAAAGAAAATGAGTTAGTGAATCAGAAACAAAAAGCAAATTGTCATTAGTTTTGTGTGTTAATCTTTTTAACAATGCAGAAAAATAAAAAAATCTTCTTGTTCCTATTTGTCGTGTTCATGCTAATCATTATTTACGTGAGCTACGATATATCCAGAAGAACCACTTTTCCTGGCTCAAAGGGTAATTTGAAAGAGCGAATTTCTACTGAGGTTGAAAAATAAAATGCATGATAGGTAAGAAGATTGATGTAGATCGATTGGATCTGGATTTGATGAAGGAGAAGACCACGGAAAATCCTGGGCTTCTTCCGTATGGACACCATTCAGGTAGTGCATTAATAAAGCCAGAAGATAAGGGTAAAATAACGGGAAGAGCGGTGGCGGCAATGCATAGTCAAACTGACATGCAAATGGCCCAAATCTACGATCAAATGAAACTATTGGCGGATCAAGCCAAGAAAATTCAATCTCGGATCGAAGTTTCCGAACGAATTTACCAAGCGTCTATCTCCTTTGAGCCCTTAATTAATCACCGATATTTTTTGTATCAAAAAGAGGATGGTACTGATTTTATGAGCATGATCGCTCCAGAAGAATGGGGTCGAAAAAAGAATTGGGCCAATTTTGTAGCCGAAATCAAATTATTGGCGGACCATACCTGGGAAATCCTCCGCGAAGAAAGTTAAGCCAATGGAGCACCTGTTGACCAGGCAACTGGATCTGATTTTACGAGAAGGAGGGGCTAGTTACGATTGGAAAGCAGATTTTGAAGTTCAACCGCACTACCTTGATGCACGAGGGAAAGGTTGGCTCGCTCAGGGTTTAGAAGAACTTGGAGGAAAGGGACCCTTTCCACTTTTTGAGAAAATACAAGTAGACTTTAAGATTGGAAGAACGCTCATCATTTGGGATGATGAATTGGCATTCAATCGGTACCGAGGGATCACATTTAGATCCGAGATGTATGAAGAATTTCAATTTACTTTTTTTGAAGGCCACAAACGCCTTTGCCGAACTTATGAGAAAGAAGCACTAAAAGTAGGCATGCAGCATCGGATTTGGGAAGGTTCACCTTTGGCAACTCGTCTTTTTGGACAGCCTTCGGAACCCGGAGATTTTCATGGGATAGGGGCAACTGGCTGGAAATTACTTGCCTACAATCACCTTCAAGTAGATTTGCTTAGTCGCATTCATGGCTATAAACTGATTCGATTGAGCCCTTATGAAACAATCATGACAGGAGGCTCTTTGAAGCGTTTGGATCAACTTTTAATCAATCCCAAGGAAGAGCAGCGAAGCATGCTATTTGCATGGCTGATGCGAAAATTAGCCTAATTGTGATCTTGGATTTTGAAAGAGTACCTAGGCAAATAGTCCAAATATCTCACGCTCTATTTTTTCAACAATAAAGGAGAAGTCACTTGCACGCTCCACAAAATCCAACTCATTGACATCAATGATCAACAACTTGCCTTCTTTGTAGCCGGCAATCCACTCCTCGTAATGGGAGTTCAAATTTTTTAAATAATCAATTCGCATGGCTGTTTCGTAGCTTCTGCCTCGCTTTTCAATTTGCCCTACGAGTTTGGGAATGTCTGCCTTCAAATAAATCAAGAGATCTGGAGCTTTGACATGGGCGATCATGGAGTCAAACAAACTCTTGTAATTCGCATAGTCACGCTCTGAAAGCAATTTGCTCTTGTATAGGTTGGCAGCAAAAATGTAGGCGTCCTCGTAAATGGTTCTATCCTGTATGGTAGAAATTGTGCTTTCCTGGATTTTTTTGATTTGGTTGAATCTGGAATTCAAGAATTATACCTGCAGGTGAAAGGACCAACGCTTCATGTCCTCGTAAAAATCAGGGAGGTAGGGGTTGTCATCCACAGCTTCAAATTCAGCGCTCCAGCCGTAATGTTTTGCTAATTTTTCTGTAAGCGTGGTTTTTCCGCTTCCAATATTTCCAGATACTGCTAAATGCATGGGGATGGGTATTATTTTAAAAATCTAGGGGAAACTGGGTACTCTTTAGTGCCGGCAGGGTAGCAATAAAATCCTTCTCCAGATTTCGTGCCTTTAAACCCAGCAGCCACCATGTTGATTAGCAAGGGGCAAGGGGCATATTTTGGATTGCCAAAGCCTTCGTGCAAGACACGTAAGATGGAAAGGCAAACATCCAAACCAATAAAATCAGCCAATTGAAGTGGACCCATGGGATGTGCCATCCCCAACTTCATGACGGTATCAATCTGAGAGACTCCGGCTACTCCTTCATGCAAAGTATAGATGGCTTCATTAATCATGGGCATCAAAATCCGATTGGCCACAAATCCTGGATAATCCTGCACTTCCACAGGTATTTTTTCCAATTGAACCGATAAATTCATAATGTAGGTAGTGGTCTCCTGGGAGGTAGCATAACCTCTTATCACTTCCACCAACTTCATGACTGGAACTGGGTTCATAAAGTGCATACCAATCACTTGGGAAGGACGCTGCGTCACATTGGCGATCTGAGTTATGGAAATGGAAGAAGTATTGGAGGTTAATATTGCCGGAGCAGGAGCGAGAAGATCCAATTGACGGAATAAATCCAATTTAATATCCATCTTTTCTGTAGCAGCTTCTAGTACCAAATCTGCTTCTTTCACTCCATCAGCAAGGCTGGTGTAGGGAGTGATTCGGTTCAAGGAAGCATCTTTTTCTGTTTCCCTAAGAGTGCCATTGGCGATTTGCCGATCCATATTCTTGGCAATAGTAGCCATTCCCTTGTTGAGTTGTTCTGTTGAAAGATCTATAAGGGCTACTTTGAAACCATGTTGTGCAAATAAATGGGCAATGCCGTTGCCCATGGTGCCAGAACCGATGACTGAAATATTTTTCATCTCTATATAATAAAAAAAAGTTAGCTGGGGATAATTCGAATTACTATTGTTCAAAACTACGGGGAAGCCGTCCGAATTCCAACTTCAATGTGGGCTTCCTGACAGGGATTGTCCTTATTTTTATCCCTATCAGAATAGGATAAATCTTTACCTTTGGATTATGAAAGAACTTGGACTGGTTAACAGCCTATATATTAATCGTTTTACGGATTTTGGAGCGTATCTGGCCTGCCGGGATGGTGAAGAAGTGTTGCTTCCCAAAGGATATTTGAGTGGTGAAGAGAAGGAGGGAGATGTAGTAACGGTTTTTGTGTACACCGATAGTGAGGATCGGCCAGTGGCGGTGACCGATACGCCTTACCTACTTTTGGATCAATTTGGTGTCTTAACCTGTAAAGAAGTCACTTCTTTTGGGGCGTTTATGGATTGGGGATTATTGAAGGATCTTTTTGTCCCAAATGCTGAAATGGCCAAGCCAATGACTGCCGGTCAAAAATACTTGATTCGGGTCTGTGTAGATTACCGCTCTAATCGATTAATAGGTGTGAGTAAGTACCGTGAATTTTTATATCCTGCCCCAAAAGATTATGTTGCTGGCAATGAATGTGAAGGGTTGATTTTTGAAAAAACGGAGCTTGGGTACAAGGTTCTGTTGGAAGATCGATACGAAGGTTTGATTTACGCCAATGAGGTATTTCAGGAACTGGAAATTGGAGAAGTACGTAAACTTTGGGTAAAAAAGCACCGGGAAGATGGAAAACTAGATCTTCAATTGCTGCCTTTTGGTCGTGTAAAGTATGAAGAAGGTGCAGAAAAAATCCTTCAAGTTATTCAAGAGAAAGGGTTTTTACCACTTCATGACAAATCTGATCCCGAAACAATTCAGAAAGTTTTGGGGATGAGTAAAAAGCAGTTCAAACAGTGCATCGGTCAATTGTACAAAGCCCGAGAGATTACCATTCATGAAGATGGAATTTCGATTAGCAGAGACTAAGGGGTAGCATGAACTGATTTTCTTAGTTAAAACTTAGCCCCAGCAGCGGTGTCCCTAGATCTAGAAAAATTTTCCAAGGAGAGTAAGTCGGAGTTTCCAGCAAATAAAAAAATCAAGGAAAAGCTTAAAGCGACACGCCCTAAAAATCTCGATGCAAAGTTTCATCAGGCGCACGAAGAAGTTTTTGAAAAGCTAGATTGTTTGGACTGTGCCAACTGCTGCAAAACGACAAGTCCCATCCTAATTCAAACGGATATTGACCGACTTTCGAAGGTGTTTCGAATGCGTTCAAGCGAATTTATCGAGACCTATCTTTTTCGAGATGAGGAGGGAGACTACGTTTTCAAAGGGGCTCCTTGTCCATTTTTAGGGGAAGACAATGGCTGTTTGGTGTACGAAGATCGTCCCAAAGCCTGCAGGGAATACCCCCATACGGATCGAAAGAATATGCTTGGTATTCTGGACTTAACTTTAAAAAATACATTGGTCTGTCCGGCAGTTCTCAAAATTTTTTACGAAATCGGCAAAGATTATAAGAAGTAAAGGAATAGTTTTGCTTTTTTAGCAAATGAAAAGGACGAATTAAACTATGAATATTTCGGAAACGCAGTTTTTAGGAGTAGATGTTGGAGGTACCCATCTTAAAATTGGATTAGTAGATAAATCAGGAAACATAATTGAGTTTTTCAAGGAGGATACTACTTCCTACAGGGAACATGCGGATGGCTTTGGACCCAATTTTGTGCAAGTGATCGGAACCTATTTGGACAAGTTTCCACAGGTAAGTAAGGTAGGAGTCGGGTTGCCAGGCATGATCAGTAAGGATCGCATGACTCCACTTGAAATTCCAGCAATCCCTGCATTGAACAATTATCCCTTAAAGGCAGCGTTGAATTCTAGGTTTCCTAACCATGAGTTTTTTCTTGAAAATGATGCAGCAGCAGCAGCTATTGGAGAATTTCAATTTGGAAAAGGAACTGTTTCTTCCAATTTTCTTTTCATTACCATGGGTACGGGGATTGGAAGTGCTTTGGTGTTGGATGGACAGGTATTTAAAGGTTCCCGCGGAAATGCGCTTGAAATGGGACACATGCTTTCTAGAGGAAATGCGGGTCTTGAAACCTTAATTGGAAGGGGAGGGATTTTAAAGATCATGGCCAATTTGATTGCTGCCTACCCTGAAAAAGCAGGAGAGTTGAGAGGCAAGGAATTGGGTACCCATCTGTTGGTGGACACAGCGCGCACAGGAAATGAAGTTTCGCTGATGGTATTTAAGGAAGTTGCAGAGATTATCAGCGAATCCATAGTTTCCACCATTCGCGTATTAGATGTGACAGATGTGTATTTTGGAGGGGGTATTGCTGCTGGCTTGGAGTTTATGATGCCTACCATCGAATACAACACTCGTAAATTCTTGACACCCTATTATGTCAAGGATCTTAGGTTAAAAAAAGCTACGCTTGAGAATAACGCAGGTACTTTAGGTGCTGCTGCCTTGTGTTTTATGGATTCTGGTCTGTAATCGTCACTTCAGAGACCTTGCTTAAGGCATTCATTCTAAAAAGAATCCGAAGGGGTTCTTTTTTTAATTCTACCCCTGCGCAATCTGAACTAGGTTCTAAAAAATAAAAGAAAAAACTTTGGCTTTTGTCCACCAATTCAACTCGGTCCGGTCTTCCAAAAGTCTTGATTAGGGCCTGGTTATCAATTCCCAAAAATTGGTTTTTGATGGTGCGGAATTCTTCGATGTCTTTCAATCGTAAGCCCTTGCATCCATAGCGATCTGATTTCCAGTTTTCAAGATTAACTTTTCCTGCATCCACTGAAAAGCTACAGGCGTTGAGCCAAACGGATAGCAAAAGGATTAATACCAAAACTAAATTTTTCATGACCTGTATATTTGAATGGTCAAAGATCGGTGGAATTTTCATAGTGATCTTCTGGATGGCTAGTAAAAAAAGAGTTTGACTTAAATTGTCACTTTTGAACTCAAACAAAGGGCAGAAGGTTTATTCAAATCGGTTATATTGCAGCTTCAATCCCAAATTTCATGTATTACAGATTCGGAAAGGTTTTCTATTTCTTTAGCGTGTTGGTTTTTCTCTTTGCGCTTTTATACTTCTATGCTGCATTGCCTGAGCAGATCGGATTTCAGTTAGATGATCAGGGCCTTTTGGCACGAGATTTTGCAAAAAGCACCTTTTTTTATGGGCTTGCGATCGGGTTTTTGGTGTTGAATGTAGTCACGATTTACACGCCAAAAACTTTGGAAACAAAAGCCAATAGGAAGTTACATCGCCTATTTCCAATTGGGGATCCTTACCGGGACTACTTATTGGCCTGGTTTTATTCTTTTGGGGGCTGGGTCAACGCGAGTTTATCGCTAGCAGCCTTGTTTGTACATGCCATCAACAATCAAGAGGTAATTAGTGCTTCGGCGTATAACCTTTGGTTTTTGTTGATGCCTGTTGTACTTTTTGTGTGGGTGGGGGCATTATTTGTATTGCTTTTCAAAAAATTTAAATCCACACAAGTGGGAGTTAACTAGTCGATGGCAGAAGAAGTAAAGTATACCGAAGATAGCATCCGTTCCCTTGATTGGAGGGAACATATCCGAATGAGACCGGGGATGTATATTGGAAAATTAGGAGATGGAAGTGCCCCAGATGACGGTATTTATGTGTTGGTCAAGGAAATCCTAGATAACTCCATTGATGAGCACATGATGGGGCATGGCCGCACCATTGAGGTTAAGATTTCAGAACATAAAGTTGAAGTTCGAGACTACGGTCGAGGGATTCCACTTGGAAAAGTGATTGATTGTGTTTCCAAGATCAACACGGGAGGTAAATATGATTCAGGTGCTTTCCAGAAGTCTGTGGGTCTTAACGGTGTAGGTACCAAGGCAGTAAATGCGCTTTCCGACTTTTTTAAGGTACAATCCTTCCGTGAAGGGGAAAGTAAAGTTGCTGAATTTGAAAAGGGAATTTTAGTAAGCGATCCCCCCATCAGTAAGTCTTCCGATCGAAATGGAACCAAGGTGGTTTTCTCACCAGATGCCTCTATTTTTAAAAATTACCACTTTATTCCTGAATATCTTGAAAATCAAATGTGGAATTATGCCTACCTCAATGCAGGCTTAAGTCTCCAATTTAATGGGAAAAAGTTTTTTTCAGATAAGGGATTGTTTGATCTGTTGTCCAATAAGGTGGACGAGGAAAGTATACGATACCCGATCATTCATTTGAAAGGAAATGATATTGAGGTTGCCATCACGCACTCCGGAAGTTATGGAGAGGAATACTACTCCTTTGTGAATGGGCAATACACTACTCAAGGAGGAACGCACTTGTCTGCATTTAGAGAGGCCATCGTTAAGACCATCCGAGAATTTTATAAAAAGGACTTTGATGCCTCTGATATTCGCCAATCTGTTGTTGCGGCCATTGCTGTGCGTGTGCAGGAGCCTGTTTTTGAATCCCAAACCAAAACAAAACTAGGTTCACAAAGTATCGGTCCTGATGGACCTACGCTTCGAACCTTTGTCAATGACTTTATCAAAGTAGAATTAGACAATTACCTTCATAAAAATCCAAGTACTGCCGAAGCTTTATTGAAGCGGATTATGCAGTCTGAGCGTGAGCGCAAAGAAATCTCAGGAATCAAAAAATTAGCAAACGAGCGGGCAAAAAAAGCAAACTTACACAATAAAAAACTTCGGGATTGCCGTGTACACTACGATGATCCAAAAGCAGAGGAGGATTCGAAGAACAAGACCATGCTTTTCATCACGGAAGGTGATTCTGCTTCTGGTTCAATTACTAAAAGCCGTGATGTGCAAACGCAAGCTGTATTTTCACTTCGAGGAAAGCCACTCAATTGTTTTGGAATGACTAAAAAGGTCGTTTACGAAAACGAAGAGTTTAACCTGCTGCAGCATGCGCTCAACATTGAAGATGGTATCGATAGTTTGCGCTATCGAAAGATTGTGATTGCCACGGATGCAGATGTGGATGGTATGCACATTAGGTTATTAATCATGACCTATTTCTTGCAGTTTTTCCCTGATCTCGTCAAAAATGGGCACCTATTTATTTTGGATACCCCTTTGTTTCGGGTGAGAAACAAAAAGGAGACGATCTATTGCTACTCAGATGAAGAACGGCAGCGCGCCATCCATAAATTAGGGAGTAAGCCTGAAATCACTCGATTTAAGGGATTAGGTGAGATTTCACCTGAAGAATTTGGAACCTTTATTGGTGAAGACATTCGATTGGACCCTATTTTATTGACCAAGGACACCAAAATAGTTGATTTACTTACCTTCTACATGGGTAAGAACACCCCAGATCGACAAGTATTTATTATTGATAATTTGCGGATTGAAAAAGATTTGGCGCTCGAAGACCCCAAACTTGAAACAGAAGAAGTGGAAGCTGAAGTTGATTCTTGAGGTCCCTAGTTTTTCCCAATCCCCTTTTCCTTTAACCCTAGGAATAATTACATGAGTGACGATACACCCCTTTCTGAAAGTCCTGATAGCAGCTTACATGGCACAGTGCCCGTAACAGGGATGTACAAGGACTGGTTCCTTGACTATGCATCCTATGTGATTTTGGAGCGTGCGGTTCCTGCTATTGAAGATGGTCTGAAGCCGGTACAGCGAAGAATCCTTCATGCGATGAAGGAGATGGATGATGGCAGATTCAATAAGGTGGCCAACATCATTGGACAGTCCATGCAATACCATCCCCATGGAGATGCATCCATTGGTGATGCCATCGTCAATATGGGCCAAAAAGACTTGTTGATTGAGACGCAAGGCAACTGGGGAGATGTGCGTACTGGAGATGGTGCTGCCGCAGCACGATACATCGAAGCGCGACTTTCAAAGTTTGCCCTAGAGGTGGTTTTTAATCCACAAACTACAGAATGGCAGCTTTCCTACGATGGAAGAAAAAGAGAACCTGTCACGCTGCCTGTAAAATTCCCATTGCTTTTGGCCCAGGGAGTGGAAGGGATTGCAGTTGGTTTGTCTACAAAGATCCTTCCGCACAACTTTAGGGAGCTCATTGAAGCATCAATTGAACTGCTGAAGGGGAATTCACCACAAGTTCTTCCTGACTTCCTCACTGGAGGTTTAGCAGACTTTTCGGATTACCAGGAGGGCCTTCGAGGTGGTAAAGTAAAAATTAGAGCGCGGATTGAAGAGGATGCTAATAAAACATTACTAATCAAGGAAATACCTTTTGGAACAACTACAGATTCATTGATTGATTCTATCCTAAAAGCGAATGATAAAGGAAAAATAAAAATCAAAAAAGTGGTGGATAACACCGCAAAGGATGTAGAGATTCAGATTCAATTGATGCCGGGAGTTTCTCCAGATGTCACCATAGATGCCCTGTATGCATTTACAGATTGTGAGGTTTCTATTTCCCCCAATGCCTGTGTGATTATTGAGGACAAGCCTGTTTTCTTGACAGTCAATCAGATTTTAAAGTACAACACCAAACAAACGAAGGAATTGCTCCGGAAGGAGCTTGAAATACGAAAAGGAGAGCTTTTGGAGAAGCTACTTTTTTCATCTTTGGAAAAAATCTTCATTGAAAACCGAATTTACCGTGACATTGAGGAATGTACCACCTGGGATGCGGTATTGGAAGCCATTGATCGTGGCTTAGATCCCTACAAACCTGATTTTTACAGGACCATTGTTCAAGAAGACTTGGTTCGCTTAACCGAAATAAAAATCAAGCGGATTTCCAAGTTTGATACTTTCAAAGCTGATGAGTTGATGAAACGACTTCAGGATGAATTGAAAGAGGTCAATTACAACCTAAAGCATCTCACAGATTATTCAATTGCCTACTACCAAAATTTATTGGATAAGTATGGAAAAGGAAGGGAACGAAAAACAGAGATTCGAGCATTTGATACCATCCAGGCAGCTGTAGTGGCAGCAAACAATGCCAAACTGTATGTGAATCGAGTGGATGGCTTTGTAGGTTATGGATTGAAAAAAGACGAATACATCTGTGAATGTTCGGATCTAGACGATATAATCGCCATTCGTCGTGATGGAAAACTGGTTGTTTCAAAAATCCAGGAAAAGCTCTTCATGGGTAAAGATCTCGTTTATGTCGGTGTCTTTCGGAAGAATGACGAACGAATGACCTACAATTTCATATACCTGGATGGTGTTTCTGGAAGGTCAATGGTCAAGCGCTTTCAAGTTGGAGGTGTGACGCGTGACAAGGAATATGACCTCACCAAAGGAACTAAAGGATCAAAATTACTTTACCTCACCGTCAACCCCAATGGGGAGGCAGAAGTGGTGACTGTCTATCTGACGCAAGGAGCAAAGGCAAGGGTAAAAGTGTTTGATTTTGATTTTGCTGAGATTGAAATCAAAGGGCGAGCAGCAGGAGGGAATATCTTAACTCGATACCCAGTTCGTAAGATTCAGTTTAAGATGGAAGGTAAATCTACCTTAGGTGGCCTTAACATCTATTTCGATGCTTCTGTAGGGCGTTTGAACACGGATTCTCGAGGCAAACAAATAGGTAACTTCCTGGGTGACGATAAAATTTTGGTTTGCTATAAAAATGGAGATTATGAATTGACCAGTTTTGAGTTGACCAATCGCTACGATCCTACCGAGGTACTCTTAATTCAAAAATTTGACCCTCAAAAAGTAATTGGAGCGATTTACTTCGATGGTTCAGTAAAGAATTTCTTTGTAAAGCGGTTCTTGATTGAAACGACTACGCTCAATAAGCGATTTAACTTTATCACCGAACACAAGCAATCCTATCTTCAGCTTGTCACCACAGATGCCCAGGCCCAGGTTTCGGTTACATTCCTCAAAGGCAAGGTTGAAGAACAGATGGATTACGATTTTGAAATGTTGATTGATGTGAAGGGGTGGAAGGCATTAGGAAATAAGTTAAGTGCACATGAGGTCAGGGAGCTTAAATTAATTGAATCCGAACAAGTGACTGACATGGAAGGTGTGGTAGAGGAAGAGCAAGAAGGTCAGGAAGAAGAGCGTTCCAAGGAGGATCCAGTTGTTGATCAGACGGACGATTTGGAAGTAGGCAGTACGCTAACCTTGACACCAAAGAAAGGGGAGGATGAGCAGCTTGGGCTATTTTAACTAGTTCAATGCAACTATGAATCACGAGTCAGGTGACAGCATGGAATTGAATCAAGGTTTGGTTGATTACCTAGCCCAGTACATCACGCCACACAAGCGGGCAGCTATTGAGCGGGTATTGAGTCAGCGAACTCGTTTTTTCACAGTAGTATTGGAGGATATTTTTAAACCACACAATGCCAGCGCAGTGCTTCGAACCTGTGATTGTTTTGGGATTCAAGACATTCACCTGATTGAAAAAACAGACACTTACAAAATCAATCCCTTTGTTACTCGTGGTGCTTCTCAGTGGGTCGATTTACATAAACATTATACCGCAAATGGCTCTGCTGTACATCAGTGTTTTGACACATTACACAAAAAAGGGTACAAAATCTATGGAACGAGCCCAGTGGCTGATTCACTATCCATTCACGATTTACCCCTCTTTCCGGATCAAAAAATTGCCTTAGTTTTTGGCAATGAGCACGAAGGCATCAGTGAAGAAGTAAAATCCAAAGCGGATGGACTAGTTCATATTCCGATGAAAGGTTTCACGGAAAGTTTTAATATTTCAGTTTCAGCATCAATATTTTTGTTTGAGTTAATCAAACGGGCCTCGGAATTTGATAGTGCAGGTTTTCACATTTCAGTGCAGGAGCGAAGTGAGCTAAGATTGAGGTGGTACAAGGAAATTGTCCCTCATGCTGACATTCATGAAAAACATTTTCGCAGTCAACTTCAAAACACTTAGTATTGATGCCTTCAAACTGAGCGACTTAGCTTCTTCCTTTCGGAAATAAATCTTAGTTTAGGGTCAATCATTTTCAACCTTCTCCCATGAAAAAAGGACTTATAATTTTTTCAGTATTCGTACTTATTCTGTTGGTAGCTGTTATTGGTTATTCAGCATACCAATTTAGAGACCGGCATTCGGGCTATCAAACTGATCTTTCTTTATATGCACCTGCAGCGATTGTTCATGCTGGATTTTCTAAAGTAGATCTAACACCTACCGGTTTTGAAACTTGGGAAGATGTGGATGGTGACTCAAAATATGATCCTGAGAAAGGAGATCGTTTTGTAGATGCCAATGGGAACGGAAAGTTTGATGCGATTTGGTTGGCAGGATTTCATAATTCCAGGCCTGCACAAAGTGTTTTGGACAAACTTTGGGCTAGGGCAATGGTCATCGAAACTGGTGATGTTTCCATGGCACTTTGCGTGATTGACATGATTGGTTTTGGCAATGACGAGGTGATCGCGACGCGGAAGCTAATCCAAGAAAAATATCCAGAATTAGACTATGTGGTCATTTCAAGCACGCATGTGCATTCCGCTCCCGATTTGATGGGGATGTGGGGACCTTCTGAATTTGTGCGTGGGGTGAATAATGAATACATGATCCAGGTTCAAGAAGGAATCGCTGCAGCTGTAGGGGAGGCCTATACTTCCAGAAAGCCAGCACATTTTAAGTTTGCGCAAGAACCAGATCGTCTTGGAGAGCTGGTAGGGGACACACGCCCTCCTTATGTTTCGGATGCAGGCTTGCATCTGATGCAGGTACTGGATGCACAAACTGGCGCTACCCTAGGAACGGTTATGAATTGGGGAAATCATCCTGAAACACTCTGGTTGGAAAACATCCAAATCAGTTCCGATTTTGCGGATCCTTGGCGGAATTTTGTGGAATCCGGAATTCCCGTAGCCGATACCTTGGCCGAGCCAGGCATAGGTGGTGTAGCGATCTTTTTGAATGGTGCAGTGGGAGGGTTGATGACTACGGCTCCTGATCTTGCAGTGGTAAATCCCTACACGGGCATTTCTTACCAAAAGCAAGCTCCAGACAAACTTCTTGCGCAAGGAAAGGCATTGGCTAAAATAACCTTAGAGACCCTGCGTGATACTAGTTTG
>JACCDS011302374.1_pt1 | contig 13914 bp, 13 predicted proteins | sample 7446441 | NCBI WGS metagenome assembly JACCDS01 (sample SAMN15323445, study PRJNA562643) | freshwater metagenome | isolation source: river surface water | place: USA:Blue River Watershed | collected 2017-08-17 | reverse complement strand
CGTCCTTGGTCCAGCAGACGCCGTTCGGGTTCTTGAACTTGATCGACGGAGCGAAAGGCTTGACTTCGTCAGCGGTCATGTCGCCGTTACGGTCGGTGACTGCCCAGACGGTGGTCTTGCGGGTGCCAACGAACAGCATGTTGGTCGACGGAGCGACAGCCATGTAGCGCGCGTCCGGAACGACTGCGTACAGTTCGATCTTGAAGCCTTCCGGCAGCTTGACCTTCTTCAGGTTTGCTTTGATCTTTTCAGCGTTCGCGCCGGATTGCGGCACGGTCGGGATGTCGATCGCGGTCGACGTGGTCTTCATCGCCGAGATTTTTTCGAGGTTCTCATCTGCTGCGAAGCTCGGTGCCGAGAAGGCGATGAGCAGAGCCGATGCCAGTGCGCTCTTCACAAAAACGTTGGATTGGGCCAATTTAATCTCCGATTGGTTTTTATTGACGAAACGGTTCTATACCGCTACCCGAGCAAAACTTTCATTAATATTGTTGTAACACATACTATGAAAGTCCCGCACTATTGCCTGTGGGGCTTTGGAATATAGGTCTTGCCTATATCCTGCTACAAGTGAATTTTTTTCAACTGGGCAATGGAAATGCCGCATTCGGCGAGTGCGCCGCAGCAAATAAAAAAATCCCGGCGACAGTTATAAGCTGTGGCCGGGATTTTTCGAGACGATGGCGAATCTGCTTATTTGATTACGACGCCCCAGGGCATCTCGCCGACTTTCACTTCGGACAGCGGCTTGAGCTCGACGGCGTCGATCACCGATACCGAATTCGAACGGCCATTGGCAACGTACAGCTTCTTGCCGTCCGGCGTGATCGCCATGTTCCATGGACGCTTGCCGACCGGGATCGTGGCCAATATTTCATTAGTGGCCGTATCGATGGCCGACACCGTGGCATCCTTGCCGTTCGAGATGAACACGCGGCGGCCGTCCGGTGCCATGGCCACGCCGTTCGCGAAGTTGCCGGTCTTGATCTCGGCAATCACCTTGCGTTTGGCGACGTCGATCGCGTACACCGTGCTGGCGATCTCGCAGGCCACATAGGCCACCTTGCCATCAGGGCGGAACGCAATGCCGCGCGGACGGTCGCCGACCTTGATCGACGCAACCTGCTTGCGGCGCTTCACGTCGATCACGTCGACGCTGTCGGCCTCCTCGGCCGAGACGAACATCAGCTTGCCATCCGGGCTGAACACCGCGTGCTCGGGATTCCTGCCGCGGGTCTTTACCGCGAACGCCTTCTTGCCGGTGGCGGCATCGATGAAATTCACCGCATTGCTGATTTCGGACGCCGCTGCAATCCATTTGCCGTCCGGCGAACTCGATACGCCTTCCGGCGATTCGCCGAGATCGATGGTGCCGACCACTTCACGCGTCTGGGTATCGACGCGAACCAGCGCATTGTGCGGTTGGTCGCTGACATAAAGCGAACGGCCGTCGGGCGACAAGGCCGCACCGCGCGGCTTGTCACCGGCCTTGATCTCGGCGACGACCTCGTCGCTTGCCGCATCGATCACGGATATGGTGCCGGATTTTTCATTCTGCACGTAGGCAAATGGCTCGGACAGGGCCGCCAAGGGTATTAGGGCGACGGCAGCAAACAGGGTATTGAGGCGCATGGCAAGACTCCGGATTTCCGTTCAACGATTGATGCTCGCACCAGCGGCCCTGCCGTGCAAGGCCGACGCAGCGAGGCGCAAAGCATAACCGAAGAAGCGGGCCGCGTCTGACCCGGAGGGCTGCCGAAGCCTGTGCGGAAATTCAGGTACGATGCGAATCCATTTGAAATCAGGCACGCACACTTGCGGCCAGATTCGTCTTAACGACAGAAAGCATTTCATGTCCGAGAAATTTACCGAGCAAGACTGGCGGCGTTTCCTGCGCAGCATTGGCGAGGATCCGGATCGCTCCGGTCTGGTCGAGACGCCGGCGCGTGTCGTCAAGGCCTGGGATCACTGGACAGCGGGCTACCGTCAGAATCCCGCGGACGTGATGAAGGCCTTCGAGGACGGCGCCGAGGATTACAACGAGCTGATCGTCGTGCGCAACATTCCCGTGTACAGCCATTGCGAGCATCATCTCGCGCCCTTCTTCGGCAAGGCAACGATAGGTTATCTGCCGAACGGCAAGATCGTCGGCCTGTCCAAGCTGACGCGCCTGGTCGATTGCTTCATGAAGCGGCTGCAGGTGCAGGAAAGGCTGACGATGCAGATCGCGAACGCGCTGATGGAGATTCTCGCGCCGCGCGCCGCAGGCGTAGTGATACGCTGCCGTCACCTCTGTATGGAAAGCCGCGGCATACGCACGACCGGCGAGGAGACCGTGACCTCGGCAATGCTGGGCGAGCTGCAGGGCAACCTCGCGATGCGGACCGAATTCCTCGACCTTGCGCGCGACGACATGGGGCGCTGACAAGCTGCCAGCCAAAAAGAAAGGGCGCCTGAGGCGCCCTTTCTCATTTCTTGTCCGCTTTCTTCTTTGCGGACTTCTTGCCGGGTTTTTTCTTCACCGCCAGCATCGTGCCGCGGCAAGTCGGATGGCCGCAGCGGCATTCGTAGGCCTTCTTCAGCTGCTTGGTCAGCTTGTCATCGATGACGAGCCCGTAGTCATAGTTCAGCTCTTCGCCGCGCTTGATGTCGCGCAGCGCGTGGATGAACACGCGGCCTTTTTCTTCCTGCGCTTCGCAGTTCGGCTCGCATGAGTGGTTGATCCAGCGCGCGTCATTGCCTTTGTCGCCGCCATCGATCAGCTTGCCGCTCTCGAGGCTGAAGAAAAAGGTGTGATACGGATTCTCGGGATCCTGGCCGAAGCGCTTCTCCGCCTGCTTGTCGCTGATGCGCTTGCCTTGGTATTCGATGATGCGCGCGCCGGCCGGAATCTTGCGCTTTACGAAGACGCCATTGCCGTGGATGGTCGAATGCCTGACTTTGTAATAGTCGTCCGTAATCAATTCGGTCGATGGATTGCTGCCTGATTTCATGGATGCCGGGGCCAGATAAAGGATCGGAACAAAGGTACGGTAAGCAAGCGATGCCGGCGGATGATATCGCGCCATTGATTTGCTGCACAAGTCCGATGGCAAAAAAGGCGACTGCTGGCGTGGGACGCGCGCGTAGATTTTTCCTTCGCCGCGCATTTTTTCCTCAGGCATGGCGTTCCGCATCGCCAGACGGCCGAAGTCTTTGCCATGGCATGTCCCTTGCGCAGGCATCCGGGCTCGTTCCAAACCCGCAGGCGCGCATGCGCCTGCCACGATCCAAGGAGAAAGCCTCATGCGTACTTCACGTTTGAAATCACCGCTGCTGGCCGCCCTGTTCGGCGTACTCGGCACGTCCATGCTGCTGCATTCGCTGGCTGTCCATCCGCAGGACAAGAGCGACCCGCCGGCGGCGCAGCCAAGTACGGAAAGTTCGTCCGGCGCGTCGTCGATGTCATCCGGCGCAGCGGCGGGCAAGCTCAGCGGCAGCGAGGAAAGGACGATCAGGCAGCTGGCCGAAGCCAACCTGTCCGAGATCAGTGCGGGCAAGCTCGCGCAGGACAGGGCACAGAGCGACGAAGTGAAGAGCTTCGCGAAAAAGATGGTCGACGATCACACCAAGGCGCTCGATGACCTGAAGCAGCTCGCGCAGTCCAAGGGCGTCACGCTGCCGACTGAGCCGAACCGGCAGCAGATGGCAATGGAACAGAAGCTGAAAAGCCTGTCCGCAGACAAGTTTGATCGGCAGTACATGAAGCAGGCCGGCGAGCGCGCGCACAAACAGACGCATGACTTGCTGCAAAAGGCGGCGAAGGCCGAGGATGGCGACCTGAAGAACTACGCGAGCAGGATTATCGTGGCGGTCGAAAGTCACCAGCAGATGGCGAAAGAGACCGAGCGCAGCCTGAAGGCCACGGCCACCGGCAAGAGTGGCAGCGCTACGACGGGCGTGGAAGAGAAGCCGTCGGGCGGCAGCAAATAAGCGTGTATCGACCGGGCCGCTCGCGCTGGGGCGGCGGTCCGCAGGGGCTTTCGGTAAAATGGCGTCTCCCCGCATGGCCGCGGACGCCCCTGGCGGCGTGCGGCCAGCTGCCTTTTCCACGAGTCTGCCCGCATGCTGCGTATCACCGATGTCATTCTTCCGCTGGACCACCCTGAACACGCCTTGAAGGAAGCGGTGCTCACGCGCCTCGGTGCGGAGCCCGACGCCTTGCGCAGCATGACCGTGTTTCGGCGCGGCTTTGACGCGCGCAGGAAGTCGGCGATCCAGCTGGTCTATACGGTGGACGTCGAGCTGGCCGATGAGGGCAAGTTGCTGGCGCGCGCGCTGCCCAAGGTGACGCTGACGCCGGACATGGATTATCAGTTCGTCGCGCGTGCGCCGGCGAACCTGAATACGCGGCCGGTCGTGATCGGCTTTGGCCCTTGCGGCCTGTTCGCCGCGCTGATCCTCGCACAGGCCGGATTCAAGCCACTGATCATCGAGCGTGGCAAGGTGGTGCGCGAGCGCACCAAGGATACCTTTGGCCTGTGGCGCCAGCGCAAGCTGAATCCGGACTCGAACGTGCAGTTCGGCGAAGGCGGTGCCGGCACCTTCTCCGATGGCAAGCTGTGGACGCAGGTCAGCGACCCCAGGCATTACGGACGCAAGGTGCTGCAGGAATTCGTGAAAGCCGACGCACCGCCGGAAATCATGTACGTCAGCAAGCCGCACATCGGCACCTTCCGGCTGGTGAAGATGATCGAGCTGATGCGCGCCACCATCGTCGAGCTGGGCGGCGAGTTCCTGTTCGAGCACAAGGTCGATGGGATCGACATCGTCGACGGGCAATTGCGCGGGCTGCATCTGTCGAATGGCGAAACCGTCGCGACCGAGCATGCGGTGCTGGCCGTCGGCCACAGCGCGCGCGATACCTTCCAGATGCTGCACGAGGCCGGCGTCTATCTGGAAGCCAAGCCGTTCTCGGTGGGCTTTCGCATCGAGCATCCGCAATCCGTCATCGACCGTGCGCGTTTCGGCCGCTTTGCGGGCAACCCTGTACTGGGCGCGGCCGATTACAAGCTGGTGCACCATGCCGCCAACGGGCGCGCCGTCTACAGCTTCTGCATGTGCCCGGGGGGCACCGTGATTGCGGCCACGTCGGAGCCGGGCCGCGTGGTCACCAACGGCATGAGCCAATACTCGCGCAACGAACGCAACGCCAATGCGGGCATCGTGGTTGGCATTACGCCGGAAGATTTTCCGGGAGGCAGCCCGCTGGCCGGCATTGACTTGCAGCGCGAGCTGGAGTCGCGCGCATTCGAGCTTGGCGGCGGCGACTACAGCGCGCCGGGTCAGCTGGTCGGCGATTTCATCGACGGCCGCGCATCGAAGGAATTCGGCAGCGTGCTGCCATCGTATAAACCGGGAGTGAAGCTCGGCGACCTCGCCACAGCCTTGCCGTCCTACGCGATCGAGGCGATCCGCGAGGCGCTGCCGGCATTCGACAAGCAGATCCAGGGCTTTTCAATGAAGGACGCGCTGCTGACCGGCGTCGAGACCCGCACTTCGTCGCCGGTGCGGATTCGTCGCGGCGAGGACCTGCAGAGCGTGAACACGAAAGGCCTGTACCCGGCCGGCGAGGGCGCGGGTTATGCCGGCGGCATCATGTCGGCTGCAATCGATGGCATACGCGTGGCCGAGGCGGTGTCGTTATCCATCTGTTCGGAGGCGAGCTGAGCCGGGGCCAGCCGAAAAGACAACGGGCCGCAATTGCGGCCCGTTTGATTTGATGCCTTGCCCGATTACTTCTTCGAGCGCGGCGCCTTGGCACCGGTGAACTGGCCGGCGACTTCGTCGAAGCTGTTTTCCATCGTCGACAGCGCCTGCTTGCTGCCTTTCACCATCTGCTCGACGGCGGCGTTCGCGTTGGCGACGCTGCTCTTGAGCAGCGCAATCGCTTGCTCCGAACCGGCCGGGGCAGCTTTCGACAGTTCATCGATCAGCTTGTTGATATGCTTGGCGCTTTCGCCGATGCGGGCTTCGGTCGATTTCGTGAATTCGGCTTGCGCCTTGGCCACGATCGCTGCGGCATGACGCGCATAGGCCAGCGCCTTTTCCGCGCCCGGCTGCGCTTGCGCCGAACTCAGGTTCACGATGTCCTGCGCATCCTTCGCGTTCAGCATCTGCTGCGCAGCAGCCTGGGTATGGGCCAGCGATTCCTTCGCGGTCGCAATGTTCAGTTCGACCAGTTCGGCAACGCTGTGCAGCGCCTTGGTGGTCAGCGTGGTCATGGCAGCCAGCTGCGCGTCAAAGGTTTCTTTCGTGGCCTTCGACAGTTGTTCCGGGGTAGTAAACATGGCGTTTCTCCTAGGGTAGGTGAGTTCGTTCAGCGGCATTTGTGCGCCGCAACAAACCGGATTTTACGGATGCTGTCCGGCATGTCAACAACTTTTTGTGCGGCGCACCAAAATTCCTGCAACAAGATTGCCGCATTGACTACCGACAGCGCTGATATGGCGCAGGAATCCGGCGATTTCCAGCGGAATGCTGCCCGCCTATAATCGCGGACCGCGGTAGCCCGCCTGCCCGCTCCCGATACCAAGCCCGTCTCCAATCATGACCACCGCCCCCCTCGCCCACTGGCCCGCCGGACTGACCTATACCCTGACGCCCCCCCAAACCAGTCTGGCGATGAACCTGACGGTGTCCGCACTGCGCTATCCGGACAAGGCGGCGCTGGTCTTTTTTGGCCGTACCCTGAGTTATCGCGAGCTGCTGGCTGAAGTCGATGCGCTGGCGGCCTATCTGACCCAGGCCTGCGGCGTGCGCCGCGGCGACCGCGTGTTGCTGCAAATGCAGAACAGTCCGCAATTTGTGATTGCTTACTACGCCATCCTGCGCGCCGACGCCGTCGTGGTGCCGGCGAACGTGATGCTGCTGGCCGGGGAATTGCGGCAGATGGTCAGCGACAGCGGCGCGCACATCGCGATCACCTCGCAGGAATTGCAGCCCAAGCTGCAGCCGCTGTTTGACGAAAGGGTGCTGCGGCGAGGCATCGTCGCGTGCCTTGCCGACTATGTCGGCGACGATGCGGCACACGCGCCCGCGTTCGTGACCGAGGCAAGGCAGCCGCTGGCGCATGCGTCGCAGGTCGCATGGGCGGACGCGCTGGCCGCCGGACTGATTCCCGCCGCGGCCGCCGCCGGACCGGATGACCTGGCCTGCCTGCCGTACACCTCCGGCACCACCGGGCAGCCGAAAGGCTGTATGCACACGCATCGCAGCGTGATGTTCGCGGCTGTGGCCGGCGCGTTGTGGTCAGGCTCGGTACCGGACCATGTGAGCCTGGTGACGCTGCCGATGTTCCACGTGACTGGCATGCAGGTCAGCATGAATGCGGCCATCTACACCAGCGCCACGCTGGTCATCATGCCGCGCTGGGACCGCGAGCTGGCGGGCCGGCTGATTACGCGCCATCGCGTCTCGACGTGGACTTGCATACCCACGATGATGATCGATTTCCTGTCCAATCCGCGACTGGGCGAACATGACATCTCCAGCCTGCGGCGAGTCTCCGGCGGTGGCGCGGCGATGCCGGCAGCGATTGCGCAAAAGCTGCTCGACCTGACGGGGCTGCGCTACACCGAAGGCTATGGGCTGACCGAGACGATAGGCACCACGCATTCGAACCCGCCGCAAAGGTTGAAGCAGCAGTGCCTGGGCATGCCAATTTTTAACGTGGATGCGCGGGTGATCGATCCGGAATCGCTGCGCGAACTGGGAGTCGGCGCAGTCGGCGAGATCGTGATCCATGGTCCGCAGGTTTTCCAGGGCTACTGGGGCGACGAGGACAAGACCCGGGCCGCGTTCGTCGAATTGGAAGGCAAGCAGTTTTTGCGTACCGGTGATCTCGGCCATGTCGACGATGAGGGCTTTTTCTTTTTCACGGACCGGCTGAAACGGATGATCAATGCCAGCGGCTTCAAGGTGTGGCCGGCCGAGGTCGAAGCGATGATGTACCGCCATGCCGATGTTTCCGATTGCTGCATTGTCGCGGCCAGCGATCCGTATCGCGGCGAGACAGTGAAGGCGATCGTCGTGCGCAGGGAAGGCAGCAAGCTGTTGGCCGAGGAACTGATCGCGTGGGCGCGCACGCAGATGGCCGCCTACAAGGTGCCGCGCATGGTGCAGTTCGTCGACAGCCTGCCGAAATCGGCGACAGGCAAGGTAATGTGGCGGCAGTTGCAGGAAGCCGAGCTGGCTTAAGCGGCGTTGCCTTCGCGCGCGCTGCGCCACGCATCGATCAGCTCGCGCGCAGCGGGCTGCAGCGATTCAAGCGCGAGCGCCTGCGCGCGCTGGTAAATCATCAGCGCGTACACATTCGCCAGCGTATTCACCTCGGCTGACAGCGCGCGTTCTTCCCCGGTCGACGGGCGGGCGCGGCGCCAGTAGTTGATCGCTTGCTCAAGTTCGGTCAAAGTCAGCTCCATGCCGACATTGTAACGGGGCTGGCGTGGGCTGCCGGCGTGAACAGATGACAACGACGACGAATTCGCGGGACTTCGTGCTGGTGCATGGCGCCTGGCATGGCGGCTGGTGCTGGCGCGAGGTCGCGGCGCGTCTGCGCGCGACGGGTCATCGGGTGCATGCGCCGACAATGACGGGGCTGGGCGAGCGGGCTCACCTGCTGCGTGCCGATACCGGATTGTCGACTTGCATCGCCGACATCTGCGCAGTGATCGAGGCCGAGGAATTGCAGGACCTGGTGCTGGTCGGCCACAGCTTTGCCGGCGTCGTCATCAGCGGTGTCGCCGACCGTGTCGCGTCATCGATACGGCAGCTGGTCTATCTCGATGCGCTGGTCGTGCAGCACGGGGCATCGGCGCTGTCGGTGTTCCCGCCCGAGGTGCAGCGCGAGCGCAGCAGGACCATCGATGCAGAAGGCTGGCGCATCGCAATTCCGCCTCCGTCGAAATTCGGCGTTACCGATCCGCAGCAGGCCGCATGGCTGGAGCGCCGCCTGACGCCGCATCCGCTAAAGACCTATACCGATCCGCTGCTGCTGCAACACCCTTTGGGCAATGGTTTGCGCAAAACCTATGTCGCCGTCACCGAACCCGCGTACGCGCCGCTGGCGCCGGTGCGCGACTGGGTGCGTGCAGAGACGGACTGGGAGTATCGCGAACTGGCGGCAGGCCACGACGCAATGCTCACGTCAGCGGACGTATTGGCCAGCTTATTGTGCGAGCTGGCGCGCTGACAGGAAGCGTTCGAGCCGGTCGACGCCGTCGCCGAGGCGTTCCAGAGAATTCGCGAAACACCAGCGCAGCGCGCCCTCGCCTTCGGGCCCGAACGCGCTGCCCGGCGCCAGCCCCAGCCCCGCTTCGGCAACCAGGCGCTTGCACAGCGCGAGCGAATCACGTTCGCCTTCGATCCGGAAGAACAGGTACATGGCGCCGCGCGGCTTGGGCACGATCATGCCGGCTTCGCGCAGTACAGGCGACGACAAGCGTTCGTACAGAAAATCGCGTGCGGCGCGGTAGCGCGCGATCGTCGGCAGCACGATTTCCTCGCTGCGCTGTATGGCGACCTGTCCCGCGCGCTGCACGAAGACCGGCGCGCACGAGGTGTTGTATTCGATCAGTTTGCCGAGCCCGTTCATCAGCGGCAGCGGTACCTGCATCCAGCCCAGACGCCAGCCCGTCATCAGCCAGGCCTTGGAAAAGCTGTTGGTCGACACCACGCGCTCGTCCGGCTCGCAGATGTCGAGGAACGAAGGCGCGCACGGCGTCTCGCCGGGTGCCGCGTCATACGACAGACGCTCATACACGTCGTCAGCCAGCAGCCAGATGCCATGCCGGCGGCAATGCGCAAGCAGCGCGTGCTGCTGCTCGCGCGTGAGCGTCCAGCCGGTCGGATTGTTCGGCGAATTCAGTAGCACTGCCCTGGTGTCCGGCGTCAGCGCATCGAGCAGACGGTCGAGGTCCAGTTCCCAGCGCGCCGGCTGCGTTGCGCTGGCTAGCTGCAGCGGCACCGACACGACGTGCGCACCGAGGATCTTCGGAATCTCGATCAGGTTCGGCCACAGCGGCGTGACTGCAACCACGCGGTCACCCGGATTCAGCAGCAACTGCGCGACCAGCATCAGCGCCGACACGCCCGACGAGGTGACCGCGATCTGCTCGGCCGAGGTTGGCCGGTGCAGCCGCGATGCATATGCGGCGATCGCTTCGCGCAGTTCGGGCATGCCGAGGTTGTGCGTGTAGAAGGTGTCGCCGGCGTCGAGCGCAGCCTTGGCCGCGTCGCGAATGAAATCCGGCGTCACCTGGTCCGGTTCGCCGAACCAGAACGGCAGCACGTCATCCCTCCCGATGCCGGCATTCGCGACCTCGCGTATGCGCGATGCGATCAGCGATTGCACCGCGGCACGCGGCTCGGCAGGAAAAGGCTGGGCGCGGATGGGGTCAGACATCAGAAGCACAGCCATAACTGGTTCGCCAGATCCAGCACGAAACCGGGGCGAAGGTAAGCGAGGAAAGCGGTGGTCATCGCGGCAGCGGCCAGCAGCAACAGCAGCGACGATGTCAGGCGCGTCATCATGCGCTCACCCGCTCGCGGGCTATCGCCGCTTCATTGATGGGCAGGTTAAGCAATCCGGCGACCACGCCCAGCACGATCGAGATCATCCAGACCGTGTGATAGCTGCCCTCGACCGTATACAGGTAACCGCCCAGCCAGACGCCGAGGAAGCTGCCGAGCTGGTGCGAGAAGAACACGAAGCCGGCCAGCATCGACAAATGGCGCACGCCGAAAATGCCGGCGATCAGGCCATTCGTCAGCGGTACCGTCGACAGCCAGATCAGCCCCATCGCCGCTGAAAAGATGTACACCGAAGTCGTCGACAACGGCGTGAATACGAACATCGCGATGAAAAGCGCGCGCGCAAAGTAAATGGCCGACAGCAGCCAGGGCTTGGATACGCGACTGCCGAGCTGGCCTGCAAAAAAGGAGCCGAAGATGTTGAACAGTCCGATCGTCGCCAGCGCGATCACTGCAACCTGCGGATCGAGGATGCCCTGGTCCTTCAGGTAGGCCGGCAGGTGAACGCCGATGAACACGACCTGAAAACCGCAAACGAAATAGCCGGCCACCAGCAGCTGGAACGAGCGATAGGAGAATGCCTCGCGCATGGCCTCGGTCACGCTTTGCTGCTGGCCGTGCGCATGCGACGCGGCTTCAGGTTCGCGCAGCATGAATGCCAGCGGCATCATCACCAGCAGCACCAGCGCGGCGAGAACATAAAGCGCGCCTTGCCAGCCGGCGCCGGCGATCAGCTGCTGCTCGACCGGAATCATCGCGAACTGGCCGAAGGAACCCGCTGCGCCGAGCACGCCGAAGGCCCAGGAGCGTTGCGCGAACGGCGCGGTGCGGCCGACGATGCCGGACAGCGCTCCGAATGCGGTGCACGCGAGTCCCGCGCCGATCAGCATGCCCGAGCCCAGCGCGAACGCCGAGGCGTTGTCGACGGTCGCCATCCACAGCAGTCCCGCCACATACAGCAGCGCGCCGAAGAACACCACGCGCGCGGCGCCGAAGCGGTCGGCGGCCATGCCGGAGAAGGGGCCGAACACGCCCCACATCAGGTTTTGCAGCGCCATCGCCAGCGAAAACGTTTCGCGTGTCCACGCATGCTGCTGCGAGATCGGCTGCAGCCAGAAGCCGAAGCCGTGTCGCACGCCCATCGCCAGCGAAAGGATGATGCCACTGGCGATCAGTACGGATTTCAGGCTGGGCGGCTGCGCGGTGCGGAACATGGGAAGCTGAAGATTAATCAGCCTCACAGTGTAACGCAGCCGCTTTGTCCGTATGTGCGAATGCACATCGCCGGCGACAGCGATGTGCAGGAGACCGAAAAGATTACTGGCCGGTGCTCGGGCTCGTGGTCGGACCCGGCTGTGTGCCGGGTGTCGGGCTGGTGGTGCTGGGCGTGTCGGTGCCCATGCCACCTGCGCTCGAACCGGTCGTCGATGCGCCGCCGGAGGTGCCTGATGAAGTATCCGACGGCATCCCCGATGAGCTGCCGGTGCCGGACGTGCTGCCCGAACTGGTTTCCGAGCCGCTGCCTGAACTACCGCCTGGCATGCCTGCGCATGCCCCGAGCGCCAACGCGCACGCAATGGGTAACATCCATTTCGTCATAGAACACTCCCGCTAGGATCAAAAGGAAGCACGCACGCGGTGCGCACCGGAGAAAGCATCGCGAATGCAGAGAGTAGAAGCGGGACGTGAGGGAAAAGTTCGCCGCGCGTTGGGAGCGGCTGACGTCACGCAAGCCGCGCGGGCGGCGGACTTGCGTGACGACGGAGGATGATCAGGCGGCTTTCTTGGCGACCGCTTTTTTTGCAACGGCCTTTTTTGCAACGACCTTTTTCGCCGGCGCTTTCTTTGCTGCCGTCTTGGGCGCCGCCTTCTTCGCGGTCACGGTCTTGGCCGCGGTCTTGCTCGCGGTTTTCTTCGCAGGCGTCTTCACGGCAACGGCACCGTCAGCATCGCCGTCATCTTTTGCGGCGGATTTCGCGGCCGGTTTGCCCTTGCGCTCTTCGAACTCGAAGCTGACCTTGCCATCCTTGCCGCGCGCCAGATAGGCCTTGAACGGACGGCGCGTACGCTGCGATACGAAGCCCGGCAGCAGGTCGGTTTTGCCGGCTTCGCCGAGCAGCTTGGCCATCTGCTCGGGCAGAATTTCCTGCTGCAGGATGATGCGGCCGCTGCGGAAGTCGCAGGCCTTCGGCTTGGCCACCGTCTTCTCGCACACATAGGCCAAGCCCATCTCGTACACGCCGCTGCCGCACTTCGGGCAGGGGCCGAGCGGGGTCTGGTCGCTGAAGTCGACCGGCTCCGCGTTTTCGTCGTCTTCGTTCGATTGGCCGAAGTCGAATTCCAGCTTGAAGTTCTTGATGTCTTCGTCGCGCGAGATCTTCAGGATCGCCGCGAACGGCCGGCCCATCTTCGAGCGGAAGCCCTGCAGCGGACCGATGGTGCGGTTGGTCAGCAATTCCTCGACCTCGGCCACTTCGAACTGGCGTCCGCCCGGCACCTTGCTCATCGAGAATTCGCACTTCGTGCAGGCGAAGCGGCGATAGTTTTCCTTCACCACGCCGCCGCAGTTCGGGCACGGCGTCTTCAGCGTTGCATAGTCGCCGGGGATGGTGTCGTTGTCGTATTCTTTTGCGCGCTTGACGATGGTCTGCGTCATTTGCGCGATCTCGCGCATGAACTCGTCGCGGCTGATGCTGCCGCGTTCCATCTGCGCGAGCTTGTATTCCCATTCGCCGGTCAGTTCAGGCGCGGTCAGTTCAGCCACGCCGAGGCCGCGCAACAGCGTCATCAGCTGCGATGCCTTCGCGGTCGGAATCAGTTCGCGGCCTTCGCGGATCAGGTACTTTTCGTTCAGCAGACCTTCGATGATTGCCGCGCGTGTGGCCGGGGTACCGAGGCCCTTGCCCGCCATCGCATCGCGCAGGTCTTCATCGTCGACCAGCTTGCCCGCACTTTCCATCGCTGACAGCAGCGTCGCTTCCGAATAGCGCGCCGGCGGCTTGGTGACCAGGCCATGCGCATCGACCTTGTCGGTCTTGACCTTCTCGCCCTGCGCGACCGGCACCAGCGTGCCGCTGCCTTCGCCCTCTTTTGCGTTCGGGTCGACCGCTTCCTTGCCATACACCGTGAGCCAGCCCGGATTCGTCAGGATCTTGCCTTCGGTCTTGAACTGGTGGCCGGACACTTCGGTAAAGCGGGTCGTCACCAGATACTCGGCCGGCGGGAAGAAGATCGCCATGAAGCGGCGTACCACCAGGTCATACAGTTTCTGCTCGGGCTCCGACAGGCTCTTCGGCAGCTGGCCGGTCGGGATGATCGCGAAGTGGTCGCTGATCTTCGTGT
>JACCDS010186046.1_pt1 | contig 13915 bp, 8 predicted proteins | sample 7446441 | NCBI WGS metagenome assembly JACCDS01 (sample SAMN15323445, study PRJNA562643) | freshwater metagenome | isolation source: river surface water | place: USA:Blue River Watershed | collected 2017-08-17 | reverse complement strand
CGCAGCCCCGACGGCGCGCGCGACGGAGCCCGCGAAGACGAGGGCGAGAACCAGCGGCGGCAGCGCGAAGCGCCCCCGGCGGGTCGTCGGCCGGGCGGCGGGCCGCCGGATCCCGGGGTGCGTCGACGCCGAGCGCACCGGCTCGGCGAGGACGCCTCGCCCCACGCTCGCGAGCCACTGGGCGCAGGCGCTCACTTACAGTTTCGTCGGATCGACGACCGCGTGTTTGATGCGCTCCCGCTTCCACGTGTAGGTGATGTGCACGCGGCCGTCGCGGGTCTGGATGATCGCCGGGTAGGAATATTCGCCGGGCCGATCCTCGAGGGTGATGACGTCTTTCCACACGCGCCCGTCGGGCGAGACGGCGACCTTGAGCGGCGTGCGCCCCTTGGGCACGGGGTTGTAGACGATAAGGTGGCGGCCGTCGGCCAGCGTGACGGCATCGGTGCCGGAATTGGGGTTGGGCAGCGTGTCGACAAGCGTCATCGCGCCCCAGGTCTTGCCCGCGTCGTCGGAGGAAACGCTGAACACCTTGCCCTGCCGGGTGCGGCCCACGGCCTGGAGTTTCGCGCCGCCGATCCGGTCGTGGAAGAGGATGCTGGGCTGGATGGCGCCCACGGTCAGGCCATCGTTGAGGAACGGAGTCTTGGTCCACGTGAGGCCGCCGTCGGTGCTGCGTTCGAAATAGACCCGCCACTTGCTGGGCCGCTCGTCGGTCTCGTCGCTGGTGGGCGCGAGCAGCGTGCCGTCGGCAAGTTGGACGGGCTTGTTTTTGATCGGGCCGTAAATGCCGGCGGGCAGGCGGCGGGCCTGACCCCAGGTGCGGCCGCCGTCGGTCGAGGCGCGGACCTCGCCCCACCAGGTCTGCGGGGACGGGCCGACCTTGTAGTAGAGCTGGAGCGGGACGTTGCCGCGGAGCTGGACGAGGACGGGATTCCACGTCGGGTGGCGGGTGCCGTCGGGCTGCACGCCGTTGGCGACCTCCACGCTCGGCGACCAGGTTTTCTTCACCGGGTCGTAATGGGAAACCCAGATGCCGACGTCGGGATTCTTTTCCGCGGTGCCGCCGAACCACGCGGCGACAAGGCCGCCGGCGGTGGTCTCGACGATGGTGGAGGCGTGGCAGGACGGATACGGAGCTTTCTCGTAGATAAACTCGTGGACGAGCACGGCCGGCGACGCGCCGGCGGCGCGGGTGGCGGACGCGGTGGCGAAGGCGAGCGGGGCGGCGGCGAGGACTCGGAGGGCGAGGCGACGGGTGAGCATGGGGTGTGGGGAAGGGTAACGCGAACGGGACGGGAAAGTGCGGGGCGCGGGCGGCGCGCCCCGCGCGGTCAGGTCGCTGCCGCGGGCGCGGCCGGTTTATCCTCGGCGGGACGGATCAGGAGCACGATGAAGATCGAGAGCAGCGCGACACCGGCGAAGACGCCGAAGATGAGGTTCAGCGGCACGTGGCGGTCGCGCAGCGCGCCGAAGGCCCAGTCGCCGAAGCCGCCGCAGCTGATGCTCACGAGGTTCATGATGCCGTAGCCGGTCGCGCGCCATTCGGGCCGGGCGATCTGGCAGAGGATGGGCATGTTGTTGCAGTCGAAGAAACCCCAGCCGAGGCCGAAGATGATGAGGCCGGCGATGGCGAACGTGAGCGTGGGGGCGTTGCCGACGCCGAAGAGCGCGGGCAGAAACAGCGCCATGCCGATTGCGCTGGTGAAGATGCGGCCGCGGTTGGTGGTTTTCATCCAGCGGTCGGCAAGCGTGCCGCCGATCAACGCGCCGACGAGCGAAGCGAGCTGGACGTAAAGGATGGCGCTGACGCCGGCCTTGCCCTGGCCGAGGGAGAATTTCTCGCGCAGGATCTCGGGCATCCAGTCGCGCACGACCCAGCCGGCGATGGCGGGCAGCGTGAAGTAGGCGACGAGCAGGAGGAAGTTGCGGTTGGTGAGCAGGCCGCGGACGACGCCGGTGGTGGGCGCGGGGGCAGCGTCGGAGCCGGCGGGAGCGGCCGGACGGACCGGATCGCGCAGGGCGGCGATCAGCGGCATGGCGTAGATCACGCCGATCATGCCGCAGGTGGTGAACATCCAGCGCCACCCGTAGTCGGGCGCATCGGCCACATAGCCGGCGAAGCCGCCGAGGATCTGGCCGACGTAGATGCCGGTCTGGTGCACGCCGACGGCGCGGGAACGGGTGGAGCCGAAATGAAACTCGGAGATGAGCGCGAGCGCCGCCGGGATGTAGAACGCTTCGCTGATGCCCATCAGGGCGCGGGCGGCGAGCAGTTCGTTGAACGTCGTGACGTGGCCGGTCCACCAGGTGACGGCGGACCAGACGAAGAGACTCGCGCCGATGACATACCGTTTGCTGAAGCGATCCGCGATGTAGCCGCCGAACGGGCTGAGCACGGCGTAGGTCCACTTGAAACACCCCAGAATCAGGCCCCAGTCGGCCCGGTTGGCGATGGTGGGGATGTCGCCCACCATCGACGCCTTCATCGTGGCGAGCATCTGGCGGTCGAGGTAGTTGAGCAGCGCGACGGGGAAGAGGAGCGCGACGATGAACCAGGCGTAACGCAGGGCGTTGGGTGGGGTGGACATGCGGGGGTTCAGGAAAGCGGGACGAAGGCGAAGAGCGAGCGCGGCAAGTGGTGGGGTGGAGAAACCACTGGGGCGGGCGGACCGCGAGACGGCCCGCCCGCGGCCCTCAGGCGGCGGCGGCCGGAGCGAGCCCCCAGGCCGCGAACGCAGCGCGCAGCTCGGCCACGATCTTGGCGTAGAGCGCGCGCGACTCGGGGGAGACGACGTTTTTCGGCACGCCGGGCCGGAAACCGCGGGCTTCGAGGCCGGCGCCGACATTGAGGGGGAACGCGAGCTGGTCGATGATCCGGCCGACCTCCTTCATCCGGGCGGTGGCGGCGGTGACATCGCCGGGCTGGCCCAGGGCGCAGACGCGGTGCAGCTCGACCATGTATTCGGGCACGAGGTTCACGAGGCCGCCGATGCAGCCGGCCGCGCCGAGGCCGAACACCTCCGCGAGGCGCGTGTCGGCGCCGGACATGACGGCGAAGTTCTTCTCGCGGCCGAGCGCGACGAGGTCGCGGTGGTAGGCGAACTCGGCGCCGCTCTGCTTGATCGCGACCATCGGGGCCCGGTCGGCGAAAGCGGCGACGGTGGGCAGGTCGAGGCGTTTGCCGCAGAGCTCGGGGAAGTTGTAGAGCATCACCGGCAGGCCGACGCCCTCGGCGATATGCAGGCAGTGCGCCAGGATATCGGCCTGGGAGACGGGATAAAACATCGGCGGCATGATCGCGATGGCGGCGTAGCCGAGAGCCTTGGCGGCGAGCCCGACCTCGATCGCGGCGCGGGGCCGGATGTCGGTGATGTTGGCGTAGAGCGTCAGACCGGAGGCGAGCCCCGCCACGGTGCCCAGGAGCTGGATACGCTCGGCCGGGCTGAAGTGCGGAAACTCGCCGGTGCTGCCGAGCGCGAGGATGCCGCGCACCCCGGCGCGACGCTCGAAGTCGATGTGCGCGGCGAGCGCGCCGCGGTCGACGGCGCCGGCGGCGTCGGTCGGGATCCACTGGGCGGAGAAGATGCCTTGCGGCAAGGGAGACGAATGCATGCGGGAGAGGCGCGGAGGTGCTGGAACTGGCCGGGTGAGGCGAAGGTGCGAGGTATCGGCTTATTTTTGCTTCACGCGGTAAAAGAAGCCGTCCTCGGCGCCGACGATCAGCTCGCGGGCGGAGGCCATATAGGTCGGCTTGGTGGCGTGGCCGGCGAGGACGTGCGTGCTGACCGGGCCCTCGTCCTTGAACTTCCACCGGCCCTCGGCGTCGCGGCCGAGGTTGCGGAAGAAGTTCACGTTGGGCGCGCTGTTCAGCATGAGGTCCAGCTTGCCGTCGCCGTCCCAGTCCACGGTGCAGAAGGTGCGCCGGCCGCCGCGGCCGAAGACGCCGTCGTTGAGACGGAGCAGACCGGACTCCTTGTTCTGGGGCAGGCCGTTGCTGTTGAAGACGCTCGCACCCTCGCTCCAGAAGACCCGCTGCGGCGGGGACAGCGCGAGTTTGCCGTCGGCGCCCCGCTTGCGTTCGTAGAGCGCGAGGTAGCCCTCGGTGTCGGACATGACGAGGTCCATGAGGCCGTCGCCGTTCCAATCGACCATGTGCGGCGAGGTGCGCCACTGGGAAACGAGTTCGTTGCCCTCCGGTTGCCACCAGTTCCAGACCGGGCCGGTGTTCCTGGCACCGGGCGCGAGGGCGAGAGCGACGGGTTCGCCGGCGGCGAGCTTCGGCGCGGTGCGGGTGCCGACGTTGCGATACCAGACGACTTTGCCCCAGATGCCGTTGGTCATGATGTCCGGCAGGCCGTCGCCGTCCCAATCGGCCACACTAAGAATCGAGTAGCCCCACTTGGACTCCGCCGGGCCCTGGACCGAACCGTTCGGGCCGGCCTGCTCGCGGATCAGCTTGCCGCCGGCGCTCAGGTAGCGCGGCGGCGCCCAACGGGTGGGCGTGCCGCCGACATTCTCGATCCAGGCCACGTAGCCGGCGCTGTTTCCCGTGATGAGGTCCTCGTCGCCGTCGCCGTCCCAATCGAAGGCAAAGGGCGTGGCGAGCGCGCCGAACTTCACGTCGGCCGCGAACTGACGGAAGTAGCGCGGCGGCAAAAATTGCGGGAGGCCGCCGACGACCTTGCCGGTGTGCTCGATGAAGGCCACGCGGCCGTCCTCGTCGCCCGCCACCAGGTCGAGGTCGCCGTCGCCGTCGAAGTCGACCGCGGTCGGCGTGATCATGCAGAGATCCATCACCAGCGGCAGACCGGAATAGGTGAGCGGGCGGCCGGCAGCGTAGACGGGCTTCGTGCGGGTGCCGGTATTTTCGTAGTAGGTGAAGCTGTCGCGGAACTCGCCGCAGATGAGGTCGAGGTCGCCGTCGCCGTCGAAGTCGCCCCAGCTGGGCGAGGGCATGCCGAAGGGATCGATGTCGCGGCCGCCGGCCTGGAGCCGCACGGCGGGCGCATACACAGGAGCGGCGGTGGTGCCGGTGTTGCGGTAGAGGTAGACGTAGCCGCGGAGTTTGCCGCGCGTCCACTCGCCCTTGCGGTTGAAAGCGCCCTCGCCGCCGTTGAGCGCGCCGAAGTCGCCCCAGAAATCGATGCCGACGGTGACGTCGAGCGCACCGTCGCCGTCGTAGTCGACGAACTTCCACTGGTTCTGCCGGATGTTGCCGGGCTCGACGAGGGCCTTCTCCGGGACGGGAATCTTCGACGGCTGGTCGAAGTGCGTCTTGAGGAAGTTGGGGAACACGTTGGCCCGGTAGGCGTAGATCTCGCCCTGCTTGACCGACGCGGTGGCGGTGACGACGGGTTTGCCGTCGACGTAGCAGATGCCGGAGGACGGCGCGGATTTGCCGAGCAGAACGGCGGGCTTGAAGATCGGCAGCTTCAGCTGCGAATCGACCTGGCCGCTGTTCTCGAAATACCAGGTGCCGTTGTAGGGTTTGTCGGTGCAGACCACGACCAGGTCCATGAGCCCGTCGCCGTTGTAGTCGAGCGGGAGCGGCCAAGCCCAGAGACCGACGCCGAGGTCGGCGAGCGCACCGGGATTGTGGTGCGCCAACCGCGGCAGCACTTCGGCGGCCGGCGCGGGCGGCGCCGCGGTCTTGGTTTTCTTGGCCGGGGCCTTGTCGGCGGCGAGGAGCGAGACGCCCGCCAGGACGGAGGCGGCGAGGAACGGGAGCGGAAGTTTCATGGCGGAAGCGAAGGGAAGGACAGCCGGCGGCACCGGGCACCGGCGGCGGCGTCAGAAGCGGCCGGTGACGCCGACGTTGAGCGTGGTGCCGGTGATGATGGTGCGCTCCATCTGGTCGCGGACGCCGCGGTAGAAGGAAACCGGCTCGTTGGTGAGGTTGGAAACATCGAGGCTGACGCCGACCTTCGGAGTGAACTGGTAGGAAGCGCCGACATTGATGATGGTGCGGGCGTAGCGGTATTGGTTACGGCCGATGCTGGCGGCGGTGTAGGCATTGATGTAGTCGCCGGTGTAGTTGGCGAGCACGCGCGCGCTGAAGCCGCGGTGGCGCCACGACAGCGAGACATTGCCCGTCTTCGGGATGAAGCCGGCGACCTGGCCGGTGCTCAGGTTGGCGGTGCTGCCGAAGTTGCCGTGCGTATCGATCACGGTGTAGTTGGCGCTGAAGCCGAGGCCCTTGAGCAGGCCGGGAAGGAAGGTGAACTGCTGCTGGTAGCTGAACTCCCAGCCCTGCACGTAGGCGGTGCCGGCGTTGGCCGAGCTGAGCATGCGGAACCCGCCGTAGTCGCCGTTGTAGCCGTTGCCCGCGCCGGTGGCGACCGTCCCGCTCTCGACGCCGGTGACGATGTAGTCGCGGATCTCCTTGCGGAACCAGCCGACGCTGAGGTTGCCGACGGGCTCGAAATAGTAGTCGAGGGTGAAGTCCCAGTTCTTCGCGGTCTGCGGTTTCAGACTCGGGTTGCTGACCGTGAGGGTCTGGGCGGTCTCGTTGACCGTCTCGGTCGGGACGAGGTTGGCCATGGCCGGGCGGCCGAAGCTGGTGGACCAGCTGCCGCGGGCCTTGAGGTTCGGCGTGACGTCGTAGGTGACGTGGGCGCTGGGGAAGGCCTTGGTGTAGTCGCCGTCGATGCGGCGGAAGGTGTTGGCGTAATCGCGCGTCGCGGAGCCGACCGGATCGGCGGCCTGCTGGGCGGCGGTGCTGGCGACGCGGGCGCGCACCCAACCCCACGACTCGTCCTCGGTCTTCTCGACGCGCACCCCGCTGAGCAGACCGAAGCGCCCGATCTTGGCCTGGCCCATCACGTAGCCGGCGGTCACGGTCTCGGTGACCTGCCGGGTGCCGGTGTAGCGCTGCTGCTCGCGGTAATAAAGGTCCTCGTTCCAGAGGGCGGCGTCGACCGGCGTCTCGTCCTTGATCAAAGCGGCGGTTTCCCACTGCGGGACCGCGCGCCCCGTCTTCGCCCGGTCCCAGGTCCGGATGGAGGGATCGGCGGGCAGCGCGGCGGTGCCGCGGTAGTTCCAACGGCGGGCGCGGCTCACCTCGCGCACCATCTGCTCGCGCCACTGGAGGCCGGTCTTGAGGGAGGCGTTGAACTCGAGCGGGAGCCGGTAGAGGGCGTTGGCCCGGCCCTCGCGGATCTCGACGTCGCGGTCGTTGTTGCGGGTGGTCAGCTGGCCGTTGGGCCGGTAGTTCGCGGCGACGGTGATGTCGGGGCCGGCCGTCTGGATGAAGCGCGGGTAGAGGTCCGAGGCGGTGCGGTCGAGGGTCCAGCCGATCCCGCTGATGCGGTTGGTCAAGGTGCCGCCGTTGCCGACCCCGAGGTTGTTGTGGGTGCGGCTGAAGACGAGGTTGTAGTCGAGCTGGAGCCGGTTGAGGTCGTGCTCCCCGCCGAAATCCACCTGGCGGGTGCGGTTGAAGAAGCTGAACATCGTCTCGGTCACGTCGATGACGGAGGCGGCGACGGGCCGGACGTTCGTGACGCGGCTGGTGTAGCCGGGGATCACGCCGGAGGTGGTGGCGTTGGGCGCGGTCTGGTTGGTGAACGCGCGCGTCTCGTAGAGCCGGTTGTAGGGCTCGTTGGCGTCGTTGTAGATGGTGTTGAGGGAAAACTTGGTGCGGGCCGAGAGCCGGAAATCCGTCTTGAGGTTCACGCTGGCCTGCTTGCGGTTGTTGAACGCGTCCTGCGTGCGGTAATCCCAGAGGTAGGCGGGCTGCGCGGTGGTGTTCTCGAAATCGCGGATGGTGCGGAAATAGCCGGCGACATTTTCGCTGTAGAAAACGTTCAGCGAGACGCCGAGATTGCGGTCGCCGCCGAACACATCGAAGACCTCCTGGTGGGCGAGGTTCACGAGGGGATGGATCCGGTGCGCCTCGCGGAGCGGGATCTGCTGGGTGAACGGCGGGGCCCAGCGCGCGGACGCACTGTAGGTGGTGCGGCGCTTCTCGCGCATGGAGAGCGGCGAGCGGGTTTTCAGGTTGATGGTGCCGCCGAGCGAATCCGCGCCCTTGTCCGGCGTGTGGCCCTTGATGACCTCGAGCTGGTCGAACATCGCGCCGGTGAGACTGTGGGTCTGGAACTGGCGGTTGAGGCCGCCGACATTGGAAATCAGGCTGCCATCGACCGTGACGCGGTTGAGGGTCGGGCCCATGCCGCGGACGCTGAGGCCGGTGACATTGCCCTCGTCGTCGAGATTGCCGGCCACGCCGGGCAGACGGATGGCGAGTTCACCGGCGGACATGTTGGGCAAATTGCCGAAGGAATCCATCGCGACGATGTTCTTCACGTTGTCGGCGTTGCGCTGGGCGGTGATGGCGGCGGCCGCCCCCTCGCGCTCGCCCGTGACCTTGAATTCCTGGAGCTGGTAGATGCCGGTGGTCAGATCGAAGTCGCGCGCGACGCGCGCGGCGGCGGCGACGACGACGTTGGCCCGGGCGGTGTCGAGGCCGATGTAGCTGACGACGACCTCGTGCGTGCCGGCGGGCAGGTCGTTGAGCACGTAGCGGCCGGTGAGGTCGGTGAGCGTCTCGACGCCCAGCGCCGGGATCGCGACCTTCGCGCCCGGCAGGAGGTTGCCGGTGGCGGCGTTGTTGACGTTGCCGGACACGGTGGCGGAACCGGCGGCCGCGGCGCGGACCGACGGCGCCGCAAGCAGGGCCGCCGCGAGCAGAAGCGAGAACAACGGCGCAAGGCAGCGCCGCGCGAGACCGACGGAGGAGACGAAGCAGGGGTTCATGGCGGAGGGGTGCCGCGGCCCGCGCCGGCGAAGGGACGCCGGCGCGGACCGCGGGACAGGGTTTGACGAGGAATTTAGCTAAATCGAATTAGCTTCAAGCCAAAATTTCCGCGGCGCGGGGAAATCCCCGCGGCTCAAGCCGAAGCGCGCGTCGTGACGACCGGAGCCACGCCGACCTCGACGGGCTTCACGCGGCGCCGGTTCATGAGGTTGAACAACAGCGTCACGATCTCGCCCACCACCGTGTCGTAGTCCGGGCCGACGGTCGTCAGGGGCGGGTCGAAAAAGTCCGCCTGCTCGCCGTCCCCCACCCCCACCAATCCGACGTCGCGCGGAATCGCGCGACCGGCGGCGCGGATGGCATGTCCGGCCCCGAGCGCCAACGTGTCGGTGACGGCAAAGACGCCGTCGCACCGCGGCTCGGCCGCCAGATGGGCGCGCACCGCCGCCGCCGCGCTCGCGGCCGTGAAGCCGTCGGCGGCGATCCGGCTCGCCTCGACGCCGGTTGCGGACCGCACCGCCGCACAGAACGCCGCGGCGCGGTCCGCGGTGGTCTCCGTGAGCAGCGTGGGCGTGAGCACGGCCGGACGCCGTCGACCGGCGCGCAGAAAAATCTCCGCGGCGCGGCGCCCGCCCTCGCCGGGCGTCTCGAGCACGCAGCAGTAGTTGGGCAGACGCCGGCCCTGCACGACCACCGCGTAGGGCAGCGTGGTGGACTTCAGGAAGGCGTCGTCCTCCGGCAGCGTGTTGGTGATGATGACGCCGTTGAAGCGGCTGGCGTTGAGCAGACCCGGCATTTCGCGCAGGCGCCCGGCGTGGAACATGTCGATCGAGACGGAGAAACGGCGGTCGGGCGCGCCGCGGGCATCGACCGTCCGCTGCACGGCGCGCAGCGCGCGGCTGACCAGAAACAGCGGCGCCTCGAACGTCGTCAGGATGCCGAGGTCCATGCTGTGCGTCTCGGGGTCGTGCGCGCGCAGGCGGCGGGCGGCGACGTTCGGCACGTAGCCCAGTTCGCGCACCGCCTGGCGGATCCGTTCGACGGTGGCGGCGGCAAGCCGGCGCTCCTCGTGGCGGTTGGCGAGCACGGTCGAAACGGCCGCCGCGGACACGCCGACGTGTTTCGCGATGGTGTGGACGGTGACCGGGCGCTTCTCCCCGCGGGACATGGGGGCCGATATCGCCGGATTGCCGGGATGCGGCAAGCGGCAATCGGGACCCCGCCGCGCCCGCTCCGGTCACGGGACGTGCGTCCGGCGGGGACGCAGCGGGTCCGGCGATATCGCGCGCACTGCCACGCCGCGGGCCGGTTTCGATTTGTCCGTCGCCGCTCCCGCCCCGAACGTCGGCGCCATGATTCCGGTCCCCCTCAATCCGGCCACCGGCCGACGGTTGCGCGCCCAGCCGGCGACCTCGCCGGCCCAACTCGAGCGCATGGTCCGGGCCGCGGACCGGGCCCGCGCCGGCTGGCGCGCCGCCTCCCCGCCCGACCGCGCGGCGTGCCTCGCCGGCCTCGCGCGCGAGCTGCGGGCCGGACGCGACGCGCTGGCTGCGCTCGCGGCACGGGAGATGGGCAAACCGGTGACGCAGGGCCGGGCCGAAATCGAAAAGAGCGCGGGCCTGTGCGAGCATTACGCGCGGCACGGCGCGGCTCTGCTGGCGGACGAGCACCCGCCCGGCGCTCCGTCGTCGGCCCGCGTGGTCTTCGAGCCGCTCGGCACGGTGCTGGCGATCATGCCGTGGAACTTCCCGTTCTGGCAGGTGGTGCGGGCCGCGGTGCCCGCGTTGGTGGCGGGCAACACCGTGCTCGTGAAACACGCGGCCAACGTGCCGGGCTGCGCTTCCGCCCTCGCCGCGGCGGTGCGCCGCGCCGGTTTCCCGCGCGGAGTCTGCCAGTTTCCCCTCGTCGACGACCGCACCACCGCGGCGCTGCTCGACGACCCGCGGGTGCACGGAGTCACCCTGACCGGCAGCACGCAGGCCGGACGGGCCGTCGCCGCCCGGGCCGGCGCCGCCCTGAAGCCCGGCGTCTACGAACTGGGCGGCAGCGATCCCGCGATCGTGCTGGCCGACGCCGACCTCGACCGGGCCGCGGAGCTCGCCGCCACCGCCCGCCTGCTCAACTCCGGCCAGAGCTGCGTCTGCGCGAAACGCTTTCTCGTCGAGCGTCGTGTGCTCGGCGACTTCACCGCGCGGTTCGTCGCGCGCATGGCCGCGCGCCGCGTGGGCGATCCGCTCGACCCGGCCACCGACGTCGGCCCCCTGGCCCGCGCCGACCTGCGCGCGACGTTGCTCCGGCAGGTGCGGACGAGCGTGCGGCGCGGTGCCCGCGTGGCGCTCGGCGGCGCGGCGCTCCCGGGCCCCGGCTGGTATTTCGCGCCGACCGTCCTGACCGAAGTGCGGCCGGGCATGCCGGCGTTCGACGAGGAATTGTTCGGCCCGGTCGCGGCCGTCGTGGCGGTGCGCGATGCGGCCGACGCCGTGCGGCTGGCCAATCGCTCCCGCTACGGGCTCGGTGCGTCGATCCATACCCGCGACCCGCAACGCGCGGCGGACCTGGCCCGCGCGCTCGAGGTCGGCACCGTATTCATCAACGACTTCGTCCGCTCGAGCGCCGAGCTGCCCTTCGGCGGCGTGAAGGACAGTGGTTATGGCCGCGAGCTCGGGGCCTGGGGCGCCCGGGCTTTCGTCAACGTGAAGACCGTGGTCGGACTCGCCGGCTGAGCCGACGAATCCGGCCAAGACCGGGCTCGCGACCGCCCGCGCCACCGGTCGCAACAGGGCCGCCGGAGGGCCGCCGCCCGGCGCTGTTTGTCAAGAAGTGCGCAGCCCCCGGCAACGGCTGCGTGGCAAAATCCGCGATTCGGGACTAGGGTAGGCCCATGAAAACGATCCTCGCTCCGGTAGATTTCTCCGGCGCGACCGACGCCGTGATAGCAGAGACGGCGGCCCTCGCGCACGCGGTGAACGCGCAGGTGATCCTCATGACGGTGCTCCAACCGCCGGTCATCACCAGCGAATACGCGGCCCTGATGGAAAACATGGCCGAGGTTGTGGCGGCCGGCGAAAAATCCGCCGCCGAACGCCTCGCGAAACTCCAGGCCAAGCTCGAAGCCGAAAAACTCGACGTCGACACGGTCCAGCTCAACGGCGCGCCGATCCGGGCGATCGTCGACCAGGCCAAGAAGTCGGAAGCGGACTACATCGTGATGGGTTCGCACGGCCACACGGCCCTCTACGACCTGCTGGTCGGCAGCACCACGCACGGCGTGCTGATGCGCGCGACCTGCCCGGTCGTCATCGTGCCGGCCACCAAGGCCGCTCCGGCCAAAAAGAAGAAGACCTAGAATTTGGGTATGTGGGAACACCGGGCGCGGGCGTGGGCCCGCGCCCTTTTTTTTATCCGACGCGACGCACCGCGGTGACCGGCCTCGCGGCGGCACGGCGCGCCGTCGGGCGGGGCGCTATTTTCCCGGCGTCGCCCAGACCGGTTTCCACGCGCCGAGCGGCAGCACGTCCGCGCGCTTCGCCCAGGCGTCCCAGGCCTCGGCCATCGTCCGGACCCGCTCCGGCTGGGCCGCCGCCAGATCGCGCGACTCGGTGCGGTCGGCGGCGAGGTCGTAGAGTTCCCAAGGGCGGTCCTCCATCGCGACGAGCTTCCAGCGGCCGTCGCGGACGGCGCGGTTGCTCTCGTGCTCCCAGAAGAGCGGCTGCGCCCGGGCGAGCGGCCGGCCCGCGAAGGCCGGCGCGAGCGAGACCCCTTCGAGCGGCTTGATCCGCTGGCCGGCAAACTGCGCCGGGTAGGCGGCGCCGGCGACGTCGACGCAAGTCGCCATGATATCGATGATGTGGCCCGGCTGCGCCTCCAGCGCGCCGCGACGCGCGGCCGGGATCCCGGCCGGCCAGTGGGCGATGAGGGGCGTCGCGATCCCCCCTTCGTGCACCCAGTGCTTGTATTCGCGGAACGGGGTGTTGGCGACGTTGGCCCAGGCCTCGCCGTAGCCGATGTAGGTATCGGCCGGGCCGGCCATGACGCCCGGCCCGCTCCGCACCCAGCGGCCGTCGCGGGTCTGCATCGGCGGCGTCGCCTTCGTCTGGAGTTCGTCGGGCCGCAGCGGCCGCAGGTCGGCCGGCGCCTTCCGCGCCACGGGCGCGCGGCCGTTGCGCTCCGCGCAGGCGCCGTTATCGTGCAGGAAAAACACCAACGTGCGATCGAGGCGGCCGTCCTGCCTGAGCTGCGCGAGGATGCGGCCGATGCCCTGGTCCATGTTGTCGATCATGGCGGCGTAGGTCTCCATCGCGCGCGCCTCCCAGGCCTTGTCCTTGACCTCGTCCCACCGGCCGATGGTCGGTGCGGGTGTCGCGGCCGGGTCGAGCAGGCCGAGCTGCGTCAGCCGCTCGATCCGCTCCCGGCGCACCGCGTCGTAACCGCGGTCGTATTTCCCCCGGTATTTCGCGATGTCGCGCTCGGGCGCCTGCAGGGGCCAGTGCGCCGCGGTATACGCCACGTAGAGGAAGAAGGGATCGCGCCCGCCGGCCGTGGCGCGGAGGAAAGCCACCGCGTTGTCGCTGATCGCATCGGTGTAGTAGTAATGCTCGGGCTTATACTCCGGATCGTTTTCGGGCGTGATGAACGTGTTGCCGCGCGTGAGCGTGTCGGGGTCGTAGAAACTGCCGAAGCCGCGGATCGTGCCGTAAAAGCGCTCGAAGCCGCGCTGCAGCGGCCAGTTCGAGGTGTCCTGCATCGCGTGCGAACGGGCGACGTGCCACTTGCCCATCGCGGCGGTCCGGTAGCCCGCGCCGCGCAGCACTTCCGCGAGGGTCACGGCCTGCCGGCTCAGGTCGCCGGCGTAGCCGGGATGGTCGACCTTGCGCACCATGAAACCCATGCCCGCCTGGTGCGGATACAGACCCGTGAGGAGCGAGGCCCGCGTGGGGCAGCAGCGCGCCGCGTTGTAGAACTGCGTAAAACGCAGACCGCCCGCGGCCAGCCCGTCGAGATTCGGCGTGGCGATCTCGCCGCCGAAACAGCCGAGATCGGAGTAGCCCATGTCGTCCGACAGAATGAGCAGGATGTTCGGCCGGTCCGCGGCCCGGGCGCCGGTCGCGACGCACAGCGCGGCGAGCAGCATAATCATTCGCAGGGGGTTGATCATCG
>JACCDS010870956.1_pt1 | contig 13924 bp, 13 predicted proteins | sample 7446441 | NCBI WGS metagenome assembly JACCDS01 (sample SAMN15323445, study PRJNA562643) | freshwater metagenome | isolation source: river surface water | place: USA:Blue River Watershed | collected 2017-08-17 | reverse complement strand
TTAGCTACTATTTTCTATTTTTTATTCTTTTTAGTTCTAATGCCTTTAATTGGAATTGTGGAAAAACAATTAATTAGAGCTAAAGTTCAAGTTCAATAAATTTTTTCATTTTCTTATTTCTTTAGATCTATAGATTTTATCTTATAAAAAGCCTTTATTGGCTTTATAAGTTTTAAATTTATTTTGATGTAATTGTTTACATAAATTGAAATTTAAATAAAAAATATATATATATATGGAGGATAATCGTCTTTTTCTAATAGTAATTACAACTAGTAGTTTATTTTGTTTAAGTTTAACAGATTTATTTATTGATAAATATGTGACTAAAAAATTAATTAATAGTCAAAAAAATTTAAATGATAAAATGGAAGAAAATCAAAATTTTGATTTAAATACAAAAAGTGCCTACCTTATAGGTTTTATTTAGAGTTCAATTAAATTGAAAAATATTATATAAAATTATAAGTTTTGTAATATCAAGGCAATTAATATATTATGGTGAACATTTCTTACCTTATTTAGACTTCTTAAGATTTTATTTTTTTATCTAATCAAACTTTGAATTTAATTTCAAATTAATATTTCTTTTAATTACTCTTTTTTTTTCATTTTTAGAAAAAAGTTGTTATATAAAGTATTTAGATATTTTTTTTAATTTTTAATTTTTATAAATTTATCAAATTAGATAAAAAATAATTTGTAATTAAAAATTTATATAATTTTTAAATTTTAAAGAGAATAATTTTTCTTCTGTTTATTATGTTTGAAATTATTATTAATGATCAAACAGTATTAGTGCCAAAAGGAAGTACAGTACTAGAGGCTTGTCGTTTTGTAGGAATAGATATACCAAGATTTTGTTATCATGATCGTTTATCAGTAGCAGGGAATTGTCGTATGTGTTTAGTAGAAATTGAAAAAACACCAAAACCTGTAGCTTCTTGTGCAATGCCTGTAGCAAATCAAATGGTAGTTTATACAGATACACCTTTAGTAAAAAAAGCTCGTGAAAATGTATTAGAAACTTTATTATTAAATCATCCTTTAGATTGTCCTATTTGTGATCAAGGAGGAGAATGTGATTTACAAGATCAAACACGTGTTTATGGATCAGATTATACACGTTTTTATACAGAAAAACGTACAGTAGAAGATAAATATTGTGGACCTTTAATTAAAACAATTATGACACGTTGTATACATTGTACTCGTTGTGTACGTTATGCTGCAGAAATTGCAGGAGTTGATATCTTAGGTACTTTAAATAGAGGAGGTCATACAGAAATAGGTGCATATTTACCAAGAGTATTTCAAACAGAAATTGCAGGAAATGTTATAGATTTATGTCCTGTAGGAGCTTTAACTTCAAAACCTTATGCTTTTACAGCACGTCCTTGGGAATTACGTACAGCAGAATCAATAGATGTTTTAGATTCTTTAGCAAGTAATATTTTTATTGATTTTAAAGAAACTGAAGCTTTACGTGTTTTACCACGTTTAAATGAAGAAGTTAATGAAGAATGGATTTCTGATCGTATACGTTTTTCTTATGATGCTATTCGTCGTCAACGTATAAGTGATATTTATTTACGTACTGATAATAAATTTATACAAAAAGATTGGTCTGATTGCTTATCTATTTTAAAAAATAAAGTGAATAATTCTAATCTTTTAATTTTAGTACCTTCATCTATTGATATTCAAAGTTTAAATTTATTAAAATCTTTAGCTAATAAATCTAATATACGTTTAGCTTGTATTGATTCTAATTTATCTCGTTCTTATAATACTGTTTGGAATCATTTTGGATCTGCTACTATTTTAGATTTAGAAAAATCTGATATTTGTTTTTTATTAGGTGTTAATCCTCGTTTTGAAGGTGCTGTATTAAATATTCGTATACGTTCTCAATATTTAAAAGGTAATTATTCTATTGTACATTTTGGTTCACCTTATAAATCTAATATTTCTACAAATTTTTTAGGTATTTCTTTAACTGAATTATTTAATATTTTTGAAGGACGTTCTAATTTACAATCTATAATTTCTTCTGCTAAATTACCTTATTTTATTATTGGTGATGCTTTATTAAAACGTATTGATTTAAATTTATTATTTACTCATTTTGTTCAATTAAATAATAATTCTAAAATTTTACCTTTATCTAATAAAATTAATTTACAAAATAGTATTTTTCATAATATTCGTAAATTTCAAATGCAAGATTTAAATTGGGCTAATACTATAATGTCTTTATATTTAGATGATAATCAAAATATTCGTAAAATTTTAACTAAATCTAATGTTAAATCTAAATTTAAAATTTGGGGTCATAGTAATGGTAGTGTTGCTGCATCTTTAAATGATTTAATTTTACCTTTAACAACTTTTGTTGAAAATGAAAATGAATATTTAAATGCTGAATCTCGTTTTGTTAAATCTACTCGTATTTTTACACCAGTAAAATCTATACGTTCTATATCTTTATTAATTAATGCTCTTTTAAATTCAAATATTAATTCAAATGATAATTTTAAATTAGTAAACCCTTTTTCTTTATTAGAAAATGATGATATTTATAACTATTTTACATCTACTAATAAATTTTTTACTACTAATTTTAATTCTAAAGTAGAAAATGATGATTTATGTACTCTTTTACCTTTAAAGTCTACAATAGAAGATTTTTATTTAATTGATACTTTTACACGTAGTTCTCAAATTATGGGACAATGTTCTTATATTTATAGAAAACGTGCTATTAATTTTGTTTAAATTTTTTTATTTTTGGGAAGTGTAGCTTAGATGGTTAGAGCGTTGGTTTGTCACATCAGAGGTCGTGGGTTCAAGTCCCATCACTTTCGCTATATATTTTAAAATTTAATTTATATTTAAATTTTTCTGAAAATTTATATTGTATAAAGAGTAAGTTTCTTAATTTTAATAATTATATTTTGTATATTAATGTACTTATTAAATAATAATTAAATAATTTTTTCTATGTATTTAAAATTAAAAAAAGCTATAACTCCAGGTACTCGTCATCAAGTGTTAATAGATAAAAGTTTATTATCATCTGAAAAACCAGTAAAAACATTAACTTCACGTATAGTTAAAACTGGAGGTCGAAATTCTTTAGGTCATATAACAATTCGTCATCGTGGTGGTGGAAAACGTAAATTATATAGACAATTATTAGATGATAATACACAATTTCGTGCAGTAGTAGTAGGTATTGAATATGATTCAAATCGTACAGCATTTATTGCTCGAATTTTTGATTTAGATCGTAAACAATTTTATTATGTATTAGCTTCTGATAATTTATATCCAGGATGTTTAATTAGATGTGGATTAGATGTAGCTTATCGTATTGGATTTAGAAAACCTTTAAAAGAAATTCCAACTGGTGCATTAATTTCTAATGTTAGTCAATTTCAATATGGTTTAGGTCAATATGCTCGTGCTGCAGGTACTTATTGTCAATTAATTCAAAAATTAGATAAATATTCTAAAATTCGATTACCTTCTGGAGAAATACGTTTAGTTTCTTCTGAAGCTTATGCTACTATAGGTATTGTATCAAATAAAAAACAAAAATCTATAGAATTAGGTAAAGCTGGACGTACTCGTTATTTAGGACGACGTCCTATTGTTAGAGGAGTTGCTATGAACCCTGTTGATCATCCTCATGGGGGAGGTCAAGGTAAAACTTCTGGTGGTCGCCCTTCTGTAACACCTTGGGGTAAACCTACTAAAGGTCAACCAACTCGTCGTCGTACTTCAAAATACCGTTTAACAATTTCTTAATTTAATTATTAAGATATAGTTTATATATTTTTATTCTATATTTTATATTCTATATTATTAATATAAGATTATTTAATTAAATTATAACTAATTATATATTTTTTATATATGTCACGATCAAAATGGAAATTTCATTATATACATAATTCTATTCTACGTTTAGTTAATATTGTAGAAAATACTAATGTTAAAACTAAAACTAATCTAAAAAGTAGAAAAATTAAAAAAATTTGGTCAAGATCTTCAACAATACCTAGTTTTTTATTAGGAGCTACAGTATGGGTACATAATGGTAAAGAATTTAAAAAAGTACTTATAACTGAAGATAAAATTGGATACAAATTTGGAGAATTTTCTACTACTAGAAAACGTAGTGTATATAAAAAAAAAAAAAATACTAATACTCGTTAATATATGGGACAAAAAGCTAATCCAAAATCAGTAAGACTTAATCATTATCCTGAAATTTTTGAGTTACGTAAACATGAAAGTTCAGATTTAGCCTATCTTAAGTCTTATATTGTACAATTTTTTCGTCAAAAAAATATTTATATTAGTAAATTATCAATTTTAGGAGATACTAATATATTATATCTTAATGCAGATGTATTTTTTTCAAAACGTAATCGTATAAAAACTAAAAAATTACGTCGTGCATTAAAATCATCTCGTAATTTTAAAACACGTACTTTAAGTAATAAAGGTTTTATTAAATTTTGTCAATCTTTACAAAAAATTTTAGAAGTTAATAAAGTTATTTTAAAAATTCATAAATTAAATTGTAAAATGGAAGTTAATCAACTTATTACTTATTGGTCACAGATAAAAAAAACTTTAACTTTTAAACGAGCTGCATTTGCTTCAGATTTAGTTCAAATTTCAACATTATTATTAACTAATCAAGCTACTGCATATTTATTTAATACCTTTTTAGTTTTAATGTTTACACGTTTATCTAAACGTCAACATTCTCGTTTTTTTGTATTTTTAAAAAAATTCTTTAAAAGTATATTAAATCATTCTACTAATTTTAATGGTTCTATTTTAGGTATTCGTTTATTAATTTCTGGTAAATTATCTGGTAAAACTCGTGCAAAATCTTTTTCTGTTAATGTTGGACAAGTTCCTACACAAACATTAGATTGTAAAATTGATTATTCTTTTGTTCCTGCATTTACTATGATGGGAACTTTTGGATTTAAATTATGGATTGCAACAAAATAAGAATTTATAACTCTTTTGTTGTATTTCTTTTTTAATTTATTCTTTTTATATATGCAATTATTTCCTCGTAGATTTAAATATAAAAAAATTCGTAAAGGTGCTTTACCTACAAATGTTTTAAGTAGTTGTCGTAATCCTGAATTTGGAAGTTTTGGTTTAAAAGCTGAATGGTTTGGGATTTTAACTGCTAAACAACTTGAAGCTAGTTTTCGTGTTATTTCTAAATTAATTAAAAAAACTGGAAGACTTTGGATACGTGTTTTTCCTCAAATTGCTGTATCTAAAAAACCTGTTGAAGTTCGTATGGGTAAAGGTAAAGGTCCTGTTGATCATTGGGTTTCTAAAATTCGTCCTGGTACTATCTTATTTGAATTAACAGGTGTATCTTCTCGTAAAGCCGAAGAAGTTTTTAAGAAAGCTTCTACTAAATTACCATTTAAAACACGAATGGTATCTAATTAATTTTTTAATTTTATGTTTCAAAATTCCTTATTTTATTTACAACAAGGTACTGCTTATGTTGTTGAACAAGAAGAGAATTCTATTTTTTTATTAAGTAATAATTTAGCTTTTACTTTACGTCCACAAGATTTAGGTTCTAAAATTCATACTAAGGCTAAAATTCTAATTAAAGCTAATTCTAATGATATTAGTTCTAATAATGTTTTAATTAATAAAGATTCTAAATCTAAATCTAAACATAAATCTAAATCTACTGTAAAATTAAATTCTCAATCTATTAATCAATTACAACAACAAGATATTACTATTAACTCAAATAATAATTCTAATTTAAATCCTTTTGAAGATGTTAATTTAAATTATAAATCTTTTCCTATAGAATTAGTACGATTTAAAAATTCTCATTATTCATATCCTTTAGCTAAAACATCTCTTAATTTTAATGTACAAGAATTTTATAATTCTCATGCTCTTTTAAATTTTAATCGTGCTTATACTTCTGCACGTATACTTAATGCTACTAAAGGAGGATTTTTATGTATAATTTGTGGTATTTTAGGATTTTTACCTAGAAGTCATTCACCACGTTTTTTACGTTTCTTTAATTTAATTAAACGTCAGAAACAAAATCTTAAATCTAATAATACTATTAAATCTAGAAAATTTTTTATAAGAAAGAAATTTAAAAATTTAGCATTAAAATCATTTAAAACTTTATATTCTTTTTCTTATTTATGTGAACGTAATTTTTATTTATCTATTCCTTGTCGTTATTTATCTCGTGTTATTTATCCACCTAAATTTTCACGTGGAAGATTTAAATTTAATTTTATTTTTACTTCACTTCCTTTAAAAGTTATATTAAAAGAAATGACTAAAGAATTAACTTCTGAAAATAATTCTAATTCTCATGTTAATTCTAATTTTAGTTTCAAAACTAAAACAACAAAAAAATTAGTAACTGGATCTAAACGTATTATTAAATAAATTTTTATTTTCTTATCTATAAGTTTTTAATTTTCTTAATTATGTCTACAAAAAAACAATTAATATCTACTATTCAAAAAAAAGTTGAATTAAAACAGTTTTTTTTGATGTTAAACCATCCACAAATTTTAAATAATGTTTGTTCTTCGTTACCATCACGTCCAAAAACTGTACATGTAGGAAAAAATATGTTTATTTCTAATCAATTATTATCTAATTTTGAATCTTTTAAAAAATTGAATTTAAAATTAATTTCTTTAGAATATACTGAATTTTTTCCTTTTTATAATCAACTTGAAAAAGAAACTGATAAAAAATCTAAATCTTTAAATAGTATGTCTAATTCTGCATCTAATTTAATTATTTTAGTTGGATATAAACAACATACTTTTTTAAAAGATCAAGTTCCCTTTTTATCTTCTGATCGTATTCTTTCTCAATTTTTTAGTGGGTTTTCTGATTTTAAAAAGTTTTATTTTTTATTAAAAAAACTTGCTAATTCTTAAAAATTTTGTGCCTTTCAAAAGGTCATTATTTTTTTGTTTTAACTATTTACTTTATATTATAGAGCAAATAGAACTAAGAATGCGATCATTAACGCAAATAAAGCAATAGCTTCAGTTAATGCGAATCCTAAAATTGCAAAACGGAATAAATCGTCCTTTAAATATGGGTTTCTTGAGATTCCAATAATTAAAGCTCCGAAAATAGTTCCAATTCCAATTCCTGCTCCGGCTAGTCCAAAGGTTGCTAATCCGGCTCCAATTGATTTAGCTGCTTGTAATAACATATAGATTAACTATATTTTTTTTTTATTTCTTATAATGTAAAAATTAACATTATCAGAAATATTTTAAAAACATCAAACCTAAAATATATAAATAAGACTTTTACTAAAAAAAAAGTATATATACAAATAATATTACTTAACAATATATTTCTTATATAAAGATTTTGTATTTTTTTTTTATCTGTATTAAGTAACAAGTATAATAAACTTTTTAAGAACGAAAGAAATTTATACTATTAAAATCACTCGAACATAGTTATACATCTTGAAGATGTATAACATTTTAAAAATTATCTTTAAAGATAATTTTTGTAATTTTAGGAAGGTCATAATAATTTAAATAAAAAATATTATTACTTAAATTTTAGGCTTAATAGGAATCGAACCCATGACTTAACCGTTATGAGCGGTTTGTTCTACCATTGAACTATAAGCCCTAATATATTATAATATGTATATCTAAAATAGTAAAATATTAAAAAAAATATTAAAATATATCAATTAAATCAAGTAAAGAATAAATAGATTTTTCTATTAAAAGAATATTTTAAATTTCAGTATTTATATATTCATTATTTAAGTTTATTTGTTACTTTTCATTACAATTTTGTAATTTATCTAGCTCTTTATCTTATTGATTTTTAATATTAACTAAATATTTAGTTAATACAATTTGTTCATAAATAAAAGTAACATAAATTGAAATTAAGCCAAAAATATCTATAAAACATATAAATATAAATTAAAATATAACGGAGACTGGATTCGAACCAATGACCTTCAGGTCATGAGCCTGATGAGCTAACCACTACTCTACTCCGTCATTTATTTTAAAATAATAAAAAAAAAATTTACCAAACTGCTTTTTTATATCCAGGAATAATACCATTAGCTAACATTTCTCGTAAACGAATACGTGATAAACGAAATTTACGATAAATACCTTTAGAACGATTAGTTAAAACACAACGATTTTTTAAACGAACTAATGATGAATCACGAGAAATTTTTTGTAAACGCATAATTAATAAAAGACGCTGTGCAGAAGATAATTTGTGATTTTGAATTAAATATAATAATATTAAACGTTGAACTTCCTTATTTGCAAAAGAAATTCTTCTATTTTTATCTTTTTCTAATAATGCTTTCATAAATAATAAATTATAAAGAAGAATTTATATTAATCTATAAATTAATATATAACTATAAAATCAAAAAAATATAACTTTAATGATTTTATAAAAATGAAAAAAAGAAAGATTAAATAAAAAATAAATTAATTAAAATAAATATATATATATATCAGATTAATAAGAAAATTAGTATAATAAAAAATAAGAATATAAATTATTCCCATTCTAAAGCACCAATTTGCCAAGCATAAATATATCCAAAAACTAATTCAAGAATAAAATCAATCATACCCCAAAATCCAGTAGACTGTAAAAAACTTAAAGAAACAGACCATGGAAAGAAAAACATAGCTTCTAAATCAAAAATAATAAATAAAATAGCAACTAAATAAAAACGTACATCAAAACTATTACGTGCATCTTCATAAGGATCAAATCCACATTCATAAGCAGAAACTTTTTCAGAATCTGGATTTTGAGTTCCAATAAGATAAGATGCAGCAAGAATAATAGCAGCTAAAAATGTACTAAAAATAAATAAAACTAAAATATGTGAATATTCAAACATAAATAATAATTGTGTATTTTATAATATGATATTACTTTACTTTTTAATAAAAAAAAAGTATTAATTTTACTATAATCGCTATAGAACGTTAAAGTAATTTTATAAATTTATACTTAAAAGAATCCATAATTTTATAAAAAGTACTCATAATCGGAGTTGAACCGATACTCTAAGAAAGAAGCAAATTTTAAGTCTGCCGCGTCTACCAATTCCGCCATACGAGTAAAAATTAATATACTTCCTATGAGAATTGAACTCACATTACTACCGTGAAAGGGTAGTGTCCTAACCGTTTAGACGAAGAAAGCAAAAATAAATAGAAGGAACAAAAAAATATATATATATATTTTTAAAGATTTAATAATTTCTATAAAAGTAAAAAAATAATAAATTTAATGATTTTATAAAAAAACTATTTCTTAAATAAATAAAGGGCAGAAGATGGGACTTGAACCCACAACCAACGGAGCCACAATCCGTTACTCTAACCAATTAAGCTACATCTGCCATAAAAAAAGAATTTAAATTATAAAAAGAAAATGCTAAGACCTAAAAAGAAAATTAAAGCAGGTGAAAAAAACATCTGAGAAATAGTTAAAAGGAATAAAAAGAAAGTAACACCTAATAAAATAATAAAAGTATAATGATATAAATACCCAGATTGAATTTGTTCAATTTGTTTAACTCCAATATTAGCAGCATTAACAATACCAAAAGGTCCAAAAACTTCAATTAATCCACGATCAATAGTTTTATAAGTAAAATGATATCCAGAAGTTAAAGTAGCTTGTCCAATATATTCAGCATAAATACGATCAAAATACCATTTACGATTAAAAAAATTATAGAAAATACGTCCAAAATGACTAGTTTTAAATCGATATAAACTTTCCATACCAGCAGTATATAATAAATAAGCTAATCCAGCACCAGTTAAACTAAATAATAAAGGTAAAATTTTAGGTAAAAAAGGTAAAAATTCAGCATCAATTAATTGAAAATTATCAGGATGAATAAAAATTGCATTACCCCAAAAATCACTACCTAAACCAATAAATAAATCTTTAGTTAAATAACCAATAAACATACTAGGAATAGCTAATAAACCTAAAGGTAAAGTCATTTGCCAAGGAGATTCATGAGCATGATTTAAAATAATACGATGTCCATTAGGTTCAGATAAGAAAGTTAAATATAATAAACGAATAGAATAAAATGCAGTAAAAAAAGCAGCAAAAGATCCTAACCAATAAGCAAAATGTCCAGCATTAGAAAATTTAGCATAAGCAACTTCTAAAATAACATCTTTTGAATAAAAACCAGTTAAATAAGGAAATCCCATTAAAGCTAAAGAACCAATTAACATCATAGCATAAGTAAAAGGAATTAAACGTCGTAAACCTCCCATTTTACGCATATCTTGTTCATCAGCAACAGCATGAATAACAGATCCAGCACCTAAGAATAATAAAGCTTTAAAAAAAGCATGATTAGCTAAATGAAAAACACCAACAGCATAATTAGAAACTCCACAAGCAAAAACCATATAACCTAATTGACTACAAGTAGAATAAGCAATCACTTTTTTTAAATCATTTTGTAATAATCCTGTAGTAGCTGCAAAAAATGCAGTCATAGCTCCAAAACAAGTAACAATAGTTAAAGCTAAAGGAGCATTTTCAAATAAAGGAGAACAACGAGCTATTAAGAATACTCCAGCTGTAACCATGGTTGCAGCATGAATTAAAGCAGATACAGGAGTAGGTCCTTCCATAGCATCAGGTAACCATGTATGTAAACCTAATTGAGCAGATTTCCCAACAGCTCCAACAAAAAATAAAAGACAAATAACTTCTAATAATGGTAAATTAAACGCAAAAAAATTAATTTGATAATCTATAGTTAAAGGAGCCATTGTAAAGATAGTAATATAATCTACTGAATTAAATACAAATAAACAAGCAAAAATACCTAAAGCTAATCCAAAATCTCCTACACGATTTACTAACATAGCTTTGATAGCAGCTTTATTTGCTTGAATACGAGTATACCAGAAATTAATTAATAAATATGAACATAATCCTACACCTTCCCAACCTACAAACATTTGAATTAAATTATCTGCAGTTACTAATATTAACATAAAAAAAGTAAATAATGATAAATAAGACATAAAACGAGGTAAATGTGGATCATGACTCATATATTCAGTAGAGTATAAATGAACTAATGTTGAAATAAATGTTACAACAATTAACATTACCACTGTTAATGAATCAAATAAAAATCCCCAACTTACATTAAATAATTCTGAATTTATCCAAGTTGCTAATTTAAAAGAACAAGTTGCTCCACTTAATCCAACTTCATAAAAAGCAAATAAAGACATCATAAAAGTTAAAACCATACAACTTATGGTAATTAACCCTGCTCCTTTAGGTCCTATATAACGACCTCCAAAACCAGCAATTAGAGAACCTATTAAAGGTAAACAAATTATTAATAAATACATTTTGAATAATTACAAAGTTAAGTAAAAAAAAATTAAGAATTAAAATATTTTTCGTTTTAAAACGAAAAAATAAAACAGACTAAATAATAATTCTAACATTTCTAAAAAAGATAAAATTTTTCTTTTTGTAATATAGTTAAAATAGTTTTAAAATTTAAAAATTGTTCTCTAATAATTACTAATAAATTTAAATTATAGTATAAAATAAAATTTAATAATATCGGAACAAAAGTATATAAAATCAGTATAAATTTATATGTTTTTATGAAATAAAAAATAGATGAAAAAAACTAATTAAATCTATAAAGAAATTATTAGAATAATAAAAAAATTGATTTTAATAAATATTTTTCCTTTTAAAGAAAAATAAATACATCAACTAAACAATAAGCGATTATTGTAAAAATAACATATTCTAACAATTCTAAAAACGCTAAAATATTTCTTTTTGTAACAAAATTTGATACTTTAACATCATTTAAAAATTGCTGCTGTATAAATTCAATAGCGTCCATCTGTATATAAAAAAATAAACAAGGAACAAAATTATTAATTACGTAAACCAATAAATTAAGTTTAAAAAAAAAGTAAAAATAAATAAAATAGTTAGTCTCCCAACGTAATAAAGGTTTATTCATACCCAGATATTTAAAAAACCCACAAATCGCCATAAAAAAAAGGCATAGAACAATAATATTGATAATTAAATTAACTAAACGTAAGCAAAGAAGAATTTGGATATACTTTTTCATGTAAATTAGATTTTAGATTATAAATTTTATATTTTAAAGTTAAGGTGGGATTCGAACCCACGGTGCTTTTAAACACTTCAGTTTTCAAGACTGACACCATAAACCACTCGGTCACTTAACCAAAATGAAACCGGAAGGATTCGAACCTCCGTAGGATTACTCCAACAGATTTACAATCTGCCACCTTTAACCACTCAGTCACAGTTCCAAAAATGAAGAATAAAAATGATTAATTTGATATTAAAAAAGTAAAATTTCGTAACAAATCAATTAAGGGTGTACCGGGACTCGAACCCGGGACCAACAGGTTAAAAGTCTACTGCTCTAACCATCTGAGCTATACACCCAAAAGAAAGTAAAGAATATTTTATATTTAATTGTTAGAATATATAATATATAGCGAAAGAGGGAGTTGAACCCCCGACAATCGAGTTATGATTCCGATGCTCTAACCAACTGAGCTATTTCGCCTAATGAGGTAAAAGGACTCGAACCTTTGAATCGCAGTATCAAAAACAGCTGCCTTACCACTTGGCTACACCTCAAATTGATAAGAAACACATCTATAATAGTAAAAAGAAACTAAAATAAAAGAAAAATGCATATATTTTAAATATTTAGAATCAATTAACAAAAACAAATGGAGACAATCGGACTTGAACCGATAACCTCAGACGTGCAAAGCCAGCGCTCTACCAATTAAGCTATACCCCCAAAATATTTCTATAAAAGATAAAAATAACAATAACTAATAAAAATCCTTAAGTAGGACTTGAACCTACGACCTAATGATTAACAGTCACTCGCTCTAACCAACTGAGCTATTAAGGAATCAAATTACCAGAAAAGGGACTTGAACCCATACCCCTTACAGGACTGGTACCTAAGACCAGCGTGTATACCAATTTCACCATTCTGGTAGAAAATAATAGAGAATCAATAATATTTAATGATCAATTAAATTATTACTATAGATAACAACGGACTCGAACCGCTAACCCCCTCGTTGTAAGCGAGATGCTCCACCACTTGAGCTAGTTATCCTTAAAAATATAAGTTTTAGAAAATAAATTTTATTCCTTTAATGTAAAAAATAGAAAAAAAATATATAAAAAAAATAGATTCGATAAATATTTTTACTAGTACTTTTCATGAAATTAAGATCAAGTATAACTATAAAAACTTAACTTAAAAATTAAGATTCTTGAATAATAAATGAGTCTGACTTAAATAAATATACATCGAATTAATTTTACTTAATTTTTGTAAAATTATACAACAATTAGCAGAAATTTAAGTATAATAAAATCTTATAAATAATATCTGTAAAATAATTATAGTTTAATAAAACATTACATTAAAATTATTTAATATCTGTTTGATAATAAAATAATTAGATTCAACTTACTGATTATGAGTTGATATATATATAGAATAATACATTAATCTACTGACAAAAAATTCTAAGATTTACCATCAAATAAAAATATAAAAATTTTAAATGTTTAGTTAAATATTAGAATGTAAGTAATATAATATCTTTTATAATATTACATATTAGATTTAAAATCACTATAATAAAAATAAGATAAAGTTTTATACATAAAAAAATGAAATTATATTTGTAAATAATACAAATTGTAAAAAATTATTTACATAAATTAAACAAAAAAAAATAGAAAT
>JACCDS011031827.1_pt1 | contig 13926 bp, 13 predicted proteins | sample 7446441 | NCBI WGS metagenome assembly JACCDS01 (sample SAMN15323445, study PRJNA562643) | freshwater metagenome | isolation source: river surface water | place: USA:Blue River Watershed | collected 2017-08-17 | reverse complement strand
GGTTTTTACCGTCGCGGCCCAGACTCCGGTTGCATCGGCAAACGGCTTGCCGTCGGGCGCGGTGGCACAGCCGCCCAGTAACAAGGAAATGAACAACCCACCCAACAAGGCAACTCGCATGGCATGGCTCCAAAAGGGGAATAACAGGCAATGATCATAACATCCGCCCGACTGCTGGTTGCCCCAATCTGAAAAAAATCAAGCACCTTGCCGCGCTGACACTAATAGCCCTGTTACTGCGTCACTTGTAACGGTCGTGAATCCGCTGCCAACTGCCATCGAGTTTCATTTTTCTCAATTCCGCATCAATCTCCGGCAATTGGCGGCGCAAGGCGGCATGCTTACCGATATACAAATGCATGCCCTCACGCAAAAAGCCGGGCAGGACTTCATCGATTTTGCCAGCATCAGGCTCTTGTTTCAGCAAGCCGCGCATCACATACGGGCTATCCGGAATCACATCAATCCGGCCCAGCACCAGCATTTTGGGCAGCAATGCCATTTTGTTGACGTATTGCACCTGCATCCCGACCATATTTTTCTTGATCCAGCCATTGCCGTTGAGGGAACCGATTTGCAGCCCGGCCAAATCCTGTAACGATTGAATCTGCGCGAAGCGGGGATCGCCCTTGCGGAAATACAATGCCACATTCCAATAGGTCAGCGCCTCGCTACTGGCATCGGCATAGCCAGCACGCTCCGGGTTGCGCGTGGCGACAAAGGCATCAGCCTCACCATTTTTCACCATGTGCTGCGCCCGCTCCCATGGCAGCACCCGGTGCTGCAAACTGTGACCAAGCCGCTTGCCCAATAATTCATTCAGCAAATCGATTTCCAGCCCGACCACGGTGCCGTTTTCTTCGCGGCTATACGGTGGGTAGTGGGTGTAGGTGAGAACGAGCTCGGCAGCCAGGCAGGCCGAACCGGCTAGCCCCCAAGCAAACAGCAACGCGCACAAGCTGCGCCGGAACGATGCGACAACGACCTGTTTCATGCCACCTCCAGGGAATGAGGATACCGAGTGCTTTAGACCCAGCCATTGTAGCACGTTGTCAAATGGAAAAAATTCATTTGAAAATAGCAATATCGGCCAACTGGCCGCTTGTGGAAAACCACAATCGAAAAATTCTGTGCCGGGCCTGAAAATGCATTCAACGACACAGCACAGCGTGGTGTTGCAAATAACCCGAGGGGGATACGAAAATGGTCATTTTTTTAATTTTGGCAGTGCTTGTGGCGCTCATCTTGATTGTGGCAAGCTGGTTGGGCGGGCAGCAAGGGTCAAAAGAAGAACAACAGCGGCAGCGCCAAGCACAACAGCGGGCCAACGAGAAAATCGGGCACGTCGCAGAAAAATTTGCCACCCGGGGGAGGGCAAACCCCGGCAATCTGCTTGAAGCGGCTCTGGAATTTATCACCGATTTGGTTAATTAAGCTGGCGCACGGTGCCGTGCTTGCCTGCAAAATCAAGGCAGGACATCCATCACAGATTCAAGACAGAATCAGAGACAGGACATCCATGATCAGGGCTGTCCTGATTTCCTCTCTGATTTCCTTCAACATCTATCGGTGATTCCAGTTATCCGGATCACTTGAATCGCCGGGTGACAGCCCGAGCACGTCGCCCTGGGTATTGACACCCAAGCCCAGCACGGTGCGGTTAGCGTAGCTGAAGTAGGCGCTGACCTGATTGATTTCCAAAATTTCCCCGTCGGTTGCGCCCGCTGCACGCATGGCCGCGATGTGTGCTTCGGTGACGGCAAAAGGCTCTGTTGTCAGCGTTGCCGCATATTGCAAAAACAAGCATTCTTTGCCGGAAAATACCTGTTCCGGGCGCGCTTCTTCCAATGCCCGGCGAATCGCTTGGCCGCGTGGCGCGTCATTCAATAAGCGCTGTAGGCCGATGAAGTGGTGCTCGACACAATATTGGCAGCGGTTGAGCAGGCTGACGTAAACGCCGACCGTCTCCAAAAACCATTTTTCGATCTGGTTGTGCGGATGGTGCAAAGTGTTTTTGTACAGCGCCATGTGCGCATCAAGTGTATGCGGGCGCAGGCTGTGCGCCGCCAGAATGTTGTCGATTTCCCCGTTCGGGCCGCTTACCCGATCGTACAGAGTTTTTAAACGGCCTTCGGCCTCGTGGTAGGGGATGGTGGTAATCCAGGTCATGCGTGTCTCTCACAAGGATGTTGGGTAGGTTTGCCGCCACGATGTGGGGCAGAGGGGAACTTTGGCAGCGCGATTATACGCGACAGCGGGCTATGTAAGGACTGAACATCCAAGGAAAACAGGGCAGCGCACAGGGACCTTGTCGGGGCAGGATTCATAATGGATTAGGGCAGATTAGGGCAAGACATCCACAAGCAGCAATGGCGATGTCGATTTTTTGTCCAAATCCAAAAAATGGCTTGAAATTTCTCAGATATACTGTAAATTAAATCAGTATTGAGCACGCGAGGAGTTGCCATGACCATTGCCAGAAAAGCACTGATATCGCTTCCAATGACCGAATACTATCATTGTATTTCGCGTTGTGTCCGCCGGGCATTTCTGTGTGGTCAAGACACCTTCTCCGGCAACTGTTACGAACATCGCAGGCAATGGCTGGAAGATCGTTTGTTGCTTTTGGCCCAATTCTTTGCCATCGACATCGCGGCCTATGCGATTATGAGCAACCATTACCATCTCGTTCTTCACGTCAATCGCACCAAGGCGCAAGAATGGAGTGATGTGGAAGTTGTAAACCATTGGCATGGCATTTTCTCTGGCAGCGCGCTATCAAACAAATTCCTGTCCGGCGAGGTAATGGATTCCGGAGAAAAGGACGCATTGCAAATACTGATTGCTTGCTGGCGAGACCGATTGATGGACATCAGTTGGTTCATGCGCAGTTTGAACGAACACATCGCACGGCAAGCCAATCGAGAAGATCAGGTCACAGGACGATTTTGGGAAGGTCGTTTCAAAAGTCAGGCGCTATTGGACGAAAGTGCCATACTCACCTGCATGGCGTATGTAGACTTAAACCCCATCCGGGCAAAAATGGCGCAAACGCCGGAATCGTCTGACCATACGTCGATTCAGCGCCGGATTCGGGCACTTCTTCACCAAGACCGGCCTCATCAGCCCGAGGGCTTGATGCCGTTTCTCAGTAATAAACCCGTATTAATGAAAGAGAGTCAACAGGGTAATTGCCTACCACTTACCCCGCTGCAATATGTCGATCTGGTCGAGTCAACAGGCAAGATAGTTCGCGAAGGGAGTGCAGGTTCAATCTCGAAAGATGCCGCACCTATTTTGGCGCGGTTAAACATAACAGAAGAACATTGGCTTTATTTGGCAAAGCATTTTCATCTTCCGTTCAAGAACTTGGTGGGCGGGTACTTTCAACTCAAAAATGCTTGTGAGCAGCTTAGCCTTCGACGGGTCATGGGTGAAAAAGCTTGTCGGCTCTATTTTGGCAGTCAGCAATAGGTAAGGCTCACAAGAGAGTAGATTGTCCGCTGACTCGGTAGATATTGACCCGTACCAAATTCGGATGTCCAGCCCCCGATTGCGGATGTCCCGATTGTTCCGGGACATCCAGCCTGTATCCGCTTGCGTTGGGATGCCCTGTCCTACCTTGGATGTCCTGGGTTCGTTCTTCCTGGGTTCGTTATGGGTTCGTTGGATGTCCTGGGTTCGGTTGGATGTCCTGGGTTCGCTTCTAGGACATCCATCCTGTATCCGCTTCCGCTGGATGTCTCGGTGCCTCTCGGTGCCTCTTGTGCCTCTTGGACGTCCTGAATTCGTTCTGGATTCGCTGCTCGGCTTGGATGACCTGTCCTGGCTGCTCGGCTTGGATGTCCTGTCCTGGCTCTCTGTCCTTGGCTCTGTCCTTGGCTCTGTCCTTGGCTCTGTCCTTGGCTCTGTCCTTGGCTCTGTCCTGGCTTGGATGTCCTGTCTTGGTCTCTAAATTCTCTAAATTCTTTTTCCTAAGTTCTTTTTAAGCACGCCTGTTGTCAAAACTCAGTACCGGACCGCGCCACTCTTCGTTATCGAGTGTGGTTTCGTTCCAAGCGTCTTGGGTGTAATCGTTGACCATCCGACGCCAAAAGGCGCAAGCCGGGGTATTATTGGACAGGATACAGATTTCCCATGCTGCTGGAGTGCGCTCGAAAATCGTGCGTGCAGCCAGCGCGCCCACGCCTTGGCGTCGGTATTTTCGCATCACGAAGAAATTGTCGATTGAGCGTTGCGCACCATCGAGCAACACATCCTCCGAAATCATGGCGAAACCGGCCCACTTGCCGTTGACCTTGAACACCAGAATTTCGCGATCCTTTTCCATCCAATAATAGTCCAGATCGTCATAGCGGTACATACCGTGTTCATCTACATCGAAACCATCGAACTCGGAATAGTCATACAGATACAACTCCACCAAACGATCAACCACCACTCGATCAGAAGATACGCCGGGGCGCAATTCAAATTCAAAATCCATCTTTTACTCTCCAAAATTAGGTTTATGCAGCGATTGGCAAGCTAACTTCGGCATGCTTACTGAGCGCGCCACCGGCGCGGCCAGTAGCCAAATCACCTAGATTTTCGGGCGTCTTCCAATAGCTCTCCAACACCAGCGCACGTAACAACCAGCGATCCGAGCCGTCAAAACGTGGTGTGTAAGCGCTGCGCGCATGAACCGAACGAGGATTATCAAACACCAATAAGTCCCCCTGTTCCAATTGAATGTGGAACTTGGATTGTTCGATGCAAAGGCGCAGATGTTCGAGCGCGGCGGCGGCACGTTCCGTGTTAGCACTCACATAGGCAGGATCATACAACAGTTCTGGATCCTGACCTGCACTCATCACGGCACAAGGTTGGGCTTGCGACGCTTGCGCATCAGCGGTGAGGGTGGGATCGACGCGGATCATGAAATTCGGTTGTTCCAATAACGGTGAGATCAGAACGGGACATCCATCAGAGGCTTTTCCTTTCACTGGATGTCCTGATTTCCTCTCCCGCTGTTACGTCCTGTCCTGGCTCTGCTAGCTGGATGTCCCGTCCTAACTCTGGCTGGATGTCCTGTCCTGTACTTCCGTCCTAACTCTGGCTGGATGTACTGTCCTGTACTGTCCTTATCCTATCCTGAGCTGGATGTCCTGTCCTATCCCTATCCTGAGCTGGATGTCCTGTCCTATCTCCTGTCCTATCCCCTGTCCTATCCCCTGTCCTATCCCATATCCCTCTGTGTTCTGGGTTCGCTGGGTTCGTTGGATGTCCTGGGTTCGCTCTGGGTTCGCGCTCTGTGAGCTGGATGTCCTGTCCTATCCGATCCGTCCGGCTCAAAGTCGCTTACCCGTTGCCAAATCCGTCTGCAGCAGCCCCTCCCTTTTACCCGACCAGCCCCCACCTTACTGCCAAGTCAACAAGCCGAATTCCAAAAAACCGAAAAACCGATATAATTCAGGGTTTTGGATGATTTTTTCCGGGGACTTGTTATGCCGATTTATGCTTACCGTTGTGAAACGTGTGGTTTTGCCAAGGATGTATTGCAAAAGATCTCAGATCCGGTACTGACTGATTGCATCTCTTGCGGCAAGCCAACGTTTAAAAAGCAGGTAACGGCAGCCGGATTCCAACTAAAGGGAACCGGCTGGTATGCCACCGATTTTCGTGGCGGCAACAATAAGCCCGGTGCGAGCAAACCTGAATCGGACGGGGCCAGCGCGGCAAGCGGCCCAGCCAGCGCTACCAGCGCAACCAGCGCTGATGCCAGCAGTGCCGACTCCGGCAAGAGCGGCGACAAGTCAGATAGCAGCCAGGCTGCGGCTCCGGCTGCCAGCACAGCACCCGCTACGACGACCGGCAATAGTTAAACCCCATCGCCCCATTTTTAAACAAGAGGACAAGTGTGATCCGCAAATACTTTATTTCAGGCTTGCTGGTACTGGTGCCATTGATCATTACCCTGTGGGTGTTGAACCTGATTATCAGCACGCTGGATCAATCGCTGTTGCTGTTGCCCGAGGCATGGCAGCCGGACAAGCGCATCCCCCTGATTGGCACGGTGCTGACCCTGTTGATCGTGCTGCTGACCGGGGTGCTGACGCGCAACTTTATCGGCAGTTATGTGCTCAGAATGTGGGAAGCGGTACTGAACAAGATTCCAGTGGTCAGTTCCCTGTATTCGAGCGTGAAACAAGTGTCCGATACCCTGTTCAGTTCGTCCGGCAATGCCTTTCGCAAGGCGGTGCTGGTGCCGTACCCGCATCAACGTTCGTGGACCATTGCGTTTTTGACCGGCACACCGGGCGGGGACGTGAAAAACCATTTACAGGGAGATGACTATATCAGCGTGTATGTGCCAACCACACCCAACCCCACTTCTGGCTTTTTCCTGATGATGCACAAAAGCGATGTGGTGGAACTGGACATGAGTGTCGATGAGGCGCTGAAATACATCGTCTCGATGGGTGTGGTGGCACCGGAAGCACCGGTTGACCCTACCATGGCCAAATTCGATCCGCCGATACCCTGAACCGGGATCAACCATGCGGCGGGCAAATCCAGCCGCTACGCCAAATGCAGCACCCCTGCCCTGGCACATTTTGCATCAATTAACTTTTTTTAAACCAGCAACGCAGTACCAGCAATCCTAAAGAGAATCCTTATGTCTATGCGCTCCCATTACTGTGGCCTCACTACCGAGGCTTTGCTTGGCCAAACCGTTAACCTGTGCGGCGGGGTACATCGCTGCCGCGATCATGGCGGGGTGTTTTTTATCGCTTTGCGCGACCGTGAAGGTTTGGTGCAAATCATGTGTGACCCGGACAAAATGGAAAATTTTGCCGCTGCCGAACATGTGCGCAATGAGTTTTGCCTGCGTATTACCGGGGTGGTACATAACCGGATTGATGGTGCGATTAACCCGAATTTGAAGTCGGGCAAAATTGAAGTGATCTGCTCGCAACTGGAGGTGTTGAATGCCTCGGTCACGCCACCGTTCCAGTTGGATGACGACAATTTGTCGGAAACCACACGCCTGACCCACCGCGTGCTCGATTTGCGCCGCCCGCAGATGCAAAACAATTTGCGTCTGCGCTACAAGGTGGCCATGGAAGTGCGCAAGTTTTTGGATGCGCATGGCTTTATCGATATCGAAACCCCGATGCTGACCAAATCGACCCCGGAAGGCGCGCGCGACTATCTGGTGCCATCGCGCGTGCATGATGGCCATTTCTTTGCCCTGCCGCAATCGCCGCAGTTGTTCAAGCAATTGCTGATGGTATCGAATTTTGATCGCTACTACCAAATCGTGAAATGCTTCCGCGATGAAGATTTGCGCGCCGACCGGCAGCCGGAATTTACCCAGATCGATTGCGAAACGAGCTTCATGAGCGAGCAGGAAATCCGTGACCTGTTTGAAGAGATGATCCGGATCGTGTTCAAAAACACTTCCGAGATCGATTTGCCAAGTCCATTCCCGGTCATGAATTACCAAACCGCGATGGCGCTGTATGGTTCGGACAAGCCGGATATGCGAATCGACATGGCCTTCACCGACTTGACCGAGATCATGAAAAATGTCGATTTCAAGGTCTTTGCCGCCGCCGCCAACATGCCGAACGGGCGCGTGGTCGGTTTGCGTGTACCGGGTGGGGCCAAAGAAGGCAGCGGCATGCCGCGCTCGGAAATTGATGGCTATACCCAGTTTGTGGCGATCTATGGTGCCAAGGGTTTGGCGTATATCAAGGTCAATGACAAGGCCAAGGGGCGCGAAGGTTTGCAATCGCCGATCGTGAAAAACCTGTCGGACGAAGTATTGGCGCAGATTTTGGCTTTGACCGGGGCGGAAGACGGCGATTTGGTTTTCTTTGGTGCCGACAAGGCCAAGGTGGTCAATGATGCAATCGGTGCCTTGCGCCTGAAAATTGGCCACAGTGAATTTGGCCGCAAGAATGGCTTGTTTAAAGAGGGCTGGCAACCGCTGTGGGTGATCGACTTCCCGATGTTTGAATATGACGAAGACAACCAGCGCTGGAGCGCGACCCACCATCCATTCACGGCCCCGCACGATGGCCACGAAGACATGCTGGAAACCGATCCGGGCAAATGCACCGCCAAGGCTTACGACATGGTGTTAAATGGCTGGGAAATGGGCGGCGGTTCGGTGCGGATTCACCGCGAAGAGGTACAAAGCAAGGTGTTCCGCGCGCTGAAGATCGACAAGGAAGAAGCGCAGTTGAAGTTTGGCTTCCTGCTCGATGCGCTGCAATATGGCGCGCCGCCACATGGCGGGCTGGCGTTTGGGCTGGATCGTTTGGTGACCATGCTGACCGGTTCGGATTCGATTCGCGATGTGATTGCGTTCCCGAAAACCCAGCGCGCCCAGTGTTTGCTGACGCAAGCGCCGTCTGGCGTGGATGAAAAGCAGTTGCGCGAATTGCACATCCGTCTGCGCAACACCGAACCGAAGCTGGCTTAAGCGCACGCCCTGCCAGCAATCAACTGCAACCGGATATGCACCCACCAGCACCGGAGGCCGCCAGTCGGCCTTATAAAATCCCGCAATCGGTGCTGGTGGTCATTTACACGCCAAGCCGACAGGTGTTGCTGATTGAACGGGCTGATGCATCCGGTTATTGGCAATCGGTGACCGGATCGAAAGATACGGTAGATGAAGCGCTGTTTGAAACCGCACGGCGTGAGGTGGCGGAAGAAACCGGAATTATCGTCGGGCCGGGCGGGATAGATCCGGCGCAGTTGGTTGATTGGCAATTATCGAACGTGTATGAAATTTACCCGGTGTGGCGCCACCGCTACGCACCGGGTATTACCCACAATACCGAATATGTGTTTGGCCTGTGTGTGCCCGAGGCAACGCCGGTACGGCTGTCACCGCGCGAGCATGTGGCGTGGCAGTGGCTGCCGTGGCAAGCAGCGGCCGACCAGTGTTTTTCCCCGTCCAACGCCGAAGCCATTTTGCAGTTGCCGCACCACATCCCCCGGGAAATTTGATTCGCGCCGCATGGCAGCGACGGCTTGTTTTGCCGAAAAAACCCAGTCAGGATTTTACCTGACGGTAAATATCGTAAAGGTTTGCATTTTTTCACCCGGCGCGCAACAATACCATGGTGCTACCGGATGGATCACGCAATGAAGTCATTATCGATACGAACCTACCTCTTACTGCTGGTATTGGCCGTTTCTGCCCCGTTAATTGCGCTAGGCGGGTACGACATCTATTACGACATGCAGCAAACCATCCACCACACCAAAAAATCATTGCACAGTTTGATGGGGGTGATGCTCAACAATACCGAAAACAAGGTCGCAGAAGCGCGCCGCACACTCCATTATCTGGCACAGCGCCCGGCGATTTTGCAACTCGATCCGGCCCAATGTGATGCCGCGCTGAAAGACATGCACGGCATGACCGCCGACTACACCAATATCATCACCTCAGACTTAAACGGCAATCTGGTCTGCTCGGCCAAGCCCTTACCCGCAGGCAAACCGGTCAATAATGCCCATCAGCCATGGTTCCGTGAATTTTTGCAAAAGCGCAGCTTTACCGTCAGCGAACCATTCCAAGGCAAGGTAACCGGCAAGCTGGTATCGATGATCAGCCAGCCCCTGTACAATGCGCGCCATGAAATGATCGGCAGCGTGCATCTGCCACTCGACCTGGCAGCTTACGACCCACACATTCCGACCGACGCGATTCCGCCCAACAGCCGCTATGGTTTTTTTGCCTCCAGCGGCGTGATGATCTGGCGCAATCTGGATCCAGAACGGGTAATTGGCACGCGCCCGAATGCAGAAGCGGCGCGCAAAATTGTTCAAATCAAAAATGGTGAAGTGGAAAGTGTGGCGGTCGATGGCGTCACCCGCTACTTTACCGTGATGAGTATGCCGCAAACCGGCTGGATTGCGTTTATGGGGGTGCCGTCCGAAACCATTTATGCCGATGCCAAACGGCATGTCAAAAGACAGGTGCTGGCGGTGCTGCTGGCGCTGGGCTTGCTTTGGCTGTTGGCTTTGCGGCTTGCGCGCCGCATCAGTGAACCGGTCAGCGCCCTGGCCGATACCGCACAGGCCGTACATTTGGGCAACCTAACGCTGCGCGCAAAAGAACAGGGCCCGCTCGAAGTGGCCAAGGTGGCGCGCGAATTTAACCACATGCTGGCCACCCTGCAACAAAACAGCGCCCAACTGCGCGAGAGTGAAGCACGCTATACGCGCGCCGTGAGCGGGGCCAATAACGGGATTTGGGAACGCGATTTTGTCAACAATACCGAATACCTGTCACCGCACTGGAAGCAATTGCTAGGCTATGCCGACCACGAATTGGCCAATGCCCCCAGTACCTTTCTCCAACACCTGCACCCGGACGATCTGGCACGGGTGCAGCAAGCGATCCAGGATCATTGTGAAGGTGGCCAGCCATATGGGCTGGAAATGCGGCTGCGCTGCAAAGATGGCAGCTATCGCTGGTTTTATTCAAGCGGTCAAGCCGAATTTGACAGCAATGGCCGGGCCTTGCGGCTGGCCGGTTCGATGGCCGACATTACCGAGCGCAAACTGGCCGAAACCGAACTGCGCATTGCCGCCATCGCGTTTGAATCACAGGAAGGGATGAGCGTCACCTCGGCCAATGGCACGGTGTTGCGCGTGAACCGGGCCTTCAGCCAGATCACTGGCTATCAGGCGCAGGAAATCATTGGCCATAACCTGCGCCTGTTGCAATCCGGGCGGCATGATGCCGAATTCTTTCAGGCCATGTGGCGCAGTCTGTTGCAGGACGGTACCTGGCAGGGCGAAATCTGGAATCGGCGCAAAAGTGGTGAGGTGTACCCCGAATACCTGATCATTACCGCAGTCAAGGATTCAAACGGCAGCGTGACCAATTACGTCGGCACCTTTACCGACATTACCAGCAAGAAAGCCGCAGCCGATGAAATCATGTCGCTGGCGTTCTACGACCCGTTAACCGGTCTGCCGAACCGACGCCTGTTGCAAGACCGGTTGCGGCAGGCCCTGGCGGCCTGCGTGCGCAATCGCTGGCAGGGCGGCTTGCTGTTTATTGATTTGGACAATTTCAAAACCTTAAACGATACGCTCGGCCACCAAATGGGCGATGCCCTGCTAAAACAGGTGGCAGAACGGCTGGCGGCCTGTGTCCGTGAATCGGATACCGTGGCCCGTTTGGGCGGGGATGAATTTGTGGTGATGCTCGAAGGCCTGCACCCCGACGCGCTGGAGGCCGCCGGGCAATGCCGGGCGGTCGGGCAAAAAATTCTGGCCGCACTCAATGCCGAATATGAAATGAACGGCCACGTCCATCACTATGGGGCCAGCATCGGTGCCACCCTGTTTTGCGACCTCCAAACCAGCAGCGACGAATTGCTGCAACAGGCCGATATTGCCATGTATCAGGCCAAGCAGGGCGGGCGCAATTTACTGTGCTTCTTTGACCCGCACATGCAAACCGTCATCAGCGAACGGGCGGCGTTGGAGCATGAATTGCACCGGGCGCTGGAACAACAACAATTTTGCCTGCACTACCAGATTCAGGTCGATCACAACTTGCGGCCAATGGGTGCAGAAGCGCTGCTACGCTGGCAGCATCCGCAGCGCGGCATGATTGCCCCTTTGAATTTTATTCCACTGGCCGAAGAATCCGGCCTGATTTTGCCGATCGGACAGTGGGTGCTGGAAAGCGCCTGCGCCCAACTGGCACGCTGGCAACAGCAACCGGCCAGTGCAGCGCTGGTGCTGGCGGTCAACGTCAGCGCCCGGCAATTTCGCCAAAACGATTTTGTGGCACAGGTCAAGCAGGCGATTGCGCAGCATGCGATTGACCCAACCCGGCTCAAGCTGGAGCTAACCGAGAGCATGTTGCTCGACAAGCTCGATAACATCATCCACACCCTGGCCCAGTTAAAGGCGCTCGGGCTGCAACTCTCGCTCGACGATTTTGGCACCGGCTATTCATCGCTGCAATACTTAAAGCGCTTGCCGCTCGATCAGCTCAAAATCGACCGCTCATTCGTGCGTGATCTGGCCGTGGACGAGAACGATCAGGCGATTGTGCATACCATTATCGGCATGGCCAAAAGCCTGTCGCTCGATGTGATTGCGGAAGGGGTGGAAACCCGGCAGCAGCAAGAGATTCTGGCCGAAAAGGGTTGCCAGCATTTTCAAGGCTATTTGTTTGGCAAGCCGGTGCCAATTGAGCAGTTTGATGCCTTATTGCAGAATGGGTTGGCTTGAACAAAGGGAAGTACGGAGGAAGTACGGGACATCCATCTCCCATCCAACCACGATCAGTGATTCGTGGCTGTCCCGCCGCCTTTATAAAAACAGCAACATGAAAAGCAGTGTACTTATCTACAAATCGAGGTTTACTGTTGCGTTTAGCACCGTTATAATTCTTGCCGTTGGTTGGCAGCAGCTCACAATTTTACCGGACTTAACAATACATCCCCTGTGATCGTAATTTAAAAAAGGAACTAGCAAGACTGAATTGAATGTTCAAGAATTGTCCGCATTAGAAGTTGAGCAAGTAAGCGGCGGCATTGCGCCACTAGCAGCCTGTCGGAATCCTACCAGTTTTTCTTAAGTAGTTATATAATATAACAACTTACCGAAAAATCTGGGGAAGTACGGGACACCCATCTCTCATCCAACGACGAGCAATGATTCTTGGCTGTCCCGCCGTTTTGTATTGAGGGCGAGTACGTGTATGGTCGGCACTATAATTTTTGGCACACCATGAACCAGAAACACCTGGCGCAGGCCTGGAGCAAGGTTACGGGCAAGGTGCTGGGCATGTATGGTGAATTTGATGTACAGGCCATCAACCCGAACAACGCGCAGGCGATTGCTGCGGTGGTCAATGCCTCACATCCGGGAAATGGCGAGTTTTTATTTCTGCCGAAAACAACTGACCACGGTTTTCTGAATTCGGCGTCGTACAAAGAATCTATCGAAAATAGCAAATCAAACTCGATTCAGGTGGCTGAAAACTATAATCGTGCGGTGGGTGTGGCTACCTTGCAGTGGCTGAACAAGCAGAAGTGAGGCACAATCGGGAATATGGCGCGGCGCAAGCGTGGCGAGCATGGGGCAGCCATTAGATCACTATGACCATGTTGACAAAGACACGCTTCTTTCTAAATTTTCCTGACTTGCGATCAACTGATATAGCCAACGCCACCTGTGTGAAGCTGCCGAATAAGAGCTAGACCGTAATTTTACTTACTTTGCTCCAGATGAATATGAATTCACGCCGCAGCAATAGCTTGCGCCTTCTAATTGCAACTATGACATCATCACTTTTCAACTCGGACGTAATGGCCAGCGGGTTGCAAGACTACGACATGATCCTCTGCATACCCGGCAGTTAGGTAGATCGCACCGATTTCCTCCGAAAAATCATCGCCCAGGAACCCAAAGGCCGCTTCATCGCAGCCGGCATGATACTTACCGATCTTTTAGAGAAAAACCACGTCGGCATTGAAGTTTATCCCAGAGACCCAAAAATGAGCCGTGCGTTTGAGATTGCCGGACAAGGCAAGGTCAGCGCCCCGATTCTTTCTGCCATCGATACACATACCAGCGTAGTCTATCTGCGCATGCCACCGCACTTGCTGGAAGAGAAAGTGAAAGTTGCAAAATTCACGAAGCTGCTTCAGGCTGCTGGCGGCATTGCGGTCAAGGTCGAATCCGCTGGTGTGGCGCACACCTGGGAGCGCTGGAAGTCGCTATTGTCAGGAACAACATTTGACCTGTACACCTGTGCTGTCGCACTCATCGGAGATCGCGAATCCAGTTATTCCTGCGGCATGCACAATTTTTCGTTGCCGGACTGCGAAGTGCCCGCCGCAATCGGAAAAGTCGCTGGCGCGGAACTAATGAACGGTTTTAACTACT
>JACCDS010019310.1_pt1 | contig 13929 bp, 15 predicted proteins | sample 7446441 | NCBI WGS metagenome assembly JACCDS01 (sample SAMN15323445, study PRJNA562643) | freshwater metagenome | isolation source: river surface water | place: USA:Blue River Watershed | collected 2017-08-17 | reverse complement strand
TCAGGTGGGCAAGGTCAGCCAGGCTTCGGGTTCATCTGACGCGAGACGATCACACCAGCCTGGCGATGTTCCAAGCCCTGGCTCGCGAGAGCATCGGTTCAAGGAAATATAAAACCTTCGCGGACGCAGCGGACAGGTCCATTCTAGAACCGAGGCGTGGCCCGGCGGGGCCTGGGGCCTCAAAGCAACTGGCCGTCGTGACCCAATGCAGCATCGACGCGGCGAACGAGTGCGGCGATGTCGACGGACCCCGATCCGGGGCTTGCGGGCGCGGCGGCGTTGGCCGCAGGCGCGGGTGCCGGCGCGCGTTCCTGTTCGGCCAGCGCGTAGGCCAGGTTCAGGGCGGCCAGCACGGCGATGCGCTCGCGGGCCTTGACCCGGCCGGCATCGCGGATGCCGCACATCTCGCGGTCGACGCTGCTGACGGCTTCGAGCAGTTCGGTCTCGTGACCGTCGGGGCAGGCGAGCACATAGGTCTGACCCATGATGCTGACTTCGATCTGCTTCATGCGTCGCTCCCGGAGGCCTGTGCGGCGTCGTTCTCGCTGGCCGGCAGGCGTTCGATCAGGGCGTCGATGCGGTGGCGCGCGGCGGCCAGGCGCGAACGCAGGTTGTCTCGTTCGGCCAGCACCGTCGCGAGCTGCTGCTCGAGCAGCGCATTGGTGCGCTTGAGCTCGTCGTGTCGCAGCAGCAGGCGGTCGACGCGGTCGGCCAGATCTTCGATGTTGGACATGCGCGGAGGGGTTGCGGTGCTCATGCAACGACTGCGGGCACCGAGCCGATCGATTGTAGGCGTGGGCCCGTGACACGGCCGCCGCCGCAGCGCGACCGGCCGGCCTGTCAGGTGGGTGTCGGTGACGCACGGATACACTCGCCGCCGTTGGTGCTCGGGCCCTCCTCAAGGGGCCCGGTTAAACGGGAAGCAGGAAGGCAAGACCCCCCGGGTCACGCCCAACCTGCGCTGCCCCCGCAACGGTAAGCGGACGGTCCGGGCCTCGTGCCCCGACCCGCTTCTGCGTTCAACCACTGGTGCCGCCACACGGCGCCGGGAAGGTCGCAGAGGTTGTTCCGTCAGCCCGGATACCGGCCAACGGGGGGCGGATGCGCGATCAGCGCTTTCGCCATGTGGTGCAGGCCTGCGGGGACGCTGGCGTGCACGTCTGTTCCGTGGTCCTTCCCATGTCCTCTTTCCCGCGTTCCTGCCGCCGTCCGGCGGTCTCCTCCCGTGCGTTCGTGCTCGCGCCGATCGCGCTCGCCTGCGGCGTCGGCGTGTCCGGCGCCGCGCTGGCGCAGGCCGATCTCGGCACCCGGCTGGCGCTGGCCGGCAGCCTGCCGCAGGTGGTCATCACGGCCAACCGGATGCCCCAGCGCATCGACGAGGCGATCGCCGATGTCACGGTCATCGACCGCGAACAGATCGCCCGCTCCGAAGGCCTGACGCTGGCCGAGCTGATCGCCCGACAGGCCGGCGTCCAGCTGTCGTCCAACGGCGGACTGGGCAAGGCCAGCGCCGTGTTCATGCGCGGTCTGGAAGGCCGTCATGTGCTGCTGCTGGTCGACGGTGTGCGCTATGGCTCGGCCACGCTGGGCGAACCCGACTACACCAACCTGCCGCTGGCCGACATCGAGCGCATCGAGATCGTGCGCGGTCCCATGTCGGGGCTGTACGGCAGCGACGCGGTCGGCGGCGTCATCCAGGTCTTCACCCGTCAGGCCACGCCCGGCGAGGGGCTGCGCGTCAATGCCCGTGGCACCGTGGGCAGCCACGGCCATGGCCAGGTCGGCGCGGGTCTGTCCTTCGCCGCCGACGGCTTCAGCGGCGGACTGCAGCTGCTGCACACCGAAGAGGACGGCTACTCGGCGACGAATGCCGGCGTGCCCTTCGGCAACTTCAATCCCGATCGGGACGGCATCAACCAGAACGCCGCCCGGCTCCACCTGCGCCGCGACTGGAATGCGGACTGGTCGACGCGCGCGCAGTGGATGCAGGTCGACGCCCGCACCCAGTACGACGACGGCCCGGGCGCCGATGCGGTGGCCGGTCTGGGCACGCAGGTGTCGTCCATCGAGGTCGAGGGGCGCGTGCTGCCGGGCTGGCGTTCGCAGTGGCGCATCGCGCGCAGCGTGAACGACTACGCCACGCTGGTGTCGGATCCGGCGAGCTTCAACGATCTCGGCACCATCCGCACCGATCAGCGCATCCTGACGTGGGAGAACGTCTTCTCGCTGCCGCTGGGTTCGCTGGTCGCCCTGGTCGACCGGGTCGAGCAGCGGGTGGGCAAGCCGGTGCAGGACTACGACGTCACCCGACGCACGATCCAGGGTCTGGCGCTGGGCTACAACGTGCATGCGGGCGACCACAGCCTGCAGACGAGCCTGCGGCGTGACCGCAATTCCCAGTTCGGAGGCCAGACGACCGGCACGGCGGGTTACGGCTACGCGTTCACGCCGAACTGGCAGGGCCATGCCCAGGTCGGCACCAGCTTTGTGGCACCTTCGTTCAACCAGTTGTACTGGCCGGGCTTCGGCAATGCCCTGTTGTTGCCTGAACGCGGCCGACATGCCGAAATCGGCGTCCGCCATGTCGAGGGTGAACGACGCGTCGGCGCCACGGTCTACGCCAACCGGATCCGCGGCTACATCACCGAAGGCGCCAATCCGGTCAATCTGCCCTATTCGCGATCGACCGGCCTGACGCTGCAGGGCGAGCAGCGCTGGGGCGTCCTGCACGTGAGCAGCTCGGTCGACTTCCTGCGCCCGGTCAACGCCAGCGCAGGCAATGCCAACGAAGGCAATCTGCTGCCGCGACGTGCCCAGCGCACCTTCAAGCTCTCGGCCGACGTCGACCGCGGTGCCTGGCGCTACGGAAGTTCGATCCAGGCCCATGCCCATCGCTACGACGATGCAGCCAACCTGGACCGCCTGCCCGGCTATGCGACGCTGGACGTGCACGGCGCGTGGAGCGTCACGCCCGACTGGCAACTGAGTGCGCGCCTCAACAACGTGGCCGACCGGACCTACGAGACCGCTCGCGGCTTCAACCAGGCGGGTCGAGAGATGTTCGTCGGCGTGCGTTATTCGCCCCGCTGAGCGTCAGCCTGCAGCGGCCCGCGCCATGAACCACACGCTCATCCTCGGCGGCCAGAAAAGCGGCAAGTCGCGCACCGCCGAACAGCGGGCGGCCGGCTGGCTCGCGGGCGGTGCGGCGCGCCGCGCCACCCTGATCGCCACGGCCTGGCCGGGGGACGACGAGATGCGCGCGCGCATCGCGCTGCACCAGGTTGATCGTGCCGCTCGGGTGCCGGGCCTCGTGACCCGCGAACTTGACGGCGACCTTGGTGCGGCCGTGCGTGTCCTCGCCGCCGCCGACCAGCTGCTGGTGATCGACTGCCTGACGCTGTGGCTGACGCAGCTCGTCATGCCGCCACCGGGCTGGCCGGTGCGCGACGCCGATGCCGCCGTCGACCAGCTGTGCGACGCGCTGGCCGCTTGCCCCGGTCCGGTCGTGCTGGTCTCCAACGAGATCGGCCTGGGCGTGATGCCGCTGGGGGCGGACACGCGCCGCTTCCTCGACACGCTGGGCCTGCTGCACCAGCGCCTCGCGCGCCTGTGTGGCGAGGTCACGCTGATGGTGGCGGGCTTGCCGGTCCGGCTCAAGGGTGGTCCGACATGAGACGGGCCAACACGTGGCGCTGGCTGACCCTGATCGTCACCGCGTGGCTGCTGGCCTTGCCGGCAGCGTGGGCGGCATCGGCGGCATCGGCTGCCGAGCCGGTCATGCCAGCCACGCCGCCCACGCCGCGCCGCATCGTCTCGCTGCTGCCGTCGATCACCGAGGCGGTCTGCGCGCTCGACGCCTGTGATCGGCTGGTCGGGGTCGACCGCTACTCGAACTGGCCGGCCCCGATCAACAACCTGCCGCGCCTGGGCGGCATGGACGATGCGCAGCTCGAACGCATCGTCGCGCTGCGGCCCGATCTGGTGCTGGCCGCGCCCTCCACCCGGGTGGTCGAGCGGCTGCGCTCACTGGGCCTGCGGGTGGTCACGCTGCAGGCCGAGAACCATGCCGAGGTGCACCAGTCGCTGCGCCAGATCGCGCTGCTGCTGGACGGCCGGCCCGACCGGGCCGAGGCGCTGTGGACCCGCATCGAGTCCGATCTCGCGCTCGCCGCGCAGCGCGTGCCGGCGGCCTGGCGCGGCCGGCGGGTCTACTTCGAGATCGCCACCACGCCGCATGCGGCCGGTGCGGCGTCCTTCATCGGCCAGACGCTGACGCGGCTGGGGCTGCGCAACATCGTCGACGCCGACATGGGCCCGTTCCCGCAGCTCAATCCCGAATTCATCCTGCGTGCCGCGCCCGACCTGGTCATGGCCGCCCACCAGCCCTTGGCCGACATGGCGCGCCGGCCGGGCTGGCACCGGCTGGCGGCCTTGTCGTCGCGCCAGACCTGCGGCTACGCCCCGGCGCCCTACGACATGCTGGTGCGCCCGGGCCCGCGACTGGGCGAGGCCGCCCGGCTGATCGCCGACTGCCTGGCGGCCCTGCCGCCACCGCGCTGACATGTCCGCCGCCGAACGCCGTCGCCGACTGCGCCTGGCACTGGTCCTGCTGGTGCTGGCGGGCGTCGGGCTGGCGCTCGGCCTGCTGGCGGGCAGCGAGGGCTGGCAGCTCGATGACCTGGTCGACCCGGCCACGGTTCCCGGCGGCAGCGTGATCCTGTGGGAGATCCGCGCGCCGCGCAGTCTTGGCGCCTGGCTGGTCGGCGCGCTGTTCGGGCTGTCGGGCGCATTGGCGCAGGGCCTGTTCCGCAACCCGCTGGCCGATCCGTACCTGCTCGGATCGGCCGCTGGCGCCTCGCTGGGCGTGGTCATCGTGCTGGCCGCCGGCGGCGTGCTGGGCGTGGCCGTGCCGCTGGCCGGGGCGGACCTGATCCAGCGGCTGGGCCTCGTCGGTGCGGCCTTCGTCGGCGCGCTGACGGGCGTCACCGCCACGCTGCTGCTGGCCCGCGGGGCCGAGCACACCACCCGGCTGCTGCTGGCCGGTGTCGTGGTCGGCGTGCTGCTGGGCGCGCTCAACGACCTGGTGACGCTGTTCTCGCCCGATGCGCTGCGCGGCAAGCAGTCCTTCCTGATGGGCCAGACGGGGCTGCTCGGCTGGCCGAGCGTGTCGCTGCTGGCGCTGGCGCTGCTGGCCACGCTGCCGCTGGCCTGGCGTCTGTCGCGGGTGCTCGATGCCTTGGCGCTGGGCGAGGAAAGCGCCCGCAGCCTGGGCCTGGCCTTGCCCCGGCTGCGCGCCGCGCTGGTCGCCCTGATGGCGCTGGCCACCGGCGCGGCGGTGGCGCAGGCCGGGCTGGTCGCGTTCGTCGGGCTGGTCGCGCCGCACCTGGTCGGACGATTCGTGCGCGCCCCGCACGGCTACCGCCTGGTTGCCAGCGCGGCCATGGGCGGTGCGCTGCTGCTGTGGGCCGACCTCGTCGCGCGCAGCGTGATCGCGCCGCAGGAACTGCCGGTGGGCGTCTTCACCGCCGTGCTCGGCGGCTGCTACCTGCTGGTGCTGCTGTGGCGCAGGGGGCTGCGATGACGGTGGTGCTCAAGGGCATCGACCTCGCGCTCGCGCCCAGCGCGGCGACGCCTGCCGTGCTGCGCCATGTCGACCTGTCGATCGGGCCGGGCTGGACCGCCATCGTCGGCCCGAACGGCGCGGGCAAGTCGACCCTGCTGCGCGGCCTGGCCGGCCTGCTGCCGCCGCGCGAAGGCCGCGTCGAACTCGATGGTGTGGACCTCGCCACGCTGGCCCCGCGCGAGCGCGCCCGCCGCATCGCCTGGCTGGCCCAGCAGGCCGAGGCCGGCGGCGACCTGACGGTGCGCGACGTCGTCATGCTCGGGCGTCTGCCGCACCAGGGCCTGTTCGGCGCGGCCACCGCGCAGGACCATGCGGTGGTCGCGCAGGCCATGCACGACACCGAGTGCACCGACTGGGCCGATCGCCGGCTGGTCGACCTGTCCGGCGGCGAACGCCAGCGCGCCCTGCTGGCGCGGGCGCTGGCGGTGCAGGCGCCGGTGCTGCTGCTCGACGAGCCGACCACCCACCTGGACGCGCCGCACCAGGTCGCGCTGGTGCGCCGCATGCGCGAGCTGGGCCGGCACTGCACGGTGGTCAGCGTGCTGCACGACCTGTCGCTCGCACTGGCGGCCGACCGGCTGGTGGTGCTGGCCGCCGGCCGCGTGCGCTCGACCGGCACGCGCGACGACCCCGCCGTGCACGCGGCGCTGCGCGAGGTCTTCGGCGGCGCGATCCGCATCGAGCGACTCGGCGACGAGTGGCTGGCCTTGCCGGACCTGGGGCTCACGCGATGAGCCACCCGTTGAGCCGGACGATGTCACCCGGCCGTGCCGTGATGGTGCTGGGCACCACCAGCGGCGCGGGCAAGAGCTGGCTGGCCACCGCGCTGTGCCGCTGGTATGCGCGACAGGGCCTGAAGGTGGCGCCCTTCAAGGCCCAGAACATGAGCAACAACGCCCGCGTCGTGCCCGGTCTGCCCGATGCGCACGGGCGCATCCGGCCGGGCGAGATCGGCAGCGCGCAGTATTTCCAGGCGCTGGCCGCGCGCTGCGTGCCCGACGTGCGCCACAACCCGGTGCTGCTCAAGCCCGAGGCCGACACGCGCAGCCAGGTCGTCGTGCTGGGCCACGTCCGGCGTGACCTCGCCGAGGTGCCGTGGCGCGAGCGCAGCGAGGCCTTGTGGCCCCACGCCCGCGAGGCGCTGGCGGCGCTGCAGGCCGCGCACGATGTCGTCGTGATCGAGGGCGCAGGCTCGCCCGCCGAGATCAACCTGCACGCCAGCGACTACGTCAACATGCGCACCGCCCGGGCGGCCGACGCGGCCTGCCTGCTGGTCACCGACATCGACCGGGGCGGGGCCTTCGCGCACCTCTACGGCACCCATGCGCTGCTGCCGTCCGAGGAGCGCGCGCTGATCCGCGGCTTCGTGCTGAACCGCTTCCGGGGCGATGCCGCGCTGCTGTCGCCCGGGCCCGAGCAACTGCAGGCGCTGACGGGCGTGCCCACGCTGGGCGTGCTGCCGATGTGGCGCGGCCATGGCCTGCCCGAGGAAGACGGCCTGCACGACATCGAGCCGGCCGCCGGCCTGTCGTCCGGTGCGGTGAGGCTGCGCATCGCCGTCGTGGTCACGCCGCGCATCAGCAACCTCGACGAGTTCCAGCCGCTGCGCAACCTGCCGGGCGTGCGCCTGGTCTGGGCCCGCACGCCGGCCGATGTCGACGGGGTCGACTGGATCGTGCTGCCCGGCTCCAAGCACAGCCGCGCCGATCTCGCCTGGCTGCGCGCGCAGCGGCTCGATGCCGCCATCGCCCGCCACGCGTCGGCCGGCGGCGCGGTGCTGGGCATCTGCGGCGGGCTGCAGATGCTGGGCGAGGCGCTGATCGACCTGGACGGCGTGGAAGGTGCGGGGGCTGTGTCGGCCGACCCCGCCGCCGCCGTTGACGCCTGCATGCCCGGCCTGGGCCTGTTGCCGCTGGTGACCCGGTTCGAGCCCGACAAGCTGCTGCGGCCGGGCACCGCCACCTTCGCCACGCTCGATCCCGCCGGCCCGTGGGCGGCGCTGTCGGGCATCGCCTGGCAGGGCTACGAGATCCACCACGGCCGCAGCGTGCCGCACCCGTCCATGGGCGCGCCGCAAGCGGCCCTGACGGACGCCGCCGGCGAGCCGATCGGCTGGCAGGCCGGTCCGCGCGGCAACGTGCTGGGCCTGTACGCCCACGGCCTGTTCGAGTCGCCGGACGTACTGCGTGCGCTGTTCGGGGCGCGCGTGCGCACGCTCGATGCCGTCTTCGACGGACTGGCCGACTTCATCGACACCCACCTCGGGCCGGCCGCGCTGCTGCGGCTGCTGCAACCCGCTTGAACGCCGACGCGCGACGAGACCAGGATCCCCATGACGCACGACCCGATCAACGCTTTCGACCGTCCCGACGGCCCCGACCTACCTGATGTCGACGCCCTGCACGACCCGGCCCTGGCCGCGCGCGTGCAGCACGCGATCGACCGCAAGACCAAGCCGCAGGGCGCGCTGGGCCAGCTCGAGGCGCTGGCGCTGCAGCTCGCGCTGATCCAGGGCCGTGACCTGCCCCGGCTGGAGCAGCCGCAGATGCTGGTGTTCGCCGCCGACCACGGCCTTGCCGCGCGGGGCGTGTCCGCCTACCCGGCCGACGTGACCGCGCAGATGGTGCTGAACTTCCTGCACGGCGGCGCGGCCGTCAGCGTGCTGGCGCGCCAGCATGGTCTGGCGCTGACGGTGGTCGACGCGGGCGTGCGGCACGACTTCGAGCCCCACCCGAGCCTGCGCCGCTGCAAGGTCGCGCGGGGCACGGCCGATGCGTCGCAGGCTCATGCGATGAGCCCGTCGCAGTGCGCGCAGGCCATCGCGGTGGGCCGCGAGGTCGTCGCCAGCCTGCCGGGCAATGCGGTGCTGCTGGGCGAGATGGGCATCGGCAACAGCTCGGCCGCCGCGATGCTGGTCGCGCGCCTGACCGACAGCCCGATCGAGGCCTGCACCGGCCGCGGCACCGGGCTGGACGATGCGGCGCTGGCGCGCAAGACGGCCGTGCTGGCCGAGGTCCTGGCCCGTCATGCCGATGCCGTCGAGCCGCTGGCCGCTCTGGCCGCCTTCGGCGGGCTGGAGATCGCCGCGCTGGTCGGCGCGGTGCTGCAGGCCGCCGCGCAACGGCGCGTGATCGTCGTCGACGGCTACATCGTCAGCGCCGCCGTGCTGGTGGCCAGTCGCCTGCAGCCGGCCGTGCTGCAGCGCTGCGTGTTCGCGCATCGCTCGCAGGAGCACGGCCACACCCGCTTGCTCGACCATTGCGGCGTGCGCCCGCTGATCGACCTGGATCTGCGCCTGGGCGAAGGCTCGGGCGCGGCGCTCGCCTGGCCGCTGCTGGAGTCGGCCTGCCGCATCCTGGCCGAGATGGCGAGCTTCGAATCGGCCGGCGTCAGCGACCGGGCCTGAGCTGTCCACGTCGATGTTCTCCCGAGCCTTCGAGCGCGTCCGCCACGAGCTGCGCCTCTACCTGATCGCCCTGCAGTTCTTCACCCGCGTGCCCATTCCGGCCTGGGTCGGCTACACGCCCGAGTGGATGCACGCCAGCGCGCGCCACTACCCGGGCGTCGGGCTGCTGGTGGGCCTGTGGGGCGCGGCGGTGCTGGCGCTGGCCGCGTCGATCTGGCCGGCCCCCGTCGCGGTGGGGCTGTCGATCGCGGCGACCGTCTGGCTCACCGGCGGCTTCCATGAGGACGGGCTGGCCGACACCTGCGACGGCCTGGGCGGCGCCGTCACGCGCGAGCGGGCGCTCACCATCATGAAGGACTCGCGCCTGGGCAGCTACGGCGCGCTCGGGCTGGTGCTGGTGCTGGGGCTGAAGGCGGCGGCCTTGCAGGGGCTGCTCGGCCTGTCCCTGGCCCAGGCCGTGCTGGCCGGCACCTGGGCCCATGTGGCGTCGCGGGCCGTGCCGGTGCTGCTGCTGGCCAGCCTGCCCTACGCCGGGGATGCCGAACATGCCAAGGCCAAGCCGATGGCGCAGCAGGTCTCGCGCGGGGGGCTGCTGGCGGCGCTGGCCTGGGTGGTGGTGGTGACGGGGCTGGTCGTGACGGGGTTGGTCGTGACGGGGGCGGTGTCGTTCACGACCGTGATGACGGCAGGGGGCAGCTGGCTCAGCGCGGGCGTCCCGGCGGTGTTCGGGGCACTGGCCGGGCTGCTGCTGGCCACCGGGTTCTGCCGGCGCTGGTATCGGCGGCGGCTGGGCGGCTACACCGGCGACACGCTGGGCGCCGCGCAGCAGCTGAGCGAGCTGGCCGCGCTGCTGGGCTGGCTGGCGGTGGCGGGGCTGGGGTGATGCGGTGGTGATGCCGTGGTGAAGCGGTCGTGAAGGTCATGGCGGAGACGACCCCTGCCGGCGTCGACCTGCGCATCTGGCGCCATCCGCGTGCCGAGGGCGCGGCCGGGCGCTGCATCGGTCAGACCGACCTGGCCGTCGACCGCCGACGGGCCCGGCGACTGGCGCACCGCATCCGCGCCGACCAACGGCGGGCAGGGGGCGCGCGCGTCATCCTGACCTCGCCGCTGCGACGCGCCGCCGAGGTCGGCCGCTGGCTGCGCCGCTGGGGCTGGACCCACCACATCGATGCCCGTCTGAGCGAGGTCGATTTCGGACGCTGGGACGGCCAGCGCTGGGCCGACATCGACCCGGCCGAGCTGGCCGCCTGGACCGATGCATTCCTGACCCACCGCCCCGGCGGCGGCGAAAGCGTGGCCATGCTGCGCGAGCGCGTGCGTGCGCTGCTGGACGATCCGGCGCTGGCCGGCCAGACGGCCCGGGCCGTCGGCCATGCCGGCTGGCTCAACGCGCTGCGCACGCTGGACCATGCGCCGCTGCGCGCCCTCGACTGGCCCGCCGCGCTGCGCCATGGGCAGATGCTGCGGGTCGTCCGCACACCGACATCCTGTTCCCCCGATCACCCCGCAGGAGCCGCCCCTTGACCGCCATGACCCCAATGACCGCCATGACCGTCGACCGCCACCCGCGCCGCATCGTCTGCCTGACCGAGGAGACGACCGAGACGCTCTACCTGCTGGGCGAGCAGCACCGCATCGTCGGCATCTCGGGCTACACCGTGCGGCCGCCCCAGGCGCGGCAGGAGAAGCCGCGCGTCAGCGCCTTCCTGAGCGCCAAGATCGACCAGATCCTGGCGCTGGAGCCCGACCTGGTGCTCGGTTTCTCGGACCTGCAGGCCGACATCGCCAGCACGCTGATCCGTGCCGGCGTGCCGGTGCATGTCTTCAACCACCGCACGGTCGACGGCATCCTCGCGTCGATCCAGATGGTCGGCGCGATGGTGGGGGCCCACGCGCGGACGGCCGCGCTGATCGCCGAGCTGCAGACGGGGCTGGACGCGGTGGCCGAACGCGCGTCGCGGCTGCCGCGTCGTCCGCGGGTGTATTTCGAGGAGTGGATGGACCCGCTCATCTCGGGCATCGGCTGGGTCAGCGAACTGATCGTGCGGGCCGGCGGCGACGAGTGTTTCCCGGAGCTGGCCGGACGATCACTCGGGCGCGACCGGATCATTGCCGACCCCGCCGAGGTGCTGCGGCGCTCGCCCGAGCTGATCCTGGGCTCGTGGTGCGGGCGCAAGTTCCAGCCCGCCACGGTGGCCGCCCGGCCCGGCTGGGACACGCTGCCGGCGGTGCGTGACGCGCAGGTCTTCGAGATCAAGTCCAGCGAGATCCTGCAGCCCGGCCCGGCCGCGCTGACCGACGGGCTGCGCCGCATCGAGGCGCGCATCCAGGCCTGGGCCGAACGCCACGCCTGAGGCGGTCCGGCTGGAGCGACCGGACTGACCGGAGCGGTCAGCCGGCCGTCGTCTTGGGCGTGAAGTCGCAGCAGTCGGCCACCGCGCAGGCCGCGCAGCGCGGCTTGCGGGCCTGGCAGACGTAGCGCCCGTGCAGGATCAGCCAGTGATGGGCGTCGACCCGGAACCGTTCCGGGATGCGTTCGAGCAGCTTCAGCTCGACCGCCAGCGGCGTCTTGCCCGGTGCCAGCCCGGTGCGGTTGCCGACCCGGAAGATGTGCGTGTCGACCGCGCAGGTCGGCTCGCCGAAGGCCACGTTGAGCACCACGTTGGCGGTCTTGCGGCCCACGCCGGGCAGGGCTTCGAGCGCCTCGCGGCTGCGCGGCACCTCGCCGCCGTGGCGCGCCAGCAAGATCTCGCAGGTCTGGATCAGGTGACGCGCCTTGCTGCGGTACAGGCCGATGGTGCGGATGTGCGACTCCAGCCCCTCCAGCCCCAGCGCCAGGATGCGCGCGGGCGTGTTGGCCACCGGAAACAGCCGCCGCGTCGCCTTGTTGACGCCCACGTCGGTCGCCTGGGCCGACAGCAGCACGGCGGTCAGCAGCTCGAAGACCGAGCTGTATTCGAGTTCCGAGGCCGGCATCGGGTTGGCGGCCTGCAATGTCGTGAAGAAACGCTGAATCTGGTCGTCTTGCATCCGGCAAGTCTAAGTTTCCGGCCGCATCGGTCGACAGAGCCTGCATGTCCGGCCCTTCCCAGGAGCTTGAGCCGTTCCGCCGGTCATCCGTGACCTCGGGTGAATACCTGCAACTATTTGTAGTGCGTCGGCGAAAATGACAGCCGTTTAGGTAGGTTTCATTGGCTCAAGACTTCCGGCTCCCTGTCACCTTCCCTCTTCCGGATGAACCCACATGGCCCGCGTCTTCCACGACGACCCCCACCGACGTGCGCCGGCCGATGCCGCGCCGGCGCCGGTCGTCTGCCGTACCCGTGACATCAGCGCACTGGCCTGGACCCTGCTGCTGATCGGGCTGGCGGCGCTGGCCGGCGCGCTGGTCCTGCCGGATCGCCCGTCGATGCTCGCGCCCCTGTCCGGCGCGCTGGCGCTCGTCGGGCTGGGACTGATGCGGCGCGCGGCCTGGTCGCGCAGCGCGGCGATCGTGCTGTTCGCGGCCCTGATCCATGGCCAGCTCAGCCGCCGCTCGCTGGAGTCGGACCTGCTGCAACCCTTCATCGAGTCGCTGCGCGGCGTGCACGACGCCAGCCATGCGGGCGGGCTGCTGGTGACGGCGGCCACGCCGACGACGCTCGGCCTGGCCGGTGCCGTCTGCGGTGCGCTGCTGTGTCTGGCGATGGGCTGCTTCGTCGTCCGGCTGGCGTCTCACGCCGCGAGGACCGAGTTCGAGCCTCGCCAGCCCCTGCCGGCCCAGGCTCAGTCCCGCCGCGATGCCCCGGGCTCGCCGTCGAGGTAGATCCAGCGCCCGTCGCGACGCTCGAAGCGGCTGGTCTCGACCAGCCGGTGCGCCTTGCCCGCGAACTTGCTGCGGGCCACGAAGCTGACCTCCTGATGGTCCGCATCGATCACCCGGTGGCCCCGGATCTCCAGCCCCAGCCAGCGCAGCCCCGGCTCGTTGACCGCCAGGTCGACGGGGCAGCGCGAGGCGTCCCAGGTGGCGCGCAGGTAGTCCAGCCGGTCCAGCACGTAGGCGCTGTAGCGCGATCGCATGAGCGCCAGCGCGTCCGGGGCCTGCAGGTGCAGCGGGCCGGCGTGGTAACGCCCGCAGCAGTCGGCCAGCGCGAGCCGGCGCGAGGTGCCGAGGTCGCAGGGGCAGGGGGACCGGTCGGCGGTCTTTGCAGCAGCTTCAGAGGAAGGGGCAGGGCGGTTCATCGTGCGGGCTCGGGCAAGGGCTTGCGGCCCGGGAGCATAGTGCGCCGCACCGGATAATCCGGGCCGTTCCAGACCCGCCGACGCCATGCTGTTCGTCCTATCGCCTGCCAAGTCGCTCGATTACGAGACCCCCACCCGCGTGCACGCCAGCCAGCCGCGCTATGTGGCCGAGGCGGCCGAGCTGATCGGCATCCTGCGCCAGCGCAGCCCCGCCGAGATCGCCGAGCTGATGGACCTGTCGGACCCGCTGGCCAGCCTGAACGCGGCCCGCTACGCCGCCTGGCAGCCCGAGGCCGACCGCCGCAACAGCAAGCCCGCCGTGCTGGCCTTCGACGGCGACGTCTACGACGGCCTGGACGCCCGCAGCCTGAGCGCCGCCGACCTGCGCTGGGCCCAGTCGCACCTGCTGATCCTGTCGGGCCTGTACGGCCTGCTGCGCCCGCTCGACGCCCTGCAGCCCTACCGGCTGGAGATGGGCACGCGGCTGGCCAATCCGCGTGGCAAGGACCTGTACGACTGGTGGGGCGACACGATCTCGCTCGATCTGGCCGAGCGCCTGGCCGGCGAACGCTCGCCGGTGCTGGTCAACCTGGCCTCGCAGGAGTACTTCAAGGCCGTGCGCCGTTCGGTGCTGCAGGCCGCAGGGCCGGTGCGGGTGGTCGACTGCGTGTTCGAG
>JACCDS012277836.1_pt1 | contig 13931 bp, 14 predicted proteins | sample 7446441 | NCBI WGS metagenome assembly JACCDS01 (sample SAMN15323445, study PRJNA562643) | freshwater metagenome | isolation source: river surface water | place: USA:Blue River Watershed | collected 2017-08-17 | reverse complement strand
GTTCTGCAGGTAGACGTCGCCGTAGCTCATGGTGTCGGTCCACTTGAGCTTGTAGACGTTGTCCACGCCCTGCAGGTACATGGCCAGGCGCTCCAGGCCGTAGGTGATCTCGCCGGTGATGGGTCTGCAGTCGATGCCGCCGACCTGCTGGAAGTAGGTGAACTGCGTCACCTCCATGCCGTTGAGCCACACCTCCCAGCCCAGGCCCCAGGCGCCCAGCGTGGGGTTTTCCCAGTCGTCTTCGACGAAGCGGATGTCGTTCTTCTTCAGGTCGAAGCCCAGCGCCTCCAGGCTGCCCAGGTACAGCTCCAGGATGTTGGCCGGGGCGGGCTTCAACACCACCTGGTATTGGTAGTAGTGCTGCAGGCGGTTGGGATTTTCGCCATAGCGACCATCCTTGGGGCGGCGGCTGGGCTGCACGTAGGCGGCCTTCCAGGGCTCGGGGCCGATGGCGCGCAGGAAGGTGGCTGTGTGGCTGGTGCCCGCGCCCACTTCCATGTCGTAGGGCTGGAGCAAGGCGCAGCCTTGCGCGTCCCAGTAGGACTGCAGGCGAAGGATGATTTGCTGGAATGTGAGCATGGCGTTGGGGTGGCGCAGCGAACGCGCGCAACAAAAGGGGCCGAAAGGCCTGCTGCAACCAACAGGGCAGCAACAGGCTGAATGCGCGATTTTACGTTTCTGGCCCCCACCGGGGAGCCGCTTGTGCGTCAAGGTGCCTGCAACGGCACACGCCCCCGCAGCCACCAGCCCACCAGCGCCCCCAAACCGGCCAAAAGCCATGCCGCCCACAGGCCCGTTTGCCCTGCCCAACGGGCGTAAGGCGTCAGGCCCTCACGCCCATGGGCGGTGGCCGCCAGTTCGCCAGCCGTCATGCGGGCGAGCGCATGCGTCACGGTGCCACGGTGGTCAATGACGACGGTCGCGCCCGTGTTGGTGGCCCGCACCATGGGCCGCTCCAGCTCCATGGCGCGCAGGCGGGAAATGTGCAAATGCTGGTCCAGCGCAACGGTGTTGCCAAACCAGCCCAGGTTGCTGAGGTTGACCATGACCGTGGGCGCCTGTGCAGGGTCGGCGAACCGTTGCGCCAACTCCTCGCCAAACAGGTCTTCGTAACAGATGTTGGGCGCGATGCGCTGCCCCGCCCACTCGAACGGTGGCTGCTGCAAGTTGCCCCGATTGAAGTCCCCCAGCGGGATGTCCATCAGCGCGACGAACCACCGGAAAAACGGCGGGATGAACTCGCCAAACGGCACCAGGTGGTGTTTGGCATAGCGATAGAGGCCGCCCTCGCCTTCGTCCAGCTGCGCTGGCGACTCGCCAACGGCCAGGCGCTGAATGGCGCGACCCGCCTGCTGCGGGGTGATGCCCCAGACGGCGTTGGCATACCCATCTGCCGGGTTGCCCAGCGGCAGCCCGGTGATGACCGCGTGCTGCTGACCCGCCAGCGACGACAGCACAGGCTGCCAGTATTCAAAACCCAACTGCTGCGGCAACTGGGGCAGTGCCGTTTCAGGCGCCACCACCAATGCACCTGCCGCCAAGGTGGCCCGTTCGCGGGGTGGCACGCCGTCAATGGCCGATGCACCCGTGCGCTGGCGGGTGAACCCCATGGCGTAGTCGGCCAACGCGCGGGGCACGCCGGTACCCGGCTGGAATTTTTCGTCTTGGGCGATGTTGCCTTGCAGCAGCACCAGCGGCAGCTCACCCACAGGCTGGGTAAAGCCCGGCAGTGCACGCTGCAAAAGCGGCCCAACGGCCAACACGGCCAGCGCCCCCAACACGGGCAGCACACGGCCAGCCACGCCCTGCCCCATGCGTTGCCAAGCATGCGCCAGCGCCACCGCCAAGCCCACGGCCAAGGCTCCCATGCCGTACACGCCCACCCACGGCGCGGCCTACCCCAGGCTGTTCACATGGGCATACCCCACCGCGCCCCACGGGAAACCGGTGAACCACACGCCACGGGCCAATTCAGCCAGCACCCAGAGTGATGCAAAAAATATAGCATCAAACACCCACCAAACAAACGAGAAACGCCAATAAAACCATGAAATCAGTGCGCCATACACCGCCAGCACACCAGCCAGTGCCGCCACAGCCACCACCGCCAGCGGCGCGGGCAGGCCGCCGTAGGTGTGCATGGAAATGAACAGCCACCAGAACGTGGCCGCCAGGCTGGTGCAGGCAAACACCCACCCACTGGCAAAGGCCGCACGGCCTGAGCCCGCCCCACGCAACAGACAGACCCACGCAGCAAAAGCCAGCACCTGCAACGCAGGCCAGGGTTGGCCGGGTTGGGGCCACAGGTTCATCCAGGCGCTGGCGGGAGCCAGCCAGTCGGCCTGCGCCACGCCGAACGGCCAGGCCAGCGCCCAGCCCTGCGCCACGCCTGCCAGGGCGGCAGCCAGCCACCTCAGGCCGAGGTGGTTTCGGGCGGACGGGCTTTGAACCATTTCGCCGCACCGCCCCGGGCATGCAGCACCTCGAAGCGCCAGCCGTGCAGCGTGTGCTGTTCGCCGCGCTTGGGCACATGCCCCATTTCGTGGGCAATCAGGCCACCGACGGTGTCAACGTCGTCATCGGGCAACTGGAGGTCGAAGTGCTCGTTGATGCGGGCCAGCGGCGTGTCACCACTGATGCGCCAGGTGCCGTCGGCCAGGGAAAAGATGTCGCCTGCCTCTTCGTCGTCGTCGAACTCGTCCTCGATTTCGCCGACGATTTCTTCCAGCACGTCTTCGATGGTGATGAGCCCCGCCACACGACCGAACTCGTCTATCACGATGGCCAGGTGGTTGCGGTTGCCCCGGAACTCGCGCAGCAGGTCGTTCAGGCCCTTGGTTTCAGGGATGAACGTGGCCGGGCGCAGCAGGGCGCGCAGGTTCAATTCAGGTGCCCGCTGCAATTTCAGCAGGTCTTTGGCCAGCAGGATGCCGATGATGTTTTCCCGCTCGCCCTCGAACACCGGGAAGCGCGAGTGCGCGGTGTCGATGACGGTGTGCAGCAAATCGTCGAAGGAGGCATGGATGTCCAGCACATCCATGCGGGGTGCGGCCACCATCACGTCGCCAGCGGTCATGCCGGACAGGCGCAGCACGCCTTCCAGCATCACGCGGCTTTCGGTGTTGATGATGTGGCGGTCTTCAGCCTCGGACAGCGAGGCAATCAGCTCTTCAGTAGAGTCTGGCCCGGGGTGCAACATTTCGGCCAGTTTTTGCAACAGGCCTCGTTTGTCCTGCAGGCGGTGCGCCGGTTTGCCTGGGCGCTGGGCTGTTTGCAACGGGTTGGCAGGGTGAGGATCGGCCACAGGCGGATGTGAAAAGTGAAGACGCGCCTAGGATACCCCAAGGGTGTGACAAGCGTTGCCACCGCCCCACACCCCAACGCCCCGGAGCGGCCGCGGCCCCAGACACCAACCCCACCCGCCGCACAACCGCAGACCGGGTGGCTGGCCGACTGTCTGACTGGCGTGAGCCCCGTCAGACTGGGGCTTTTTCCTTCACGTCGCGCACGCTTTGGCGGATTTCCTGCATCAAGCCCAACATGCGCCGAAAGGCGTGAGCCTGGCGCTTGAGGTGGTAATCGGTCTGCGCAACCTGCTCTTGCACCAACTCGCTGACAACGGTGTCGAAATTGGCCGGCGGCAGCTGCAGGAATGCTTCGGTCTCAGAGCCATCGCGCACCAGCCTTGCACCGGCATTGCGGGCGATGTTGAGCATGGCGGTGTTTTCTGTCAGCGCATGGATGAACATCAGGTCCACCCCTTCGTTGCGCGCATGCATGGTGGCGCGCTCGAACAGGCGTGCGCCGTAGCCGCGGCCACGCGCGTGGCAGGAGACGCTGACGCCAAACTCCGCGCAATGGCTGCAATCCGGGTTGACGGCGTATGCGAGGTGCGCCATGGCCACCAGTTCGAGCTTGCGGTTGAAAATGCCGAACACGTCGTCGCACGCCAAGTTGATGCTGTCCACGTAACGGCGAATCTGCACGTCTCCGGCGGGGTAGCCGAAACGCAGGTAGCGATCCCCCTCGTCCAGTGCCAGCAAGTGGGCACACATGCGCTCACGGTGCTGCGGCCCCAGCGACTTGATGGGCAAGTACAGCGAGGCAGCAGGTTTGGTCAAGGCGTGGACAGGGTTCATGGCATTCTCCATCAGGGTTTACCCTTATACAGGATGGAGGCTGATGACCCGCTTTCAAGGTGGCGGCATGCCCTGCCGTTTGTTGCCGCCAGGCAACAGCTGCATGCCCAACCGTGCGCGCGGTCACACCCGGCAGCTCACCTCAGCGTGCCAGCAGTGCAAGCGTGTCTGCCCGCACCTGAGGGTGATCGACCAGTGCCACGTGGCCCACGTGCGGCAGGTAACGCGCTGTGGCGCCCGGCAGCACCGCCGTGCCCAACGGGAACACGATGTTGTCTGCACACGAGTGCCAGCAGGTGAACAATTGCCCCAGGTCTGGCGGCTCGTTTGCGGCCAGTTCGCGCAGCCAGGGGCTGTTCAGGCGCATCTGACGCGCATTGGTGGCATGGCCACAGCGTGCCAGCCAAGTGCCGTGGTGTGGCGTGCCCAGTGTGACGATGTGGGCCACCCGAGCCTGCGAGCCGGGCGTGGCCCGCAACCATGCACGCATGGCCAGCCCGCCCATGCTGTGTGCCACCACCAGCGGTGGGCGGCCCGTGGCGTGGGTCAACGCCACCACAGCGTGTTCGATGGCGGGCACGTAACCGTCAATGGTGCCCAAAAACGGCTCCAGGTTCAGCGCCACCACCGGGTGCCCGCCTTGGGCCAACTCGGCGCGCCAGCCATTCCACAACCCCCGGTTGCACATGAAGCCGTGCACCAGCAGCACCCCGCGCGGGCCTGGCGTAACGGCGTCACCCAGCCGCATACCGAGTTGGGGCGTCAGCGGTGGCTGCAACGCATCGGGCCACGCGCGCCAGCGCCAGGGTTGACGCCACGCAAACACCTTGACCGCGATCAGCACCTCGCGCCACCACGCGGCACCCCACGCCCAGCCTGTTGTCACATGCACCCCGTGGGCGCGGCTGACCCCTGCTGACAGGCTGAACTGGCACGCCAGCAACAGGCCTGTCAGTGTCAACGGCCCAGCGGCACCGAGGCACGCCACAACAGGGTCTGCACGCCACCACCAGGCCCAGCCCATGGCCCACAGCAGTCCACAGAGGGTCCACGCCCGTTGCACGGTGGCCACTTGGGACGCGGGGAGGCGGCTCATGCCAACGCCTCGGCCCTGCCCCCCATCCTGACGATGAGGTCTTGCGTGAGGCGGTTGACCAAGCCATAGACCGACAGTTGCGGGTTGGCGCCGATGCTGGTGGGGAACAGCGAGCCATCGTGCACCGACAGGTTGGCCACCTGCCAATGCACGCCGTTGGGCCTGACGACTCCTTGCTCGGGCCCAGCGGCCATGCCACAGCCCCCCATCACGTGCGCGCTGACCACGCGTGTTTGCAGCGAGACCATCGGCAACTGAGCGATCGCAGCCTTGGCCTCGGCCCAACTGGTGTAGTGCTGGGCCTGTTCGTGCACCGGCAACACCGTTTGGGCGCCACCTGCAAACTGTATTTCAGCCATGCTGAGCAACGCACGCCGCGCACCCGCCATGACGAAATCGTTCAGTGGGTATGCAATGGACGGGCTGCCGTCTGCACGGACCGACACCCGCCCACCGGCCGACTCGGGGGCAAACCCGTCGCGCAGCAAGGCCAGCAAGATGTGCTGGTGTGCGAACGTTTTCAGCATGTCCGCCTGCACCTCGCCAAAGCCGGGAATGCTGGAGGCAAAGATCACCGGGTGAATGGGCGGGGCCTCCAGCTTGTAGCCCATGGGCCCGTCAATGGGCTGGGTGCCCAGAAAATGGTCTGAATAAATGGTTTGCGGCGCACCGGCCCAGCCTTCCACGCGCTGCGCCATGCGCGCCGAGCTCATCACCACGGGGTGCAAAAACGTTCGCAAACCCAAGCGGTCATGTGGGTCAGGTGCCTGCGAGCGCAACAGCAGCGCAGGCGAGTTGATGGCCCCCCCGGCTACGACAACGTGAGCGCACTTTATTTCAATAGCTGACTTGCTTAGTGATGTATGCGAGGAAGCCGTTTTTTTATCGAAATATTCAGCTGACACCGTGGTGACGCGCCCGTTGCGAATGTTCAACCGCGTGGCACGCGTGTTCACCACCAGCGTGGCCCCATGGCTGAGCGCAGTGGGCACGCTGGTCAGCAGCATCGACTGCTTGGCGTTGGTGGGGCAGCCCATGCCACACGACCCCAGGTTCCAACACCCCTTCACGTTGCGCAAGATGGCTGCGGCCGGTATGCCCAGCTGTGCCGCGCCGCGCCGCAGCAGTTCGTTGTTTTCATTGGGCGGTGTCAGCCAGGTGCTGACGTTCAGGCGGCGCTCGGCCTGCTGGAAGTACGGCGCCATGGCATCGTCGGTCAGGTCGCCCAAGCCAAAGCGGTCGCGCCAGAACGCGAGGGTGTCAGACGGTGTGCGGAACGAGCTGGTCCAGTTGACCGTGGTCGAACCGCCCACACAGCGCCCTTGCAGGATGTTGATGGCCTTGTCATCTGTTTTGCGGGCGGCACTGTCTTGGTAAAGCTGCGGGTAGGCTTCACTTTCGAGCTGATTGAAGTCGGTGCTGGTTTTCAGCGGCCCCTCTTCCAGCATGATGACGCGCATGCCCGCACGGGCCAGCAACTCGGCCGTGATGCCCCCGCCTGCACCGGTCCCGATGACCAGCACATCTGCCTCCAGCGTCTGAGGCGGTGCCGACGTGTGGCCCAGCACGTTCCACCCTTGTTGCAGCCCCAAGGTCCAGGGATCAGGCAGTTTGCTCACAGGTCGCGCGGCCCGGGGTAGCCCAGCACCGTCCATGTTTGAGGGGCAGAAAAATAGGCCGCACCCGTCAGGTCGTGCAGCGCCATGTATGCCTGCTGGCGCAGGCTGAGCGGACTCAAGCGCATGGCTTGCAACCCGGACTGGACCTCCGCCACACTGGCCTGTGCCCAATGGCTGGGCACGCCGCCCAACCATTGGCGCCCGACAGCGGTGCCCATCAGGGCCAGCAAGTCGGACAGCTCGGCTTGTGCATGCGCGGGCAACGCTGCCACGGCATCGGCCAAGCGCGTCATCAAACCGTTCAGTGCGGCAGCCTGTGCGTCGTCTTCCGTGGGCAAACTGCCCGCCAGCAAGGCTTTGGCGCAAGCGCGCAACACCGCGTCCGCGCCAGCGGAAAACCGCCCCTGCCGCCAACCCGGCTCCATGGAGGCAACCAGCCCACCGCCCACGGCCAGCAGCACAGCAGAACCCAGCCCCAATTTCAACCAGCTTCGTCTTTTCATCAGCGGCAATATCGCATGCCAGCCAAGGCACGATGTAGGCACCCGACCCTAGTGCAGACAACTGAGCGACTGCAAAATGGGGGTCACGTATGCCACCGTCTCGCCATTTGACGCCTCCGCACGCCTCAACGCGCCCGACAGCCTCCGCGCTGCGGGCACATTTGGCCGACGTCACCCGCTACCGGGAAACCGTTGACAGCCAAGGCCTGGGCAATGCACTGGCGGCCATCCGGCACATGCAGGTTCAGCGCTTTCGGCAGACCTACGCCGATCTGCTTGTCGACCCTCGTCATGCAAGGGCCACCCACTTTTTTCTGGCCGAACTGTATGGCGCGCAAGACTATTCGGAACGCGACGCCCAATTCGCGCGCATTGCTGGCGCAGTGGAACGGCTGTTTCCTGACAAAGTCATGGCACTGGCAGTGGAGCTGGCCGAGGTACACGCGCTCACAGAAGAACTCGACTGGCGCATGGCCAGTGCTTGGCAGGCACTGAAGCCGCCCAAGCGCGCGGATGCCGCCGCCTTGGCTCGCAACTATGTCATGTGCTGGGCCCACACAGGGCGCCCAGCCGATCGACAGCACCAATTGGATACCGTGCTGCGCATGGGTTGGCGTCTGGCCGAGGTGGTCGGTGTGCCAGGCCTTCGCATGGCTCTCAGGCTCATGCGCGGGCCTGCACAGGCGGCAGGCCTGTTGGCCTTGCAGCACGTGCTGGAAGAGGGGTTCGATGCCTTCAAGTCAATGGGCAAGGCGGATGCATTCCTTTCCGCCGTGAACGAACGTGAAAGTGACTGGCTGGCCACGCTGTTCAACGCCCCCGAGCAGGCCACGCAGCAGCTGGCAGGTGCCTTGAACCTCGATTGAAGGCATGACACGTGCGGGGAAACGTGCGCAACCCTGGTACCAACGCGGGTGCAAGGATGCACAGATGAGCTTTCGGAGACATCCCCCTAGGGCTTGCCCTGAAGCGGCGAGCCTTTCACCCAACTGACAATGCGCGCAGGAGCGCTTTATGAATTCAAAACCCTGGTTGAAGAACTACCCTGCGGGTGTGCCACATGACATCGATGTGGGACAGTACCCGTCGTTGGTCGAGCTGCTGGAAGAATCGTTTCGCAAACACCCAGGTTCACCGGTGACGGTGTGCATGGAAGAGTGGATGACTTATGGCCAGTTGGACGAGCTGTCCACCGCAGTCGGTGCCTGGCTGCAGGCGCAAGGTCTGGCCCCGGGCGCTCGCGTGGCGCTCATGATGCCCAATGTGCCGCAGTTTCTGGTCACCATGGCGGCCATCCTGCGCGCAGGCTACACCTGCGTCAATGTCAACCCTTTGTACACCCCCAGGGAACTGGCCCACCAGTTGCGCGACTCTGGCGCAGAAGCCATTGTCATCCTGGAGAACTTTGCCTCCACGCTGGAAGAAGTCATCGCACAAACCCAGATCAAGCACGTTGTATTGGCATCCATGGGCGATTTGCTGGGATTCTGGTACGGCAGGTGGATCACGTTTGCCGTGCGCCATTTAGCCAAAATGGTGCCCGCCTTCAGAATGCCACTGAGTGGCCCGCAAGGTGACATCCAGGTGATTCCGTTCAAGCAAGTGATCGCCGCAGGCACGGGTAAACCACTCAAACGCGCAGCCTGTAGCCATGACACCACGGCATTCCTGCAGTACACCGGAGGCACCACAGGCCTGTCCAAAGGCGCCGTGTTGACACACCGCAACATCATTGCGGCCATCCTCCAGGCGGAAGCGTGGTTCAACCCCGCAACCAAACGGTTGGGCGATCCACGCAAACTCAACAACATCGCAGCGCTGCCGCTGTACCACATCTTTGCGTTGACGCTCAGCTTGCTGTCGATACGATCCGGCTCGTTCATGACGCTGATCCCCAATCCACGGGACATTCCCAAATTCGTCGAAACACTCAAACGTCGGCCGTTTCATTTATTGCCCGCGGTCAATACGCTGTTCAATTCGCTGCTGCAAAACCCGCAGTTCCGCAGCTTGGATTTCAGCAATCTGGTCGTGTCGCAGGCTGGTGGCATGGCGGCCTCGGAGGGCACCGCCAAACAATGGCTGCAAGTGACACATTGCCCCATGATCGAAGGCTGGGGCATGAGCGAAACCTGCGCCATCGGCACCAATAACCCCGTGACCAACCGCAGCTTCACCGGCACCATCGGCCTCCCCCTGCCGAGCATCGAGGTGGCCATCAAAGATGATGACGGCAACTCCTTGGCCATTGGTGAATCTGGCGAAATCTGCATACGCGGCCCGAACGTCATGGCGGGCTACTACAACCAGCCTGCAGAGAACGCAAAAACCTTCACGACTGATGGCTATATGCGCACGGGCGACATCGGGATCATGGATGCGGAGGGTTACACCAAAATCGTAGACCGCAAAAAGGACATGATCATCGTCTCGGGGTTCAACGTCTTTCCGAATGAGCTGGAAAACGTCATTTCACTGTGCCCAGGCGTGGTGGAATGCGCCGTCATAGGCATACCCGACAGCAAAACAGGCGAAGCCATCAAAGCATTCATCGTGAAAGACGATCCCACGCTGACTGAAGATCAGGTATCAACCTACTGTCACGACAATTTCACCGCTTACAAACGCCCCAAATACATTGAATTCAGGGACGAATTGCCCAAAACAAATGTAGGAAAGATCTTGCGACGAGAACTCCGCAACAAATGACAACCCTCCGCTGATTTTTCAGGGGATTACCGCTGGCAAGTGTTTCCTTTCAAAGAAAACACTTGTGCAGATGTTCATTGGTTCAAATTGAACAGCCCCGGGAATTGAGGAGACTCCAACATTTGAGAAGATGGAGCCATGACAAAGTCAAACAAGTTCTCACCCGAGGTCCGCGAGCGGGCTGTTCACTCCATGTGGGAATTCAAGCGCTGATTGGCGAAATGACCTGCCCCCTGTAGACGTACCAATCAAAAGGGGAAGTCCGGGTTGAAGATTACTCGATGGTTGTGTGGGTTGATGGGAATTGAGTTGCATCGCCAGCGCGCTGGCGATGCAACTCGGCGAAACGAGCCGGTGGCATGCGTCCCAAGCTGCTGTGTGGCCTGACTTCGTTGTAGTCTGTTCGCCAGACCGCCACGGCAGTTCTGGCCTGATGCAGAGTCTCAAACCAGCTCTCGTTCAAATGCTCGTCACGGAACTTGCCGTTGAAGCTCTCGATGTAGCCGTTCTGCATGGGGCGCCCTGGCTGGATCAGGATGTGGCGGATGCGGTGGGTTTGCGCCCAGGCCATGAAGGCCCGGCTGGTGAATTCCGGTCCGTTGTCAGTGCGCACCGCTTGTGGATACCCGCGAAACAGCGCGGCACGATCTAGTACCCGGGTCACGTACTGGCCTGAGATGCCAAAGTCCACTGCGATGTCCACGCTCTCGTGACTGAAGTCATCTGCGACGGTCAGGTACTTCAAACGCCGTCCGCCTGAGAGGCTGTCGCTCACGAAATCCATGCTCCAGACCTCGTTGACCGTGCGTACCAGTTGCAGCGGCACACGCTCGTTGACAGGGCGCTTGCCCTTCTTGCGACGACGCACAGCCAGGTTGGCTTGCCGGTAGAGGCGGTACACACGCTTGTGGTTGACGCCGGGAAACTGCGGGCGCAGGAGATCGTGGATGCGCCGATAGCCAAAGCGGCGACGCACATGGGCAATCTCCACGATCTTCTCGTGCAGCTCCACGGTGGCCAGATCAACCTGCGGCGGATGGCGGTAGCTGTCTCGGGAAAGCCCCACAAGACGGCACGCGCGGCGTTCGGACAGATGGTGTTCGCTGACCATGTTCCGGATTGCCTCGCGCCTGGCCTGTGGGGCTAGCGCTTTACCCCCAGAACGCTTTTGAGCGCGTGCATGTCCAGGTGCGCCTCGGCCAGCAGCCGTTTGAGCTTGGGGTTCTCAGATTCGAGTTCGCGCAGGCGCTGGGCTTCAGAGACCTGCATGCAGCTGAACTTGGCGCGCCACTTGTAAAACGTCGCGTCGCTGAAGCCGCCGTTGCGGCACACCTCCTTGATCGGCATGCCGGCCTCAGCCTGTTTGAGGAACCCGATGATCTGTTCCTCGGTGAATCTGTTCTTCTTCATGTCCGTCATTCTCCGGGTGGGTGACGAACTTCACTACTTCAGATTGGTACGGCCGGCGGGGGGCAGGTCAGCACACCACTCACCGGGGGGGGACCAGCATAGAGCTGCTGACTGCAGAGGCGGAAAACACGCTGATGATTGACCCCGGGCACCGTCTACCACCTTCATCATGTTCTCTTCTGAGTACTCCATTTTGAATTCTTTTGAACTAACAAGTAACCACTTGGCGTGGCTGCAACGGTACATCACTCATCATCTCTGTTCAGAATGATAAAATACTGCTTGCACAGCGCTAACCATCATTTTATCGGCTGGAAAGTGATAAATATGTCAAAAAGCAACAATTTTGGAGAGCTGAATGAGCAGAAAGGGAGCATCTTTATTGGTGAGGGTGTCACCGTAACGGGTTCTTTCAGCATCCCTGGGCGCGCAGTCGTCAATGGAACCCTCAACGGAGAAGTCAGCGCAGATGAATTGCTTGTAGGCGAGCAAGGCAGGCTTGTGGGGAAGATTACGGCGCGAAATGCCGACATCCATGGTCAGACCGATGACACCTTGACTGTCAGCAATCATCTGGTGATTCGAGCGTCTGGCCGCGTGCATGGCAAAGCAAGCTTCGGTGAGCTTGAGATCGAACGCGGCGGTTTGGTGGCTGGCACGATTGCTCCTGTGGGTGAGAAGTCCCTTACGCCTGAGCCGCCAGTACTCACCAACGTTCTGTCCCATAGCAGCGAGTTCACGGGCTCGTTTGTTGCTGCCGAGTCACAGTGACTGCAGCCCTTTCGTTCATCATGGCAACGGTAATCAGAGTCCTTGGCATACCGGGACGCGTGGTGCATCTTTGGCATCGCGAGTACCGCGATGCGCGTCTGATTCTTGAGCAGGATGGCGATCTTCGATACCTTGTCGTAACTGGGAAGCTTCAAAAGACTGTCGCCCGGTTGGCCATACTGGCGGCAGTGACGGTTTTGGCTGGCATGGTCGGTCTGAGCGCCTCTGCTGCCTATCTCAAGAGCAGCAAAGAGCGTCTGGAGTATTCGCATAGGGCCATCTACTCTGCTTTGCTCCATGGAACCAACGACCTCGAAGGTGAATCCGTCAGGCCAATGACCGACCAGGAAATGCTGCAATTAGCGACGACCATCCGTGAGCGTGATAAGGAAATTCGCCGGATTGTCAACGTGGCAACAAGCAGCATGAGTAGCGAAAATGCCATCTTGGACCAGCAGCTAAAGACCAGTGGTCTGACTGAGGCCGCTATCAAGATCATTCAGTCCAATACCGCAGTTGGTGCCTTCAGTGAAGACCGCGATCTCGATCAGCATCCCGATCCTTTGTTGCGAGGTACTTTCATTGAGGAGAGTGCAAAGAACCAAGCACTCAAAGACATCTTAACGGCTTTGCCTTCACAGATGCCGGTGATAGATTATTACATTACTTCGAACTTTGGCATACGTAAGCATCCGATTACGGGGCGTCCAAGATTCCATGCGGGCATTGACCTTGTTAGCAGGTCAAATGACAGTGTGTATCCAGTAAAGCCTGGAAAGGTCATCCTAGCGCGCGCATACAACGACTACGGCAACACGGTCATCATCAGGCATGACCGAGGTTTAGAGACCTTGTATGCCCATCTCGACCGGGTTGATGTCATTGAAGGTCAAGATGTCGACACCCATACCATGCTCGGGTTAGTTGGTAACACAGGTGCTTCTACAGGAAAGCATCTGCACTTCGAGGTTTCCATCGGCGGTTATCCCGTCGACCCATCAAAAGTTATAACAACTGCCCAGAATGTTCAACAGGTTCAAAGGTAACCAGGTAAGTCCTTTTGCGGAGGGTGGACGCGAATCTGCTCCATCGGCTGAACAATTGGCATCGTCAACTTACCGACCTACAACTCAGCCGACAGGTGTCAAAGGGCTTCTGTCTCAGACAGACAAGCCCGCTATCGTCAGCGAGCAGTTCACTATCCGCGGTGATATAGACTCCGAGGGAACGTTACATGTTGAGGGCAACGTTATCGGTACTGTGCGCGCTCACACCATACATATCAGTGCGACTGGACACATTGAAGGCGACGTGATCTGTGCAAGCCTGAATGTCAAGGGTGGCGTGCACGGCTCGATTGCTTGCCAAGAGCTTGTGATGTCAGCTACCGCTCGCATCAAGGGAAAAGTGCGTTATCAGTTCATTACTGTTGGGCCAGGGGCATGGCTCGATGCAGAGATGACCCTTGATGGCTGAAGCACCGTTGCATTCATGCGAGCCCCTGATGGTGGTTGTTGGGTGCTGGACTAGCGCAAATCATTGTCCATACCCTATCTGTCGCGTCCCGGATGATCGTATGGACGCTTGACAAACAATTCAGGACGCTCGGCGTACCAGTCCTTCATGGCCTGAATCGGTGTTCTGGACTTCAGCGCTGACTGGGGCAGTTGGTGGTTGTACAAGG
>JACCDS010491656.1_pt1 | contig 13932 bp, 11 predicted proteins | sample 7446441 | NCBI WGS metagenome assembly JACCDS01 (sample SAMN15323445, study PRJNA562643) | freshwater metagenome | isolation source: river surface water | place: USA:Blue River Watershed | collected 2017-08-17 | reverse complement strand
TTTGATAATGCCATTGGCGAACAGGATGATCTGCGTGCAGTTATCGCCTGGGCGCAGCAACAATTTCCCGCTACGCCTTTATTATTGGCCGGATTTTCTTTTGGTTCTTCTATTGCAGCTCAAGTGAGCTATGAGGTGCCGCGCCTGCAACACCTGACCTTGGTTGCGCCGCCTATAGAGCGTTACCCCTATGCGCAGGGCGGTAAATTTAGCTGTCCCCTGTGTGTTGTGCAGGGTGATGCTGATGAGCGTGTGGATGCGGAAGGGGTCTATCAATGGGCCGCTGCATTGGGCGGGGTTGTTGAAGTGTTGCGTTATCAGCAGGCAGGGCATTTTTTTCACGGGTATTTAACAGCCCTCAAGGCAGATTTAAGTCGCGTCATTGAGCGGCAATGGGCAGAGGTAGTATGACAAGCGCAATGGTGAGTTCTTCGGTGTCTTTATCGCCACTGGCGCGTTATCAACGGGATCTGGCGCGGCCAGATTTTCGCCATGATGCCGCACAGGCGCTGGCAGTCCAGCATTTACAGCGCCTCTATGATGAGTTACTGGCTGTCTGGACTGCTGAGCAGCAACAGTCGGCACTGGGAAGTTTGTTGAAGAAGCTGACCGGTAGTGATTCACGCAAGCTGGTGCGAGGTTTGTATTTTTGGGGTGGTGTAGGGCGTGGCAAAACCTACTTGATGGACAACTTTTTTGAGAGTTTGCCATTTGATCAAAAACTGCGCGCGCACTTCCATCGATTTATGCGCCGTGTTCATGCTGAGCTTAAAAAACTGGATGGGCAGAAAAATCCGCTTAAAAAAGTGGCGGATATTATTGCAGCTGAGGCGCGCGTAATTTGTTTCGATGAATTTTTTGTCTCTGATATCACCGATGCCATGATTCTGGGAACACTGATGGAAGAGCTGTTTGCGCGGGGTGTTACCCTGGTAGCGACATCCAATATAGTGCCGGACGGCTTATATAAGGATGGTTTGCAGCGCGCGCGTTTTCTGCCGGCGATTGCGCTGCTGAATCAGCATACCTTGGTAGTGAATGTTGATGGTGGTGTTGATTATCGGTTGCGCGCGCTGGAGCAGGCGGAATTATATCACTCGCCTCTTGATGAAGCCGCTGACCAAAGTTTGATGTGTAGTTTCAAGAGCCTTTTACCTGCACACGCGGTGCTGCAGGATGATATCGATCTGGAAGTGGAAGGGCGCCTGATTCGCGCGCGTCATGTCGGAGAAGGTGTTGCCTGGTTTGACTTTGTTGCCCTGTGTGATGGCCCGCGCTCCCAGAATGACTATATTGAACTGGCGCGTGAATATCACACGGTGATCCTCAGTAATGTGCCCGGGCTTGGGCGTGCAACCGATGATCAGGCGCGCCGTTTTGTGAATCTGGTGGATGAGTTTTATGATCGCCAGGTAAAACTGGTTATCTCTGCCGAGCGCCCGTTGGCACAGCTCTATTCAAGCGGAAAGCTGGATTTTGAGTTTCAGCGGACAGTGAGCCGTTTGTTGGAGATGCAAAGCCATGAATATCTGGCCCGTCCACACCGGCCTGAATAAGCTCAAATACTGGTTGTAAAGCGGGTCTTTGCTGTGTAGTATGCCGCCTCCCTATTTTAGGGTTGTTTCGTTGTATTTAAATTAGTATCCACATCCAATTAGGCAGGAATAACATGAAGACCTATATTGCCAAAGCAGAATCTGTCGTTAATGACTGGTTCATCGTGGATGCGGCGGGAAAAACACTCGGCCGTTTATCTGCGGAAATCGCCTCGCGTTTGCGTGGCAAGCACAAGCCAGAATTCACACCACACGTTGATACCGGTGATTACATCGTTGTGATCAATGCTGCTCAAGTGCGCGTGACTGGCCGTAAAGCTACTGACAAGATTTACTACTCGCACACAGGTTTCGTGGGCGGCATTAAATCTATCAGCTTCCAGAAGTTGATTGAGAAGGCGCCAGAGCGCACCATTCAAACTGCCGTTAAAGGTATGTTGCCGAAGGGTCCACTGGGTCGTGCCATGTTCAAAAAACTGAAAGTTTATGCAGGTAATGAGCATCCACATGCTGCTCAGCAACCTAAAGAACTGAACATCTAAGGGGAGCTGACATGTCTGCACAATTTTACGGCACCGGCCGTCGCAAAACCTCTACCGCGCGTGTTTTTATCACCGCTGGTTCAGGCACCATCACTGTAAATGATCGTCCTCTGGACGAGTATTTCGGTCGTCCAGTAGCGCGCATGGTAGTGCGTCAGCCATTGGAGTTGGTGGGTTTGGTTGAGAAGTTCGATGTAAATGTTACCGTTTCTGGCGGTGGTAGCTTTGGTCAAGCGGGCGCTATTCGTCACGGCCTGACTCGTGCTCTGATGGAGTACGATGAAAGTCTGCGTGGTGAATTGCGTAAAGCTGGCTACGTTACTCGCGACTCGCGCGAAGTTGAACGTAAGAAAGTGGGTCTGCGTAAAGCGCGTAAGAAGCCACAATTCTCCAAGCGTTAATGGTTTTCACCAGCTGCTTTTTGGGCGGCTGGTTGATGATCGTCAAGAACGCCCAAGTCTTTGCTGGCTTGGGCGTTTTTTTATGTCTAAAATTGCACAGCTATAACCCACTACTTATGTGTGGTTATTCTTGTAAGCAGCGTGTTAATTCATTAAGATTGCCCGCCTTTTCTTGAGTCACCCAATAATCCTTTGTCGCCAGACTTCGTATAAGCCTTAGTATCAGGTTGTGGGGCGATGTGAGGCGATTTGCTAGCCGTTAAAGCTGTTAGGGGAGAATTCGTCATGAGTAATGACGCAGTAAATAAAACACGCCGTCGCGTGTTGATCGGTGCCACTTGTGCAGTGGGTGCGGTCGGCGTGGTGGGTGCAGCAATTCCGTTTGTGGGTTCCTGGAACCCGAGTGCCAGAGCAAAAGCTGCAGGCGCACCTGTTAAATACAACATCAGCAAAATAGAACCCGGCGCTATGGTCACTGTAGAGTGGCGCGGCAAGCCGGTATTTATTGTGCGTCGTACCCAAGCCGCATTGGATAGTTTGAAAGCGGTTGAGGCGCAAGGCGTACTCTTGGACCCGGAATCCAAAGAAGCCCAGCAGCCAGCCTACGCGCAGAATGAAGCGCGTGCGATTAACAAAGAATTTGCCATTTTGCTGGGAATTTGTACGCACCTTGGCTGTGCGCCTATGTTCAGGCCTGACGTAGGAGCTGCCGATTTGGGTGGCGATAAATGGCAAGGCGGCTTCTTTTGTCCTTGCCATGGTTCCAAATACGACCTGGCAGGTCGTGTTTATTCCGGTGTACCTGCTCCTCTCAACCTCGAAGTTCCTCCTCATCGTTATGAGAGCGACTCTGTAGTTGTGATTGGCGAAGATCAGGAGGCTTGATATGAATTGGTTAACAGGTTTGTGGCAGTGGGTTGATAAGCGTCTGCCAGTACAGCGCGCGTGGGACACCCACATGGGCAAATACTATGCGCCCAAAAACTTCAACTTCTGGTATTTCTTCGGTGTTCTGTCGCTGTTGGTATTGGTTAACCAGTTGGTTACCGGTATTTGGTTGACTATGAGTTATAACCCATCCGCTGAAGGCGCTTTTGCCTCTGTTGAATACATTATGCGCGATGTGGATTACGGTTGGTTGCTGCGTTATATGCACTCCACCGGCGCCTCTGCGTTTTTCGTTGTTGTTTACCTGCACATGTTCCGCGGCATGATGTACGGATCCTACAAAGCCCCACGGGAATTGGTGTGGATCTTCGGGATGACTATTTATCTGGTCCTGATGGCAGAAGCCTTTATGGGTTATGTATTGCCATGGGGACAAATGTCTTACTGGGGGGCACAGGTAATCGTATCCTTGTTTGGTGCGATTCCAGTGGTGGGCGATGGCTTGGTTGAGTGGATTCGCGGTGACTACCTCATCTCCGGCATCACCTTGAACCGTTTCTTTGCCTTGCACGTTGTGGCGTTGCCGATTGTACTGCTGGCGCTGGTAGTCATGCATATTCTGGCGCTGCACGAAGTGGGTTCCAACAACCCCGATGGTGTTGAAATCAAAAAGAACAAAGATGAAAACGGCATTCCACGCGACGGCGTTCCTTTCCATCCTTTCTACACCGTGCACGACTTGGTTGGTATTACTGTATTCCTGTTTGCCTTCTGCTTCATTATGTTCTTCATGCCGGAAATGGGCGGTTTCTTCCTGGAATACGCTAACTTTGAAGAAGCAAACAACCTGAAAACCCCAACCCATATTGCACCGGTTTGGTACTTCACCCCTTTCTATGCGGTATTGCGTGCAGTAACTCTGCAAATCGAAGTCGGCCCAATGGTTCTGACTGCAAAACTGCTGGGCTTTGTGGCGATGGGTGCGGCGATTGCGCTCCTGTTTGTACTGCCCTGGTTTGATCGCAGCAAAGTGAAATCCATGCGTTACCGTGGTCATATCCCGCGCATCATGCTGATTGCCTTTGCCGCTATGTTTGTGGTGTTGGGTTATTTGGGTGTGAAGGCGCCTACCGAAGGCAGAACCTTGTTGTCGCAAATTGCTACCGCATTCTACTTTGCTTACTTCCTGACTATGCCTGTATGGACCACCACCAGCCCAGAGAAAGCGAAATCAAAAGCCTCCTGGATTGTCTCTGGTGTGTTTGCCGTAATCTTTGCCTGGATGGGTGTGGACTATATTGGCGGTGATGTTCCGGCGATTTTGTTGGTGCTGTGCTTTGTGTTGGCTGCGATTTTTGCCGTATTGCCAGCCTTGGCTGCGCGCGATAAAGATTTGGTTGAACCCACTCGCACCCAAGCGAAAGGCCTGCCTGCCATTGTGGTACTTGCTGGTTTTGCGCTCTTCCTGATTTTGATGATTGTGCCAATCAAAGCTGTAGCGGCGGGCGGTGCATTTGATTGCGGCGCCATTCCGTGTGACAAAATGGAGCCCGATTTGCGTAACAAAGAGTCATTGCAAAGTGGCGCCAAATACTTTGTGAACTACTGCATGGGATGTCACTCGGCTAAATATTCTCGCTTTGAGCGCATTGCCGATGACTTGGATATTCCGCACAGTGCCATGGAAGAGAATTTGATTTTTGGCGGTCAACGCATTGGTCAGTTGATGGAAATTGCGATGAAGCCACAACAATCCAAAGTCTGGTTTGGTGTTGCACCACCGGATTTGACGCTGGTTGCCCGTGCGCGTTCACCGGAGTGGTTGTACACCTATCTGCGCAACTTCTACAAAGATGAAACCCGCCCCTGGGGTGTTAACAACCGCGTATTCCCGAACGTCGGTATGCCTCACGTCCTGATTGGCCCACAAGGTCTGTTGGAGTGCGGTGCAGGTCCAAAACTGAATCATCACGGCGGTGCATTGCGCAACGATGTGGGTGAAGTGGAAATGGACGAGCACTGCGGCGCTTTGGTGGAAGGTAAAGTAAAAGGCACTATGACAACTGCTGAATATGACAAGGCGATGTATGATCTGGTGAACTTCCTTGAGTACCTTGCCGAGCCAGTGGCAGTTAAGCGTGAAGCGATTGGTTATTATGTTTTAGGCTTTTTGGTTATTCTGTTTATCTTTGTTTACTTCCTGAACCGTGAGTTCTGGCGAGAAATTCACTGATTGCAGTAAATGACACCCAAAAGGGCGACTTAGGTCGCCCTTTTTGTTTAAGCCCTGTTGGTTTTATAAAGCACCAAAACAGGGTAAATTGCAGCTTGTCTCGCCCTGATCAGACCAAGGAAATACTTATGTCCATGACGTCCAGTCGCCCTTATTTTTTACGTGCCGTCTATGAGTGGATTTTGGATAACAACTGCACACCCCATATTTTGGTTGATGCCCATGTGACCGGAACCCAGGTGCCCCAGCAGCACGTCAACAAAGACGGCCAGATTATTCTGAATATTTCCCCCTCGGCGATTAAAGACTTTTTTATGGACAACACCGCCGTGTCGTTTAATGCGCGTTTTAGTGGTGTGGTTAATAATCTCTACATCCCTTGCGGTGCCATTTTGGGCATTTATGCCCGTGAAAACGGGCAGGGCATGATGTTTGAACCCGAGCCAAACCCTGCACCACCACCGCCACCCAGCGGTCCTACACCCGTGCCCAGTGGCGGCGGTACAAGTACGTCGGGTGATGCTCCACCCGCCAAGCGACCCGGCTTGCGCGTGGTTAAATAACGCCTCTGCATACCTCCCTCAAACACCAGCTTCGGCTGGTGTTTTGCTATTTGTCTGGTGATGGAACAATACACGCTGGGCGTGTGACGTTTGTGCGACACATTTGTGACAAAAATTTCTGCTGGTCACATAACTGTCATATTTGCTGGGTAAAGTGATTATCACTGAAGGGATAACCCTTCACGGTTAGACACACTATTCATTACTCATGTAATCACTGATGGAGCGCTCTATGAACGCTATGAAAATTATGAAAGGGTTGGTTTTGGCCGGCTCTATGGTTTGTGCCACTGCATTGCAGGCTGCAATTGACCCAGCGCTGCCAGAGTACAAAGCCACTACCGGTGTATCCGGTAACGTTAACTCAATCGGTTCAGACACCCTTAATAACCTGATGACGCTCTGGGCAGAAGATTTCAAAAAGTGGTATCCCAACGTCAATATCCAGATTCAAGGTGCCGGTTCTTCTACCGCGCCACCAGCCTTGACGGAAGGTACTGCCAATTTCGGCCCTATGAGCCGCGCAATGAAAACCGAAGAAATCCAGGCGTTTGAAGCCAAGCATGGTTACAAGCCAACGGCTGTGCCTGTGGCGATTGACGTGCTCGCTGTGTATGTCAATAAAGATAACCCGATTGAAGGTCTGAGCATTCCCCAGGTAGATGCTATTTTCTCTGCAACACGCAAGTGCGGCGGTGCCAAAGACCTGACCCGTTGGGGTGATGTAGGTTTGACCGGTGCATGGGCAAATCGCGACTTCACCATGTACAGTCGTAACGCGGTATCAGGTACTTACGGTTACTTTAAAGATGAAGCCCTGTGTAAAGGCGATTTCAAATCCAGCATTCTTGAACAACCCGGTTCAGCATCGGTAGTGCAGGGTGTTTCTGAATCTATCAACGGCATTGGTTACTCTGGTATTGGTTACATTACCTCTGGTGTGCGCGCTGTTCCCCTGTCCAAAAAAGATGGTCAGCCTTATATCGCTGCAGATGCCACTCACGCCCTGGACGGTTCTTACCCCCTGTCGCGCGTACTGTTCATGTACATCAACAAGCACCCGAACCGCCCGTTGGATGCGATTCAGTTAGAGTTTGTAAAACTGATCCTTTCCAAACAAGGTCAGGAAACCGTTGTTCGCGATGGCTATATTCCATTGCCAGCCACTATGGTTAACAAAGCCTTGGCTGACCTGCAGAAATAATTGTCGCGCTATTAATCCCGCGTGATTGCCATAAAAAAACGCCGACTTGTTCGGCGTTTTTTTATGGATGAAGCCAGAGAGAAATATGACAGTCGGATGACAGTTTTCGGAGGTTTGTAACAAAAGTGTCATCTTCGATTGCTAGGATTCTTGTGCCAGACGATAAACAGGTGAGTAGACCATGTCCGAACCCATTACAGCGGCAAAGCCAATCCAGAGCCTGATGCCCAACCGCGAGCAGCGCAGTAAGTTGCGCAGTATTCGCAAATTTAAAGATCAATTATCGCGTTACGGGGTAATGTCCGCCGGACTTGCCGTCGTATTTTCGCTTGGGTTGATTTTCTTTTACTTGTTTTCCGAGATTGCGCCGCTGTTTCGCGGTGCGTCAGTTGAACCTATTCACAGTTACACCTCAGCCCAATTACAACAGCAGGCCACCGATCCAACAGAGCACCTGACGTTAGAGCGCTATGAGGAAATCGGAGCAAGTTTCAAGCGCAGTGGTGCCGTACATTTCTTTAATGTCAGCGATGGCAGTCAGGTGCTGAATGCCCAAGTACCTCATGCGACGGATGCCAGCTTTACCAGTATTGCCACCAGCACCCCGGATTACGGTTTGGTCGCCTATGGTTACAGCAATGGTCAGGTTGCCGTCATCAAAGCGGATTACGCCCTCAGCTATCCACAAGACAAACGCCAAATCACACCCAGCCTGTTATTCCCCTTGGGTGATGCTCCCTTGCAGTTGGATGAGCAGGGCTCTGCATTGACACAGTTGGCGGTGCAAGAGACGGGCAGCGGGATTGTGTTGGCGGCAATGACGGCTGACCAGCGTTTGCTGCTGGCGATTTACAGCAGCAGCCACAACATGATTACCGGCGATGTGAGTATTAATCAGGAAGTATTTCCCCTGCCGCCATTGCCGGCCGGAAGCAAGCCGATTGCCATACAAATCGACGACCGTGCACAGCATATAGTTATAGCGACTGATCAGTCGCAACTGGTGTTGTACAACGTGATTAATCCCAGCGATGTAAAAGTGCAGCCGCCAGTAGTGATTGGCGATGGCAAGATCACACGGATGGAATTTTTAGTGGGCACTGCCTCGCTGATTATTGGTACTGACAAGGGCGCCCTGAGCCAATGGTTTCTGGTGCGCAACCCGGACAATATTTATGAGCTGAAATATGTGCGCGGGTTTGATGCGCTGGCTGGTGCGATTACCCGCATTACACCTGAACATGCGCGTCGCGGTTTCTGGGCCGGCGATGACAAGGGCAATATCGGTATTTATTACGCGACTTCCCAGCGCACATTGTTGATTGAATCGGTGAGTGATCATCCCATCAAGCAGCTCGCTATTTCCCCTATTCACAATCGCAGTTTGTTGTTGGATGAAACCGACACCTTGAGCGTGGCAAATGTCTGGAACAAACACCCTGAAGTTTCATTCAGTTCACTCTGGAAAAAAGTGTGGTACGAGGGCCGCGATGCGCCGGAATATATTTGGCAAGCGTCCTCAGGCAGTGACAACTTTGAACCCAAAATGAGTTTTGTTCCACTCTCTATCGGTACCTTGAAGGCCGCTTTTTTTGCGATTTTATTTGCTGTGCCATTGGGTGTAATGGGGGCGATTTATACCGCGTATTTTATGACGCCCAAGTTGCGCGGCATTGTGAAACCCACAATCGAAATCATGGCTGCACTGCCTACCGTTATTTTGGGGTTTCTTGCTGGCTTGTGGCTTGCTCCATTTATCGAAAATCATTTGCCAGCGATTTTCAGCATTCTGATCTTATTGCCCGTCGTGATGTTAATTACCGGCTACGCCTGGAGTCGCTGCCCTGACTCGCTGCGCAATCGTGTGCCTGAAGGTTGGGAAGCCGTCATTTTGGTACTGCCGATTATTCTCACGGTGTGGGCTTGTGTTGCCGCCAGTCCTTTGGCCGAGATTTGGTTTTTCGATGGCAGTATGCGTCAGTGGTTTACCGAAAATGGTATTAGCTACAGCCAACGCAATGCCTTGGTAGTGGGAATAGTAATGGGCTTTGCGGTTATCCCCACCATTTTTTCTATTGCCGAAGACGCTGTATTCAGTGTGCCACGCCATTTGACACAAGGTTCACTTGCCTTGGGAGCAACACGTTGGCAGACAGTTGTCGGTGTGGTGTTGCCCACCGCCAGCCCGGGAATTTTTTCGGCAGTCATGATGGGATTTGGCCGCGCTGTTGGTGAAACCATGATCGTGCTTATGGCCACGGGTAACAGCCCGGTTGTGAATTTCAATATCTTCGAAGGCATGCGCACACTCTCGGCCAATATTGCAGTGGAATTACCGGAGACGGCGGTTGCGAGTACGCATTTCCGTGTGTTGTTCCTGGCGGCGTTGGTATTACTGGCATTGACCTTTGTTGTAAATACCCTGGCCGAAGTGATTCGTCAGCGTCTGCGTCAGCGCTATAGCAATCTGTAATTTGTGGTGAATCCGATGAAAAAATTAACGCGTAAAAAGAGTTCATGGTTTAGTAGCGGATCGCCTTGGATATGGTTAAACGGCGGTGCTGTTACGTTGTGTATGATCATGGTGGTTGGCTTGTTGGGGTTGATTGCGGTGCGTGGTTTCGGTCACTTTTGGCCCGCTGACATTTTGCAAACCAGCATTGTGGATCGCACAGGCCAGACCCACATCATCATGGGTGAGGCGGTGCGTGATGAAGTCATTCCGGCGGCGGTAGCGCGCGACGGTGGTTACGAAATTGCCGACGATGTTGAGTTGATTACTCGGCACCTGTTTAAGATGGGCAACCGTGATATCAGTGGACGCGATTTTGTGTGGTACCTGGATATTGGCATGAAGCCATGGGAATACCCTAATGATGCTGTGTCCATTGAGCGACGCGAGTGGGGTAACTTTTACGGTTATCCGGTAGCAATCAAAGAAGGCACTGCGCTGGTAAGCGAGTTAACCCAAGCCGATTTTTGGCAGCAAGTAGATCAACGCCTGGATCGAGCTTTGGATTTGCACGCACAAATTCACCGTATCGAAAAAGTGGATATCGGTCGTATCAATAAGCGTATGGATGATTTGCGCCTTGAGCGCCGTCGCCTGGAGTTGAATGGTGTAACAGGCGCGGCACTGGCAGCTGCGGATGTGAATTTTTCCGAGCGCCGCGCCGCACTGGAAGCTGAGTACGCTATTATCAAAAAAACGCGCGACGACATACTCCTGCAAGCGACACGCGATAAATTATTGGTGCGTACTGCCGACGGAAAAGAAGCGGTTATCGCATTTGATCACATAGTGCGTGTCACTCGCCCAAATGTAATGAATCCGCTACAAAAGTTGGGACAGTATGTTGAGCGCGTGTGGGAGTTCCTGAGCGATGAACCGCGCGAGGCCAATACTGAAGGCGGTATTTTCCCCGCTATTTTTGGCACCATCACTATGGTGATTGTGATGTCGATTATGGTTACTCCGCTGGGAATTCTCGCGGCCATTTATCTGCGTGAATATGCAAAACAAGGCACGCTGTTAAAAATTATCCGCATTTCGGTTTACAACCTCGCTGGTGTGCCATCGATTGTGTATGGCGTATTTGGTCTGGGCTTTTTTGTGTATATCCTCGGCGGTAATATCGATCAACTGTTTTATCCGGAATCGCTACCGGCCCCTACCTTTGGTACACCGGGATTGTTCTGGGCATCACTCACGCTTGCACTCTTGACCTTGCCCATTGTTATCGTGTCTACCGAAGAAGGGTTGTCACGTATTCCCAGCACTATTCGTCAGGGTAGTTTGGCATTGGGTGCTACTAAAGCAGAAACCCTGTGGAAAGTTGTTGTGCCGCTGGCCACACCGGCCATGATGACCGGGCTGATTTTGGCGATTGCTCGTGCCGCCGGTGAAGTGGCGCCGCTGATGTTGGTGGGCGTGGTGAAGTTGGCACCAGCATTACCGATCGATGGCAACTATCCTTACTTGCACCTGGATCAAAAAATCATGCATTTGGGCTTTCATATTTACGACGTGGGTTTCCAAAGTCCGAATGTAGAAGCGGCGCGGCCGTTGGTGTACGCCACCTCACTGACATTGATCTTGCTAATTATTGCCCTGAATATCACCGCAATAAAAATTCGCAACGACTTGCGTGAGAAGTACCGCAGCGCATCAGATTAGTGTCATGTGATTGAATCATTGTTATTACGCTGAATCATTTATTTGAAATTTTTATACAGGCAAATTTTATGAGCCCGACGTTATTGTCAGAGTCCACCAAGCTGGAAGTAAAAAATCTAGACCTGTTTTATGGTCAGAAGCGCGCCCTAAATAGCGTAAGTATGAAAATTCCGGAGAAAAAGGTGACCGCATTTATCGGCCCATCCGGTTGCGGTAAATCCACGTTGCTGCGCTGTTTTAATCGCATGAATGATTTGGTTGACTCCTGTCGTGTAGAAGGTGAAATCCTGCTCGACGGTGAAAATATTTATGAAAAAAGTGTGGATGTCGCTGAGCTGCGTCGCCAGGTCGGAATGGTGTTTCAAAAACCCAATCCGTTTCCTAAATCAATTTATGAAAACGTGGCTTACGGGTTGCGTTTACAAGGCGTTAAATCCAAGCGCGTGCTGGATGAAGTGGTCGAGAAATCACTCAAAGGGGCTGCGCTGTGGGATGAAGTAAAGGATCGCCTGCACGACAATGCATTTGGTTTGTCGGGTGGACAGCAACAGCGTTTGGTGATCGCACGCGCGATTGCAATTGAGCCGGAAGTTATTTTGCTGGATGAACCCGCATCAGCACTTGACCCTATCTCGACCTTGAAAATTGAAGAGTTAATTAACGAATTAAAACATCAGTACACCATTGTTATTGTGACGCACAATATGCAACAAGCGGCGCGGGTGTCTGACTATACAGCGTTTATGTATATGGGGGATTTGATTGAGCATGACCTGACAGATACGCTCTTTACCAACCCCAGTAAAAAACAAACCGAAGACTACATCACTGGCCGTTACGGTTAATGCGGAGGCGCATCATGGTTATGGATATTACAAGTCACACTCATCATATCTCGCAACAGTACAACATAGAGCTGGAAGCGATTCGCACTCACCTGTCGGAAATGGGCGGTATGGCCCAGCGTCAGGTGAACGATGCCATCCAGGCGCTGATTGACGCTGACGTGGAGCGCGCCGAGCAGGTGGTTCGCTCGGATACCAAAGTCAACACTATGGAGGTGGCGATCGACGAGGAGTGCGTGCGTATTCTCGCCCGTCGTCAACCGGCTGCCAGCGATTTGCGCTTGGTCATCGCCGTCACCAAGGCGATCACCGACCTTGAGCGTATTGGCGACGAAGCCACCAAAATTGCCCGTCAGGCCATTGCCATGAACAAAGATGGTTTGTCGCCGCGCGGTTATATTGAGGTGCGCCATATTGGCGGCCACGTATCGCGTATGTTGCAAGACGCACTGGATGCCTTTGCCCGTCTGGATATGCAATTGGCACTGACCGTGGTGCAAACCGACAAGCAAGTGGATATGGAATACAGCACCGCCATGCGCGAGCTGGTGACCTTTATGATTGAGGACCCGCGCAGTATTACCCGGGTGCTCAATATCATGTGGTCACTGCGGGCGCTGGAGCGTATTGGCGATCACGCACGCAACCTGGCGCAATACGTGATTTATCTGGTCAATGGTGAGGATGTTCGTCACGCCAACCTTGAGCAGATCACTGAAAATGTGAATGCCAAAGAGGAATAAGCCCGTCATTTGGCGCACGCTGCATTTTTTGCGTGACTAAAGCGACTCCCTCTTGTTAAATAACCCGCGTCTGCGTTCAGGCGCGGGTTTTTGTTTTTAAGGGTCAACACAGCGTGGCTTCTGACATCAACACGCGTTTTTCGGTATCCAGACCACCAAGAAAAGCTTGTCGAACCACCAACATATATATAATATAAATAGGCTAATTAACTATGCTGGACACAGGGCGTAACCTTACTCACCAGTTAACCCATCAATTGGGTGCGGCAATTGTTCAAGGTCAATATGCAATCGATAAGTCCTTCCCAACGGAAGCCGAGTTATCGCAGCAGTTTAATATCAGCCGCAGCGTTACCCGCGAAGCGGTAAAAATGCTGACTGCCAAGGGGTTGATTGCCTCGCGGCCACGTCAGGGCATTCGGGTCATGCCGAGTAGCCATTGGAATATGTTTGATGCCGATGTCCTGGGGTGGACCCTGAACGCGCGCCCCTCATTGGAGTTGCTGCGGGAATTCACCCAGTTGCGCATGGCCATTGAGCCGGAAGCGGCGGTGTTGGCAGCGGAAAACAATCAGGACGCTGCAAGAATTAAAGCGATCGGCGATGCCTTGGCGCGCATGAAGCGCGCCGATGAAGGGTTGGATGATCCACTCACGGCCGATATTGAGTTTCACTGTGCCATCCTGGCGGCGGGTAATAATCGCTTCTTCTTCCAGTTGCGCGATTTTATCCAGGTTGCGCTGCGCGTGAGTATCGCCAGTACCAACCAACTGAAAGGCG
>JACCDS011764392.1_pt1 | contig 13936 bp, 18 predicted proteins | sample 7446441 | NCBI WGS metagenome assembly JACCDS01 (sample SAMN15323445, study PRJNA562643) | freshwater metagenome | isolation source: river surface water | place: USA:Blue River Watershed | collected 2017-08-17 | reverse complement strand
TGTTACAAAGTAAGTTGATATTTATATTCTGGTAAAACTTTTAACAGTTTTTGTAATGTATCATTTAGGTTATCTTTAGAAGCACCTCCTGCAGCGTTTCGATGCCCTCCACCTTCAAAATATTTTTTCGCAATTTCGTTTGCAGGAAATTCTGCCTTCGACCTAAACGATAATTTTCTTAATTCTCCTCTATCAATAATTAGTACTGCTAATTTAATTCCATGTATTGAAAGTGCGTAATTAACAATTCCTTCGGTATCGCCCGTTACAATATTAAATTGTTTAAGTAATTCTTTCTCAATTGTAATATAAGCTGTATTAAATTCTGGCAAGACCGTTAATCGATCCGACAAAACTTTGCCTAAAAATTTAATTCTGCTTTCCGAATTGGTATCATAAATAAGTTCATGAATATGTGCATTGTTTGCACCAGCATCAATTAAGTCGGCTATAATTCTATGAACTTTAGAGGTAGTACTAGGGAATCTGAATGATCCAGAGTCCGTCATAATACCAGTATACAAGCAAGTAGCAACATCACTACTAATGTGTTCTGTGAGCTCTAATTCCACGATCAAACGATAAACCATTTCAGCTGCTGCACATGCAGTAGTATCCCAATACCTAAAATCTTCAAAGCCCTCTGGCTCTAAATGATGATCTATCATGGCTTTTTTAGCCTTGCTAGCTCTTACCAACTCACCTAATTCGTTGATACGACTTAGGGTATTAAAATCTAAACAGAAAATCCAATCGGCTTGTTCTACTAATAAAGCAGCACGAGTAGGGTCTACTAAAAAGTCAATTACTTCCTCATGACCTGGCATCCAGTGTAAGAAATATGGATAATCGGTTGGAGTAACAACATGCACTTCATGGCCCATGGAACATAAAAAATGATACAATCCAAGAGAAGAGCCCATGGCATCGCCATCGGGTTTATGGTGTGTAGTAATTACTATTTTTTTGCTATTTGATAAATCCTCGCGGAGCTGTTTAACTGTCATTCTATATTTGAAGAGGAACAAAACTACAATTTTTAAACAAATTATTTAATTAACGCTCCCTTAATTAGCTTATTTAGTAATTGTTCTTATTTTTGCGGCGATTTAAAATAAGAAGATGCAAACAAATAGAACATTCACCATGATTAAGCCCGATGCAGTGGCAAACGGCCATATCGGAGCAATTATCGATCAAATTACCAAAGCTGGTTTTAAAATAGTGGCAATGAAGTATACTTCATTAAGCCCAGAAATGGCTGGAAAATTCTATGATATCCACCGCGAACGCCCTTTTTTCAATGATCTTGTAAGTTTCATGAGCTCAGGACCAATCGTAGCTGCTATCTTAGAAAAAGACAATGCTATTGAAGACTTTCGTAAATTAATTGGTGCAACCGACCCTCAAAAAGCAGAAGTTGGTACCATCCGTCAGAAATTTGCAAAATCAATCGATGCTAATGCCATCCACGGTTCAGATTCTGATGAAAACGCTCAAATCGAAGGAAACTTCTTCTTCAGCGCGTTCGAAAGACCTTAGTTAATGTGATAATTAGATAATGTGATAATGATGCACCATTATCACATTATCACATTAGCTAATTATCACATTACTTATCAAATCTCTCCCGGCTTCCTCATTTACACGCTGAATGATGAGTCCTTTCATCATTTGCAATTCCTGCTTTATTACCGAAGAATTTACCGTTAAATAAAGAGTTTTATGCTTAATGAACATTTTTTCTGTTCGTTGAGCAATCATTTTACCTACAATTTCATCCCAACGCTGTTTTATTTGCTCAAAATGATAACGATCGGCAATGTGATAATGCTCCATCAATGCTTCAATGGCATCTTTTAGTGTAAGCTCATTGCTTTTCCTTCTCATCGTTATGAATTTAACATTCCTTTTTCTACTTCGAATATCTTTATCTCTACCCCTATTTCCTTAAATATCCTATCTATTCTGTCTTTATCTGTATCCGTTATAAATATTTGTCCAAAGGCATCTTCGCTGACCATAGCTAATAGCTTTTTAATTCTTGCCTCGTCTAATTTATCAAAGATATCATCGAGTAATAACAAAGGCTTATACCCTTTTTTATCCGTTAAATATTTATAATGCGATAACTTCAATGCAATTATGTACGATTTCTGTTGTCCTTGAGAGCCGAATTTTTTCAATGGAAAATTTCCTAACTTAAATTCTAAATCGTCTTTGTGAGTACCGTAATTACTGCGTTGTGTAATGATGTCTTTGCGCAAATTATTCGTTAATAATTGTATAATCTGATGTTCATTCAATTGAGATTCATACGAAATGCTCACCTCTTCGGCACCAGAGGAAATACGCTGATATATATCATTGAACAATGGAATAAACTCATCTAAAAACTGTTTGCGTTTTGCATAAATTTTCTCAGCGTATTGTGCCAATTGCTGATCATAAACTTCTATTACTCCTTGATCGTAACCAGGGTTTTCATTCATTTTTTTCAACAAAGCATTTCTATTTTGAAGTACTTTATTGTAATAAATTAAATCGTCGAGGTAATGATTATCAACTTGAGAAATAGCGCTATCTATAAACTTTCTTCGCTCTTCACTCCCATCACTAATGAGTTGTTGGTCGGCAGGAGAAATCATAACCAATGGAAACAAGCCGATGTGATCGGCTAGGCGTTGATATTCTTTTTGGTTGCGTTTAAACTGTTTTTTATGGTTTTTTTTAAATCCGCAATAAACACTCTGTTGCTCCTCATTTAACTCAAAAGAGCCCTGAACCACAAAAAATGCTTCATCATGATAAATAGCCTGAGAATCGATAGAATTGAAAAAACTCTTACATAAACACAAGTAATGAATTGCATCCAATACATTGGTTTTACCGGCACCATTATGCCCTGTAAAACAATTAACGCCGGGCAAAAACTGAAAGTTTGCTTCGCGATAATTTTTAAAATTGATGAAGGATAGTTCTGAAAGATGCATTTTGAAGCTCAAATATACCCATTTGAACTAAATTTCAGAGAATTTTAACGCATACTTGCAGGTATGCTTGAAAAGCTTATTTTTGCAAACCTTAGGATTAATATAAAGACATGTCAGTAGAACAGGAAAACAACCCAATTGGAGAGCAATTCTCAAAAGCAGAAGGATTTGTTGTAGAGAACAAAAAAAGTTTATTAGTAATCGGTGGTACTATTGCTGCCTTAATTTTACTTTTTGTTGGATACCAAACCTTAATCATTAACCCTCGTGAAAAAGAAGCTGCAGGACAAATGTTCATGGCAGAAAAATATTTTGAGCAAGATTCATTAGACAAAGCAATTAATGGCGACGGAAACTTTTTAGGTTTTGCAGCTATTGCTGATGAGTACGGAAGCACTAAAGCAGGTGCAGTTGCTCATTACTACTTAGGTTTTGCTTATTTACGTCAAGGTCAATACGAACAAGCTATTGAAGCTTTAGAAGAATTTAGCACTGCCGATGAAGTATTACAAGCGTTAGCTTACAGTGGTATTGCAGATGCATACTTAGAGTTAAACAAATTAGAAGATGCAGCTAGTTTCTACAAAAAAGCAGTAGCAAAAAGCAAAGATTCATTCACAGCACCCGTTTTACTTATGAAATTAGGTATGACCTATGAGATGATGAATGAGCCTCAAAAAGCTATTGAGAACTACGAGAAAATCAAAAAAGAATATACAGAATCAACAGAAGCACGCGATATCGATAAATACATTGCTAGAGCTTCTGCTAAAATCTAACATTCAACCATCGAATTAAAATAAAGCATCGTCGAAACACGATGCTTTATTTTTTTGTTAATTTTACATTATGTCATCAAGCCACAAAAACTTATCAGATTTCAGTCATATGCAAGTGCCAAGTGCCGAAGACTATTCTTTCGGAATTGTAGTTGCAGAATGGAATTCAGAAATTACAGGAGCTCTTTTACAAGGAGCCATATCAGCCTTAAAAAAATACGGAGCCAAAGAATCTAAAATCGATGTTTACCCTGTACCAGGGAGTTTTGAATTAAGTTCTGGAGCTTTCATTTTAGCCGATTCGGCAAAATATGATGCCATCATTACACTTGGGTGTGTTATTCAGGGTGAAACACGTCATTTTGATTTTATCTGTAGTGCCGTAGCTCATGGGGTTACAGAAGTAAGCATCAAAACAGGCGTTCCAGTGATCTTTGGAGTATTAACTACCGATAATTTAGCACAGGCTCAAGATCGTGCAGGTGGGAAGCATGGCAATAAAGGGGAGGAAGCAGCCGTTACAGCTATAAAAATGGCAGAATTAAAGTCAAATTTTTAATTCCATATAAAATAAATATATTTGTATAAAGTTGATAAAAATGAAAAAGATAATCGCAGCAGTAATTTTAGCAAGTTTCGTAATGATTGGTTTGAGCGCATGCTCTGGCCGTCAAGGTTGCCCTGCTATGTCTGATAGCTATAAATACTCAGGTCGCTCACGTGGCGTTTGGAGATAGTCGCAAGGTATTTATATGCATTGGATTGCCCTAGAAAGCGAGGCTCAACTCGCTGAAATAAAAAATAATTCCGCATCATCCTTAATTTTCAAACACAGCACCCGTTGCCATATCAGCAATATGGTATTGCGTTATTTTGAAAAAGAATGGGATGTTAATGCCAATATTCCAACCTACTTTTTAGATTTACTAGCATTCCCTCAGTTATCTCGTGAGGTTGCTAATATTTTCCAAGTGCACCACGAATCACCACAAGTGCTCTTAATTAAAAATGGCGAATGTATTTTCGATGCTTCACATAATGAAATCTCAGCTCAGGAGATTTTAAGCGAAGCCGCTACCAATTAAAAGTCCAAGATTGTATTAAATCGGGGTGTAAACTCTTTGCTACCGGACAATTTCTCGCAGTATTTTCGATGATTTTCTGCTCCTTCTCGTTAAAATTACTTCCAGCGGGAAAGTGAATATCTACAACTATTTCCCCTACCCTACGTGGGTCCGATTTCATAATTTTTGTTATGTCAATTCTAGTACCACGAAGACGTTCCTCAAACCCTTGTGTGCGTGCTGCAATACCCACCACCGTTATCATACAACTTCCCAGCGATGCTGCTAGTAAATCGGTTGGCGAAAACGATTCTGCCTTTCCTTGGTTATCTAAGGGTGCATCAGTAATTATACGGGTTCCAGAATAAATATGTTCAGCTTCCGTTCTTAATTCGTCGATGTAATGAGTTTGAATAGTAACCATATGAATTGTGAATGATGAATTGTGAATGATGAATTGTGAATGATGAATTGTGAATGATGAATGTTGAATGATGAATTGTGAATTGTAAATGAAAGAAGTTGGATTGTAAATGTATAAGTTGAGTAGTTCCTTCTACATTTCTACATTTCTACATTTCTACATTTCTACACTTCTAACCTTCTACAATTCGAAAATAATGTTTAATATTGAATATGAGAATTTTTTTGAGATATCTATTGTCTATGCTGATGGTGCTAAGCACTACTTCAGCGATCTTTTCTCAGAACATACCTCAAGCTGATGGTACTGCATTTAAAATGACCGATGATACACGTTTTGTGTACAAAAAGGAATGGTCGGGAGGTGGAACGATTAGTAGTAGAGGCTTTGGTGTGCTCCTTAGGCATGCTATCATTTCACAGAACTTCTTTAAATACCAGTTTGAAGCAGACTTATCGAATGTAAAACATCCAAAAGAATACAAAACATCAAATCCTTTTTTTAACAATTCAAAGATGTATGTATATGGTAAAGAAAATTCGCTTTTTAATCTACGTACAGGATTTGGTACCAACTTTTTAATATTCGATCGTGCGCCAAAAGATGGCGTTGAAATTAGTACAACCCTTATGGGAGGTATTGCTTGGGGTATATTAAAACCTATTTATTTAGAAATTATTAAAGATAGTGGAAGTCCATTCAACCCCGACATTGTTTCGGAGAAGTTCAATAAATATGAGCACAACGAAGCGAACATTTTAGGCTATTCTGGGTTTACTAAAGGATTTAATGAATTAAAATTAAATACCGGAGTATACTTAAAATCAGGATTGAATTTCGATTGGAGTGCAAAAGATGAACGTATAACAAACTTAGAATTAGGAGTTGTATTAGATCAATTTTTTAAACCAGTTCCAATCATGGCCGACTTTGAAAATGTAAAGAACAAATCGACTTTCTTCTCCTTTTATGCAAGCCTTACATTCGGTAAAAAATACTAGTTTTGTAACATGATTGACTTACCAATTATATCAGAAGAGAAAAAAGAAAGAAAACCAGAGTGGCTGCGAGTAAAATTACCAGTAGGTAAAGAATACGCACATGTACGCAGTTTGGTTGATAAACATAAATTACATACCATTTGCGAGAGCGGTAATTGCCCAAACATGGGTGAGTGCTGGGGAGCTGGAACAGCTACTTTTATGATTCTTGGGAACATATGTACACGTTCATGTTCTTTTTGTGCTGTAGCAACAGGAAGACCATTAGCGGTAGATTTAGATGAACCGGAGAGAGTAGCAACCTCAGTGCAACTAATGAATGTAAAACATTGTGTTATTACTTCGGTAGATAGAGATGATTTAAAAGATGGCGGTTCTATTATTTGGGCAGAGACCATAAGAGCTATTCGCGAAAAATCTCCAGAAACAACTTTAGAAACACTTCTCCCCGACTTTAAAGGTCAATGGGATAATTTAGCGAGGGTATTAGAAGAAGCACCAGAAGTGGTATCACATAACCTTGAAACCGTTCGCAGGTTAACTAAAGAAGTTCGTATACAAGCAAAATACGATAGAAGTTTAGAGTGTTTAAAACATATCTCAGCAGCAGGATTACGAACAAAATCGGGAATTATGTTGGGATTAGGTGAAACAGAAGAAGAAGTATACGAATCGATGGACGATTTATTAGCAAATGGAGTACATATACTTACTTTAGGACAATACTTACAACCTACCCGCAAACACCACAGTGTAATAGAATATATACATCCTGATCAATTTGCAAAATACAAAGAAGTAGGTTTACAAAAAGGATTCAGGGTAGTAGAAAGCGGACCAATGGTTCGTTCATCATACCATGCAGAAAAACATTTATTCGAATTTTAATCAACAGCATTGACACCTAGAGCAAGTAGCAAAATTTCGGAAGAAGAATTGGTCTATCTTTTAAAAATAAAAGATTCAGCTGGTTTAGAATATTTATACGATCATTATTCGAAGGCATTGTATAATATTATTTTTCAGGTAGTACAAAACGAAGAGTATGCAGAAGACGTACTTCAAGAAACGTACATTAAAATCTGGAATTCCTTCGACATGTTCGATACCACAAAAGGTAGATTATATACCTGGATGAGCAATATTGCTCGTAATATGGCTATCGATAAAGTACGGTCGAAAGAATTTAGAAACCAAAGCCAAAACCAAGACATAGAAAATCACGTAAGTGGTATAGATGTGAGAATGAGCAATAAGTTAAATCCAGATACTTTAGGTATAAAAGCCTTAGTGGAGAACTTAAAGCCTGAGCAAAAAAGATTAATAGAGTTGATTTATTTCAACGGATTTACGCATGCTGAAGTGGCAGAACATTTAGATATGCCCCTAGGTACCGTAAAGACGAGAGTTAGATCAGCAATTATAGAACTAAGAAAATATTTTAACTAAGTGGATATACAAGCATACATAGCAAGCGGAGTATTGGAACTATATGTTTCTGGTGCATTAACCGATCAGGAGATGCGCGAAGTGGAACACATGGCTCAACTATATCCAGAAGTAAAACAAGAGCTAGATGAAATTGAAGCTAGTTTCTTCGATTTAGCCAACAATTTACATAACGGACCCAGAGCTTCGCTCAAAGATGAATTATTACGCAATGTAAAATTGCAGAGTGTTGGACAAAAAATTCAACCGAAAGAAATAAAAACATCTGAGCCTACGATGGAAAAATTAGAACCTGTAAAGGAAGAAGCAAAGGTGATTAACCTTCAAGCCTCTAAGAATACAACCAATTATAAATTTGCATTTGCAGCTTCATTAGCTTTACTTATTGCAAGTTTAGGTGGCTTAGGTATAACTTGGGTTAATTATGGAAATGCTCAAGAAGAATTGAGTAACTTAAAAGTACGTTTAGAAGAAACTACCACTCAATACGCATCCTTAAATACAAACTATCAAGAAAACAAAAAAGTGATGGAAAGTTTGCGTAGTCCGATGGTTGTAAAATTACCCTTAGCCGGACAAGCCATTTCACCACAATCGCAAGCGATGGTTCATTGGGACAAAGCAAGCAAAAAAGTGATGGTCGATCCTATGAACTTACCAGCTACCGACGATTTACACGATTATCAATTATGGGCAATTGTTGATGGAAAACCTGTTGACTTAGGTGTTTTTAGTCCCGGAAATAACGATATGAACATGTTCGAAATGAAATCGGTTGAAGCTCCACAAGCATTTGCCATTACCCTCGAACGTAAAGGCGGAAGTGTAAATCCAACCATGGAACAAATGTACGTTCTCGGTAAGATATAAATAATTGTCAATTGTTAATTGTTAATTGTTAATTGTTAATTGTCAATTGTTAATGAAAAGGTTACTGCTAATAGTTGTTGTTATTGGTTTCATTTCTTGTAATACTCAAAAATTAGATACCGATAAAATCATTGATGATCATACATTCCTCATCGGTACATGGACAGGTGAAGGTAAATTTTTAGATGTTGACCTTCAGAATGAAATTAAAACTGTACCTGTTCGATTGCAAATAAATCCCGACCATTCGATTCAAGCTAGCATCGCAGAAAGCAACATTAGCAACATCAGTATACAAAAAGCAAAGTATGGTTTTGAGATCAAAGGAATGTTAAGCAACGACATCACCCATGGAAAAGCAAGCAACAAAAATCATTTCGTACTACTCTTTATCGTTCCAAATAATGCTGATAGTACAACGAGCGGAGTAGATGCTAATTTTCATTTGAAAAGTAATTTTGCTTTTGATGCAACGATGAAAGTTGGAGGAGTGATATTAAGAAAAACAAACACAAACTAAGCAATTCTTAATCCATTTTTCACTTGTAGATCCACCGTTAGCAGACTTACATCTTTACCATCCACTACACCTAAAACCAAGCATTCACTCATAAAATTGGCAATTTGTTTAGGTGGGAAATTAATAACTGCAATAATTTGTTTTCCAATTAATGCATCAAGGGTATACAAGCTTGTAATTTGAGCCGATGATTTTTTTACACCCAATTCTCCGAAATCTATTTTTAGTTTATAAGAAGGGTTCTTCGCTTCTAAAAATTCTTCGGCTTCTATAATAGTTCCTACTCTAATATCAATTTTACTGAAGTCGTCCCAAGTAATACTCATTGATTTTCTTCTGTTTTATTTTTTCCTAATAATCCTTTAATAATAAAAAACATACAACCAATAAAAGTGATTAAATAAATAGAATCGATTAAAGGTTTCTCGAAACGAAAATTCTGAAAATCGAAATGCTTGTATAATTTGCTTGCAAGAATTACTGCCATAATTGCAAAAAATACATTGAAATTATTTTTTTTCTTCTCCATTATCAAATTATCATATTATCAAATTATCACATTTTCACATTATCAAATTATCAAATTATCAATTACATTTCTTTTTTCAAAAACTTGCCAGTATAGCTCTTCTTATCTTTCGTTAATTCCTCTGGTGTACCTGTAAAAATCACTTGTCCTCCCCCTGCCCCACCTTCTGGACCCATATCAATTACATGATCTGCTACTTTGATTACGTCCATGTTATGTTCAATAACTAACACGGTATTCCCACGGTTTACTAATTCATTTAAAACGTTTAATAATATTCTGATGTCTTCAAAATGCAAACCTGTTGTAGGTTCATCTAATATATAAATAGTTTTTCCTGTATCTTTTTTTGATAACTCCGTCGCTAATTTCACTCGTTGAGCTTCACCACCCGATAAGGTAACCGACGATTGACCAATCGTAATGTATCCCAATCCAACATCTTGAATTGTTTTTATTTTACGTAAGATTTGAGGCATGTTTTCAAAAAACGGAACCGCCTCTTCGATGCTCATGTTTAATACATCGGCAATAGATTTTCCTTTGTAACGCACTTCTAACGTTTCGCGATTGTAGCGCTTGCCATTACAAGTCTCACACAATACTTGTACATCTGGTAAAAAATTCATTTCGATAACTTTCATTCCAGCACCTTCGCAAGTTTCGCAGCGTCCACCTTTTACGTTGAACGAAAAACGACCTGGCTTGTATCCTCTAATTTTAGCTTCTGGTAATTGCACAAATAAATTTCTGATATCAGAAAATACCCCAGTATAAGTTGCCGGATTAGAACGTGGTGTTCTACCAATTGGTGTTTGATCTATCTCAATTACTTTATCGATATGCTCTAAGCCTTTTATATTTTTAAAAGGTAATGGTTTACGTTTAGAACCATATACATATTGATTTAATATTGGATAAAGTGTTTCATTTATTAATGTCGATTTACCACTCCCCGATACTCCTGTAATACAAATAAATTTTCCGAGAGGAATTTCTAAATCAACATTTTTTAAATTATTTCCACTCGCTTTTTCTAACTTAATGCTATGTCCATTTCCTTTTCTTCGCTGTTTAGGAATCTCAATAGATCGCTCTCCATTGATGTATTGTGCTGTGATGGTTTTCGATTTTAATAATTCTGATGGTGAGCCTTGAGCCACTATTTGCCCTCCATGCACACCAGCTGCAGGACCCACATCTATTACATGGTCTGCTTCCATGATCATGTCTTTATCATGTTCAACAACTAAAATAGAATTCCCTAGGTCGCGAAGATTTTTGAGTGCAGCGATTAACTTTTCATTATCTCGTTGATGTAATCCAATCGAAGGTTCATCAAGAATATATAAAACATTTACTAACTGCGAACCAATTTGAGTTGCTAAACGAATACGTTGTGCTTCTCCACCCGATAATGATTTTGATACACGATCTAAGTTTAAGTATTCTAAACCTACATCCAATAAAAATCCAATCCTTGCTCTTATCTCTTTTAAAATTTCAGAAGCAATAATATTTTGTCGTTCTGATAAACGTTTCTCTAATCCATCGAACCATTTCGAAAGACTTTGCAAATCCATGCTTGCCAAATCGAAAATATGTTTACTATCAACTTTAAATTGTAGCGATTCTTTTTTCAAACGTGCTCCTAAACAAGTTGGGCATTGCACCTTTTGTACAAACTCTTCGATGTCGTGATCATCGTCGTCGGACTTACGTTCGTATTGTTGATCGAGGTATTTTATAATTCCACCGTAGGTAACATTGTATGAAGCGTTTTGTCCAGCGTATTGCATTTGTACCAATACAGGTTCATCGGTACCATACAAAATTGCTTGCATGGCTTCTTTTGAAATTTTCTCTATGGGAGTTTGCATGGTAAATCCCATCGCTTTTCCCAAGGCTTTTATCACTTGGAAATTCCAAGTTTCTCTGTATTCACCTAGCGCAACAATTCCACCTGCGCCTATGCTTATTTTTTTATTGGGTATTAATAATTTTTCGTCTACTTCAAACACATAACCTAATCCATCGCATTGCTCGCAAGCTCCGTAAGGCGAGTTAAAGGAAAAGGTATTGGGTTGTGGTTCGTCGTATGAAATTCCTGTATCAGGACACATTAAAAATTTACTAAAATGCTGATCCGTATTTTTTTCGTTATCGAGAATTTTAATAATTCCCTTGGCTTGTTTCATTGCCGAACGCACAGCATTTACTACTCTACTACGCTCTTTCTCATTTACTACAATTCGATCAATAACAATTTCTATATCATGAATTTTATAACGATCAACTTGCATCTTCGGAACTAAATCCATTACTTCATTATCAACACGAACCTTTAAGTATCCTTGTTTTCTTATCTGTTCAAACAATTCGCGGTAATGACCTTTACGACCTTTTACAATGGGAGCTAAAACTGTTATGGTTTTTTCTTTATAGTTTTTAAGTATGGTATCGATAATTTGATCTTCGCTCATTTTCACCATCAACTTACCCGTATTGTACGAATAAGCATCGGCTACTCTTGCATAAAATAAACGCAAGAAATCATATATCTCAGTAATCGTACCCACAGTAGAGCGAGGATTTTTACTGGTAGTTTTTTGTTCAATAGCAATCACCGGACTTAAGCCTTCAATCTTATCTACATCGGGGCGCTCTAGTCCGCCTAAAAACTGACGAGAGTATGCGTTAAAGGTTTCCATGTATCTACGTTGGCCTTCGGCATAAATGGTATCAAATGCCAAGGAAGATTTACCACTTCCGCTGAGGCCTGTAATAACAACTAGTTTATTGCGTGGAAATGATACATCCACATTTTTCAAATTATGTACGCGCGCTCCGTAAACTTCAAGTTTAGTATGTTCCAGTGACTGATCTGCTTTTTTCTTCATATCCTTAACAAATTAACAAAAAAAAATCCTCAGGGTTTCTGTTCCTGAGGATTCTTTATTTTAATTTTTTCAACAAGTTTATCTTCCATCAAAAGGGTTTCGGGCATCGTAACCTACTTTAGGAATTTGTAAGTAATACGTTTTTTGATCCTTATTTTCCAAATAAGCTTCCCTTAACCAAGGATTGAAGGTTTTAATGGTTTTGTAATTTACTTTTAAACGTTCAGCAAATTTTGCAATATCGCTAATCGCGGTATCCACTTTAATGGTATACGTAGGAATTAGAGGATACATATCTTTCTTACGAATACGATAACCATACTCATCGGCATGTTCCATAATCTCTTTCATAGCAACGATTCTAAAAACATACCTCGAAGTTTCTTGATTAAGAATTAAGTCGTAATAGTTTTTAGTCCCTTGACGATTTACCTGTGTTTTCAAACCTGTTAAGCCCATGTTATATGCCGCTGCCACCATGGTCCAATTACCCAAGTCTTTGTACATTTTGTTAAAATAATCGCATGCAGCTTGAGTCGATTTCTCTACGTGATAGCGCTCATCTACTTGATTATTTACTTCTAGTCCGTACTCGCGAGCCGTATTTTCCATGAATTGCCAGAAACCTACAGCACCTGCTGGTGAGGTAAGATTCAAGAAACCAGTTTCAATAACAGGTATGTATTTGAAATCTTCCGGAATGCCATTACGTTTTAGAATAGGTTCAATAACTGGGAACCATCTGTTTGCACGTTTATGAATAAGGATGGTTTGAGTTTGCCAGTAGGTATTGATGAGTAACTCACGATCCATACGTTCAAACACTTCAAAATCGTATAAAGGCATTTGCTCTTCAGCGAAATCGAGTTCTTTTGGAACCTCCAATGCATACACATTGTATTTTGCTCTAAACAATTGTTTGTATTCGTCGTCACTTAGGCGAGCACCAAAAGTGAACAGTTGCATAACCAGCGCGAGTGTCATAACTAAGCCTAAGCTTAAAAGCACTTTACTGTATTTTCTGATTTGTTGCATAAATTCTCCTTTCTTTAACATTTGAATTGCACTCTCAAATCGGCCGCAAAAATACGCATAAATCCGATTTTTTCATAGAGATGCCAAGTGCTTAAGCTTGATAATGAGGAATTTATTCCACAGAGTTGGTTCAAAAATGAGCTCTATGAGCTTTAAAGGGCGAAAAAAGCGATGCTAAAAATTAGTGCTTTTTTTTCCATAAGCGTGGAAAAAACATGCTTTTCTGCGTATTTTTGTAGCATGACAAATAAAAGAACAACTCGTCGAGATGACGACAACAAGCCAAAAAAGCGCGGAGCGGGAAGCTCGGAGCGTGGGGATAATAGCAAGGAGCGTGGAGCTGGGGGCAGGGAGCAGAGAGCGGATAGCAGG
>JACCDS011583738.1_pt1 | contig 13939 bp, 15 predicted proteins | sample 7446441 | NCBI WGS metagenome assembly JACCDS01 (sample SAMN15323445, study PRJNA562643) | freshwater metagenome | isolation source: river surface water | place: USA:Blue River Watershed | collected 2017-08-17 | reverse complement strand
TTAAAAATGATATAGCGGATATTCAATACCCTAAAAGTTTGGTTTCTAGCTTAAACGAAAGAGCTGCAAAAGTGGGTATCATCTTTTTAGTAATGTCTATTATTTTATGTGTGATTGTAATTGTAAGTATCGATAATACCATAAGACTAGCCATGTTCAGTAATCGCTTCTTGATCAAAACCATGCAAATGGTGGGTGCCACAAGAAGTTTTATATCAAAGCCATTAGTGATTCGTGCACTTATTAATGGTTTGATCAGTGCAGGCATTGCCTTAGTTGTATTATTTGGTTTAATTCAATGGACTGCATCACAATTTCCACAAATTCAAACCTTACAAGGCATGGGCAATAATCTTATCTTATTTTTTGGTTTAATTATTGTAGGAGTGGGCATTTCTGTATTAAGCACTTACAGAAGTGTGGTAAAATATTTAAAAATGAAACTAGACGAACTTTATTAAAATTTATATCATGAATCAACCTAAGGATAAAAAATCATTACAATTTTTCGGCAAATCCAATTATACATGGATGCTTATTGGAGCAGCATGTATTGTTATTGGCATGTTATTAATGTCGGGCGGTAAGAGTCCTAATCCAGATGTGTTCGACCCTAATGAAGTGTATAGCTTTAGAAGAATTACTTTAGCTCCAATTGTTATAATTATTGGCTTTGTTATTGAGATCTACGCGATTTTCAAAAAAGACTAAGAGATGAATCAATTTCAAGCAATTATCATTGCCATCATTGAAGGCATAACGGAATTTTTGCCTATTTCAAGCACTGCACATATGAAATTTGCCAACCCAATATTGGGTATTGCAGATAGTCCATTTGTTGACTTATTTGAAATTGTCATTCAATTTGCTGCGATTGCATCTGTATTAATTATTTATAGAAAACAATTTTTCAATTTTAGACAGATTAGTTTCTATTTAAAATTAATCGTAGCCGTAATTCCTGCTTTAATTTTTGGAGCTGCATTAAAAAAATATATTGATGCTGCATTAAATAATTTGACCACTATAGCAATTGTGATGGTGGCGGGTGGTGTTATATTATTATTCATTGACAGAATTTTCAAATCAAATGAAATGTCTATCCATGAAGAAGAAGAACAATCCTACAAGACTTCTTTTATCATTGGATGTTTTCAGGTATTGTCTATTTTATTTCCTGGACTAAGCAGAAGTGCCGCAACCATTATTGGTGGTATGTCACAAAAGTTAACCAAGAAAGCGGCAGCAGAATTCTCCTTCTTTTTAGCAGTACCCACCATGTTGGCCGCATCTGCAAAAAGCACATTAGATGTGTACCAATCCAATCCGGAAGTTTTTGTATCAGACAATCTATTTACCTTAACTATTGGCGCTATAGTAGCATTCATTGTTGCATTGTTATCCGTTCAATTCTTTATTAAAATAGTCCAAAAGCAAGGTTTTGCTTTGTTTGGCTGGTATCGTATTATCTTAGGAACTGCTCTTTTGGTTCTTATCTACAATCATTGGATCTAATCTTGCTATTTTCTTTGTATTTTTAGAAACAAACGAAAAGCTATGCAAACTGCCTCTAAAAAAGTAGTCAATGGATGGGCCATGTATGATTGGGCCAATAGTGTTTATAATTTAGTCATCACTTCTACGATCTTTCCAGCTTACTATGAAGCCATCACAGGAGATGGAAATGAAAATACTTTAATTGATAAAGTAAAAATTGGCAATTACGAATTCACCAATACAGCTTTGTATAATTATGTCTTAGCAATTGCATTTGTAATTGTGGCATTGATGGCTCCTATTTTATCTGCCATTGCAGACTATAAAGGAAACAAGAAACAGTTTTTAAGATTCTTCTGTACCATGGGAAGTATCTCCTGCGCTTCTTTGTATTTTTTTGACGGAGATCATATTATAGGAGGGCTCATCTCTGTAATCATTGCCTGTGTTGGATTTTGGAGCAGCTATGTTTTTTACAACTCTTACTTACCAGAAATTGCAGCTCCAGAAGATAGAGACCGTATTAGTGCCAAAGGTTTTATGATGGGTTATATTGGCTCTGTTTTATTGCAGATTATTTGCTTTGTATTTGTTTTAAAACCTGATCTATTTGGTATCACCGTGGGCAAAGCATCTCAAATATCTTTTTTATTAGTGGGTATCTGGTGGATAGGTTTTGGATGGTTGGCTATTGGTAGATTGCCTAATGGATTACATATTGTCAGTGGAAAGAAGCAAGAAAATATTTTCACTTCTGGATACAAGGAATTACATAAAGTATGGAAACAATTAATGCACCTGCCTTTATTGAAAAGATTTTTAGGGGCATTTTTCTTTTACAATATGGGCGTTCAAACAGTGATGTTGGCAGCAACCCTTTATGGAAAAAGCGAATTGAATATCCCTACCACCAATTTAATTATTGCGATACTCATTATTCAAATTGTAGCCATCCCTGGAGCTAATCTAATGGCTAAATTGGCTAGCTCTTGGGGCAATTTAAATACTTTGATGGTAGCGGTGCTTATTTGGATTGGAGGATGTATAATGGGTTATTTATTGCCTAGAAACGATGTGTATTTGTTTTATGTTTTAGCCGTGATTGTTGGATTTGTAATGGGCGGAATACAATCGGTAAGTAGAAGCACTTATTCAAAACTAATGCCAGTCACATACGATACTGCTAGCTTTTTTAGCTTCTTTGATGTTACAGAAAAAATTGCCATTGTAATTGGCATGTTTAGCTTTGGCTTTATCAATGAATTGACGGGATCCCAAAGAAACTCTGTATTAGTATTAGGTAGCTTCTTTATAATTGGTTTAATTTTGTTGTATAGAACAGCACAATATCAAAAAAATGCAACTACATAGTATACATACAGGAAATTTTAAATTAGATGGTGGTGCCATGTTTGGCGTAGTTCCAAAACTGATTTGGAATAAATTGAATCCCGCAGATGAAAATAATTTATGTAATTGGGCACTCAGATGTTTGTTAGTGATTGAAGGAGATCGAAAAATTTTGATTGATACTGGCATGGGCGATAAACAAGATGAAAAGTTTATGGGACATTACCATTTAAGTAATACACAGACATTAGAAACCTGTTTGGCAAAGCTGGAGTTAGGAATGGAAGATATTACAGATGTATTGTTAACCCATTTACATTTCGATCATGTGGGTGGTGCTGTTTGTATCAAAGACAATCAATTAAGCTTAAGCTTTCCAAAAGCAACTTATTGGGTAAGCGAGCCGCAATGGGAAACTGCTCAACACCCTAATAGAAGAGAAAGAGCCTCTTTCTTAAAAGAGAATATTGATCCATTATTAGCAAGTGGACAGTTAAAAATAATTAGTTTACCTCCTTTTCAAAGCAAGGATAGTTTACAAACCATTCACTTTACAAAATCCATTAGTTGTATTGTGGTCAATGGACATACTCAAGGTATGTTGTTGCCTAAGATCCAGTACAACAATCAAACCTTAGTGTACATGGCTGACTTACTTCCATCCATAAGTCATATTCCCCTGCCTTATGTGATGGGTTATGATATGCAACCATTGCTTACATTGAATGAAAAAGACCTATTCTTACAAGAAGCATTGAAGAATAATTATCAATTATTTTTTGAACACGACCCAGTAAATGAAACTTGTAGTTTAGAAATGACAGAAAAGGGAATTAGAGCAGGAAAAACCAGTACACTGACTGAATGGTTATTGGACTAACTCTATCAAAGAGTTTAGTGGATGTCTTAAATTTTCATAGCCCACCATATCCACTTTGATATTGCCCACTATAATAGGTGTTTGAATTCTTACAGGTATGTGATTGGCATCATCTGTTACCCAAATAGTCATCTGTTCTCCACCTTTAAACATAGATCCCTTCACCAATAATGGGGCCAATTTGATTGCTTTAAAAGTACCGTATTGTGTAGTTATTTGTTCTTTTCCTAAATACTTAAAATAAGAAGGATACAATTCTTTATCTAAAAAGAAATTCAAATATACTTTTTCATTGAGTTGTAAATTATCAAAACTAATATTTCTAGCTGCATATATCGCACTAATCACATCATAAGTACAATCAGAAGTTGGATAAGTATTTCCTAATGTAGTGGCAGTCTTAGCTTTTTGATTGAAACTAATCAAATCAGTTTGGTGAAAACTTCCCTCATTTATATTTCTTGTAAACTGATAAGGTAAAAGTGTTTTAACATCTACAATAGATTCATAAACATCTCTTACTTTAAATATCCAATCGTAATTGCTATTAGATTTTCCAATAGCTCTAAAAGTATAGGTATCTTTTCCTTCAAAGCTGCTCAACTGGGTGGTAAATTCTGCTTTCCCTGCATTTACATAAATACCAATTACATTATAATAGATACTGTATTTGATTTTTTCACCTTCTTTATAAGATGTGTTGGGCTGCCTACAAATATTATTATCTGCGGGAATGAAAAAAGATATAAGCGTAAAAAATAATTGAATAAATAACATGAGGTTCCTTAAAGTTATTGCTTTAATCTAAAACCTAACAATAAAAAAGCCCCTATAATAGCAGGTAACAAAAAATTAACAGCCCAGATGATCGTAGATAAAGAGATCAACATTAAACTATTTTGATACCAAGGAGACAATAATAATAAAATAAGTTGACCTCTTATGACTAATTCTGTGATACTAATGGTAGGCACAATACTTAAACTTAAGAACATCACAGCCAAGCCCACCCAAAGTGCGATATATGGTATAGGAATATTTAATATATGTGCAGCCCAAGTGTATTGCATCAAATACACACTATATCTTAAAAAGGATAAGGCTAGTAATTTCTTTTTGACCTCCATTTCAATTTGTAAAAAATTGAAGGATTTTAAAATACCTGAAAAAGTAACTTTATGGAAATACACAATCAATGCAAAAATTAGTAGTAATGGGGTTGCCCATTTTAACCAGGATAAAAAGGGAGGATTGATATAAATCGCAATAGCTCCCATTATAATGGTTACAATCATTTGTGCATAAGAAGCCCAGGCCATCCTACCTACAGCAATAATTTTATTTTCTGTATCCAACATCATTGTTCTTCCAACATACTCCCCTATTCTATTGGGAGTATAAAAAGCAAAAGCTTGACCAACAAATACACTTTTTAATGCCGTAAAAATATTGATAGTAGTTTCCGACTTTAAAACAATTTTCCATTTAAAAGATTCAACTAAAAAATTAAGCAGCATTAACAAAAACAAAATAACCCATTGGTAAATAGCTATTTTTTTAAATTGAACACTTATTTCTGCACCATATTTGACTACATTTTCATTACTACCTACCTCCCTGTAAATAGCGACACTACAAATAATAAATAAGAAAATGCCAACGCCTTTTTTTCCAAGGGCAATGATTTGATTAGCTGTTGCAGATAACATATGCTACAAAGTTCGGAAATTGACATGATATATGTAACTTTATTGTAGATGTCTACTACACCTATTATTCTTGGAATTGATCCAGGCACACAAATACTTGGATATGCCCTTTTGAAAGGAGGTGCTCAGCCCAGTCTAATTGAAATGGATGTGCTAAAACTCACCAAAGAAAAAGACATTTATGCTAGGCTGCAGATGATTCATGCAAAAATCATAGAGATCATAGAAAAACATCACCCTACTGAATTTGCTATTGAAGCTCCTTTCTTTGGCAAGAATATACAGAGTATGTTAAAGTTAGGTAGGGCTCAGGGGGTTGCTATTGCTGCTGCAATGCATTATGATTTACCCGTAGCAGAATATGCTCCCAAAAAAGTGAAGCAAGCAATAACAGGTAATGGCAATGCTGATAAAGAAATGATTTGGAAAATGTTAGAACGAGTGTTCACCATCAAAAAACAGCCTAAATATTTTGATGCTACAGATGCCTTAGCTGTTGCATTGTGCCATCATCAACAAACCAGAGGTTTGATACTTCCTAAAAAAACAGTGGTGAAAGGAAAGAAGTCTGCAAAAAAATCGAATAGCTGGACCAATTTTATTGCTAAAAATCCTGAGCGCGTTCAGAAAAAATAATGCAATTATAAATACTGAAGAATACTTGCTTGAATGGCTTTGAATTCTTCTACAGAAAAACTCAATTTAGGTGCTGCAAAATTGATATCATTTGCCCCATTGATTGGAATGAGGTGCAAATGCGCATGAGGCACTTCTAATCCAACAGTTACCATACTAATTCTATTACAAGGAAAACTAGTCTCTATTGCTTTCGCTATAGGCTGAGCAAATACCAACATTTCTGCTAAATAATTAGAGGGCAGATCAAACATTTTGTCTATCTCTATTTTAGGCACAACTAAAGTGTGCCCTTTTTGCAAAGGAGCAATATCTAAAAATGCATAAAATAATTCCGACTCTGCAATTTTGTAGGAAGGAATCTCGCCTGCTATTATTTTAGAAAAAATAGTCATGTACTAGACAGTGATATTATCAACCTTAAACTTCATTGTACCATTGGGCGCTTGCACTTCGGCAATCTCCCCAACCTTCTTTCCCAATAATCCTTTTCCAATGGGTGAAGTAGCGGAAATTTTAGCGGCTTTTAAATCAGCTTCTTTTTCTCCAACAATTTGATAAGTGATGGTTTTATTGGTAGCTAAATTCGTAATAGTCACTTTGGTTAATATAGTTACTTTGCTAGTATCGATGGTACTAGTATCTACAATCTTTGCATTAGAAATAGTAGCCTCTAATTGTTTAATTTTTGCTTCCAACATGCCTTGTGCTTCTTTTGCAGAATCATACTCGGCATTTTCTTTCAAATCTCCTTTTTCTCTAGCTTCAGCAATAGCTTTAGATGCAGCAGGACGATCTACCGATTTTAGCTTATGAAGCTCTTCACGCATTTTATCAAATGTCTCCTGGGTTACGTAAGCATTAATTTCACTCATATCCTTCTGTTTTGTCTATAAAAAAAATACAACGCCACATAATTGTAGCGTTGCAGTACACAAATATATAAAAATTAGCTTAAATGATGCCTAATTTTTCGAGGGTAACCTGGGCCATTCTTTGATAAGCTTCGTGGCTATACCCAGCAATATGAGGGGTTACAAGGAATTGCGGCAGGGACATCAACTGCTCTAACTGAGCTTTTTCAGCTGCAGAATAAGTAGCTAATTGCTCGTTCTCCAGAACATCCAATCCGGCTGCTCTAATTGATTGATTTTGAAGCGCTTTTAGCAATGCTGCAGTATCGGTTACCTGGCCCCTACAGGTACTAATGAAATAAGGCTTCTTTTTTAAACCATCAAAAAAAGCATCATTCGCATAGTGATAAGTCAAATCGGTTAGAGGCAAATGTAAACTAATCACATCCGCCTTTTCCTGCACTTCTTTTAAACTAGACAAACTAATATAAGGGCGATCAATATTTTTGGGCAATATATCAACTGCTAAAACTTGAACATCAAAACCAGATAAAACTTTTGCAAAAGCTGATCCAGTATTTCCATATCCAATAATGCCAACCGTTTTTCCAGTAAGTTCATCTGCCCTATTTAAATCTCTGATCCATTTACCTTCTTTAACTTCTGCATATGAACTATTAACGCGATTCATTAAACTCAAGAGTAAGCCTAAACTATGTTCTCCAACAGTAGTTCGATTACCTTCCGGACTGGATACACATTGAATACCTTTTGTTGCAGCATAAGCAGCATCAATTAATTCCATTCCACTTCCCAATCTTCCAATCCATTTTAATTGAACTGCTTTATCAATGATGGGTGCATCAATCTTTAATCTGGTGGTTACAATAATACCAATAGCATCTACTATTATTTCACTCAATTCTTGATAAGTAATAGCCGGCTCGTACACACATTCAAACCCTTTGTCAGAAAGCGTTTCCAACAAATAAGGATGAACTGGTGCTGTGATAATAACTTTTACTGACATAGTCAATTAAGGTTGATGCATTTTAAAAGTGAGTACCGCGTAGTCTTCAAATGTTAAATTTTCTGCCCTCTTAGTAAATATGGGATCTTCTAATTGAGCTGCAGTAAAATAAGGCTTTAATGGATTTCGAAGCATTTTTCTTCTTTGACCAAATGCCATTTTAACAATATGATAAAAACTTTTTTCTGATGCCATTGCCGGAAAATTAGCTTTCCTTTTAAACATGATTACACCACTATCTACTTTGGGGGGTGGATTAAATGCCGAAGGTGGTACATCAAATAAATATGTTACATCATAAAATGCTTGTGCTAAAACACTTAATATACCATAAGCTTTGGAATGTGGCTTTGCTGCAATTCTTTCTGCCACTTCTTTTTGAAACATACCCACCATCATCGGCACTTGCGCTTTCCAGTCCAAAACTTTAAATACAATTTGAGTGGAAATATTGTAGGGGAAATTACCTACTAAAACAAAGGACCCTTCAAAAGGTATAGCTGTTTCTAAAAAGTCCTCATTAATCAACTTACCCGCCAAATCAGGATAAGCATGTAATAAGTAATTCACTTTCTCGGTATCTAATTCTATTGCCTTGTATGAATGAGTGGGGATTTTATAAATAAACTCTGTTAATGCCCCTGCACCAGGCCCTACTTCCACCAATTGTTCTATAGGCTCTTCCAGCAATACAGCGCGTATTTTTTCACAAACGGTCTTGTCTATTAAGAAATGCTGACCGAGCGATTTTTTAAGTGTGTATTGCATGTAGCAAAGTTAGGTTTTTGTGCGTACTTTTACAGCCTAATCAATAGGATATGAACACTGAGATCAGAAAACCGGTTATTGGCTTTACTTGTGGCGACTTGAATGGTATTGGATTGGAATTAATCATTAAATCCCTGTCTGATAGCAGAATCCTTGATTTTATGGTACCAGTTGTTTTTGCGAATAATAAAACTATCAATTTTTATAGAAAGGGCTTGCCTGAATTCAACCTAAACTTTGCCGTTTTGAACGATCTTTCTAAGTTGAATCCAAAACAAGTGAATGTATTCAATTGTTGGGAAGAGGAAGTCGAAATCACTCCAGGTGAATTAACTGCAACAGGTGGTAAATACGCACTCATTTCTTTAGAGAAAGCGGTTGAAGCATTAAAGAACAAGACAATTGATGGAATAGTAACTGCACCTATTCACAAGAAGAATATTCAATCGGATGCATTTAATTTTAGTGGACATACTCCCTATTTACAACATGCCTTTGGTAACACAGAAAACTTAATGCTATTAGTTGCAGAAAATTTAAGAATGGCTCTGGTTACAGAACATGTTACAGTAGGAGAAATTGCTAAGCATATCACTAAAGATAAAATCAAACAAAAATTAGCCATACTCAATGCTAGTTTGCAAAAAGATTTTGGTGTTGATAAACCTAGAATTGCCGTACTCGCTTTAAACCCACATGCAGGTGACGAAGGCTTAATTGGAAAAGAAGAAATAGAAATCATCAAGCCTGCTATTAAAGAAAGCAAGCAAAATATATTGGTATTTGGACCTTACTCAGCAGATGCTTTTTTTGCTAGAGGTGCGCATGAGAAATTTGATGGCGTATTGGCCATGTACCACGATCAAGGTTTAATTCCATTTAAATCATTGGCTTTTGGAGAAGGCGTGAATTTTACAGCTGGCCTTCCTATTGTAAGAACTAGTCCCGATCACGGAACCGCTTTTGATATTGCTGGGAAAAACAAAGCAGATGCTAGCTCATTCACTGCAAGTATTTTTGAATGCGTTAGAATTATACATGCTAGACAGGGATATCATGACATGCGTTTGAATCCACTCAAGAAAATGAGTGCTAGAATGTTTGCTGGTGCAGTAGACGAAAGATTAGATGAAGCTTAATACTATTTACAGTTATCTGTAATTTCTTTAATGACATTGACTCCCCAATGAGGCATATAATATGCTGGGTTTAGTTTTGCCTGCGCAATTAGTTTTTCAGAAGCTATAATTGCTACTGCATAGGACTTAGCACAACCACCGCCAAACACAACAGGCATATGATACTGAAGGCTTGCCTCTAGTGCATAGATTCTTGGATTTTCTTTATTGATTTTTTTAGCGGCCACTAATGGAGACTTTATTTTTTGCTCATACCTTAACCATCTTGTATAAGGACTTACAGACATCTTTGCAGTATATGCTAAACTCTCTACACAAAGTATTTCATCATTCACTTGTATTTTTTTAGCTTTTTCAATCAACTCAATTGATTGATTTGCTAGATCATCTGCATGATCCATTTTTAACATGGACATTCTAGACTTAATAAGTGCCATATAATACAAAGGAAGCCATTCATTCGTATAGGTTTTTGAAATGGGTTCTAATTTTAATAAAACCGCTTGATATTCTTTTGCTGAAGATGCTACATCAAAAGATTTAACTGCAAGATTCATTTCTGTAACATACTGTACAGATTGACTTTGTACTGAGTTAAAACAAACACAAAAGAATATGAATATACAATAGCGCATCTGCCAATAAAATTAGCGCTTTCTAATTAAAAGCTAGCATTGGATACCCCTTTGTTAATGGTATACTTAGTATAAGTGATTTCGATAGTGCCTTTTTTATTCTTCTTGGCCTTTTCTTTACTTACTGGAGCTTCGTCACCAAATTCCAAAGTAATACCATTAGGCAATTTATAATCCTTCGTATTAAATCCAAAGATAATTTTTGAAGGCAATCCATAATTTGCATAAGCACCATATTCCATGGTAATTTCAAAGCTACCGTTCTCCTTAGTAGTAGTGAAAGTTTTATATACCAAGGATTCCACAGGATCGATCCATAATGTAGAAATCACCCATTCTAACTGATCATCCGTTGGAACTAATTTGTACACTTCTAGGTTTTTTCCTTGATATACTTGTTTGCCAGAAGCAATGGCAATGTATTGATTCGTATTTAATAAAGAATTCATGGTAATAGACACTCCCCCTTTTGGCAACAAAGAGATACCACCATCTTTCTTTACTTTAATTTGATTGGGTTTTTTATAATATACTTTTACCTTACCTAAAGAGGCTTTGATAAAAGACACATCTGTTTTCATCACCCCTTCTGCCACATAATCATTGACTAGTGCCAATTTTTGTCTCACTTTTTCAACCACTACATTGGTTTGAGCAGTCATGCTGGATGATACAAAAAACAATAATCCAACTATAGCAAAGCATTTAATTTTCATAATATTAACTTAAAACATCTTTCTTTTTCATAATAACAACACTTGCCCCAACAAATAAAACTATATGAATACTCAACACCAATAAAGATGTTTTGATTTTCTGAATATTTAAAATACTTCCAGTGATGGCTTCATTGTTTTCAGTGACTTGAATATCAAAAAACTCTTTCCAATTATTCATGTGAGTAGTAAATAAATAAGGCTTTACCACATTAAATAATGGAATATTCAAAGTACTTAGAATTGTGAAAAACACAATAGCGCTAATGGTTGCCACAATGGGACCAATAGAATTATTGGCAAGACTTGACATTAAGAATCCTAATGCAGTTACTGTTAACAAAGAGAAGCTTGCAAAAACAAATGCTCCTACATATCTCCAAAACACATCCTGACTTTCTATCAAAACCACATAGTTAGACTTCATCAAGAACAAATCATCTGTGCCAAAAATATACATGCTTAAAAACAATGCCAGAGCGGCTAACCATATTAATAATAAAATGGTATAAATACTTGCAGCGATAAATTTAGCCAACACCCACTGTGTTCTGCTATAAGGTGTGGTAAAAAGCAATCTTAAGGTTCCTAAATTAGCTTCTCCCGATAACATATCAGCCGCTATTAATGCTACCAATAATGGGACATGCACCAATAGTAATTGTAATAAAATATAACAAATCAAATATCCATTCAGTACTTTTCCATCAACAATCAAAGTATTATTGATATCCTTCATTAAAAAAGCAGCATAAGCTTCGCCATCAATCTTTAAACCCATTTGTATCACCCAAATTAATGCAGCAATGGCACCAAAAGCAATATAGGTTCTTGGCCTTTTATAAATTTTATACAATTCTATTTGAATAATCGACCACATTTAATTGGATTGAGAAGTGATTTGTAAGAAATAGTCTTCTAAAGAACGCTTTGCCTCTAAGGATACTATGGGCAATTCGGCAGTCACTATGTATTGATGCAATGCCGCTATTTTTTCAGTGGGTATAGATAAATAAATACCTTCTTCTCTATCTAATACATATGGAGCAAATTCAGATTGACTAATTTTTTCTTTAGCCAAAACATCGTTATTGGTACTTAGTTTCATTAAAGATTTTGATGGATCTAATAATGTCGCAGTTGGGCCTAAAGCAATTTTCTTGCCTTGATGGATAATCAAAATTTGGTGCGCCATTTGCTCTATTTCTGTAAGCAAATGAGAAGATACTAATACTGTCTTACCTTCTTTTTGAGCTAGGTCTTTGATTAAATGTCTAATATCGGCAATACCCTGTGGATCTAACCCATTAGTGGGCTCGTCTAAAATAACTAGTTCTGGTTGATGTACTAAAGCAATAGCGATCCCTAGACGCTGCTTCATTCCTAAGGAGAATGTTTGTGCTTTATCCGAAGCCCTATTAGACAAGCCAACCTGTTGTAAGGTATGTTCAATTTGACTAGCACTGATTTTTTTCTGGCTCAGCTTGGCGAATAATTGCAGATGTTCTTTAGCAGTTAAATAAGGATATAAATCTGGTCGCTCGATAATGGCCCCCATTTTTTTAGCAATCTGATTTCGCTGAGCGGTAATATCTTGACCAAAAATTTCTATATGCCCACTGGTTGGATGAATCAGAGAAAGCAACATTCTTATAGTAGTGCTCTTGCCAGATCCATTTTGACCCAAAAAGCCAAATATCTGACCTTCATTCACTTCAAAAGATAAATCCTTGACAGCTTCAAGGCTACCAAAATTTTTAAATAAAGAATCTACTTTAATGATGGACATATACTTATAACAAAAAGCCCCGAATTTAGTTCGGGGCTTTCATTGAATTTATTTGTATTGAGGAATCAAACCGTTGGCTAGATCCACCATTTGTTTTAATCCATCTTCAGGTAAGTTACCTTTTTTGAATTCAGCTAAAACATTAGGTAATTTATTGCTCATCTCTAATAAGAAATGCGCTTCAAATTCTTTCACCTTGCTTACAGCTACTTCTTTCAATAAACCTTGAGTACCTAAGTAGATAATCGCTACTTGCTTCTCAACAGTGAAAGGAGAATATTGTGCTTGCTTTAAGATTTCAACGTTTCTTGCACCTTTATCAATTACATTCTTAGTTGCAGCATCTAAGTCACCACCAAACTTAGAGAAAGCTTCTAACTCACGGTATAATGCTTGGTCTAATTTTAATGTACCAGATACTTTCTTCATTGATTTGATCTGCGCGTTACCACCCACACGACTTACAGAGATACCTACGTTAATCGCTGGACGAATACCTGCGTTAAATAAGTTACCTTCTAAGAAGATCTGACCATCTGTAATAGAGATTACGTTTGTTGGGATATAAGCAGATACATCACCCGCTTGTGTTTCGATAATTGGTAATGCTGTTAAAGAACCACCACCTTTTACCAAATGCTTTATAGATTCTGGTAAATCGTTCATGTTCTTAGCAATCTCGTCGTTCGCAATTACTTTCGCAGCACGCTCTAATAAACGACTATGTAAATAGAATACATCACCAGGATATGCTTCACGACCTGGAGGTCTTCTTAACAATAATGATACTTCACGATATGCTACCGCTTGTTTTGATAAGTCATCAAATACAATCAACGCTGGTCTACCGGTATCACGGAAGAACTCACCAATAGCAGCACCTGAGAATGGAGCGTAGAACTGCAATGGAGCTGGATCAGATGCAGAGGCACTTAC
>JACCDS011721053.1_pt1 | contig 13951 bp, 12 predicted proteins | sample 7446441 | NCBI WGS metagenome assembly JACCDS01 (sample SAMN15323445, study PRJNA562643) | freshwater metagenome | isolation source: river surface water | place: USA:Blue River Watershed | collected 2017-08-17 | reverse complement strand
GGCCGTGATCGACAAGTACCGGCAGGCCAGCTACGTCGAACGCTCCTCGGTGATGTCGGCCACGCTGGCCAGCATCCCGGTGGCGTCGGGCCGCACACGCTCCCAGGACCTGCCGGCCCTGCACGCGCTGACCACCGCGCTGGTGCTGACCCTGCCCCGGGTGGCCGTGGCCGAGCCCGGTGTGGCCGACGCGCCGGCGGCCGTCGAGAGCGACCGGCGCCTGCTGTGGCCACTGGGCCTGTCGGGCACGCGGCCGCTGCTGCTGGTCACGGCCGGGCCGCCCAAGGGCATGGGCCTGCTGCGCGCCCTGGTGCAGGCCCTGCGCATCTGGGACCGGGCCGGTGTGCCCTGCGACCTGGTGGTGCTCAGCCACGAAGCGCACTCGTACCACATGCCCCTGCAGCACGAGCTGACACTGATGACCGAACAACCCGGCGCCGCGCCCGCGGCCGGCACCACCGCGGTGAGCACGCTGCACCGCTTGCGTTTCGACCAGCTCACGCCCGCCCAGCTGGCCACGCTGCTGCGCCTGGCGCGCGTGCACCTGCTCGCCGACGGCCGGCCGCTGCTCACGCAGGTGCGCGCCTGGGCCGAGCGGCGTGCGGCCGCCCCGGACCGCGTGTGGGTGGGCCCGGCCACCGAGCCGGTGCCGCTGCGCCGCCTGCCCGCGGCCACCGAGCACTTCACGGGCCGTTTCGGCCGCGAGGGGCGTGACCACGCCTTCACCGTCGGCGGCGACCAGCGGCCGGCGCGGCCCTGGATCAACGTGCTGGCCAACCCCGGCCTGGGCTGCTTCGTCTCCGACAGCGGCGCCGGGCCCACCTGGGCGCTCAACAGCCGTCTGAACCAGCTCACCGCCTGGTCCAACGACCCGTTGGCCGACCCGCCGGGCGAGTGGTTTTTGCTGCAGGACCGCCGCAGCCGCGACATCTGGAGCGTCACCCCCTCGGCCTGGGGCGCGCAGGATGTGGACTACACCGTCACGCACACCCAGGGCCTGACGACGATCTCCCACCAGCGCGGCACGCTGGCGGTGAGCGTGCACTGGTGCGTGGACCCGGTCAGCGCACTCAAGCAGGTGCGCATCCGGCTGGAGAACCAGGGCAGCGGCAAGGCCCACCTGCGCATCACCGGCCTGGTGGAATGGCTGCTGGGCGAGCAGCGCAGCGACCGCGCCACGCTGGCCACCCGGCCCTGCTTCGCCACCGCACCCGAGGCCGGCCTGACCGGCCTGCTGTGCACCCAGACCGAGGCCGCCGCCGGCCTGGGCGGCAGCACCGCCTTCTTCTGCGCGTCGCGCGAGGGTGTGGACGCGCCCGCCGCCATGGACTGGACGTGTGACCGCCGCGCCTTCTTCGACGCCAGCGGGCAGCTGGTGCTGCCGCAACAGCTGGGCCAGCGCAGCGGCGCGGGGCTGGACCCCTGTGCCGCCCTCTCGCGCCCGCTCACGCTGCGCCCGGGGGCGGCCATCGACCAGGTGTTCCTGATAGGCCACGCCGCCAGCCCCGAGGCCGCGCGCACCCTGATGCGCGAGGCGGTGCACAGCGATGCGCGGGCGCGCGAACAGGCCGCGCAGGACCAGTGGGACCGGCTGCTGGGCGCCACCCAGGTGCAAACGCCTGACCCGCTGTTCGACGCGCTGGTCAACCGCTGGCTGCTCTACCAGACCGTCTCGTCGCGCCTGTGGGCCAAGGCCGGCTTCTACCAGGCCGGCGGCGCTACCGGCTACCGCGACCAGCTGCAGGACGCGATGGCCCTGGTCTGGGCCGACCCGGCGCTGCTGCGCGCCCAGGTCCTACGGTGCGCGGCACGGCAGTTTGAAAAGGGTGACGTGCAGCACTGGTGGCACGAACCCGGCGGCGCCGGCGTGCGCACGCATTTTTCAGACGATCTGCTGTGGCTGCCCCTGGCCATCGCGCACCACGGGCAGGCCACCGGCGATGCCTCGCTGCTGGACGAGACAGTCCCCTTCCTGAGCGGCCCGCCGGTGCCCGAAGGCGCCGAAGACCACTACGACGTGCCCGCGGTGAGCGCGCACAGCGCCAGCGTGTTCGAGCACGGCGCGCGCGCCATCGACCACAGCCTGCGCGTGGGCGCGCACGGCCTGCCGCTCATGGGCACGGGCGACTGGAACGACGGCATGAACCGCGTGGGCCACGAAGGGCGGGGCGAGTCGGTCTGGCTGGGCTGGTTCCTGTGCACCATCGTCAGCGCCTGGCTGCCGCTGGCCCAGGCGCGCGGCGAGACCGACCGTGCCGCCCGCTGGGGCCGTGCACTGGCCGGCTGGCGCCAGGCGCTGCAAGGCCCCGCTTGGGACGGCGCCTGGTTCCAGCGCGCCTTCTTCGACGACGGCAGCCCCCTGGGCAGCCACACCGGGGCCGAGGCGCGCATCGACCTGATCGCCCAGGCCTGGGCCGTGCTCTCGGGGGAGGCCACCACCGACCGCCAGCGCCTGGCCCTGCAGGCGGTGGACGCCGAACTGGTCGGCGCCGAACACGGCCTGGTGCGGCTGCGCCCCCCGCCGCTGGTGCACGCCGTGCCCCGCGCCGGCTACATCCAGGCTTACCCGCCCGGCGTGCGCGAGAACGGCGGCCAGTACACCCATGCCGGCACCTGGGCGCTGATGGCCGCGGCCATGGTGGCGCTGCGCGAGCCGGGCAACGCCCACGCCCGCAACACGCCGTACCGGCTGTTCACCTACCTCAGCCCCGCCCACCGCGCCGCGCACCCGCAGTGGGGGCGAAGCTATGGTCTGGAGCCCTACGCGGTGGCGGCCGACGTGTACAGCCAGCCACCCTACACCGGCCGCGGCGGCTGGAGCTGGTACACCGGCGCCGCTGGCTGGCTGCACCGTGGTGCGGTGGAATCCATCCTCGGCCTGCACCGGCAAGGCCATTGGCTGTGGTTCACGCCCTGCCTGCCGTTGCACTGGCCGCGCGCCGAGATCACCCTGGAGCGCGACGGGCACCGCCTGCGTTGCGTGCTGCTGCGCGCCGATGTGGCCACGGCGCAGGCGGCCTGCCCGGGGTTGAACGCGCAGCTGCTGCGGGTGGGTGAGCGCCTGTGCTGGGCCGACCTGCCGCCCGAGAGCGTGTTCGTCATTCCGCTGGGCTGAGAGGCTGAGAGGCTGAGAGGGCATTGCGCACGCCCGATCGCGAACAGGCCCTAGCCGCGGCGGCGCACCACCGGAATGTGCACCGGGGCCGCTGTGCGGCGGCGCGCCGGGTGGCCACCGGTGCGCAGCACCGTGTCCCAGAAGCCGCTGGTGACACCGAAGCAGCAGGGCTGCAGCAGGTGGTGGTGGCGGGCGTGCGCGAACTTGCGGGCCTGCCACCAGGGGCTGCCCAGCTTCCAGTGGTGCAGCGCGTGGTGCGTGCTGGCGTAGGCCAGGTAGCCCGCGAGCACGCCCAGCGTGAGCGCACCGCCGCGCCACGGCCCCAGCAGCCACACCGCCGGCAGCGCCACCAGCAAGCCGAACAGCGGCGCGCTCACCAGCGTGGGGGTGCCGATCAGCGCCGCGGGCCGACGGTGGTGTTCGCCGTGCCAGCGCGCAAAGGGCTGCAGGCCGTGCAGCACGAAGCGGTGCAGGGCGTATTCAAGCGCGCTCCAGGCGACCAGCCCCGCCAGCGCCAGCCCTGCGAGTCCCGGCCCCATGCCGCCTGGTGCCTTCCAGGCCAGCCAGCCGGCCAGTGAAACCACCGCAAGGGCGTAGACCATGAAATCGGCGTGGTAGCGCGCGGGGCTGTGTTCGATGGCAAAGGCGGGCATGCGTTGTCCTGTGCGTGGCTGTGGATGTACCGGCGGGGCGGTGGTGCAGATGGTCGGCCACGAGCACCTTCGGGTCTGTGCTGCAGCGAACACAAAACGCGATCCCCGCGACTGCACCTGTATGTGCGCTATCGAACATACCGACCACCGGTGCGCGCATAGACTCCAAAAAAGTCACACCAAAGGGCTGGATTTTTGTCCGCCCGCAACCGAGGAGCCACCGCATGTACCAACCACCCGCGCAATCGGCCAACGACTTGCTGGCCTCCATCCCTCCTGCCGAATGGGCGCGCTTGGCCACCCACCTGGAGACCGTTGAACTGCCGCTGGGCAAGGTTTTGTACGAGTCAGGTGCCAGCATGAGCCATGTGTACTTCCCGACCACGGCCATCGTGTCACTGCTGTACGTGCTGGAAGACGGCGCCTCGGCCGAAATTGCCGTGGTGGGGCGCGAGGGCATCGTGGGCATTGCGCTCTTCATGGGCGGCGAAACCACGCCCAGCCGCGCCGTGGTGCAAAGCGCCGGCCACGGCTTCCGCCTGAGCGCGCAGCGGATCAAGGAAGAGTTCAACCGCACAGGCCCGGTCATGCACCTGCTGCTGCGCTACACGCAGGCGCTGATCACGCAGATGGCGCAGACGGCGGTGTGCAACCGCCACCATTCGCTGGACCAGCAGCTGTGCCGCTGGTTGCTGCTGAGCCTGGACCGCCTGAGCGGCGACGAACTGGTGATGACGCAGGAGTTGATCGCCAACATGCTGGGCGTGCGCCGCGAGGGTGTGACCGAGGCAGCGCTCCAGCTGCAGCGGCTGGGATTCATCCGCTACGCCCGGGGCCACATCACCGTGCTCGACCGGGCCGCCCTGGAAGCGCGCGTCTGCGAGTGTTATGCGGTGGTCAAGAAAGAATACGACCGGCTGCTGCCACACCGCCTGGCGGTGTGAGGGCAAACCCCACACCGCACCGCGTGGCGCGGCGTGGGGGGCTTGCCGGTGGCGCCGCTGGGTCAGCGGGTGCCGGTAACTTCGATCTCCACCCGGCGGTCGGGTTGCAGACAGGTGATCAGCGCGGCGCGCGACAGGCTGTCGGGACAGTCGGCCGCAGCGGTCACGGGCTGGCTTTCGCTCATGCCCCTGGCGTTGATGCGCGCCGGGTCGATGCGGCCGTGGATCACCAGGTAGTCCTTCACCGACGCGGCACGCGCGTCCGAAAGCGTCTGGTTGGCGGCGTCCGATCCCATGCGGTCGGTGTGGCCCTCGACGCTGATGGACTCATAGCTTACGCCGCTCAGCTGCTGGCTGAACTGGTCCAGATGGGTCTGGCCTTGCGAGCGCACCACCGACTGGTTGGAGGTGAACAGCGCATCGGCCGACAGGTTCACACGCTGGAGAACCGGCGCCACGGCCACTGGGGCGGGCGGGGCGGGCGGCGCCACGTAGGCGGCCACCGGAGCCATCACCACCGGCGCTGCCACCACCGGTGGCACATACACCGGCGCTGCGGCGCGGCGCGGTGCGGGCGCGCGGCCGAACGGAAACACCAGGCTCACGCTGAGCAGGTCCACGTTGGCGCGCTCACCCACCGCGTCCTTGAAACGGTAACGCTCGAGTTCGCCGCGGATCCACATTGAAGGGTTGAGCTCGTACTGCAGGCCCAGGCCCACCTTGTAGCCGCCATCGTCGCGTTTGCTGCTGCTGGCCACGGCAGCCGCAGCGCCGGTTCCGCTGAAGGTGCTCTTGGACCAGGTGTGGTGGGCGCCGATGCGCGCCAGCGCCGAGAAGCGCTCGGTCAGGGGCAGGGTGCCCACCAGGTCGAGGTTGATGCCCTGCGCCTTGGTCTCGCCGGCCAGGGTGCCGGCGGGCGTGGTCACGGCGTTGAAGCTGTTGTTGCCCAGGTTGAAGTAGCCGCCCTCGATGGCGAGGTTGCGGTTGAACTGGTAGCCACCGAAGAGCTTGTAGGCGGTGTCCTTTTCATCGGTCGTGCTGCTGGCGGCCGACACGCCCGGCAACAGGCCGCTGGTGACGCCGTTGGCATCGACCTCGGTTTTCGATTGGCCTACTGAAACACCACCGTAGTAGTGGCTGGTGTCCTGAGCCAGGGCGGGCGCGGCGAGCAGGACGCCGAGGCTGGCGAGGCCCAGCAGACGGAAAGCGGGTGAGTGGTTCATTGGGTTCTTTCGGGTGGGTTGAACACGATTTGCGCGGAATGCACAGCGCGTTTGTAGGTGCGCAGCGCGCGCGCGTCGGTGCGTTGTCGAACATGGCGCGCCCAACGGTGCCGAGCGTGCGCTGTCGAACAGTCAAGTGCTGCACTGCCACCCACACTGGTTGCCACCGGTCACACCCAGGCGTGCGCACCGGCTGGCAGACGCCTCCCGCCGGAGGGCGCTGTTCCCCACCAGAAGCCTGCACCATGCTCCCAGCCGACAACCTCCTGATCCGCCAGTTGCCCAGGACGGCGCGCAAGCACCTGCTGGACCAGTGCGAGCCGTTCGAGCTGGTGCTCTCGGCCGACCTCGGCGTGCGCGGCCAGCCCCTGAGCCACGCGCACTTTCCCATCGAAGGTTTCGTCTCGCTGGTGATCGACGTGGACGACTACCCGGCACTGGAAGTGGGTATGGTGGGGCGCGAAGCCATGCTCGGCGCGGAACTGTTGCTGGGGGTGGCCAAAGCGCCGTGGCGGGCGCTGGTGCAAGGCCCGGGTCACAGCTGGCGCATCAGCGCACAGGCCTTGCGCCGCGAATGCGCCACCAGCCCGACGCTGATGCACCTGGTGCGAACCAGCCTGCTGGTGCGGCTGCACCAGCAGGCGCTGGCCTCGGCCTGCGAACGCTTTCACATGATCGGCCCGCGCCTGGCGCGCTGGCTGCTCATGAGCCAGGACCGCGCGCAGAGCGACCGCTTTCACGTCACGCAAGAGAGCATGGCGCTCATGCTGGGCGTGCGCCGCGTGGGGGTGACGGTGGCCGCCGGCGAGTTCCAGCACAGCGGGCTGATCCGCTACCACCGCGGCGAGCTCACGGTGCTCGACCGCAGCGCGCTGGAAGCGCGCGCCTGCAGTTGCTACGCGGCCGACCGGGTGCTGCACCAGGCGCTGTTCCACACCCTTCCCGCCTGAGCACGAAAAATCGCCCGGTGCAGCGCTGCTGCGGCAACGCTGCACCGGGTGGTGCGTGCTCTCGAAGCGGGTGAACGCGACCGGAGGGCTGGCCGGGCGTGCTCACACAAGCTCATTTGAGCCAGGTGTCATCGGCCTTGGCGACCCAGTCCTGCATCTGCTGCTCGGCCTCTTCCTTGGCGACGCCGTAGCGTTCCTGGATCTTTCCGGCCAGCTGGTCGCGCCGCCCCGCGATCTGCGTCAGGTCATCGCCTGTCAATTTGCCCCACTGCGCCTTGGCCTGTCCTGTCAGTTGCTTCCAGTTGCCTTCGATGGTGTCCCAGTTCATACATATCCTTTGGTGGCGGTGAACAACGCGCTCACCGTGGTGCTTTATCGCGCGGCCCGGGAGCGGCGTCTGTGCGGCATCGAACCCACGTCCGGCGCTTTATATCGGCTTGTGTATGCCAGTGCACCGACGCGTTCGCGCCCACGATGCAAGCTAGCGTTGTGGGGTCTATGCCCAGATCCAAGGCCACCGATTCACACCGGTCGCGGTGGATGTGCACGCAGCGCCCCACGCCCCTTTCTCACCGCCCAGGAGCCCGTTCCATGCACCACACACCCACACCCTGCCCGTTCTCTGGCCGCACTCCGCTGCTCACGCACCACCGGTGGCCCCTGGGTGCGCTGGCCATGGGCCTCGCGGCGCTGCTAGTTGCCTGCGCCAGCCAGCCGCCCCCGCCCAACCCGCAGATCGCCGCTGCCGAAGCAGCGCTTGAGAGCGCGGCACGCGCTGGCGCCGCCGCATCGGCCCCCGCCGAAATGGCCTTGGCGCGCGACAAGCTGGCCCGCGCCAACGCGTCCATGCTGGAAACCAAATACGAACGCGCACAGATGCTGGCCGAAGCCGCGCTGGTGGACGCCCGCCTGGCCGAAGCCAGAGCCCGCCAGGCCCAGGCCAGCAAAGCCGCCGTCACCGTGCAGGACGACAACCGCGTGCTGCGCCAGGAAATCGAACGCGGCGCAGCACAGTAACCCCGTCACCGAGCACCACCATGACACACGCCACCACGTTCTTTTCTACCCTCCCGGGTCGCACCCTGGCCCTTGCACTGACCTTCGTGGCAGCGGCCACGCTGTCCGCCTGTGGCGGCATGCCGCAGAGCAACGCCCAGCTCGACCAGGCCCGGCGCGACTACCGCGACGTGCGCAAAGACCCGCGTGCGCAGGGCTACGCTGGCGAAGATTTGCAACGCGCCACCGACGCCCTGGCGCGCGCCAACGCCGCCTGGAACGACAGCGCCAGCGAGGCGCAGGTCAACCACCTGTCGTACCTCGCGTCGCAGCGCGCCGCCATCGTGCGTGCCAACCTGGACACCCGGGTTGCGCAGGACACGCTGGACGCCGCCGAGGCGCGGCGCCGGCGTGTCCAGCTCGACGCCCGTACCCAGGAAGCCGACGCCGCCCAGCGCAGTACCGTGGCGGCGCAGCAGGCCACGCAGGCCGCACAACGCGACACCGCCGCGGCCGAACGTGACGCAGCTGCAGCGCGCAGCGCATCCACGCAGGCGCAACGCCAGACCCAGGAAGCGCTGGAGCGCAACCGCCAGCTGGAAGCCCGGCTCAAAGACCTCAACGCCCGGCCCACACCGCGCGGCCTGGTGGTCACCCTGGGCGACGTGCTGTTCGACGTCGACCGCGCCGCGCTGCGCCCTGGCGGCCAGCGGCTGGTGCAGCAGCTCGCCGCGGTGCTCAACGAATTCCCGCAACGCAATGCCCTGATCGAAGGCCACACCGACAGCTCAGGCAGCGACGCCCACAACCAGGCCCTGTCCACCCAGCGGGCGGACGCGGTGCGGTCGGCCCTGCTACAGCAGGGCATTGCCGGTGCGCGCATCAGCGCACGCGGCTACGGCGAGTCCACCCCGGTGAGCGGCAACGAAACGGCCGCCGGCCGACAGATGAACCGGCGTGTGGAGATCGTGCTGTCCGATGACAACGGCCAGATCAGCACACGCTGAAAAAAAGGGCCATGCGTTGCCGCATGGCCCCCAACGGAGATCGCTTGCCCTTGTTGGTCAGTTACCGCCGGCGGGCATGCCTTCCAGCAGATCGGCAAGCTCGTCCGCATGTTCTTCTTCCACCGCTAGGATCTGCTTGAGCAGGTCGCTGGTGGTCGGGTCCTGGTCACCCAGGTAGCGGACCATGTCACGGTAGCCGTCGATGGCGATGCGTTCGGCCACCAGGTTCTCCCGGATCATCTCGGGCAGCGTGCTGGCGGGCACGTATTCGGCATGGCTGCGTGCGCTGAGGCTGTCGGGCGAGAAGTCGGGCTCCCCACCCAGTTGCACGATGCGCGTAGCCAACTGGTCGGCGTGGCCCTGCTCTTCGTTGGAGTGCACCAGAAACTCGGCGCCCACGGTCTGTCCGTGGACGCCGCGCGCCATGAAGTGGTGGCGCCGGTAGCGCAGCACGCAGACGATTTCGGTCGCCAGCGCTTCATTGAGCATTTTGAGAACTCGGGAGCGGTCGGCGCGGTAGCCATCTGTTACGGCGCCGTGTTCGATGTGCTGGCGCGCTTGTTTGCGCAGCGCCTTGACGGAGGTGATCTTGTAGGTGGCGGTCATGGCGTTCACTGCTTGATCATGAGTTCGTTCTTGACGCTGCTCGCACCTTCGGCCGCCGCCGCGAGCTTGCCAGCCTGCTCGATCTGGGCCTGGCTGTTGACGAAGCCGGTGAGCTGAACCTCGCCCTGGTGGGTGAGCACGCTGATGTCGAAACTCTTGATACCTGGGTCCGACAGCAGCGCGGCCTTGACGCGGCCGGTGACGGTGGTGTCGTCGATCGCGGTGCCCACGGTGCTGGGGGGGCCCTTGAGGGTGATGGCGTTCTCAACCCCTGCCACACCGGCCACTGCCCGGGTGAGGGAGACGGCCTGGTCGATCTGGGCCAGGCTGTCCACATAGCCGCTGAGCTGCACCACGCCCTTGCGCGTTTCAACTTGCAGATCGAGGCTCTTGACGAGGTCGTCGGCGACCAGCACGGACTTGACACTGGAGGTGATCACGGCGTCGTCCACCTGGGTGCCCAGGGTCATGGGCGAGGACAGCGAAGGCGTGGCTTCGGTTTCAGCAGACTTGCTGCAGCCGCCAAGCGCGGCCAGGGCCGTGATACTGGTGGCCAGAAAGGCGGTGCGGATGCGGTGGTGTGCGGTCATGGGATGCTCCTGCGGTTAAAAAAATGAGGGCTCAGCGGGCGAGATAACCACCGTCGATGGGGTAGTACGCGCCGGTGACAAAGGAGGCCCGCGTGGAAGCGAGCCAGACCACCAGTTCGGCCACCTCGTCGGGCAGGCCCAGGCGGCCGATAGGATGCGCCGCGACCAGCGCGGCGTGCACTGCAGGATCGGCATCCAGCGCGCTGATCATGGGAGTCTGGATAAAGCCGGGTCCGACGACGTTGATGCGCAAGCCCTTTGCGCTGTACTCGAGTGCGGCAGCCTGCGTCAGGCCCAGCACGCCGTGTTTGGCGGCGGTGTAGGCGGCGGCCGTGGCAAAGCCGACCGCGCCGAGGATGGAGGCCACGTTGACGATCGCACCGCCGCCGCCGCGTAACAGGGCCGGTATCTGGCTGCGCATGCCGTAGAACACACCCGATAGATTGACGTTGATCACCTGTTCCCAGGCATCCAGCGGGTAGTCGGCCAGCAGCGCAGCTGCGCCACCGATGCCGGCGTTGTTGCAAGCCACGTCGAGCCGGCCGAAGTGCGCCAGGGCTTGGTCCACCAGGGCCTGTGCGTCGTCGGGCTGCCCCACATCCGACATGGCGAACAACGCTTCATTGCCCAGAGCCTGAACCCGCCGGAGGGTCTCGTTACCGGCGTGCGGATCCAGGTCGGCCAGCACCAGATGTGCACCTTCTCGGGCAGCTACCAGCGCAATGGAACGGCCAATGCCCGATGCAGCCCCGGTGACGAGAACCACTTTGTTTTTCAGCATGGAACGAACTCCATCAATGGTGATGACCGTGAACTGCAACGGCCGTGGACCCCGTGGCCGGGAGCACCAGCCACGGGGGAATGGGTGGACCTTAGGGCGTACCGTGTCGCGGGTCTGTGCGGCAGCGGACGTAACGCGGCGCGATGGCTATCGGCGAAACCTACTCGCTCCAGACGCGTCCTGCTGTACGCTGCACCGAGGAACGGCACGCCTTGCGGAACCGTCCGAACCAGGAGCTGCCGATGACACCGACGCGAACCGAAACGGACAGCATGGGCCCCATCGAAGTGCCCCCCGATGCGCTGTGGGGCGCGCAGACCGAGCGCAGCCGGCGCTACTTTGCGATCGGCCAGCAGCGCATGCCGCTGACGATCATCCAGTCGCTGGCCGAGATCAAACGTGCCGCGGCCGAGGTCAACCGCGACCTGGGTCTGCTGGTCCCCGAACGGGCCGACGCTATCGCCGCAGCCGCAGCCCGCGTGGCCGCGGGGGAATTCGCCGACCAGTTCCCGCTCTCGGTCTGGCAGACGGGGTCTGGCACGCAGAGCCACATGAACGTCAATGAAGTCATCGCCCGGGTCGCCAGCGCCGTGCTGGACAAGGGGGCGCCGCCGGTGCACCCGAACGACGAGGTGAACAGGGGACAGTCGTCAAACGACGTGTTCCCGACCGCGATGCACATCGCCGCGGTGCGTGCGTCCGGACCCTTGCTGGACGCACTCGCACAGCTGCGCGGCGCGATACGCGACCGGGCGTCCGCCTTCGCCGGCATCGTCAAGATCGGGCGGACCCACCTGCAGGACGCCACGCCCGTCACCTTCGGGCAGGAGTTCGGCGGCTACGACGCCCAGTTGGACCTGGCCGAAGCGGCGCTGCGCGAGGCCTTGCCCGGCGTGCATGCGCTGGCGATCGGCGGCACTGCGGTCGGCACCGGGCTGAACACCCATCGCGCATTCGGCGCCCGCGTGTCGGCGGTGCTGGCGCGCCGCCTGAATGCGCCGTTTCTCGTGGCCGACAACCTGTTCGCGGCCATGGCCGGACACGAGCCGCTGGTGCGGCTGCACGGCGCGCTGCGGATGCTGGCGGTGGCGCTGAACAAGATCGCCCACGACATCCGGCTCATGGGCAGCGGCCCGCGCGCCGGTCTGGGCGAACTGCGCCTGCCCGCCAACGAGCCGGGCAGTTCCATCATGCCGGGCAAGGTCAACCCGACGCAGGTCGAGGCCCTGAACATGGTCTGCGCCCAGGTCATGGGGCACGACGTGGCGCTGGGCATCGCGGCTGGCCAGGGACAGTTCGAGCTGAACGCATGCAAGCCACTGATCGCCTGCAACCTGCTCGACAGCACCGAGCTGCTGACGGACGCCATGAGGAGTTTCGCCACCCACTGCGTTGCCGGCCTGGAGGCGGACGCGGCCCGCGTGCAGGACCTGCTGGAGCGCTCGCTGATGCTGGTGACCGCGCTGACGCCGACATCGGCTACGACCGCGCCGCCAGGATCGCCCGAAACGCCCAGGCCCACGGCCTGGGTCTGCGCGAGGCGGCGCTGGCGGTGGGCGGCCTCAGCGCCGCGGAATTTGATGCCTGGGTGGTGCCCGCGCGCATGCTGGGGCCCGACTGAGCCGGACGCCTGCAGCAGCAGGCGTACCATGGGTCTTCACCGGGGCGCGCCGAACGTGACGCACCCCCGCACGGTCTTGCGTGAACCGTCACGGCGGCAGCATCGCCCCTGGCGGGACAAGGCCCCCACTGGAGCGGTCCCTTGACATCCACACGAACTAACCCGACGGTTGAACCCATCCGATTGGCACAAGGTGCGGTGCCGGCGGCCCACGGGCGGGACGAGGCGCTGTTCGGCGTCACGCGCGTGCTCACCTTCGCCGGCCCACGGGGCCTGAGCGCCGCCAGTGGTTTCTTTTTCGAGCGTGATGCCCGGCTGTACATCGTCACCAGCCGGCACGTGCTGTTCGACGCCAAAAGCGGGCATGCGCCCGACCGCATCGAGATCGAGATGCACACCGATGAGCGCGATCTGACGCAGATGGCGCGGTTGTCGATCCTGCTGCACCGCGACGGCGTGGCCGCTTGGCACCAGGCCCGCGACAGCGGCGGGGAGATCGATGTGGCCACCCTCGAAATCGACCGGAGTGCGATGCCCGCGGGCTACGTGTTGCGCCCCTTCGGGCCGCAGCACCTGGGCGTCGGGTTCGACTGTTTCGACGTGGGCGACCGGCTGGCCATCCCGGGCTTCCCGCTCGGGTTCTTCGACACCGTGCACCACCTGCCGGTGGTGCGCCAGGCCAGCATCGCCTCGTTCTACGGCATCCGCTTCCAGGGCCAGGGCCTGTTCCTCACCGACGCCCGCATGCACCGTGGCAGCAGCGGCTCGCCGGTGCTAGCGCATCTGGGGGTCGATGGTTCCGGACATCAGCGGTGGAGTCTGCTGGGCGTGCACTCCAGCCGCATGGACATGGCCACTCGCGACCTGGTGCAGGACGAATCTCTGGGGCTGAACTGCGCCTGGTATGCCGATGTGCTGATGACCTTGACGACCGGTGATCTTTGAAACGACGCTTCTGGCGTGACACCCTCTTGCTGTCCAGTAAATTGTTAACGCCGAGGCGCGTTCGGTTGCTGAATCGACCTGGGTGTTTGGGAATCCTGGGTCGAACGGGGTGGCGGGCGGATCTGATGGCCAAGAGCAGAACACGATTCGCAGCATCATGGAGCTCAAAGGCAACGATAGACCTCAGATCGCCGTGGCTTGGCCGCTTTCGGCGGTTTAGCAGTCGTTCAAAGACTATGAACCGACGTCCGTTGCCAGCCTGAACCTGCCACTTACACCGATGGACCTAGATTCAGTACCAGGCCTTCATCAGCGCTTCGCGTAGCCCACCGTCTGCGTCAGCTGAATCTGCTGATCATTGGTCAGCCCCCTGGCTTTCGTCAGCGCATTGCGATCAAACCAGGCCCGCGCCCCCGTGCCCAGCCCGTGCGAGGCGCAAAACAGGTACACGTTCTGCGCCATGGCACCCGCAGCCACTGAGGCGTAGGCCTCACGCTGCGCGGCGGGCACCATCTTCATG
>JACCDS010114065.1_pt1 | contig 13953 bp, 7 predicted proteins | sample 7446441 | NCBI WGS metagenome assembly JACCDS01 (sample SAMN15323445, study PRJNA562643) | freshwater metagenome | isolation source: river surface water | place: USA:Blue River Watershed | collected 2017-08-17 | reverse complement strand
GCGTCGTGGCGCTGCCCATGTAGGCCTCCAGCACCTGCGGGTTCTGCGACACCGTCTGGTAGTCGCCTTCGGCCAGGATGGCGCCGCGCTGCAGCACCGAGATACGGTCGCAGATGCCCGACACCACATTCATGTTGTGCTCGACCATCAGGATGGTGCGCCCCTTCGCGACTTTCCTGATCAGCTCGGTCACGCGCGCGACATCCTCGTGGCCCATGCCCTGGGTAGGCTCGTCGAGCAGCATCAGCTCCGGCTCCATCGCCAGGGTGGTGGCAATCTCCAGCGCGCGCTTGCGGCCGTAAGGCAAGTCCACCGTGACACTGCCGGCAAACTCGCGCAGCCCGACCTCGTCGAGCAACTGCAGTGCGCGGTCATTCAGCTGATCGAGCGTGCGCTCGCTCTTCCAGAAATGGAAAGAGGTGCCGAGTTGCCGCTGCAGCCCGATGCGTACGTTCTCCAGCACCGTCAGGTGCGGAAACACCGCCGAGATCTGGAACGACCGGATAATGCCCAGCCGCGCGATCTGCGCCGGCTTCAGCATCGTGATGTCGCGACCGTTGAACAGGATCTGGCCTGAGCTTGGCGCGAGAAATTTGGTCAGCAGGTTGAAGCAGGTGGTCTTGCCCGCGCCGTTCGGACCGATCAGCGCGTGGATGTGACCGCGCTGCACTTGCAGGTCCACCTGATTCACCGCGACGAAACCCTTGAACTCCCGCGTCAGCTGGCGGGTTTCGAGAATGATGTCAGCCATCTGGACTCCCGATTCAGTAACGGACCGAACCCGCAGAGCGCCGTCGCGCCGTACGGCCTGGTATCGATGCGCGCAACCGCGCACTTTGTCCGGCCAACACCGCCGGCATCACGAATCTCATTTCAGCCATCTCCCTGGATCTTCTTTTCGTGTGAAACCTGCTGCGGTTGCTCTGTCGGCAACCTGCGTGAAGCAGTGCGAAACTTATTCTATTTCTCAGAAAAAACAAAATGAATTATTTGAACGGCAATCGTTCTGCAATGCAGCATGCCTTCCGACAAGGCCGTCCATCATAGGCAGCCTTGCACACGGTCCGGTTTGTGATTGGCAAAGCCTGCACTTCACGCGCTTGAAAAATCTCGCGCTTCCGTGAAACAGCCGCCGGCACCCCCCGGCCACCTGCCTTCGCGACGAAACGGTACAAAATTCTGCCCATCGGAAACATTGACATAGGACAAATAGGCAGAGGTTCACACGTTTACTCCCGGCATGTACGATGCCCGAAAGGCGTTGAAATCGGATTAGTCCCAGCAAAATCCCTCATTCATTTCCGCATAGAAATTAAGTGAAACTACCGGCTGCCGCATCCCGCTTAGAGCGCCGCCTGCTTGCCGCATTCTCTGCAGGCGCGGCGGTATTGCTGGTTCTCGCGGCACTGACCTGGAATTTTTCCCTGAAGTCGGTCGAGGCAACCCGCTTCGTCATGCAGACCAACGACGTGATCGCCGGCCTGCAAAGGCTGCGCGGCCACTTGTCGCGCGCCGAATCTGAGCAGCGCGGCTACTTAATCAGCGGCAATATCGGCCACCTGCGGCGCGCGCGCGAGGCGATGGCCGAGATTCAGGGCGAGCTAGACCGCCTGACCTTGCAACTGGCCGACAACCCGCAGCAAACCAGCCGCTTGCGCGCCCTGCGCGATTCCTGCCTGCGGCGCGTCGAATTGCTCGAACTGAATATCCAACTGGATGATGCCGATCCCGGAATCACCGATGCCGTCAGCCTTGCCGTTGGCGCCGAAGTGGACCGGCAGATTGATGCGCAACTGCGCGACATGCACGCGGAAGAACAGCAGTTACTGAGGGCGCGCCAGCAGGTCGAAAGCGATCGCGCGCAGGCAAGTGCTCTCGGCTTCAGCGCGCTGCTGTTGCTGCTGCTGATTGCGCTGCCCCTGCTGTACCGGCGGCTGCGCGACAGCGAGCGCGCCAGCGCTGCGGCGGCAGCCGAAACCGCGCGGCTGATCGCTGTCATCGACAGCACGCCGGACCTGATCGCGACCGCCACGCCGGCCGGCACGGTGTCTTATTTCAATCGCGCCGCGCGGGAAGTGCTGAAACTCGGTGACCGGCCGGCCGCCACGATCACGCGCGACATGGTCTACCCGCGCTGGGCGAGGGACATCGTTAATCAGGTCGGCATTCCGGCTGCGATCGCGAACGGCAGCTGGGCTGGGGAAACGGCGCTGATGAGCCTGGACGGCCAGGAGATTCCGGTCTCACAGGTGCTGATCGCGCACCGCCATCCGGACGGCTCGGTGACGCTGTCCACGATCGCTCGCGACATTTCGGAGCGCAAGGCCGCCGAAGCACTGCTGAATGAAAAAAACCGGCAGATCGAAACCGCGTCGCGCATGAAGACGGAATTTCTGGCCACGATGTCGCACGAGCTGCGTACGCCATTGAATGCCATCATCGGCTTCTCCGGCGTGATCGGCGAAGGCTTTGCCGGACAGGTCAGCCCGCAAGCGCAGGAATATGCGCGCGACATTCAGGCCAGTGGCCGACATCTGCTGGCACTGATCAATGACATTCTGGATCTGTCGACCATCGAGTCCGGCAACATGAGGCTGGAGACCGGCGTGGTCGACGGCGACGAACTGCTGACCGGTGCACTGGCAATCGTGCGCGAACAGGCGACTGCGCGTGCCATCCGCCTGACGGTGGAGAAGTCGGCGGAGCTGGGGCAGCTGTGGCTGGACCCGCGCAAGACGCGCCAGATCATCATCAACCTGTTGTCGAATGCAGTGAAATTCAGCGACGACGGCGGCGAGGTCCGGCTGGCCGCGCGACGGGTGCCGCGCAGCGCGGTCGGCGTGTCCGATTCGGGCCGCAGCCAGCGGCTGCTGCCGCTGCCCGACAGCGATTTCCGGGAATTCTTCGAGATCAGCGTCAGCGATGGCGGCCCCGGCATTTCAGCCATCGACATGCACAGGCTGTTCCAGCCTTTCACGCAACTGGACGCGTCGCGCATTCGCCAGCATGAGGGCACGGGTCTGGGCCTGGTCATGGTGCGTCGGCTGACCGAGTTGCATGAGGGGGCGTTGCTGGTCGATAGCGCACCCCAGGCCGGTGCAAGCTTCACCGTGTGGCTGCCGCTGCGCGACCCGGAAACCGGGTCCGGCAACGACCTAGCACACGATCGCAACACCGTACCGCCGGCCCAAGCCGCCAGCGCGACAACCAATCCGATGGGGAACACATAACTGACATGATCCATCTTGACCCAGAGATCGCGGCCGGCGAGCGACGGCCACTGCTGCTGCTGGTCGACGACCAGCCGCGCAATTCACGTCTGCTGCAGGCGCAGCTCGGCGACCAGCAGTTTGACTTCCTCATCGCCGAGTCCGGCGAGCAGGCGCTGGCGCTGGTTGCATCGCAGGCACCGGACCTGATCCTGCTCGACTACATGATGCCCGGCATGAGCGGCCAGGAGGTGGCGCGGCAGCTGAAGGAGAACGAGCACACGCGCAACATCCCCATCATCATGCTGACTGCCCTGGCGGATCAGGCATCGCGCATGCAATCGCTGTCGGCAGGCGTCGAAGAGTTTCTGAGCAAACCGGTCGACCAGACGGAACTCTGGACACGGGTGCGCAACCTGCTCCGCCTGAAGCACTATCACGACAAGCTGGCCCGGCATAACCAGAACCTCTCAGCGGAGGTCGCCGAGCGGACCCGGCAACTGGCCGACGCGTATCGCGACACGGTGTACACCATGGTGCGTGCGTCAGAGTACAAGGATGAAGAAACGGGATCGCATGTGCAGCGGATCAGTTTTTTCTGCCTCGAACTGGCCGAGCAGCTGGGCATGGACGAGGAATTCCGCGACCGGATTTTCTACGCGTCGCCGATGCACGACATCGGCAAGATCGGCATCCCCGATGCGATCTTGCTGAAACCGGGCAGTTTCAACCCCGACGAGTGGGAGATGATGAAGACCCATTGCACGCTCGGTGCCGAAATCCTGAAGCGCGGCAGCTCACCGTATGTGGCAATGGGCGCTGCCATCGCATTGCACCACCACGAGCGCTGGGACGGCACCGGCTACCCGCACGGCATCGCCGGCGAGGCAATCCCGCTGTCCGCCCGCATCACGATGCTGTGCGATCAGTATGACGCGCTGCGTTCACGCCGGCCGTACAAGCCGCCATTCACCCATGAGCGCGCCTGCCAGATCATCACCGAAGGTGACGGCCGCACCGTTCCCGGACATTTCGACCCCGAGGTGCTGGCGGCTTTCATTCGCTCGCGCGACCGCTTCGACGATATCTACAACGCGAACATGGACTGAGGTGTGCAGCCGGGCCGGCGTTTGTGTATTCTGGCGGTCAGCGCCCAATTTCAACGAACCCGTACCCCTGAAGACGATGAATGCCCTGTTCGGCGATATCAGCAACATCATCAGCCTGTCGATCACGCCGGCCTTCCTGATGCTTGGCGTCATGCTGCTGCTGCGCGTACTCAACAACCGTCTCGACCGGATCACTGATCGCCGCGCGACGCTGGAAGATCGGCTGCAAGTGGGAGCGGTGCAGCATGCGGTGCTCGTGCACGAGCTGACTATTCTGGGGCGTCGTACCAACGTGATTCATCGCGCAGTCGGCATTTCCACCGCCTGCATGCTGCTCGTCTGCGCGGTCGTGGTCGCGCTGTTTGCCGACGATGCACTGCAGTTGCGACTCGGCTCGCTGATTGCTTTCCTGTTCGTCAGCGCGATGCTGTTGCTGATCACCAGCTTCAGCCTGTTCCTTCACGAAGTTTTCATCGCCAGTCACTCGATGCCGAGCACGACCCTGCACCGCGCCCGGCAACCCGACGGCCAGCACTAGCCGGCCACCACCGCCTCATCGCGCGAGGGTAACCAGAAGCGCGATTCCATCTCCTGCAAGCCCAGCGTTGTCAGCACCTCACGCAGGCGCTGCGCCGCTTTGGCACGCGGCCCCTCCTTGCGGGTCGCGACGATGAGCTCGTTCTTCATCGAATGCTCCCAGCCGACAAGCTCGGTCACATTCACCTGGTAACCGTGTGCTTCCAGCTGCAGGCAGCGCAGCACATTGGTCAGGTGGCTGCCGAACTCGCGCGTATGAATGGGATGACGCCAGATCTCGGTGATCACATCGCGTGACAGCGATTGTCCTTTCAGCCGGCGCAGCGTCGCCGCCACTTCGGCCTGGCAGCAGGGCACCAGCACGATATAGCGGGCGTGCTTTTTCAGTGCGAAGCTGATCGCGTCATCGGTCGCGGTGTCGCACGCATGTAATGCCGTGACGATATCGACCACCGGCGGCAACTGTTCCGAGGTGATCGACTCGGCCACCGACAGATGATGAAACTGCATGCGGGCAAAGCCCAGCTGCGCCGCCAGCGTGCGCGCGCGCTCGACCAGTTCCGCGCGTGCCTCGATACCGTGGATGACCGGGCCGCTCGCACAATCCTTGAAGAACAAGTCGTACAGGATGAAACCGAGATAGGACTTGCCGGCGCCATGGTCGACGAGCGTGAAAGGCTTGCCGTCATCGGCGAGCTGGCGCAGCAAGGGTTCGATGAACTGGAACAGGTGATAGACCTGCTTCAGCTTGCGGCGGCTGTCCTGATTCATCTTGCCGTCGCGCGTGAGAATGTGCAGCGCCTTCAGCAACTCAATGGACTGGCCGGCGCGAATCTCTGGTTCTGCCATGGTGTAACGATCTCCTGATGCAAGGCCGGCATGGTAACCCAGCCGGCGTTTCACACGTGCCGCCGCGCATTGTCGACAAATTCTCCACGCGGCCGGTAGTTCTTACGCTGATTCTTACGCTGATTCTTAAGCTGATTCTTAAGCTGATTCTTACGCAAATTCCTACGACGGTAGCGCTCCAGCAGCGTAGCGACAGCTGCCGCATCCGCGCTGTCTGTACGCACGAGACTGCCACACGCCCCCCGGAAGCAGCACTACCGGCTGCAGGCAGGCATGGTCGCTGCTTAGTCGTCCGTCTCGCCACGCCATGTGCGACATGGCGATATCCAGATCGTGCTCGAGCACGGCGCACTTCCATGACAGGGAGTATCACTGAAACAGAGGATGATTCATGAAAGCCTTTTATTCGCGACGCTTCACCCCATGGTGGATCGCGGCGCTGTCCCTGCTCGCGATAGCGGGATGCGGCAGCGACGACAATCCGATCAGCCCGAACGCCTCATCGATCAATCAGGTGAATTCGGTCAACAACACAGTGCCGCAGAACGTGTTCTCGGCAACCTTGACCGGAGCCCAGGAAGTTCCGCCAGTGAACAGCGCCGGAACAGGTACCGGCGTGATTGTGGTGAACGGCAGCACGCGGGCCATGCGCGCATCGATCGTCACCACCGACATTACCGCGACCGCGGCGCATATCCACGTGGCTCCGCGGGGCGTGGCCGGCCCGATCGTCTTTCCGCTGACCGAGACCAGTGCCGGCAGTGGCGTCTGGACCACCAGCGTCACACTGACGCCCGAGCAACAGGCTCAGCTGCAGGCCGGGAATTACTACTTCAACGTGCACACGGCAGCTTTCCCCGAAGGTGAGATCCGCGGCCAGATCACTGCCAGCCTGCCGCAAAGCGGTAGCGCGATCAGTACATCGACCACGACCACCAGCACCGGCGCGACAGGCACACAGGCCACCACGCCCGGCACGGCGACCGGTACCACGGGTACAACGGGTACCACGGGTACGACGGGCACCACAGGTACCACGGGCGCAACCGGCACCACAGGCACCACATCCGGTACGGGCACTGTAACGGGCACCGATACGACCAGCACGTCAGCGGGCGCCTCAGGTACCGGTGGCGACACGGCGTCTGGTACCGATGCCGGCACTACTGGCACTACTGGCACCACTGGCACCACCGGAACCACGACAGGAACTGCCCCCACTGCGGGAACGACCAGCACGACCACCGGCACCGCAACAACGACAGGTGGCGCCACGGCCGGAACGACAGCAACGGATGGCACAGCCACCAGCGCGACAGGTGCGACAGGTGCGGCAGCCACCGGCGCACGTCCCGCAGCAACGGCCACCGGTGGAGCGGCCACCAGCGCAGCTGTGCGGCCGGTGTTCTACACCAACGTGCTGTCCGGCGCCCTGGTCGTACCGCCGACGTCGAGCACCGCGACCGCAACCGCCATTACCGCATTCCGGCCGACTACCCGCACGCTGACCTCGGTCATCATTTCGAGCGGCCTGACCGGCACCGGGGCCAATCTGCGACAGGCGGCAGCCAATGCCGTGGGTCCGGTCATCGCGTCGCTGACCGAGACCTCGCCGGGCTCGGGCATCTGGGTGGCGCGAACAACGCTCAGCAGCACGCAAGCGACAGCGCTCTCGGCGGGCAATCTCTACTACGAGCTCTTGTCGGCCGCCTTCCCGGATGGCGAACTGCGCGGGCAAATCGTGAAGACCTCAGGCACGACACGCACGGCATCGACAGCTACGGCCACCAGCACCCCGCAGGGGACGGGTACGGGTACAGGAACAACGACCGGGACCACCACGATGACGGGAACGATGCCCACCACGGGCACGACGACAGGTTCGGTAGCAACGCCGACAACCGGAACGGCCACCGGCACGGGTACCGCTACCGGGACAGGTACCGCCACCGGCACGGGCACTGCCACGGGCACAGGCACCACCACCGGTACGGGTACCACCACCGGCACAGGAACTACGACCGGCACAGGCACCACCACGGGCACAGGCGGCACCACAACCACAACGCCAACCGGCACAACGCCTGCAACGGGCACGATCGGTGCGACGCCTGCGACAGACACGACAACCCCAACGCCAACTGCCACCGGCACCACTGCAGGCGTGCCCACCACCACCAGCACGTCGGACACGGCCGGAACCACCACGACCGTCACGCCAACCACGACGCTGACCGGCGTCGGCACCACGGTCCCCGCCGGTAGCTGATACTGCGACGGGGTTCAACGTGAACGGGAAGTCTCTGCCGGGACTTCCCGCTCCGTAGCAGCGGCGGTCGTCGCCAACTCGCCGGCGAGCATTTTTTTGTCGAGGTAGAGCACCAGCTCTTCATCGTCAAGCGCCTCGCCGAACAAAAACCCCTGGTAGGCATGGCAGCCGTGCGACGCGAGGAACGATCGCTGCCGCTCATCTTCGACGCCCTCGGCGATCAGGTCGAGCTTGAGGCTCTGCGCCAGCACGACGATGGTACGCACGATCGCGGCATCGGTCTCCTTGGTCAGAATGTTACGGAAGAACGAATGATCGATTTTGAGTTCATCCAGCGGCAGCCGCCTGAGGTAGGACAGTGACGAATAGCCGGTACCGAAGTCGTCCAGGGAAAAACCAACACCGCGGGCTTTCAGCGCCTTCATTTTTTCGATGGTGCCGTTGACGTCATCGACCAGCAGACTTTCCGTCAGCTCCATGCGCAAGCGGCTGGGATTGACACCCGTGCGCCGGATAATGTCCAGCGCATGCTCGACAAACATCGGATGCCGGAACTGTCGCGCACTCACATTCACTGACAGCCGCAACGCCGCCGTTTCCGGTCGCTCTGCCCACAGCAGCAGTTGTTCGCAAGCCTTCTGCAGCACCCACATGCCAATCGGTACGATCAGGCCGGTTTCTTCAGCGACGTGGATGAACCGGGTCGGCGGGACGATGCCCTGCTCCGGATGCTGCCAGCGCAGCAGTACCTCGAAGCCCAGCAGCATGCCAGAGTCGGCTACCTGCGGCTGATAGCGCGCCACGAATTCGCCATGACGCAACGCGCCGCGCAAATCGACTTCCAGCTGCGCGCGCTGCGACAGCATCACCTGCATCTCCGGTTCGAAAAAACGCACGCTGTTGCGGCCGGCGACCTTGCTCTGGTACATCGCGAGGTCGGCACGCTTGAGCATCTCGCTGACGGAGTCACGGCTCGTGTCGAACACATAGACGCCGATCGATGCACTGCCATGATGTTCATTGCCATTGAGCAGATACGGACGGTCGAGCGCCGCGAGGATCTTCTCGGCCACCATCTCGACATTGCGCGTCACGTCGTCAAGCGGCTCTGCGCCGCTTTCGAGCAGTACGACGAATTCGTCGCCGCCCAGACGGGCCACCAGATCGCTCTTGCGAACGGCCAGCTGTAGCCGCTGCGCGACTTCCTTCAGCAACAGATCGCCCGTCTCATGGCCGAGATTATCGTTGAGGGTTTTGAAGTTATCGAGATCGATGAACAGGATCGCGCCACATCCGGCGCTTTGCGCGCTGGAATCGATCAGCTTGTGCAGGCGATCGAGCAGCAGTCGCCGGTTCGGCAGCGCAGTCAACGGGTCGTAGAAGGCCAGCCGCTGGATCTCCGATTCCGCCGCCTTGCGTTGGGTGACGTCGAGCAGGATACCGCGCAGCCCGACGGGCCCGTCGCTGTTGCCGACCGCGTCGACAACGTTACCGATCTCTTCCACCCACAACTCGTCACCGCTGCTGTTACACAATCGATATTCGCAGCTATATTCCATACCGCCGCGGATGGCTTCATCACGTGCGCGCAGCACGGTATCTCTGTCCTCCTGATGCACATGCCGACGCCAGAACCCGCGTTGCAGCCACTCGGTCGCGCCGAAGCCGAACATGCGCTCCACCTGCGGCGATACGTAGCTGTAATCGCCGTCCGGCAGGACGGCCTCCCATGACACGGCATTGGTTCCCTCAACCAGCATCCGGTAACGCGCAATCAGGCGACTGCGACGTTCGCTCTCGTCGCGCAGGCGCTCGTGCTGGACGTTCAGACTGTCGAGCATGTGGTTAATGGAATGTGCCAGCCCGGCCACTTCATCAGCACCGCTCACGGGTGCACGCTCGCTGGTGAACCCCTTGCGCACGACTTCGCGCGCAAAACTCTCGAGCTGTCGCAACTGCCGCGTGAGCAGCAGCGCGACACGATGCCCGAGGAGCACAACGGCAAGTGCTGACAACATCACCAGCGCCACCACCATCGCCCAATGCCTGGCGCTCAGCCATTGCACAATCGGCCTGGGCTTGACGCCTACCCGCAGGCCCAGCGTCTGAAGCGGAGGCGGCAGTGCCACATCCGCCGTGACCAGGCCGGCAGACGAGCTGCCCAGGCCGGCAGCGGCACTGTTCCACTCGAGCACCGTCTTGTCGGAATACAGCACAGTAGCGATGCTGAAGCGGTACATCAGGGCGCCCTCGGGCTGCATGGTGCGCGGCAGGCGGATCAGCTTCACCGCCAGCAGATCCGGCCCCTGCTTGCCTGCGGCCAGCTTCGCACCTTCGGTCCCCCGCGCCAGATGCGCTTTCAGCCACGCCCGGTCCGACGCATCGAAAGCCGAGTGGTCGTTACTGGCAAGCTCGGTGCCGGTGAAATCGGCAAACAGGATGGAGACGGGGATGGCGTTCACATGATTGACGCTCGACAGGAAGGGATGGAGATAGGCATCCCTTCCACTGGAATCGGTCAGCGCCGAGGCCAGCAAGGTGCTACTGGCGAGTTCGTCGATGTGCGAGGCAATACCGCGCAGGGTGGTGCCGGTCATCGCGGCCGAATGTTCTGCCTCGCGTAAGGTCAGCACGCGCTCGGCCAGCCACAGCAGGCCGAGTGCACTCACCAGCAGCACCGCCGCCGCCAGTGCGGCACTGGCCAGCGCAAACTGCTTGGCCAGGCTGGTCGACAGCGCCGTATGCCAGCGCTTCAGCATCGCCCTCACAGCGGCACCAGCACGCCATCGGCCCGGTAGCGAGCCATCAGCAGGTCGCTCGATGACAAGGCTTCGTGATTGGCAGGGGTGAATGCCGGCCGATAAGTCTTCACGAGCCCGCGCCAGGCGGGCAGCCTTTCCAGCGCATCGCGTATGCGCTGTCGATCGTCGCTGCCGGTCCGGGTGATGGCCAGGGCCAGCAGATGCACTGCGTCATAGGCGTGCGCGACCCCGACCGCCGAGCGGATATCCTCGAAACGCTGCACGCCCAGCGGTGACGCAGAGCGCAAAAATCGCGCTCGCTGCTGTGGATCAGCGTTGAAAAAACTGAAGGTTTGCAGCACAGCGACATCAACCTCATGGAGGGCGGCACCGGCCTGCTCGACAAACTCGCCGCCGGTCGCGCCCCAATGCAGGATCAGTGGCACACGCTGCGCTGCGGGCAGCTCCGCCATTTCACGTACCAGGATCGCTGCCTCATCGTTGGCCACGACCACGATCGCCTGTGCACCGGCCGCTGTAATGCCGCGGTACTTGCTGATCAGGCTGGTGTCGGCCCAGTTGATCCAGCTGCTGGCGACGATGGTCCCGCTGCGCCCCTCGCGCTGGTAGCGCTCGGCGGCCTCGAGATTGCTGCGCCCCCACGCGGTATTGCTCAGTAACAAGCCTACACGTGACAGCCCCCGCCGCTTCGCATGCTCCAGCAGGAAAGGCATGGCGATACTGTCGTGCAGCGATACGCGGAATACATAATTGGGCTGCATGTCGTTGCGAACGATCTTGTCAGCCGACGACCATAACGCGATGAAGGGAATTCGCTGTGCCGCGATCAGCGGCAACTGCTCAAGAATGACGGGACTGAAGCGGCCTCCCAGTACCGCGACCAGCCCGGGCAGTTCAGCCAGCTGCTTCAGGTTCTCGACCCCGCGTGCCGGTACCGAGTGATTGTCACGCAGCACCAGCTGCAGCGGCCGGCCGCGCAACAGGCCGCCGGCAGCATTGATGTCGTTGACTGCCGCTTGCGCGCCCAGATGGATGGCCTGTGCCGAGGTGCTGCGCAACAGGCCGAACTCGGCATCGATGCCAATCAGCAGCGGTGCCTTCTCTGCTGCCGCAGGCTCCGGCAAAACGCTCGCGGCCAGCAGTGCCGCTGCAGTACGCATTGCGCGCCGGCGTCCGGTGTCGAAAAGCGGTGTGTTCGCGCGCATGATTGCTGTACAGGAACTCTGTATCCCTGAGTCATCCCGAAGGCCGAGGATACAGCAGTTGAAATAATGCAAGAAGCGCTTTCGCCTTGAAAGTCGCCAGCCCCATCCCCTGATTGCACCAAAGTGTAATTTCCGGACGAATGACTCCCCGGAGGCTCAGCTCATCCGCACATAGTCGCCAGGAGCGGCAGGCAGGCTGCGGTCCGTGGACAGCAGCGTCCGGGCCGGACGTCGCCGCTGCCCCTGCTCCAGCCAGCCGGCCCAATGTGGCCACCAGGAACCGGCCTGCACAGGCGTCAGCGCATACCAGCGGTCGGGATCGATATAGGGATCGCGGTGCAGACAGAGGGCTGCGCGGAAATGCCGGCGCGGATGACCCGGTTCGGAGCAGATACCCGCATTGTGGCCGCCGGAAGTCAGCAGGAAGTGCAGGTCGGTGGCCAGCGCCAGATGCAGCTTGTATACCGAGCGCCATGGCGCAACATGATCGGTTTCGGTGGCAACCGCAAAAACCGGCACCCGGATATCGCCCAGCGCCACCGGTTGTCCGTCCACCCGGTAGCGACCGGTGAAGAGCTGGTTATCGAGAAACAGCTGACGCAGGTATTCGCTGTGCATCCGGTAAGGCATGCGGGTGGCGTCGGCATTCCATGCCATCAGGTCGCTGAGCTGCTCGCGCCGCCCCAGCAGATAGTTGTTGACCAGGCGCGACCACACAAGGTCGCGTGAGCGCAGCAACTGAAAGGCGCCGGCCATCTGCCGATTGTCCAGATAGCCCTGCTGCCACATGACGTCGTCGAGATAATCGAGCTGGCTGTCATCGATGAACAGGCGCAGTTCGCCGGCCTCGGTGAAATCCGTCTGCGCAGCCAGCAGGGTCATCGACGCGAGCTCATCGCGGCCCTGCCGTGCCAGCCAGGCGGCAAGGATGGCAAGCAGCGTGCCGCCGAGACAATACCCGACCGCCTGCACGCGCTCTCCCCGCTCGCGCTGCCTGACTTGCGCAAGCGCCGCTTCCGCGCCATCGCGCAGGTAGTCGCGCAAGCCGAGGTCACGCTCACCGGCCCCGGGATTGCGCCAGGAGATCATGTAGACCGTGTGCCCGCGGTTGACGAGGTAATTGACCAGCGAGTTGTGCGGCGACAGGTCAAGAATGTAGTACTTCATGATCCAGGCAGGGATGAAAAGCATGGGCTGCCGGCAGACCTCCGCCGTCGTGGGCGCGTACTGCAGCAGTTCAATCAGGTGATTGCGATAGACCACCTGCCCCGGCGTGATTGCGACCTGCTGCCCCGGACGAAAATGCTCAGTGCCGACGGGCGGATGCCCGCCCATCACGCGTTCGGCATCCTCGGCGAGATAACGCCAACCCCGCAGCAGATTCCGTCCGCCCTCGGCCAGCGTTGCATCGAGCACCTCGGGATTGGTCGCAATGAAATTTACCGGCGACATCAGGTCCAGCCATTGCCGCGCAGCGAAGGACACAAGCTGCTGGTGATGCGCGGATAATCCGCCGATGCCGGTGGTGGCGTTATGCCACCACTGCTGCTGCAGCAGGAAAGACTGGTAGACGAAACAGAATGGCCAGCGCTGCCATTGCGGCGAGCGGAAGCGGTGATCCTGCGCGAGCGGCTCGATGCAGTGCGGGCACTCGGCAGCGGAGACCCTGCGCGCCACGTAGAGTGCCATGCGCAGTGACTTGCGCAGCGCTTTCTCGACCAGGCGTTGCTGCTTGCCCGGCGATGCGGACAGATGAATCATCCAGTCGGTCCATGCCAGCAGGGCGCTGCCCGGCGACAGGTATCCGGTCCAGCGCCCCATCAGTGCATGGAACATGCGGTCGGCCGGCGTCGGCAGGTCAATCTCGTCCGGGCTGGCCGTCGCCACTGACATCGGGTCTGCCGGATCGGATCGCGGCACGGCCGGCCGCTCGGCGCCTGCCTCGGGCGGCGTGCGCGCCATCAGGGCGTCGCGGTCCGCCCATATGAACGCGCAGGCTTGCGCGCAATTTTG
>JACCDS011464029.1_pt1 | contig 13973 bp, 6 predicted proteins | sample 7446441 | NCBI WGS metagenome assembly JACCDS01 (sample SAMN15323445, study PRJNA562643) | freshwater metagenome | isolation source: river surface water | place: USA:Blue River Watershed | collected 2017-08-17 | reverse complement strand
GCGAATACTGGTAGAAGCTGCCCACGCGCTGGCGGCGCGCGACCTCATGCAAGGTGCCGAAGACGAAGCGCCCGCTGCGGTCGGTGCGGCCGTCGTTGATGCGCGTGTGCGCAAGCTCGGGCTCCACCGCGCACAAGGGCGTGACGACCAGCGCCGACCCGTCCCAACGCCCCCGGGCCAGGCCCTTGCTCAAGCCCAGCAACCAGTGGCCGGACCGGGCGATGGCGAAGCTGCCCACACGGCCGGGCACGGCGTGGCGTGCAGGTGCGTGCCCACGGCCGGCCCAGGTGTAGACACAGGCTTCTTCGATGTCGGTCCAGCACCAACGCTGGCCGCGCACGTCCCACAGCAGGCCTTCGCCCAGCGTGCAGGGCAGCTCGCAAACGGCCTGCGCGCGCAATGCGCTCATTGCCTGGACAACCACGCCAGGTAAGCGTCCATCCAGCCGTCGGCCGTGGTGCCGCGCAGGTTGCGCAGGCCGAAGCCGTGGCCGCCCAGTTCGTACAGGTGCAGTTCGGCGCGCTGGCCGGCCTGCTTCCAGCTGAGGACCAGGTCCATGCCCGTCACCGGGAACAGCGGGTCGTCGGCGGCCTGTGCCGCAAACAGCGGCGGCACTGGTGCCTTGGGTTTGGCGGCAGACAGGCCGCCGTAGATGAGCGCGACGTTTGCCGGCATTTCGTTCGCCTCGGCCTGTTCCACCAGGCGCTGGCCTGTGCGCGCGCCGGCCGAAAAGCCGATGAAGCCGACTTGCGCCGCATGGACGCCGAAGTCAGCGGCATGCGCACGCAGCCAGCGCATGGCGACCTTGGCGTCGTCCACCGCAGGTTGGAACTCCAGCTCGGGCGCGCCCGGCACCGGCGGCTTGCTGAAGCGCTCGGCGATGTCCTTCTGCAGCCAGGCCGAGAAGTCCTCGTCCGCCGCCGGCGTGGGCTTGACGCGGTAGACCAGCACGAAGGCCGTGTAGCCCTGGTCGGCCAGGCGCTGCGCCACGGGCAGGCCTTCGTTCTCGATGGCCACGAACATGTAGCCACCACCCGGCACCACCAGCACCGCACGGCCGTTGGCCTTGCCGGCCGCGGGGCGCACCGCATACATCGTGGCCGTGCGCACGTTGCGCAGCAGCTGCTCGCGGTTCATGCCGGTCCACTGGAAAGGCGCGCCGGTCACCGGCGCACCCAAAGGGATGGGCGTGGGCAGATTCAAGGGCCGGGCCGGTTCGATGCGCAGCGAGAACGCCGGCGGCGCCGGCGCCTCGGCTGCGCACGCGGCCATGGGCAGGGTCATCAACGAAGCCAGCGCGCAGGCGCGGGCCAGGTGCTTGCGACGACTGAATCGCTTCATGCGTCAGACCCCCACCGGTGCCTTGTGGAAGCGCCCGTCCTTCATGATCGCCTTCAGGTGGTGCTTGTTCTGCAGCACGGCCACGTTCACGGTGGGGTCGCCATCCACCAGCAGCAGGTCGGCCAGGAAGCCTGGTTTCACCTGGCCCAGCTCGTCGCCGCGGCCCATGATCTCGCCGCCCAACGCCGTCGCCGCGTGCAAGGCCTCAGCCGGCGTATAGCCGAAGTGCTGCACCCACAGCTCCAGGTCGCGCGCATTGCGGCCGTTGGGGTTGAAGGGGAAACCGTAGTCGCCACCGGGCAGCAGGCGCAGGCCGCGGCGGCGCAACTCGGGCACCAGCTTCTTCTGCGTTTCCAGCACCAGGGCCGCGTCCTGCTTCATGTGCGTCATGTCGAAGTGCGGCGGCGGCGCGGCGTCCAACGTGGCCTGGATGATGCCGATGCTGGGGGCGATGAAGATCTGGTCCTTCACCGATTCCAGCAGGTCCAGCGCTTCCTCGTCCGCATAGGTGCAGTGGTACAGCACGCGGAAGCCCGCCTTCACGCCCAGCTTCACGGCTTCTGCGGCGTGCGCATGACCGGTGAGCCAGAGGTCGTTTTCGCGGGCGGCCTCACCCGCAGCCATGAGCTCTTCTTCGGTGTAGAGCAGTTCCAGCGACGCACCGGGCTTGAGCGCGCTCTCACCGGAGATCAGGAACTTCACCGCCTTGGCGCCGATGTCCTTGCAGCCCTTGACGAAGGCGCGCACGTTGTCCGGGCCGACGCCGTGTTCGTCCACCTTGCCCGGATCCAGCAGCGCGCTGTCGCTGGGCGGTTCACGTTCCACGGAGGACGCCACCAGGCGCGGGCCGGGCATGCCGCCGCTGTCAATCTGGTCCTTTAGCGCGGGTTCGATGCGTTTGCCCAGGGCACCCGCGGAATAGGCGCTGGTGAAGCCGTGGTCAAGCAGGATGCGGGCATTGCGGGCGGCCGTCAGCGCCAGTTCGTCGGGCGGCAGGCTCATGCCGGGCACGAACTTTTCCACGCTGGTCGGCCAGGTCAGGTGCGCATGGGCTTCGGTGAGGCCCGGCATCAGCAAACCGCCGCGGCCGTCGATGACCTTTGCGTTGTCGTGGCTGACCTGTGCACCGTTGCGCGCCACGGCGCTTATGCGCTGGCCGTCTACGCGCACCTCGCCGGCAAAGGGCGCGCTGCCGCTCCCGTCGAAGATGCGCACGTTGGTGAACACCGTGCCGGGCTCGGCCACCGGCGGGATGTACTGCAGCTGGGGCGACATGTCGATGTAGTCTCCAGTCAGGCGCCCGGCTTGCGCACCGGCGGGCAAGGTGTTGTTGCGCGCGATGGCACCGTAGTAATACGCGCTGGGCTTGGGAGTCCGCTTTTGCGTGCTGCGGTCCACCGCCACCAAGCCGAAGTGGATGCCGAAGCCGAACACCCACTCGAAGTTGTCCAGGATCGACCAGTACCAGTAGCCGCGCACGTCTATGCCGTCCTGCACGCAGGCGTGCAGGCCTGCTAGCGCGCGTTCCACAAAGGCAATGCGGCGGGTGTCGTCGTCGCCGGCCAGCCCGTTTTCTGTCACGTAGATGGGCAACTTGCATTCCGCCGCCACGGCGCGCACCACGGCGGCCAGGGAGTCGGGTGTGTGCTCGTAGCCGGCCTGTGTCATCTCCGCGCCGGGCGGGGTGAACGGGCCGCTGGCGTTGTAGATGAAGCGTGTGTAGTTGTGCAAGCCCAGGAAATCATCGCCCGCCATGGTGGGCAGCCAGCGGCGGAAGTTGCTGTGCCAGGCCTTGGCGGCCTGCTGTTCGCCTTCGGGCACGTACTGCACGTGCGACAGGGCCAAGGCCAGGCCCACCTGCACGCCCGGCGCCACGCGTCGGATGACGTCCCGCGCGGCGATGTGCGCCGCTTCGATGGTGGCCATGCCGCGTTCGTCGCCAGCCATCTGGAAGTTGCAGTAGGACGCCGCGTCGGTGCCCACGGCCTTGGCCGCGGCTTCACGCCACTCGGGCGCACGCCAGGCCCTCACGTCAATGCCGATGGGCGGCACCATCCCGATCTGCTCGAAGATGCTGCGCAGCAGCACGCCGATGTTGCACTCGTTGAGCGTGATGACGCGCTTCGCGCGACCGGCCAGCATGGCCATCACCCGCTCCGTGTAGCGCGCAAACAGCGCGGGCGTGCGTTCACCGTGCCAGCCGCCCAGGCCCAGCAGCCACTGGGGCGACGAGAAGTGGTGCAGCGTGATCAGCGGCTCCAGGCCGTGGTCCAGGCAGCACTGCACCACGTCGCTGTAGTGCGCCAGTTCGGCGTCGGAAAACACGCCTTCACTGGGTTCGATGCGTGCCCATTCCACGCTCAGCCGGTAGCTGCCCAGGCCCAACTCCGCCATCAGGGCGATGTCTTCGCGGTAACGGTGGTACTGGTCCACCGAGTCGCCGCTCTTGTCCACATAGGGCGAGCCGGGCACGTTCTCCTCCAACCAGCAGTCGCTGTTGGAGTTGTGGCCTTCCACCTGATGGGCAGCCGCGGCCGCACCCCAGATGAAGTCCTTGGGAAATGTCTTGGTCATGGAGGGTCCGGTTTCAGGATTCAAGCAGCGGCCGCTTGTGCGGCAGCAGAGGCAGCCGCGCGACGCGCGGCCAGGTCGTCACGCAGCTGCGCCACTTCGGCGCGGCCCATGGGGTAGCCCCAGCCCAGCACGGCGGCAATCAGCGCCGCAATGACGCCGGTCACCGGGCCCATCAGCGCGGCAATGCCCCACAGCGCACCGGCCGGTTGTTCGGGCTGACCGGCCAGGTAGCCCGTGGCCGACAACATGCCACCCACCACGGCGCTGGACAAGCCGGCGCCGATCTTCTGGGAGAAGCCTACGGTGGCAAACAGCGTGCCCACCACGCGGCGGCCGGTGTCGCGCTCGATGGCGTCTGCCGTGTCGGCCAGCAATGACTGTGACACCGGCGCGGTGACGCCCAGCATCAGGTTGCTCAGGAAGGCCAGCGCGAACACCGCCGGCGCGGGGCCGGACATGGTGGCCAGGTAGCCCAGAGACACCACCCCCATGAGCGCTGAGGCAACCACCATCACGCGCTTTTTACAGAAGCGGCGTGTCAGGCGGTCGCTGAGCACCACGCCCGCCATCAGGCCCAGGCCACTGAGCCCCATGAAAGGGCCGATGAGCTGCGGCGCTTTCAACACAGCCGCGAAGTAGTAGACCCCGGCGGCCAGCGGCAGGCCGATCAGCAGCGCCAGCAGGCCAAAGGCCACCATGCAGGCCCGCCAAGCGCGGCTGCCCCACAGCGCGCCCATGTCGGCCTTCAGGTTGGGCGCGGTTTGCGTGGGTGCCTGCACCCGTTCCTTCACCACCAGGAAGCACAGCCAGGTCAGCAACAGTCCCAGCCCGGCAAACAGCAGGGCGGCACGCTGAAAGCCCTGGGCCGGGTTGCCGGCGCCCAGGACGTCTTTCAGCACCGGGAAGCCCGCGCCGCAGCCCACCACAAAGACAAACAGCACAAAGGCGTTCACGCCCAGAAGGCGCAGTCGCTCGTCCGGGTCGGCCGTGATCACCGGCGGCATGGACTGGAAGGGGATGTTGATGAGGCTGTAGCCCCACCACAGCGCGCTGTAGGCCAGCACCACCCAAGCCAGCTTGGCGCCGGCGCTGTCCACCGGCGGCACGGTAAAGGCCAACACCAGCGCCAATGCCATGAGAGGCGGGGCAAACAGCAAGAAGGGGCGGCACTGGCCCCAGCGCGTGCGCGTGCGGTCCACCCAGCGGCCCACGTAGATGTCCCAGCCCGCGTCGGCCAGGCGCACCAGCAGCAGCACGGTACCGATGAGCGCGGCGCTCAGGCCTACCACGTCGGTGTAGAAGAACATGGCCATGCCCGCGGTGGCGGTGGTCAGCGTCGGGAACAGGTTCCCGCAGCCGTAGGCCAGCTTCTCGGCGAAGGACAGGTTTTGCGGTGGGGCTTGGCTCATGGGTGGACTTTCAGTGGTCGGTGGCGGCCAGGCACCAGCGGCTGGCGGGTGCGGTGGCGGAGATGCAGCGTACGGGGCCCAGCAGCCCCGTGGGCAGGCGGGTCAGCCGCCGGCCCGGCAGCGGCAGTCCGCCAGGCTTGGCGGGGTCGCGGCGGGCGTTCTCGGGCCGGTTGGCCACCGTGATGCTCAAGCGGTTGGTGCCGGGCCGCAAGGCCTGGTGAAGGTCGAACAGGAAAGGCGCCTCGCAGCCGATGACGGGCGTGGCGTCATTGACCTGCACCTGTGCAGCGTCGAAAACCCGGCCCAGGTCCAGCCAGAGCGGACCGGCATCCAGGTCTTCTGCCCGCAGTTCAAAGTCGCAGCTGTACATGAGCTGACCTTCAAAGTCAGCAACATCAGGCCGCAGCGAAAGGTCTTGAAGTGCTGTCCACATCTCGTCAAGCGCCACCGCGCGGCCGCGAAGGCCGCGGCCCTTCGCCTGCACGCGCCAAGGTCCTTTCAGCGGCAGGGCGATGCCTGGCGTGTTGCCCGCAGGCTTGGGGCCACTCAGCGGCAAACAGGCGGCCAGGGGCGCCAGCCGCAGCAGACGGGCACCACCGGCCGGCAGCGCGACACGCACGCAGCCGCCGCCGGCGAGACGTTCGAGACGGCCGGTCCAGGCGTGCCAAAGCTCGGCGCCCTGGGTGGCTGGCACGGGCAAGTCCACTTGGCGCACTTGCGCGCCCGGGTTGCGCAGGAACACCCAGCGCGCCTCGCCGTCCTGACGCACCGTGAACTGAAGTCCATGGCCTGCGGGCAGGTCCAGCGTGGGGGCCAGCCCTGATCTGCGTAAAGCGCGGCCAACGGCCGACGGTGCTGCCACGGGCACCAAAGCCATCGCCGCGCGCACGCGCTGGTCGCGCGCGGCGGCATCCAACCAGCCTTCCTCCCGCATGGGTGCGGAGCCGATGGCCCAGACCGCCAAGCCCGCGCGCTGGCAAGCCGCCAGGCGTTCGGCCACTTCGGCGCGCAGCGTGGGCAGACCCGGCAGCAGCAGCGCCTGGTATCGATGCCCGCCGGGTGTGATGAAGGCCTGGTCTTCGATGTGCCCCTTCAGCAAGGTATCGGCATTGATCCAGTCCCAGTCCAGGCCCGTGTCCAGCAGTGCATCGTGCCAGGGCTCGGGGGTCAGCTTGCCCGCTGCTCCTACAAAGGCAAACAGGTCCAGCGGCGCCAGCACCGCGACGGGCACCACGGCGCGCCAGCGCTGCAGCGCAGCTTGGCAGCGCGCCATGTAGTCGGCCAGCGGGCGCATCAATTGCACCAGCGCGCTGGCAGGCGCCAGGGAAGTGCCGAACTCCATCGCCTCGAAGGGGTACCACTCGCCTTCTGGCGCTGGGTCGCCAGCCACACCAGCCGCGGCGCCATGGGCCACGATCTGTTGCACGCCACTCACGTAGAACTCGTCAGCCCGTTCGCGCAGCTGGCGCGGCGTGACAGCCAGGCCCTCCACCATGAAGCAGAACGCCTCGGCGCTCACCAGGGGCCGCCCGTACAGGTGCGCAGCCGAACGCGCGACCCTGATGAAGTGCGCTGCGGCGCCGCCCGCCAGGTCTTCCGTTTCCGGGATGTGCGCCACACCGTAGGCTTGCAGCCAGTCCACCGGTGCGCCGTGGGCCTGGGTCTTGGCCTGCACGCCACGCGCATCGGCCCACTCGGCCAGCGGCACATACAGGCGTTCGATCATCAGTTCCGACACCGTCAGGCGATAGTCGGCCCGCACGCGCGGCCCCGCGTCCGGGTCGTCAAACAAGGGGGAACCCAGCCGCGGCTGGAAGCAGTTGCGCCAACCCGGTTGCAAGAGCAAGGGCAAGAAGGGCTTCAACGCATAACCGCGCCGGCGCTTGAATTCGGCCTCGAAGTCGTCCGTCCAGAGGATGTCGGTGGGAATCTCCAGGCTGTCGACGAACACCGCGCGCAAGGCCTTGCCCGCGTGCTGCTTCAACACCGGCCAACCCGCGTCGCCCACCCGCTGTGCATGAGCGTCGAAGGCCTCACGCTTCAAGTGGTCCAGCACCAGTTGCGGCCCCAGGCCGGCGCCTTCGGTGATGCGCTGGTCGCTGACAAACCGCACGCAAGTGACGATCTGCCACTCGCCGGGCGGCACGTCCCAGACCAGCGTTCCGTCCGTCTGCAGGCAGCCGCTCAAGTCCACGGTGCAGCGGGCGTCCACCCAACCCGCGGCATGCACCTCGCCCCAGGCGTCAGGCAGGGTCAACGGCGGCACAAAACCAGGGAAAGGCCCCATGCTGGGCACACCGCCGCGCACGGCCAACACCGCTTCCACGCGGGCCATCCGGTCCATGCGGACGCGCCAGTCGGCGGGCAGCTCCTGGGATTCAGCGACCGACCCATCCCGCTCCATGCGCGCGCCAAAGCGATCAGGACGCTGAGGCATCTTGGGGCGCCCCTCGAAGCGGCTTGGCCCGGTCACGGTGGCCCAGGCCAGCGTGACTTCCTGGCTCGCCCGTTCCGGCGTGATGGCTTCGCCGCCGCCGAAGGGCCAGCAGGACCCGAAGGTCAGGTCCAACTGCAGGCCCAGCCGGGTGGCCTCGCGCATCACCTGGTCAAGGATGGTCCACCAGCGGGGCGTGAACACCTCGTGCACGCCTGGCAGGCCGTGCGGCAGGCCGACGCGCAGCGGCTGGATTTCCGCGCCGCCCCAGCCGGCGGCGGCGATCTGACGCAATTGCGCGCACAGCGCCGCGCCGTCCACCGCGCCCCCTGGCCACCACCAGCGCAACAAGGGTCGCGCTGCAGTGGCAGGGTGCCGGAACCAGTCGCTGTCCACTAGTGCCAGGTCCGCGGCCGGGCTTCCAGTCCCGAATCAGAACTTGACAGCAGCGGTCAGGCCCACCGACCGGCGAGCGTCACGCGTGTTCCAGTTGACCACGCCACCCGGGGGCGCAAAGGGCTGGCCGATCACGGCCGTCTGGTAGTGCTTGTCGAACAGATTGCGAGCCCACAGACCGATGCTCCAGGCGTCACTGTCGGGCCCGAATTTGAACGCGGCGTTGACCACGGTGAAGCCGTTCTGAACGTACTTGGTTTCGCCCACGCCGTAGGACGTCTTGCTGCGGTGAGACAGGCTCAGGCTGGCGTCGGCCTGGAAGCCGCTGCCCACCGAGGTGCCGTAGTCCAGGCCGAAAGTGGACGTCAGCTTGGGCGCACCCGGCACGTCATCACCAGCGGCCTGGTACAAGGACGTCGTAGTGCCGGCTGGGGTGTAGCAGCGGGTGGTATCCCCCGTGGTCGGGCACTGGGTCACGTAGTCGTCAAAGCGCGCGGTGGCGTAGGTCAATGAGGCACGCGCACTCAGGCCGGCACCCAGACGGGCGGAGGCGTCCAGCTCCAGGCCCTTGGACGACATGGCGCCGGCATTCTCCGTGATGAACTCGTTGGTGGCGGCTCGGAACACCCCCACTTGCAGGTTCTTGTAGCGGTCTTGGAAGACGCTGCCGTTCAAGGTGAGCTTGCGGCCGAGCCATTCAGACTTGAAGCCCAAGGTCACGTCGTCCACGTTCTGTGCCTTCACATCGGAGCGCAGACCCTGCTGGCCGGAGAAGGTGATGGTCGGACCCAGGTAGCCCTTGGCAAAGGTGCCGTACAGAAGGAAGTCCTTGCTGGCTTTCCATTCACCGCCCAGACGACCGGAGGCCTTGCTGGCCGAGGTCTCGCCACCTTGTTCGGCACGCCCGGCGGGCGGCACCAGGAAGCCGGGCGGGTTGCCCACTTCAGGGCCGGCACCCGCAGCGCCATCGGCAACGTTGGAGGCCTTGACCTTGTCCTTGGTGACACGCACGCCAGCCAGGATGCTGACGCTGTCATTCAGGCGCAGCTTGCCGTCACCGAACACCGCCGCGCTGTCGGACGTGGTGTTGGTTCGATTCACGCCTTCAGTGACGGAGATGAACAGCCCGGGAGGCGCAGGCGCACCCAGCAGGGCCGGCTGTAGCCAGGCCGAGTCGGCGGTAGAGGACTTCAGGCGCGACCAGTAGGCACCCGCCACGTACTCCAGCACGCCTCGCGGCGACGTGACACGGAATTCCTGCGAGTCCTGCGTGTACTTGAAGTTACCGCCGCCCTCGAAGACCGTGGCGGGCGAGGCGTCCAGGCCGTAGCGCTGCGAACCGTCGCGGCTACGGTGGGCCGTGACCGAAGTCAGCGTGAAGCCGCCGGCACGCAGGTTCACTTCTGCAGACGCGCCGCCAGCATTCACCTTGGCGTAGCCGCTCGCGTTTTCAGCGGACTGGGTGTTGTCCGGGCCGGGCGTGATGCCCAAGGCCGAGTAGACAGAGGCCTGCGACGCCGCCACCTCACGCACGGTCCACAACTGGGGCGCTCCTTCGGTACGGGAGCGCGTGGTGTCGGCGCTGATCAGCACGTCCAGGTTCGCAGACGGCGCGAACAGCAGTTTGACGCGACCGCCTGAGGCCTTGAAGCCACCCCATTTCTCGTTCCGCACAACGTTGTCGACGTAGCCATCAAAGGCGTGGTCAAACAAAGAAATGCGGGCAGCCACCGTGTCACCCAGGGGCACGTTCAGCGTGCCATTCACGTCGTGCTCCTTCAGCGACCCGTAGCTGACGGAAGCGTCGCCACCGAACTTGCGCAGCACCGGGCGGCGTGTGGTGATGGACACCGCTCCGCTGGACGCGTTCTTGCCAAACTGTGTGCCCTGCGGGCCCTTCAGCACTTCCAGGCGTTCGACGTCGACCATGCTCTCCAGCACCGGACCCAGGCCCATGACGACACCGTCGATCACCACGCCCACCGGCTGCTCGGACGCGCTGGTGAAGCCACCCAGCGTACCCACGCCGCGCACGCGGAAGCCCGCATCGTTGGGCGACGAACCGAAGGTCACGCCGGAAACGGCCTTTGAAATGTCCTGGATGGACACCACGCCGGAACTCTGCAGCTGTTCGGCAGATGCCGCGCTCACGGCCAGGGGCACGTCCTGCATGCGTTCCAGTCGGCGCGTAGCCGTCACCGTGACAACCTGCTTGTCTTCTGGCTCAGCTGCGGCCGCATTGCCTGCGGGCGCCTGCTGCGCTTGCGCCAGGGCGGTGAGCGAGGCCAGCGCCAGGGCCAAGGCCGTGGGTTGGAAGGCGTGTGTGGTGGATCTCACTTGGCTTGTCTCCAGGCAGATAGGGCAGCGTGTGGCCCCGGGGTGTTTGGCGGCGGGCCCCTGCAGCGCAGTGGCTTCGGCGTGACCGCATCTTCTGGTGGGCGAGGCCCGCAGAAGGAGCGGAGCTTCCCGGGACAAACCACAACGATGGCGCCCCCCAGAGCAGCCATATTCGCTCCGTGTTTCTGCGGGTTTTCATGAATGCTGGGTGCCGCAGCGCCGGAGCGCGCCGGGTCGCTCTCTGGGCGCTGACTGGAAGAACCGACGCCCATCAGTTCCGCTTATGGCGTGCAGAAGCTCCAGGCGGTTGTGACCCACCGGTGCGCTGCCTACAGTCGCCGCACGTGACAACAGGGCTCGCGCTGGTCTGCTGACTCCGTGGCGCGAGCGGCTCAATACCACAGCCCCTACCAACACCCATGCTTTCTACCTCGGACTTCCGCCCTTTCCCGCGCTGGGACTCCGCCCAAGCCGACCAGCTGGACGAACCCGGCCAGCTGCTCTACCGCAGCAACTTGCTGGGCTCGGACCTGCGCATCACCAACTACGGCGGCGGCAACACCTCCGCCAAAATCCGGCCACGCGACCTGCTGACCGGCCAGGACGTCACCGTGCTCTGGGTCAAGGGCTCGGGTGGCGACATCGGCTCCATGAAGCTGGACGGCTTCTCCACGCTGTACCTGGACAAGCTGCACGCACTGCAGGGCCTGTACCGCGGCCTGGCGCACGAAGACGAGATGGTGGGCTACCTGCCGCACTGCACCTTCAATTTGAACCCGCGCGCCGCGTCCATCGACACGCCGCTGCATTCGTCGCTGCCCTACGCGCATGTGGACCACATGCACCCGGACGCGGTCATCGCCATCGCCGCCATGGCGAATTCCGAAGCCATCACGCAGCGGGTGTTCGAAGGCACCGTGGGCTGGATGCCCTGGATGCGCCCGGGCTACGAACTGGGCCAGCGCCTGAAGGCCTACAACGAGGCGCACCCAGGCCTGCGCGGCATCGTGCTGGGGGGCCACGGCCTGTTCAGTTGGGGCGACACGTCGCAGGCCTGCTACGAGAACACGGTGGACCTGATCGAACGCGCGCAGGCTTGGCTGGCCAGCGAACGGCAGGCCAAGCAGGCCGTGGCCTTTGGTGGCACTGCGTTGCAGACCCTGGACGACGCCGACCGCCACCGCGTGCTGGCAGCTATGCTGCCCGTGCTGCGCGGCGTGGCTTCGGCCGGCAAGCCCAAGCTGCTGCACTTGAACACCTCGCCCGAGGTGATCGAGTTCGTAAACTCGCGCGAACTGGAGCCGCTGGCGGCCCTGGGCACCTCCTGCCCGGACCACTTCCTGCGCACCAAGATCCGCCCGCTGGTTATCCCCGAGGCCCTCTACCGGCTGGAAGGCGACGGCCTGCGCGTGAAGCTGGAAGAGCTGCTGACGGCCTACCGCGCCGATTACAGCGCCTACTACGAACGCTGCAAGCGTGCCGACAGCCCGGCCCTGCGCGACCCGAATCCCGTGGTGGTGCTGCTCCCGCGCGTGGGCATGGTGACCATCGCCGGCGACAAGGCCACAGCCCGCATCGCGGGTGAGTTCTACGTCAACGCCATCAACGTGATGCGCGAAGCCAATGCCGTGGACCGCTATGTTGGCCTGCCCGAGCAGGAAGCCTTCGACATCGAGTACTGGCGGCTCGAAGAAGCCAAGCTGCAACGCATGCCCAAACCCAAGCCGCTGGTCGGCAAGGTGGCGCTCGTCACGGGCGGCGCCGGTGGCATCGGTCAGGCCATCGTCAAGCGATACCTGGCCGAAGGTGCCTGCGTGGTGCTGGCCGACATCGACCAGGAAGCGCTGGACAAAGCCAGCACTGAGCTGGCCAAGGCGTACGGTCGCGATCACGTGCGCGGTGTGCGCTGCGACGTGACCGACGAAGCCAGCGTCATTGCCGCGTTCGAGCAGGCCAGCATCGAATACGGCGGCGTGGACATCCTGGTCAGCAACGCCGGCATTGCCAGCGCCGCGCCGCTGGAAGACACCAGCCTGGCCTTGTGGAACCGGAACCAGAGCATCCTGGCCACGGGCTACTTCCTGGTAGGCCGCGAAGCCTTCCGGCTGATGAAGTCCCAGCGCACCGGCGGCAGCATCGTCGTGGTGGCCAGCAAGAACGGCATGGTGGCCAGCAACCAGGCCACGGCCTACTGCGCGGCCAAGGCGGCCGAGATCCAGCTGAGCCGCAGCTTTGCGCTGGAAGGCGCGCCGCTGGGCATCCGCAGCAACGTAGTGAATCCCGACGCCGTCATCCGCGGCAGCAAGATCTGGACGGGAAAGTGGAGCGAAGAACGCGCGGCCGCTAACAAGGTGGATGAAGGCGACTTGGAGTCCTTCTACCGCGACCGCAGCATGCTCAAGCGCAGCGTGTTCCCTGAAGACATTGCCGAAGCGGCTTACTTCTTTGCGGCCGAACACCTGTCCGGCAAGTGCACGGGCAATATTGTCAATGTGGATGCCGGCAACCTGGCCGCGTTCACACGCTGAGAACGGAGAACGCCATGGGTCTCATTTCCGCCAGCGTCATCGAAGCCCACAACGCTGGGCTGCGAGCGCAAGCGGCCAGCGACTACGCCCACCTGGGCGAACAGCTGGCGCGCCGCGGCCTGGACATCGAGGCCGTGCGCGCCCAGATGGCGGCCTTTGGGGTGGCCATCCCCAGCTGGGGCGTGGGCACGGGCGGCACACGGTTTGCGCGCTTCCCCGGTGCGGGCGAGCCGCGCCACGTGTTCGACAAGCTGGCCGACTGCGCTGTCATCCACCAGCTGGGCCGCGCCACGCCCGCGGTCAGCCTGCACATCCCCTGGGACAAGACCGGCGACTACGCCGAACTGCGCCAGACGGCCGCCGCCTACGGCCTGGCCTTTGACGCCATCAACTCCAACACCTTCAGCGACCAGCCCGGCCAGGCCCACAGCTACAAGTTCGGCAGCCTGAGCCACACGGATGCGGCGACGCGTGCGCAGGCGGTGGAGCACAACATCGAGTGCATCGAGATCGGCCGCGCCCTGGGCAGCCAGGCGCTTACCGTGTGGGTGGGTGACGGCAGCAACTTCCCCGGCCAGCAGCACTTCCGCCGCGCGTTTGACCGCTACCTTGAGAGCACACGCCAGATCTACGCCGCGCTGCCGACCGACTGGCGCATGTTCCTGGAGCACAAGATCTGCGAGCCGGCGTTCTACAGCACGGTTATCCAGGACTGGGGCAGCAGCTTCCTGGCCGCCACCGCCCTGGGGCCCAAGGCGCAGTGCCTGGTGGACCTGGGCCATCATGCGCCTAACGTCAATATCGAGCTGATCGTGGCGCGACTGGTGGCCGCCAACAAGCTGGCCGGGTTCCACTTCAACGACAGCAAGTACGGCGACGACGACCTCGACGCCGGCAGTGTCTCGCCGTATCGCCTGTTCCTGGTCTTCAACGAGCTGGTCGCCGCCGCCCATG
>JACCDS010958219.1_pt1 | contig 13983 bp, 7 predicted proteins | sample 7446441 | NCBI WGS metagenome assembly JACCDS01 (sample SAMN15323445, study PRJNA562643) | freshwater metagenome | isolation source: river surface water | place: USA:Blue River Watershed | collected 2017-08-17 | reverse complement strand
GTCACCGGATTTGCCGTTTAGCGTCTCGCTCAACCCCTATCGCGGCTGTGAACACGGCTGTGTTTACTGCTTTGCACGTCCGACTCACGCCTATTTGGGCTTGTCGCCGGGGCTGGATTTTGAAACCCGGCTCTACGCCAAAACCAATGCGCCGGAATTGCTGCGCCGCGAGCTGGCCCACCCCCATTACCAACCCAGCCCCATCGCCCTGGGCATCAATACCGATGCCTATCAACCGGTAGAGCGAGGGCTGCGCATCACTCGCCAGTGTTTGGAAGTTCTGCATGAATGTCGCCATCCGGTAGGGATAATCACCAAATCAGCATTGATTGAACGGGATCTTGACCTACTAAAACCCATGGCCGACGCCAATTTAGTCGCCGCCGCCGTGACCATTACTACCCTTGACCATAGTATCTCCCGCACCCTTGAACCCCGCGCCGCCTCGCCCACACGGCGACTACAGCTAGTTGAAACCCTGGCCAAGGCGGGCATTCCGGTATTGGTAAGTGTGGCGCCGGTGATTCCGTTTATTACTGAACAGGAATTGGAAAACCTGATGCGAGCCGCCGCCAACGCCGGTGCCAGCGCCGCCGGTTACACCGTGTTGCGCCTGCCCTGGGAGGTAAACCCGCTGTTTCAGGAATGGCTGCAAACCCACTTTCCCGAACGGGCACAACGGGTGATGAACCGCATTCGCGATATGCGTGGCGGCAAGGATTACGATGCAAATTTTGCGACGCGAATGCGCGGCGAAGGGCTCTGGGCGGACATGATTCGCCAGCGTTTTGCCAAGGCGCTTAAACGCTACGGCCTGAACAAGAGCGGCAGCTTTTTACACATGGATTGCAGCCAATTTCGCCGCCCGCTGAGTATCCCCGCCAAAACCAATCACCATGGCACCGGGCAACTGGATATTTTTGGCTAGGGGAAATCAAGTGTTGTGAATGAGGTTCTTACGCAACTGCTGTAACTGCTCGCGCAGGGCATGGATCTCCGCCTCAGGGGTCGCGCAAGCCACACCCACCGCCAAGGGAACTGCCTGCGCCTGTTCACGCAAGGCGCGGCCAGCAGGCGTCAGCCCGATTTCCAGGGTTCGCTCGTTATCGGCCTGACGCTGACGTTGCAACAAGCCCTGAGCCTCCAGGCGTTTGATGACCGGGGTAAGCGCACCGGAATCGATGTGCAACTGCTCGGCGATATCTTTCAATGCCAAGCCATCGCCTTCCCACAATATAAGCATCACTAGGTATTGCGGGTAAGTAAGCCCCAACTTCTCAAGCAGGGGCTTATAGAGTTTAGTCATGGCCAGCGAGGTGGAATACAGCGCAAAGCAAAGCTGCTTATCCAACTGCAAATAATTGATTGGGGAATGTTCGGTGGCCATGGCAGTTACTCGCAGAGGAAAGGATTAAGGCGATAATATGACTTGTACGCTCAATATTATCGCGATAATTCTCAGCCAAAATTACACCAGTTGCAAACTCACCTGAATATTGCCGCGGGTAGCATTGGAGTAAGGGCACACAATGTGCGCTTTATCTACCAGCGCTTGCGCTTTTACCGGATCAACACCGGGCAGGCTGATATTGAGCGCCACTTCCAAACCAAATCCGGAAGGAATCTGACCGATACCCACTTCGGCAGTAACGGTAGCTTCGCTGCCAATGGCGAGTTTCTCTTGCCCTGCAACATACTTCAGCGCACTCAGGAAACACGCGGAATAACCTGCGGCAAACAGTTGCTCCGGGTTGGTCGCCGCACGGCCATCGCCACCCAGTTCTTTCGGTACGCCCAGTTTCACATCCAGAATACCGTCGGCGGATACCGCGCGGCCATCGCGACCAGAATGGGCTGTTGCTGCAGTTTTGTATAAAACGTTCATGGTGTAGCTCCTATTTAATCGTGAGAAAATTTGTGTTTGCGATAATTGTTATCGCGATAACAATATAGATAAAACTAAATCAATTAACACTATCGTTTGTCCGCAGCCGTTTTATAAGTCGCACTGTGGAACTGAATAAAGGTTATCGCGATAACTATTATTACGCAATTAATAATCGCGCAAACTTTATACCTTTTTGTTCTTGAGAGCGGTGGTTTTTATGCAGCCACCGCTGCTGGCAGACCAAAAATCGCGTCAAACACCCAGCTAAACACAAAGGTGTAGATCAGGAAAAAGGCCAGTAACCCCAAGTCCATTACCAAGGCCTCCATGAAACTGACATCCAGCCACAGGGCGATAATGGGAACTAAAAAAACCACCAAACCCCCTTCAAAGCCCAGGGCATGGAGAAGTCGCACGCCAATGCTGCGCCCCTTGTGTTGATTGCGCTGCTCCCACCACTCAAACCCGTAGTTAAACAGCAAATTCCACACAATGGCGACGGCCGACGCCGCGATAGCAATACCAATCGAATGGGCGGCGCCAGCGCTGGTCATCCACTCCAGCAAGATGGCCGACAGGATAATCGCCACCAGTTCATACAAACCTACATAGACAACACGACGTTTGATGCCTTGCATAGCTACCTCTTCGCTCATGACTCATACAATGCAGCCAGTTTCTATGCTTTGTGATGACAGAAAAAGTTAGCTACTATCAGATTAATTGACAGATAGAGAGGTAATAGGATGACAGGCGCATTCAATTCCGAGACCGTCAGCGTGTTTCTGGCGGTACTGGACAGTGGCTCCTTTTCTGCCGCCGCACGCCAGTTGGGTCGAGTGCCCTCGGCGGTCAGCATGGCAATTGCCAATTTGGAGGCAGAATTGGCCTTGGAGCTGTTCGACCGCAGCGGGCGTGAACCCAAACCCACAGCACAGGCACGCGCATTGGAACCGCAGGCGCGGCTGCTGCTAAGCCAGTTGCAGCAACTCAATACCCAGGCGCTGGAACTGAGCCAGGGCCTGGAGTCCCGGTTGACCCTGGTGATTGCACCGGAATTGCAGGCCACTCCCTGGGTAGAACCGCTGCGCATACTGGCGCAGGAGTATCCCTTATTAGAGATCCAGATCATCACCGCACCGCAAACCGATGCCTTGCAATTGCTGCACGACGGCAGTGCCCAGCTCGCGCTGGTGTTTGAACGCCCGGCAGCCGATGGGCGCGAAAGCTTTCAGGAAGTGGGGGAGGAAACCCTGGTCGCCGTGATCGCCCGCACTCATCCGCTGCTGCGCGAACTCCCGGCAGAAGGCAGTATCAACGACAGCCAATTGCGCCCGATACGCCAGGTGATGGTGGGCAGCCGCAGCCAGAGCGATGCACGCTCCGCGACCGATAAATTTTGTATCGCCTCCGAACACTACTGGCGAGTAGATCATCCCGAAGCCGCACTCCAACTGGTACTGGCAGAATTAGGTTGGGCCTGGCTGCCGCGCGCCTGCGTACAACCCTATATCAACGGACGGATGTTGGTAGAGCTACCCATTGAAAACTTCACCAATGGCGAAGCACTGTGGATAGACCTGGTCTGGTCGCGGGAACGACCCTTGGGCTTGGGCGCCCAACGAATTGTGGCCTTGATGAGCGAGCAATACCGTCAAGGCCAGCGCAGCAATAGCTAAGAAGTGTGAGTTTCTTTATACGGAATAACATCGGCTGATACAGGAGGAGTAAGATGGCGTCTGTAACCATCTATGCCGCATATTGCTTGTCATTGATCACATTTTCTCCATTACCGAAGCTATTTCCCTCATGAATGCCACTGAACCTGCAAACACCTCTCCCTCTGTTCACACAGCGCCATCACCTGCCCGCGAATTTATCGTATTGGTCGCACTGATGATGTCCATGACCGCGCTGGCGATTGATGCCATTTTGCCGGCGTTCGACAATATTCGCGCCGATATTGCCATGAATAACCCCAATCAGGCCCAACTGCTAATCAGTTTGTTGTTCTGCGGGCTGGGCTTGGGGCAGTTGGTGAGCGGCCCCTTGTCAGACGCCTTGGGGCGTAAAAAAATTCTCTATGCCGGTCTGATCCTGTTCCTGATCGGCACCAGTTTGTGTGTTATCGCACAGGATTTAACCACCTTATTGATCGGGCGTTTTATTCAGGGGCTGGGTGTTTCAGGGCCTTATATCTGTGCAATTTCCATCGTGCGCGACAAATTTTCCGGGCGCCAAATGGCGAAGATTATGTCGGTGGTGATGATGATTTTTATCACCGTACCCGCCCTCGCACCAACCATCGGGCAGGGCATTATGTTGATCGCCGATTGGCGGGCGATTTTTGTGTTTTATCTGCTCTATGCACTGATTGTCGGCGTGTGGATTTTTTTCCGTCTCGATGAAACCCTGCCTAAAGAAAATCGCATCCCCTTTAGCGTTAAAGGCATTAGTGATGGTTTTAAAACTGTGATCAGTAATCGCCTCACAGCGGGTTATACCCTGGCGATGGGGTTATTTTTTGGCTGTTTTCTCGGCTACATCAATTCATCGCAACAAATTTTCCAGGATCTCTACGGCACCGGAAAATTATTCACCGTGTATTTCGGTGGACTTGCGTTAGTGCTGGGTTTTTCATCGTTTTTTAATTCGCGCTTTGTCGAGCGCTTGGGTATGCACTTTATTAGCCGCCGCGCGGTATTTGTGATTATTGCCAGCTCGCTATTATTTTTAGTGCTGCAATTATTTATCGCCCCCAGCCTGTGGATGTTTGTGATTTATGCGAGCATTTTATTTTTCAGTTTCGGCTTGGTATTCGGCAACCTCAATGCGATTGCGATGGAGCCTATGGGGCATGTGGCCGGTATTGCAGCGGCGGTGATCGGCGCAACTTCGTCGCTCATTTCCATGAGCCTGGGCACTTTTATCGGCCAAGCCTATAACCATTCGGTAATGCCCATTACGCTCGGTTTTATCATAGTCCCGACACTGGGGTTGCTGGTAACGCTCTGGGCCGATGGCGGCCATAAAAAACACCAGTCCTGATCAATCATCCGGCACCGGGTCGCTGGCACTTTCAACAACGGCAGCGGCGCCGGTGTTTTGTTTAACGTAGGTGGATACCACGGTGGGTGAAAATTCCTCGCCGCGGCTGCCGTCTGCATTTTTGATATAGGCTTCGCACGCAAAACTGGCGTTGATGTAATTGTCCGGATCTTTACCCGGTTTGGTAATAGATTCCAGGATGTTGCGTACCTGCACCGAGTAGTAAACCCAATAGTGTTTGTTTTCGACCCAATCCTTCACCTTGGTTTCCACTGTGTGCAAATGACTACTGTTAGCGGCAGCGGTAATGGGATACATATTGCTGCTATCGCCGGGGCCGCCGATATGGTGGTTGAGCAAATGGCCTTTGATGTAACGCGAGGGGCCATTGCGGCTGGGATTGGTAACTAACCTGCCCATCACACCGCTGAGCGCTGAGCGCCGCGGTGTACTGCCGGCGTTAATTTTATCGGGGCCGACAGGGTCGGCGACCATGCCCACACCCACGGTATCGCCTGCCGCCACACCCGTGGTGTAAGTGATATTGGACACCAGCGGCACACCCGGGGTGGTGCCTTTAAGCGGTTTATTCACATCCACAAAAACTTCCTGGGTCGCGCGCAATTTCACCCGCGTTACGCCGCTCGCGGTTTGATAATCCACCTCCGCCAGTGCAAGGCGATTTTTAATGCGCAGAAAATAGGTCGCAATTTCTTCGGTGTCTTTGCTCGCTTCTATCGCCAAGAGAGTTAATTGCCGCGCACCGTCTAAATCGATGCGCTCCTCTTCAGGTGTTCGCGGCGTAGTCACCGGTGCGTCATTCAGCGTATTCAGTGTCAGAGGATTGGGCAGGCGCCCACCGCTGTCGCCCGCACCGCCCAACAGCGGTGTGAGATGCGTGGCCAGTTCATCCAGTTTTTGGGTGAGTTGCGCTTGCAGTTCGGTGCTATCACTGCCTGCGGCCTGGCGCGCGAGAGTTTGTTTAATGCGGCCTATTTCGGTGTGCACCTGTTGCGCCTGCGCTTTATGCGTTTGTTTTTGCGCGCGCTGCGGATCGCTCTCCGCAATCACCAGGTTTTCTAAAAATATACTCACCGGCGTGGGAGTAGACTCCACAATTAATTCGCCACGCTCACTTTGAAAATACAGTTCGTGACCGCGGCCTTCACTGTCGCGAAAGGGTTTGCGATTTTCCCACCAGTTGCGCACCGCCGCAGCCCCCCGGCGCAACATATCCAGAAAGGCGCGCCCGCCGCGCACTGCCGCCGCAATAATATTATCGAGCGCACCATTCACCCGTTCGCGAATGCCTTCCACTAATTCGCGGATGCGTTCGCCCAAACGCCCCAAGCCAAATTGGTTGGCGAGAAAACCCACCACAATCGGCACCGATTGCGCCATGGTGGACTCCAGATAATTCGCGGCAGTATCGATCATGCCGCGCGCAATATCGCCGATGCCTGCCACCACCGAATTTACTATTTCCAGCATTTGCACTAAATACTGCGCAAAAGACTCAATCGCACGATAGAAAGCAATTAAAGAATTAATCACTGGCATAATGCCGGTCACATCCAGTAGCGACATTAACCAACGCGACGCCGTGGCGATAATCGCGGTATTGATCCAACCCACGGCGCTGGTGAGCACCATATTCCACAAATCAGAAATGCGCTCCTGGATCAATCGCCACAAACCGGGCAGCCCTTCAGTAACGGCCACCTGGATAAACTCCCAAGCACCGCTGGCAAATTCCACAGCGGTGCGAATGCGATCCACCATAGGTTGGCCCACATGTACCGCGAGCAGCCGCCAAATATTTTCCAGCGTCAACCCGAGCAGGTCAAATACAAAACCGATCACCGAGCGGAAGCTGGTAATGTCTGGCGGGGTTAAACCGGCCTCGCTGATTTGGCCAAATAACCAACCGGTCACACCGCCGAATAAATGCGTGAGAATATTGCCAAAAAATTGCGTCGTGCCCTGCCACATAGAGCGTAATAGATTGCTTAAAAAACCAATCGGGTCCATCAAAATATCAGAAAAAGCCTGCGCCGCATTGGCGACGATTTGCACCAACAGTTGCGCCGGTATGCCGATCAACCCCAGCATTTCGCGGAAGAAGCGCCAAGCGGCGCCGAACAAATCGCCGTCCACAAAAATTTGCCGCAAAATTGCCAGCGCGGTGGATTGCACCCGCTGCCAGATATCGCCCGCGGCCACTAATTGTTGGAACAGCGGAATTCGCCCAAGGATTTGTTCGACAAAAAAATCCTTGAGCGGATTTTTAATACACTCAGGCACAAGGCCCCACAGCGGCCCGAGTAAAAAATCTGGCAAGCGCCCGAGCAAATTGCCCACCACCTCAACAATGCGCCGCAGCGCATTTAAAATCGGCTCAATAAATTGCGACAGAAACACCAGGCCATTGCCCAGCGATGTAAATAAACCCTGCACTGTGTCGCGCGCCCAGCTGCCGATACTATCCAACCCGGTACTGAGCCAACTGAATACACTGCTTAAACCATTTAATAAGGGCGCAGTCGCAATTGCATTGATAAATTGTTTGCCGGTATCGACCGCACCGCCGATTTTTTCCGCCACCCAACTGCCAGTGCCGACTAATGTAGTGCGAAAATCCTGGATGCTGAGCAAAATCGCCGGCAGTAATTCGCGCAGGGTGGTCTGGTTTTCCGCGACATCGCCACCTTCACCAGTATCCATAGTGCGTGCCGTTTCGGCCACTTTTTGCAGCCAGCCATTCACCGTTTCGCGAAAATGTAAAATGGCTTCCAGCGGCAATATTTCCTGCACTTTTGCGATAACACCCTGGATCGGTTCAATCACCGGCGCCAGTTCGGTTTTAATCGCAGTCCAGGCGTCCTGCGCCTTGCCTTGCACCCATTGGATTAATCCACTCTGATTATTGCCTTCATCGTCGGGCAGCCCCAATTGCGCTTTGATCCAGCCCCAGGCATCGCTCACCAAGCTGCGAATTGCATCGACAACCGGTCGTGTCCAATTCCAAATATCATTGCCCAGGTCCTGGATAAAGCGCCAGGTATCACCGGCGACTTTTTGCAGCCATTCAATAACCGGCGCACCAAAGCGCGCCCAGAGATCAGAAAAAAATTCGCCGATCGGTCGGAAAAAATCGCTGATGGCCGTCCAGGCGTCGTTTGCCAATTCGGTGACGGCATCGCGCATACTGCGCAGCGCAGCAAACAGCGGTTCACAATCGCCCTGTGCTAAGCCCACTAAAATCGTTGCAGTGCTTGACGCCAAGCGCGCGAAGGTGCCGAGCAGCGTGGCGACAAAACCGCTCTGGTCTTGCAGGCCGGAAAAAATCGCGTGGGTTGCATCATCAATTTTTTCGCGGATAAATCCGAGAAAACCTTTTTCACGCACCTCGTTAATTAAATCCATTAAGGCACGCGGGGCAACGGCCTCTACGGCCGACCAAATTAAATCCGCACCCGCGTCAACAATTGCACCACCCACATCAACCACCGCTCCACCGACAGCAACAGCTGCATCGCCTACAGCACCAACGGCATTGCCAGCAGCGTCCCAGGCATCACCCAATATATTGCGCTGCACCTGCGGCCTTGCGGTAGAGATGGTTGCCGCCGCTGATTCTGTTACTGCCGGCGCAGCGTTTGATGGTTCACTGACGGGAGTAAATTCCGTACGCATAGTTGCACTTGCTGCTTCAACTGTTTGCGCAGGTGCAGCAACCGCAACTGCTGCACCTTGTTGTACGACATGGGTAAGTTCATGGGCGAGTAAATGCAGCCCGCTGGAAGTGTCCGGCTGATATTCACCGGGCGCAAAGGCAACATGATCGCGCCAGGTAAAGGCGCGTGCATGAATTTCCTGCGCACTGGCGGCGGCTTGTTGATGGGTGTGAATATTAACGCGCGAAAAATCATAACCCATGCGCGCTTTAAAAAATTCCACCACCTTTTCAGGCAAGCGACGGCTGGTGCGGAACGCATTTTTTATCCGCTGCCACAACCCGGGACGCGCTTGTTGTTGGTAATCACTTTGTGCGTAACGCTGTAGTTGTTCTTCTTCACATTCGCTGCACAAGCGTTGCAGTTCGTTTTCAGGTTCGTTGGTTGTTACTAAATCGCGCGCAATACTATTGTGAACATTATTGCGCTCTATTTTTGCTTGCAGTGTTTGATCGGCAACGCGATCCGCTTCACGCTCCAACGGATCTTCCGGTTGGCTCAACGCAGGCTCAATGGCCTGCCGTTGCACACCTCCGTTTTCTTCTTCACAGGCTGAGCACACCCGTTGCAGGGAATCGTCTTTTTTTTCCTGCAACGGAGCATCAAATGAAGTATCGGTTTTTGCCATTACCCGATCGGCAACGCGCTCTGCTTGCACCTCTAATGGATCGCTGGGTTGGCTGATCGCCGGTAATTGGCCCGCTGGTTTTTTTTGTAATTCTTCTGTGCACTCATCGCACTGGCGCGCCAGCAAAGATTCAGTATTGTTGGTAACAGTTGCAGCTCTATTCGCCGCAGCATGTGTTGCAGTTTCCACCGCCTCCGGCTGCAATACGCGCATCACTTTAGCGCTGTGGCGATGCACAGTCGCACGCGCGCCGCTGCTGCGTGTGGTGGCAACAGGTTTACGCGCGATGCTTACCTGGGTGCGTTCCATAAATCATCCCGTACCTAAACCCGCGGGCACTGGTTGCTGTAGGACGAAAATCCAAACAGGTCGGCAATATAGCTCGCGTAACACTCGGGATTACTGCCGCGTTGACGTGCATTGCCAGCATTGTGATTGCGGATTTGATAGCGCATATGCGCCAGCTCATGCACGATCATGGTCGCCTGCTCACCCGCCGTTGCCGACCAAAACGGCGGGCAGAGAGCAATGGCGCGCGCGCTGCGCTCGGAACAAGTCCATGCCCCCCAACCGGGATTCGCACTACAACGATCACGACAACCACCGATGGTTAATGCCGAGGTATTGTTGCTGAGGTAGCGAATACCGCCGTCTAAATAAGCCTGTAAATTTTCATAGCGCGTGGAGAGCGATTCCAACTCCTGCTGTTGCGCTTCATTACTGGTGGCATAGGTAGTGCCACTAAAACGATTGCGAAAACGCGCGCCCTGTTGTTCGGGTAAATCAAAGCGATCGAGGTAGGCTTGATAGGATGTGGATGATGCTGTGCTCATCGACATGCCCAACATCATGCTGTCTAAAAAACTGAAAATACTGGCGGAGGCTAAATAACCGCTGGCGCGGGTATCTGCTGTATCGACTACCGCGCGCGGATCAGCGGGTGCAGAATGCAGGTTGGGCGGCAGCGACGAGCGGCGCGATACTGTGCCCACGGCATTGCTACTGTGTGCGCTATTGCTCTGCAACAATTGTTGCACCGCCAGATTTTGTTGATAGGGAAACGCATCCGACGAGCGGCTGGATACTGTATTTGTTGTGTGCGCCATGCGGCGAGTGTTGCTCGCCGGGCTTCGTTTCCCAGTGCAATATTTAACTGCCATGATTTTTCCTCCGTGAGGAAATGCAGTATTAACGTAACAGTTTTAATTTGTTTTGCGCTTCCTGCACCATCACCGACAATTTTTGCGCATCCACACCACTGGCAATCAAGCGGCTGCTGTCCACCGTTGCCATGTCGTTGACTGTCAGCACGCCTTCGCGCTGTAAAATTTCACGGGTATTGTCATCCAGGCTGGTCAGTTCTTTTACCGGGCGGACCTTGGTCACTTCCAATTGCAGTGCTTTTAAATTGCTGCTGATTTCCACCATGCCCTCTTGCATGCTGAGCAATTCCTGCTGGGCTTTGCTGCGTTCGGTGCGCAAAATATTCAGCTGTGAACTGAGCGTAGCCAGGTCTTCCTCGGCTTTGATTTTTTCATCCTGCAATTGTTTTAATTGCAATTGGATGCCAGCGGTTTCAGTCACCGAATTTTTGCGCGCTTCCGCACGGGCGAGTGATTCATCCAGCGCCTGCATATTTTCCAGCGCTTGTTTGCGCACTTCCATTTGCGTCAGTTTGTTTTCATCCAGTACCAGCACGGCTTGGGGTTTGGTTTCGGCGGCATAGAACAATACCCGGCCATTTTTTTGATAGACAGTCACCTTGCTATCGGGCGCAATAACCTTGGGAGTTTGCTGATAGTGTTGCAGCACTAGCGCCGCTTGATCGCCCTGGTATTCTTTTACTTCCACCTGCATGCCTTTTTGTTCAAAGCGTTGCACGGCAACGGCGGTTTCCACATTGCGATACTCTTCCTTACCCACACCATCAGTAGCTGGTTTGCGCTGTGGGTAGAGCAGCGTATCGCGCACCAGGCTGCTGCTGGTGGCAAAACTTTTGGTGTTTTCCCGCCACATTTTCTTAACATCGGTGCGCTTGGCCTGCTGCACCGATTGTTTGTAAGTGCTGCTTTTTACCAGTGCATAGTCATGCTGCTCGCTTTGGAATTTAGCAGTCGCACCGCTCAACAAATTGGGTAATACCATGCAGCAAAGTTTGGCAACGCCGAGCTTGATAACCGGCAAAATAGGAATGAGCGATAACCAGTATTCAAATTTGGGAAAGGTCCATACATCCTTGCGTTTACCAATATTGCATACCTTATATACCTCACCGTTTTTCACAGTGATGGTGGCGAGCCAGACCTTGTCATTTTCATCGCAGTCAGGACAATTCATTAATAATAATTGGCAGAAACAGTCCTTGAGGCTTTGCAATAAATTGCCCAGAAGTGCAACAAATGCGGTAATTACTGCCCAACGGTATTGCGCCAGTTGTTGGTTAAATTCATCCGTCACCTCCAGCTCGTCGACAGGTACCAGGCTGATGGTATTACTTGCATAGTTCAGCGCGTACAGCTGACCGGTTTCGGGGCTGATCGCCAGCGCGGTAGGCATTAATTGCAGCGGCACACGCGGCACTATAAGTTTTGCGTGCTGGTAAACCTGCACGCAAAAATGATCTGCCAGCGCGACTAATAATTCATCGCGCTTATGATGGTAAGCGAGGGTAATTTCGGTATCGGGTAGATGATTAACCGGCACTGGCGGTGAGGTAGGTGGAATGCCTTTATTGATCTGGTATTGATAGAGCATTTTTTGCTGGTTGTCAGTAGTGACGACATAAAGCACATTATTGCCCTGGGCGTTAGCGTTGCGCAGTGCCAAACCATCGCTGCCCTGTGCTGGCAGCTGAATATAGCGTTCAGCAACTGGCGCCGACCCCGTAACAATCGGCACCAGTTTAGCCAGTTCGATAATCGCAACCGCGTTGTAATCTGTTGTGATCTCCTGCTTGCCGGTATTGGCGGTAGCAAAGGCAAAACCGGCATCAAAATCGTAGGCAACATGACCCACGGCGTTAAATGCCAAACTGGGTGCGGGCACGATTTTTTCATCGCTAAATAATTTATCCACATCCAATAAATAAATGCCATCACCCACACCTAATACCATTAATTGGTTGTCCTGTTTGGGATTAAAGCGCATATCCGCCACGCGCACACTGCACAGTACTGCGCTCACTTCCCAGTCGATTTTTTCCTTGTCAAAACGGCCGCGGGTTAAAATGGAATCCATACCGTTAATATCCACCGCCGCGTAAATTAAGTCGCCCTGTTGGGAAAAGGTGACCGCCGTGGTGACACCACCCTGCGCCGAAGGCACTTCGCTGCGGGCGATAATAATTTGCTGTTCAATATCAAAAATATTGATGCTGGTATCTGTGCCTTCATAGGTGATCAGGATTTTTTCATCCGGGTGAAGTTGCAGGCGCTGGTGATGATCACGCCCGAAAAAAGTATTCATACCGGTTTCAGGAAATGGATACTCGGGAAATTCGCTATCGGCCAATAGCCCACAAAACGTTTTGCTCTGCAAAATATCGCGCAGGCGATTGTAAAAATCGCGCAGGATTATGTGTTCCTTGTGCGAAGTAAAGACATAGGCGCCGTGGGGTTGGGAGGTAAATAGCGCAAATAAATTTAACAGGGTGAAGAGTTTTTTGCGGCGTATTGAGACCAGTTCACCTTTTTCCGTTTCGGATTCGTTGATCTCTTCAATATTTAAATCATCGAGTTCTGCTTTAATGTCGTCTAGCAATTGTTTAATGCAGGTGTGATAAAAATCCATCCAGATGGTGCCGTCAAAAATCGACTCCTGATGATCCTTGGCATCGTGCGGTGCAATTTTTAATTGCGGAGCGCCGCCGCCCTCGCCGATATCAATGTATAGGCACACAGCGGCATTGCCTTCGCCATCGATTAAGTGGATATTGTGTTCCTGCTCCAATTGCTGGATAGCACTGATCACATCGACATGTTCAGGCAGGTCCAATACCAAATCATCGCCTTCGCAACCCAGGGCATAACCGGGTGTGACCGTAACGCGGTGGCGATGGCTGCTGCCATCCTCATCCACCGTAGTGGGCGCGCAGATTACTTTTAATCCGCACACCACACCCATGCCGTGCAAATGTTTGTTGTGCCATTTTAAATTGCGTTGGCGACATAAATAATCCAGCGCTTCCTGCACGGTGCGCACATTGGGGCCGTCACAATCGCTATTGTCGTAACAGACATCTCCCGCGCTGATGTCGGTAAGCGGTGGAAATTCAAATGTTTTGCACTCATCCGCTTCGGGAATAAATTGGCTGATGCTGCCATCGGCGGCAATGTGGGCGCGCCCTAATACTAAATAGTGATGCACAATACCGCTGGGCAGTGCCTGATCGAGCAGTGTTGAGCCCGCGCTGTGAATAGCCTGGCGCACAGGTGCCTGCCAATAATCGCCGGCGAGCGCGCGCTTATCGTCCAGCGCGAGGGTTAACACCGTTTCCTGTAAATTGATTTGCACCGGCCCGCTTAAATCAACAAAGGCGTGATCGGTAGTGTTATAGCTATTGCTTAAATCGCGGCCGCGATCGGCGCCGTCTACCAGTGTCCACCCACCGGCATTTTTTTGTAGTTTGACAAAGCCATCCCAGCGCCTGACTAAAGGCAAATTCGTCGGTTTACTGGCGGGAT
>JACCDS010018286.1_pt1 | contig 13983 bp, 11 predicted proteins | sample 7446441 | NCBI WGS metagenome assembly JACCDS01 (sample SAMN15323445, study PRJNA562643) | freshwater metagenome | isolation source: river surface water | place: USA:Blue River Watershed | collected 2017-08-17 | reverse complement strand
TATTCATACGCGCGGATCGGTGTATCGAAAAACCGGCGCACTCATGCTGCTCAGTGATGCCGGACATCAATTGGGCATGTTGAGCGGCGGTTGTATTGAATCCGATTTACTGCTGCAAGCGCGCAAAGTGATCGCTTTGGGAAAATCCCGCCGGGTTATATACGATGCAAGCGACGACAGTAATATCGCCTGGCGCTTGGGAATTGGCTGTGGTGGCGCCGCTGAAATTTTGTTGCACCCCTGTAATCACGCCAATGATTTTTTGCAATTACCCGCCATTTTTTCCTGCTTGCAACAACAGCAAGCCTGTCAGTTTGAGTTGCAACTCGATCATGCCAGCGCCAGTTTTACGCCTTGTGCTCGGGCATTTACCCAGCGTCAACACGGTCACGTGTGCGAACGGGAGGGCGCCTCTGAAAATCGCCAATGGTTGAGTAGTTTGATTAATCCACTGCCGCATTTATTGGTGTTGGGCAGTGGCATGGATTTAATTCCCCTGTGCCAATTGGCGTTGGTATTAGGGTGGCGTGTGACGCTGGTGGATCAACGTTTACATGCCGGCAAGCGCGAAAATTTTCCGTCAGACATTACCGCGCTAAATAGTTCGGTGGCCGAACTGGACAGCAACTTATTGCAGCATGTGGATGGTGTGATTATCGCCCATCACAATCTGGGGCTGGATGCCGCGGCGGTGGCCGCACTGCAAACACGTTCATTGGCGAATCCTTATATCGGTTTGCTCGGCCCGGCTAAACGTAAGGCCGATGTGCTCGCTGCCGCAGGGCTGGATGAAACGCAATTGAATTATCCCATTGCCGGGCCCATGGGGTTGGCCTTGGGCGGCGATTTACCTGAAAGCATTGCTTTATCGGTATTGGCCGAATGCCACGCCAGGATTTTTGGTAGTAACGCACAATCGTTAAATACGCTGAATGCAGCGGGCGATCTTATGCCTGTATTCAACAGCGTTGTCGGTACATCAATCAGCAGGTGCGCACATGAATAACATCAATAACCAACCCCAGCGTTTGGATTGTCTGATTTTAGCCGCCGGTAGCGCCAGTCGTTTTGGTGGCTGTAAACAATTGGCTGATTGGCGCGGGCAGCCTTTGCTTGCTGCAACCATTGCTGCCGCTTGTGAACTTGCACCGGAGCGTATTTTGGTGGTGGGTGGTGCATTCTACCCGCAGCTTTTGCAGGCGCTGCCCAGGTTAAATGCACTGGCGAATCGCGCAACGGCTATTGAGTTGTTGGAATACCCCGCCTGGAATCTGGGCATGGGAAATTCGCTGGCGTTTGCGATCAAAGAATTACAAAACAGTAATCCGGTGTTGGTTTTGCTCGGTGATCAGCCCTTGGTCAGCGCACAGGATTTACATAATTTATATCACCACTGGTGCGTTAACCCGGAGCGTATTGCCTGTGCCAGTTTTGCCCACACCTCGGGCGTTCCCGCTATTTTCCCCGCGCACTTTAAAGCGCGCTTGTATGAATGTCGCGGTGATCGCGGCGCTAAAAGTGTACTCATGCGTTACAGCAATCAGGTTGTTCCGGTTGCTATGCCATCGGCAGAGTTTGATGTTGATACACCAGCAGACCTTTCCAAGTATTTAAAAAAAGCTATTTAAAAAAAGCAATTTAACCGTTTTGTTAGTCAACTGATTTTTTGCCAAGGAGTTACCCATGATTTCGCTTACGATTAATGGTAAAACCCGCGAGCTGGACAGTGACCCGGATACCCCCTTGCTGTGGGCACTGCGCGACGAATTAAAAATGACCGGCACCAAACTGGGGTGCGGTATGGCACTGTGCGGTGCCTGTACTGTGCATATGAATGGCAGCCCTGTGCGCGCGTGCAGTTTGCCTATTTCGGCGGCCGCTGGTGCAAAAATCGAAACCATTGAGGGTATCGATTCACCCGTATTTCACGCCGTGCAACAAGCCTGGCGCGAATTGGATGTGGTGCAGTGCGGCTACTGCCAGTCGGGGCAAATTATGTCGGCCACCGCGTTGCTGCAAGGCAATAAAAAACCAAGCGATGCACAAATTGATGCCGCTATGTCAGGCAACCTCTGTCGCTGTGCAACCTATCACCGCATTCGCAGCGCCATCCATCGCGCGGCCGATAATTTGGGAGGAAAAGCCTGATGAATTTCCTGAAACGACAAACGATTCACGCGCAACAACACACTGAGCCTTCGGCTTTATCGCGCCGTCATTTTTTACAGGCGGCAGGGTTGGGCGGTGGGTTATTAATTGGCAGTGGTTTTGTGGCGGGCAGCGCACAGGTTTTTGCGGCCGAAAAAACACCTGTGGATGCCAGCGGTGATATCCCTTTTTTTAATGCTTTTGTAAAAATTTCGCCCGACAGCAAAGTGACCATTGTGGTTAAACATCTGGATATGGGGCAGGGCGTTAGCACTGGTTTGACGGCGCTGGTAGCGGAAGAGCTGGATGCAAATTGGGAGCAAATGGCTTGGGAGTTTGCTCCGGCGGATGCAAGCCGCTACAACAATTTATTTTGGGGGCCGGCGCAGGGTACCGGAGGTTCTTCCTCCATCGCCAACTCCTGGATGCAATTGCGCCAAACCGGCGCGGCCGCGCGCGAAATGTTAGTGGCTGCCGCGGCGGCGGAATGGAAAGTGCCCGCTAATGAGATTCAGGTAAAAAACGGTGTTATCTCCCACGGCAAACGCACTAGCACTTTTGGTGCGCTGGCCGCTAAGGCCGCCGTCTTACCTGTGCCGCAAAAACCGACAGTAAAAGACCCAAAAGATTTCACCTTAATCGGCAAAACCATTCCGCGCAAAGACAGCCTTGAGAAAACCAATGGCACCGCGATTTACACGCAAGATATCCAGTTACCCGGCATGCTCACGGCGCTGGTGGTTTATCCGCCGCAATTATTTGGCAAGGTTAAAAAAGTGGATGCTGCCAAAGCCAAAGCATCGCCCGGTGTTGTTGCAGTGGTGGAATTTCCGCGCGGCGTTGCAGTGATTGCCGAGAGTTTTTGGGCCGCGCAAAAAGCCCGCAAATTAGTGCAGGTCGAGTGGGATTTATCTGTCTGCGAAACCCGCAGCAGCGATGAGTTATTTAATGCCTGTCACGAAGCGGCCAAGAAGTCTGGCGCCGTTGTAAAAACGATGGGCGATGCAGTTGCAACACTGGCAAATGCCGAGGGCGTGATTAGCGCTGAATATGAATTGCCCTACCTCACGCACGCGGCCATTGAACCGCTGAATTGCGTGGTGAAAGCGGACAAAGCAAGCTGTGAACTCTGGTATGCCTGCCAAATGCCCACGGTGGATCAGCAACAAGTGGCGGCAGCGGCAGGCGTTAAACCCGAGCAAGTCAATATTCACACACTCTATGCGGGCGGCAGCTTTGGTCGCCGTGCTTGCCCCAGTGATTACGTGGTAGATGCTACGAATATCGCCAAGCAACTTCCCGGGCGCGCCATCAAAATGGTGTGGACGCGCGAAGATGAAATTCTCAATGGCCGCTACCGGCCAATGGCGGTTCACCATGTGCGCGGTGCCGTATCGCCCACTGGAAAAGCCATCGCCTGGCAGCATCATGCCGTGGCTCAGGCGATTTTGCGCGGGGGTCCGTTTGAAGCCATGATTCAAGGGCCAGTGGACAGCACGGTTGCGGAAGGCATTGATGATATGCATTACGCCATTCCCAATTTGCAGGTGCAAGCGACAGAGATCCCGATAAAAGTATCAACCCTTTGGTGGCGCTCGGTGGGGCATTCGGGCAATGCGTTTGTGGTGGAAACCTTTATCGACCAGCTTGCCCATGCTGCCAAAAAAGATCCGGTTATTTTCCGCCGCGAACTGCTGGCCAGTGAGCCGCGTGCGCTTGGGGTATTGAATCTGGCGGCGGAAAAAAGCGGTTGGGGCAAGCCCTTGCCCAAGGGGCTTGCGCGCGGCATAGCGGTGCACAAATCCTTTGGTACCTGGGTGGCACAGGTTGCCGAGGTGCGAGTAAACGATAATGGCAGTTTTCGTGTGGAGCGCGTGGTGTGTGCGGTGGATTGTGGTGTCGCCGTCAACCCTGATGTGATCCGTGCGCAAATGGAAGGCGGAATCGGCATGGGATTAAGTGCAGCGCTTGGCGAAGCCATTACCCTGAAAAAGGGTGTGGTGGAGCAAAGCAATTTCCACAATTACTCACTGCTGCGCATCGACGCCATGCCCAAGGTGGAGGTGCACATTGTTCCTTCGGCTGAAATGCCCTCGGGCGTGGGTGAGCCAGGTTTGCCTCCCATCGCCGGAGCCGTCGCCAACGCCTTGTTTGCCGCGACCGGAAAGCCACGTACGCGTTTGCCTTTGGGGGTAGTTGCATAAGCAACTACCAATCCATTTCCCCTGTCACTACTTTGGCACTAATAACCATGCCTTCATCAGTGGGTAATTCAGGGTAGGCTTTTTTGAGTAAGGTAACCAGTTGTGTGGCATCGGGTTTGTTATGTAACAACTGTTCGTAATGTTGCAAATAGTCGCGGGTAAATACTACGGCTGCATCACCCGGCGGTATTGCCCCCAAATAATGGCCGGGAATTACGGTGTTTGGGTTGAGTGCGGCTAGTCTGGTCAGTGCCGCGATCCAGTCTGCGCGCGCTTGGGGCGATTTGCTGTCTGCCGTCCATAAATGGATACCGCTGCTGACGAGTACGCCGCCCAGTGCCGTTTTGGTGGATGGCACCCACAGATAGGCGTTGTGGGTGTTGATCTCACGTATCTCTATGGTGTGGTTTTCCAAGGTCAGGGTTGTTTTGTCAAAAACCTGCGGGACATAGATTTTAGTGGGAGCCTGCTCACCCAGTATTGGTCCCCAATAGGCCAGCTTGGCGTTTTTGGTTTTTTCAATGTGCGTAACAACCGCACTGCTTGCCAGAATTTCTACCTTTGGAAATGCTGCCACTATGGGTTCAAGGCCAAAATAATAATCCGGGTCACCATTGCTGATGTAAATTCGCGTCAGCTTTTTACCGCTAGCGCGAATCAATTCAACCAACGCCTGTCCATCGCCAACGCCGAATTGGGCGTCGACCAAAATAGCCTCCTTTTCTCCGGTGACTAGCGACGATGACACGGGAAAAATGCCTTTGTCTGCCGGGTTGTAGGTGGTGACGTGCAGGTCGCTCGCATTGGCCAAGGCGGTACCAAGGAGTAGGCCGGTAGCGGTAATCATAGCGCTGATCGCGTTTTTCATTCTCTTTACCTTTGCTGATGAGTGGCTTGTTGGTTCATTGATACCCAGTGTAGTATTTCAAAAATCAATCATATAGATGACTTTTTGCAAAATACTGTTTCAAAAATAGAGCAAATAAAATGGATAAACTCACCGCCATGCGTATCTTCACCCGTATAGCGACCACCGGCAGTTTTAGTGCGACGGCGGAGCAGATGTCGCTGTCACGGGCGATGGTGACTCGCTATATCAGTGAGTTGGAAGACTGGCTAAACCAGCGCTTGTTGCAGCGCACCACACGCAAGGTGACTTTGACAGAAGCGGGCGAGCATTTTTTAGTGCGCTGTGAACAAATCCTGGCATTGACGGAGGAAACGCTGGATGCGGCAGCAACCTTGGGGAGTGAGTTGCGCGGTTCGTTGCGGCTGACTTGCAGTGCATCCTTTGCCTATGCGCAGATGGCAGCTGCCATCGCGGATTTTCAAGCGCTGCATCCCAAGGTTGATATTGATATGAACGTGAGTGATGTCAGTATTAATTTAATAGAGGCGAGAATTGATGTGGCTATCCGCATTAGTAACAACCCTGATCCTCTATTAATAGCGCGCAAGCTGGCAGACTGCGCATCTGTACTGGTTGCATCCCCTGAGTATCTGGCGCGCTATGGTGTGCCCGCCTCGCCCGAGGCGTTGGTGAATCACCGCTGTATGTCACATGCCATTACCGGTAAATACCTGTGGCAATTCACGCGTGCGGATGAGTTTGCCAAGGTGGAAATCCACAGCCATTTTTCTGCAAACGATGCGGCTGTGTTGCTGCATGCGGCCATTGCTGGCAATGGAATTAGCCTGCAGCCGCGCTACCTTGCCAAGGATTACATCGAGGCGGGGAAACTGGTGCCAGTATTGGCAGATTGGACCGTGCCTGATTTGGCTATCAATGCACTCTATCCGTCGCGGCAACATTTACCTCTGCGGGTGCGTACATTTCTTGATTTTTTAGTACAGCGCTTTGAGGCAGAGTTTTAGTAATACAGTGATCTGGATTGCGCACCAACATAACTAAAGGAACTATCAACAACTATGTTTGGCGCCCTTATATTCTAAGTTAAAGATCACCGCCCTTTGCAAAGGGTGCTAATAATTACAAATGCGCTGCACCGTTTGGCATGCAATTGCAATGCGGCGCTTATTCAGTAGTTGTTAATCATCGGTCGACATAATCCCCTGACGCACAACGCGGAATAAACCCCGGCAGCGGAGCTGCCTGTTTACTTATCATCCACCATCATTCGTCGCGTGATCGCGATGCCAACCGCAACCTGAAGGATACGCACAGGTCTATGAGGGATTGAGGAGCGTTAGATTTACAACATAGGGTTATTCAATGGCAGTTAAAAAAACACAACAAGAATCCAGTCAACCGCTTGAAACCATTCTGAAAAAAGGCATCCGCACAACAATCGTTTATCCCATCGTCGTTTTATTAATTGTTTTCACACTCATTGTTTATCTCCTTGCTGCACAAACACATCGTATGGCAACAGCGCATTGGGTGCAGCAAGCAGGGCAGCACGCAGTTGATATCAATCAGCGTGCAGCGGCAATGATCAATAAACATTTAACCGAACTCAGCAGTACTGCGCGGGTGTTGCAGGCTGAGCATCAACAATTTGTTCGCCTGCCGCGCACGCAGGATCTCGCGTTGCCTGTCGGTGAACCTGTGCTGAAAGTTGATCCCCATGGCGTGCTGTATAAAGCCGAGGACAATGGCGGTGCTGGATTGTTTTACCCCATCAGCGGTACACCCGGCCCCGAACATTATTGGAAAGCGCGTAACTCCGAACACCTGGATGCGCTCTATGCTGCTGTAATCGAGGCAAACCCGGTGGTGACCCAGCTCTATTTTAATACCTGGGACAATATGAATCGCCTTTATCCCTATGTCACCCCGCCTGCGGAATTATTTGCGGCCAACCTGCATGTAAAGGATTTTAATTTTTACTACTTGGCCGATGCCCAACACAATCCTGCGCGCAACATAGTGTGGACATCGGCCTATCTGGATCCGGCAGGATCGGGGTGGATGATTTCTGTTCTGGCCCCGGTCTATAACGATGACTTTTTAGAAGGCGTGCTCGGGTTTGATGTAACGCTGGATACCATTGTGAAAATTTTATTTGATGAAAAATGGGTGGTATCAAGCAAAGTATTTTTGTTGGATCCACAGCAAACCTTGCTGGCGATGACGCCCGACGTGGCAAGGCTCATTGGCCTGCCGGAAGATGAGGTGTCTGATTACGCGGGGCTGATTAAAAGTACTGTGCCAAAACCTGAAAAATACCAATTGGCACACACCAGTAACCCGGCGTTTAGCGAACAAGTCACTGCGCTCATTCACTCCCAGGTTGCGCTATCGCAGGTGACAATTAATGGTGTCGATTATTTATTATCGCGTGCGACTATTGATGAAACCGGCTGGCAGTTAGTCATGCTGCAAGATATGCCATCGGTGTTGGCACCACTTAAAAATATTGAAAAAGCGATGTTTGTGGTGAGTTGGCTTCTGTGTATTGTCATGGTCATTGTTACCGTATTTTATTTGCGCTACATAGTGTTGCGCGCCCATCTTTTTTCCAACAGTATCGCAACGCCCATTAATCAATTAGCGACCATGACAAATTATGTGGGCAAAAAAGAAGTGTCCTTCAATGATGCAATTGAACAATCCAACATCGACGAAATTAATTTATTGGTCGACAACTTTTCCCGTATGGCAGATGAACTGGATGAAAGAAGCCAAACGCTGATCAAGGCGAATCTGGCGCGCAAGGTGGTAGAGGAAAAAGCCCGCTTGTATCAGGTGATGGCCAATACCGATCAGTTGACCGGGCTGCATAACCGGAAATACCTCGATACCATCTTGCGTCACGAGGGCATTAAGGCAAACCGTTACAAAAGCACACTCAGCTTAATGTTGTTTGATATCGACCATTTTAAAAACATCAATGATAAATTTGGGCATCAAGTAGGCGATTTGGTGCTTAAAAAGGTCGCTAAATGCCTTAAGGATTCACTGCGTCAGTCAGATGTGTTGGGGCGCTGGGGAGGAGAAGAGTTTTTATTGATTTGTATCAATACGCCATTGTCCGATACCGCCGATCTTGCTGAAAAACTTCGTGCTGCGGTGGAGTTGCTACAATTTGAGCAACCTTTGTCCGTGACTGTTTCAATTGGCGTTGCCCAGCTACAATCCGGCGAGACGACCGAAAAAACCATCGCCCGGGCGGATGCAATGCTATATCGCTCGAAACACCATGGACGCAACCAGGTTAGCGTCGATAGGGAAGGCTAACCACGAGGATTTGAGAATGACCCAAAAAATTTTGATTGTGGATGATAGCAAGGTGTCGCGGATGTTTATTTCCACGTATCTATCTGAGCTGAAGCCCGATTGGCAGTTCTTTGAGGCGGATGGTGGTGAGCAGGCCCTGACATTGGCCGCCGAGCATGGCTTTCATGCGATTACGCTGGACTTCAATATGCCGGGCATGAACGGGCTGGAATTGGCGGCGGCGCTTAAAGAGACACAGCCAGACTGTTTTATCGGCCTGTTAACCGCTAATATTCAGCGCTTCACGCAGGACGACGCCCAACAGGCGAGTATTAACTATTACAAAAAACCAATCAGCATGGATCTGATTGGCAAAATTGTGGATGACATAGGTGCATTTTATGGTTCAGTTTAATGATCTTCAGAAGGATGCCCTGTGCGAAATATTTAATATCAGTGTCAGTCAGGCGGCAGGTGCCCTGAGTGAAATTCTGCGCAAGGAAATTCGCTTGACTGTGCCCCGTGTTGAAGTGTGCGATACCAAGGCGGCAGCCAATTATCTGGATCAAACCAACGATATTTACGGGATCTCCCAGCGTTTTCATAGCAAGTTCGATGGCCGGGCGGTTTTGATTTTTCCGGAATACCAAAGTCTGGAATTGGTGAGGCTGATGGTGGGAATTGATGTCCCTCTGGAGCACCTGACCGACATGGAGCAGGACGCGCTCTGTGAAATTGGCAATATTGTGATTAACTCTTGCCTGGCATCCCTGTCGGATATGTTCCATCAACCTTTTGACTGCGATGTGCCGCAATTAATTGTTGGCAAGAGTTATACCGTGCTCAGCGATTACAGCGAAGATTCCGTTCTGATTTTGCTGCAAATAAAATTTATCGTCAGCGATGCGGAGCTGGAAGGCCATATGTTATTTGTTGTGAATCCCCAGTCGTTGACTTCATTGGTCAGCTCCATCGATTCCTTTTTGGGTGGCATTGCCTGACCCGCATTTTCGCCTTAATTAGTGTGCGCCATCAGCGGTATCCCCGAGGCAATATCGCTATCCGTTAAACGGGTACGCGCCGTTTCACTTAAATTCTGCAAGTGATTGACCACATCATTCGCCAGCCAACTGACTGCCGGGTCAGGGTCGTTGCGCAAGGGGTCGGCCCAGCGAATATGGCCTTGATTACCTGTAGCGCGCAGTGCGAGCAGTGCATCCAATTTAACGCCAACATTGTCGTCCTGTAGCAGTGGCGCAATCGCAGTAGCGGCACCGGCATAGTGTGTTTTGGCAAGCTCGACCAAGGCTCGTTGACGCTCCTCGGGGCTTTCGCTGTGCAAGCGCGGAGTCAGGGTATTGATTTGTTTTTCCAGCAAACGATTATCGCCCCGCGCTGACAATACCTGTGCCGCAACCCGTTTCAGTTCCGGATTGCTGTGCTCCTGATAAATCGATTCGAGCGCATAGTCCGGCAACAGGTCGCGATTATCTGTCAGGTCGACCATGCCTTTGCTGGCAATAGCGACATTTTCCTGGCTTGGGTTGCTCGCTAATAAATCATTGATCTTGTCAGGAAAGCTGCGTGGGTCGCGATCCGATTGCGTGCTCAACGCTTTTAATACTTGATTGCTATCAACGACGATTGACGCGTTCGCTTGTGCCTGTTCGGCATCTTGTTGATCGACCGAAGTGGTTGTATTGGCCGCTGTGGAGTTTGTGGCAGGTGTTGCCATTGCCAATGGCGCCGCAGTGGTTGTTATGCCAACGGCATAGGCGTTATTGAGCGCTTGTTCCTGTTGCGCGACCAGCAATTCCAAATCCAGAATTTTATGTTCCAGTGCGGTAATCTGCTGCCGCTGTTGCGCGTCATTACTGCTAATACTGAGCGCACCATAGGTCAGTGCCGCGCCGATAAACGCATAGAGCAGAGCACTTTTTTTTGATGCAATGGTTGTCAATCCTGATGAGCGATTCATTGTGTGCCTCTCATTGTTATTGTTATAGAAGTGACATGATGAAGATTGAAAAAGGGGCAGAAAATCTGCCCCTCCTTTGTTATTACATCCTTGATGTATTTTTCTGTCCGCTGCAGTTAATGGCTAGCGCCGATTACAAATTGCCATAACCTATGGCGCCGTTGCAGTGCATCCACTCGCTGCCGCCATTGCCGCCACCACAAGAACCGTTTTGATAAACGCCAGTGTTGTAGGTTTGCGCTTCCGATTGACGGATGCTGCCATTCACACTGATGTAATCAACTTGCACATCGCGGTTACCGGAATCGTTGAAATATTCTACCAACGAACCGCCAGACAAATTGGTGGTCGCCGTGTAATTGGACATAGTGGTAGAGAGTGTCCAGGTTTGCACGGTGGTGTTGTTCACTTTCAAACGAATTTGTTCCTGGCCGGTAGTGCCGCGTGCACGCACTACAATCGTTTTGTTACCACCGGACGGTGCAGAGCTGGAACTGCCGCCACCACCGCTGGTGCCTTCACTCACGGTGATGTCAGAGCTGCCGGTGCTTTGATAGCCTTCTGTCGCCAATACCTGGTAGTTGTGATTGCCCAGATTCAAACCTTTGCTCGCCCAAAAATTAACGTGGTTGGCGAAGGTAATGGTGCCGGAAATATTGCCAAAGCCTTTCTTGGGGTTTCTCACACTGAAGTATTGGTAAAAGGTTTGGTTGCCATCAATTGATGGTTGGTTAACCCGTTGGCAACGACGCACATTGTAAGTTGCGCCATCACTTTGGAAGCTGCCGTAGTCAGTACCACCAGAGCAGCTGGCAGGGTTATATGAGCCGTAGCTTTCAATGACGTAATACTCAATCAGCGGGCTGCGGGTCCATCCATAGAGCGCGAGGTATGAGTTTTGTGAATTGCTGACATTGTAGCTACCGGAGTAATTAATCACGCGTGTGCTGTTACCCGGGTTCCAACCTTTTCCGCCAACCCAATTGTTGGTGCCGCTGTTCCATTGTGAGGTGTAACGACCACCCGCTTGTAATGTCATGGTGGCGTTACCGGAATCTTTCCAGAACGAATAATAAAAACCGTTGTGGGTGCCAGTTGAATTGGAGCTGAGTGTTTGTGCATTTGCCACTGTTGCACAGAGTGCAGCGGCGCCGATGAATGCGGTAAAAATATTTTTACCCTTGATATGTAATTTCATTATTAGAATCTCGTGCTATTGCCTCTCGACCAATACCACCTATAGAGGAGGAGGGACTGATGGAAGGTTTATCCTGCGCATTGCGAGCAGGCGTTTATCGGCTGTCATACTGCTTTGCTGTTATTGTTAAATAAAACGACCTGACAAATCCGACGAGCAATTTATAACGATAGCGCTATGTTGTTGTCAACAAAACAATAAGCATATTGTCAAAAAAACTATATTGCATTTTCAATATAGCAATATGTTGTTTAAAGGCGTTATTAGTCGATTGTTTTTTTTGAAAAGTTAAATTATCGCTGTGCAATAAAATTTTATGGATGATTATTTTTTAATAAGAGAATTTTTATTTGCGGAGAGAGAAATTGATCGCTTTTGGCGCCATCATTTACCGATGAAATTTTTTTTAGCGTTGATATTTTTTGTTGTTTTTAGACTCAAAAAAAGAATTATTTCCCGATGCGTAATGACGGTATTTTTGTATGGCTAGGTGCGGGAGTCGGTACTGAAAACGTAACCTTTGTTGCGCATGGTGTGTATGGGCAGGCTAATGTCAGTTTCATTTTTTACTTTGGTTCTGAGTCTGCTCAATATGGCATCCAATCGCCGGGTGTCATGCCGCAGGCTGCTGGGTGGCAGGCAGTCACACAAGAGTTCGCGGCTCACCGCATCGCCCTTGTTGGCGATTAATACATCCAGCAATAAGGCTTCGGTCATGGTCAATGCAACCTTGCGCTTATTCGGGCATTGCAGTTGAAGTAATTGACGATCCAATTGCCAAACCGCATCATCGCCCCGGCCTTTATCCTGAAGGCGGCGGTACAGGTGATTGATGGTGACACATAATTCTTTCAGGTTGATGGGTTTTATGAGGTAGGCATCAGCGCCAGCGCTAATCGCTTCCACCCGGTCTTCAACCTGGCCGCGCGCCGTCACCACGATAATACCCAGTTGCAAACCGTAGGTTTCACGCAACTGTGTGGTTGTGGCTATCCCATCGCCATCGGGTAGCCCCAAATCCAGCAATAAAATGTCCCAGTGACTATCCATGAGCGCGCGCTGCATTTCATTGATGCTGCCTACGCTGCGTGCGTAGTAGCTGCTGAAATTCAGGTAATCCACGATTTCAATACGCAAATCGGCATTATCTTCAATGACGAGAATACGAGGAGTTGTCATGCGGGATGCCCCCGGTTATTTCAGGTTAGTAGTGGTGCTGGTGTTGTTATTGGGCGTGAGTTGCGCCTATGCCGAACCGTCCCCCATATTGCGGCTGGACGATACAAGTGCGCGTATTGCTCTGTTGCCTTATGTGGATTATAGCGTTGAATCTGACGCCAACTCTTCTGCCAGTGTAAATGACCTCACAAAAATTGACCATTCTTTTTATAACCAATTGAAGTATTCAAAGAACAATAAAATGTCTTTCGGTTATACGCAGAATGTACACTGGTTTCGTTGGACCATTGACCCGGCATACAGCAAGCGCGCGGAGTGGTGGTTGCAGATAAGCCCAACCTTTTTGGATTCGGCGACGCTCTTTGTTCCGCAGGAAGATGGCACCTATGAGCCGGTGCGGGTAGGGGATCACTGGCCGCTCTCCAAGCGCTCTTACCAGGGTCGGCATTTTCTGGTGCCCATCAACCTCGCTTCGGATAAGTTGCTTACCTACTACTTGCGCGTGCAGACCTCCAGCACTATGACGCTGGGGTTAACCCTGTGGCGCCCGGAAGCCTATGCGGCCACCGTTACGCTGGAAGACACCCTATACGGGGTGATGTTTGGTTTGATTCTGGCGACTGTGCTGGTGAGCATGATCAGTGGTATCTGGTTGCGCCAACCCTTTTATTTTTTGATTTCGGCCTATTTGCTGGCGCTGGCGCTGGCGCACCTGTCGCTCAATGGCTACGACCAATTATGGTTTTACAGTGACCAGCCGCAGTGGTCGGATATCCTCATCGGCTTCAGTTCCTATGCCATTACAGCACTGACACCGGCAATTTGTATTGCCTACCTCGCGCCGCGCCACTATTACCCGCGTATTAATGCTGTATTCGTGATAATGATTGTATTGGCCACGCTGGGTGCTTTGGCCTCTTTGCTGGGTTATCCCAAGCCGGGATGGGTGGCTTATTTGTCGGTACCCATGCTGTTTATCATGATGGGATTGCTGTGTGTGATGTGGCGAATTAAACCAGTTCGCAGTCTGCTCCTGTTGTTATTGTTCTTCCCCAGCTTTTTAATGGTGATGCTGCAATTGGCAAGAAACTATGCG
>JACCDS010388061.1_pt1 | contig 13984 bp, 10 predicted proteins | sample 7446441 | NCBI WGS metagenome assembly JACCDS01 (sample SAMN15323445, study PRJNA562643) | freshwater metagenome | isolation source: river surface water | place: USA:Blue River Watershed | collected 2017-08-17 | reverse complement strand
GCCCGAAGAACGCCGTCTGTCCAAACGACAGAATGCCGCCGTAGCCCCACATCGCTGACAGCCCCATCGCGCCGAACACCCAGACGAGGCAATAGGCGAGATTGCTGATCGTCGATTCTTCCAGCACCGCCGGCAAGGCAAGGCTGGCAATCACGAGGCAGAACGTCAGATCAACCGCGCCGGCGAGCTTGCCGAACGCACGGCTGAAGAGCGAGGCCGCCGGCGCGCCGCGCCGTCCGGTTGTAACAAGATTGGTGAGTGAAGAATCCATCAAAGCCTCTGCTTACTTGCGATTGAACAGACTGCCCACACCCTGCGGCAGCATGCGGATGATCAGGATGACGGTGAGCAGCAGACCGATCTGGCCCGCGAGCTGGCCATAGCCGGCCGTGAGCGCGCTCTGGATCAGGCCCAGAAAGCCTGCCGCCGGGAAGATGCCCTGCAAGGCGTTCGCGCCACCCGTCACGACGGTGACAAATGCTGGCACGATGAAGCCGCTGCCCATGGTCGGTACCGCACTGATCGTGGGTGCATAGAGGGCGCCCGCGAGCCCAGCCAGGCCAGCGCCAAGTGCGAAGGTCATCGTGTAAATGCGTGAGGTACGCAGCCCGAGGCAGCGCGCCATGCGGGCGTTCTGGATGGTGGCGCGCGCATAGATGCCGTAGTTGGTGCGGAAGAACAGCACATACAGCAAGCCGAGCACGGCGACTGAAAACACCGGCAGCAACGCACGGTAGGTTGAGAAGGAATACTCGCCGAACTCAAATGATTTGAACGGCGTTGACAAACCCTCGATCGATGGTCCAGCGACGATCAACATCGTTTGCTGGGTGATCAGGCTGACAGCCCAGGTAGCGACGATGGAGTCGAACAGCCGGGAGTACAAATGCCGCACGACCAGCCTTTCCAGCACGGCACCGGCCAAGGCTGCTGCGAGCGCGCCGGTCAGCATCGCCAGCGGCAGCGGCAAGCCAGCCTTGGCCGACAGGATAGTCACGTAAGCGCCGCACATGACGAACTCGCCATGCGAGAGATTGATCACGCCCATCATCCCGAAAATGACGGCCAGTCCCAGCGAGGACAACGTCAGGTAGGCGAAGGCATCACCAAATTGATAAAGATAAGAGTAGATGAGCGAGACCACGGTCATGGCAGGGCTTCCCGGTGTTCAGCGCGCTGAAGCCAGCCGCCGCTGCGCGGCTGGCTCGTGCGTGCATGTTGTTGCTTGATGCTTGATGCTTGTGTGGATTACTTGGCCTTCGGCGGGTTGGATGGCGTGTACTGCGAGTAGTCATCCTTGGCTGCGAGATTGCAGCCGGCTTCGCCGAGCCAGTACGGCTTGATGTCGTTCCAGACCTTCGGGAACTGGATCGAATGATCGCCCTGCACGTGCGCCAGGTAGATCGTGTGGCTCAGATGATGGCTCTTGGGGTCGATGCAGACTTTGCCGGACGGGCCATCGGTACAGATGTCGCCCGATTCCAGCGCCTTGCGCACTGCGACCTTGTCGGTGGATTTGGCTTTTTCGACAGCCGCCTTGTACAGGTAAACCGCGTCATAGGCATTGGCGGCTTCCTGCGAAATGTAGGGCTCGTTCGGGAACTTGGCCCTGAATTTTTTCTTGAATTCATTCGACGCCGGCGAATTCACTTCTTCGATGTAGTTCGGTGTGACGTACATGTCCTTCAGGGCCGGCGTCTTGAAGCGCTTGTGTTCGTACGCCTGCCCGACCTGAATCGAACTGCCCATGGGCAGGTTCAGATTGGCGGCGGCCTGCTGTTCAAAATAGGCCGACTGGATATTCCCGACCAGCAGCGTCATGACGAAGTCCGGCTTGGCCTTCTGGATGTTCTGGATCGTCTGACCAAACTGCGACACGCTCAGCGGAATGAACTCTTCGCCGACCATGGTGCCGCCGTTTTCCTTGACGATCTTGCGCACCCATTCGGCGGAGATCTGGCCGAAGTTATAGTCGGCAGCGATGGTGTAGACCTTCTTGCCATACTTCTGCATCAGCCACTGCACCAGCGTCGAGAATTGCTGCTCCGGCACCGCGCCGGTCACGAACACATTGGAATCGCAGACGCCACCTTCATACTGATTGTTATAAAAATAGAGCATCTTCGCCTTGTCCATGATCGGGCGAATCGCTTCGCGCGATGCGCTGGAGAAGGCGCCGAAAATCACATCAGGCTTGTCGGTCTGAATCAGGCGACGCGCAAATTCCTGAAACTTGGTGTTGTCCGACTGGGTGTCGTAATGAATCAGCTTGATCGGACGTCCCAGCACGCCACCCTTGGCATTGATTTCCTCGATGGCCAGCTGCGTCGCATGGATCTTCGGAATCACCGCCAGAGCGAAGTTTCCAGAGGCATCTTCGAGCAGACCGAGTTTGATGGGGTCGGTAGCAAATGCCGACAGGGATGCGGGCAAAGTCAGCGCCCATGCAACAGCAAGTTTCTTGAGTTGATTCATGACTTCTCCGGAATGGGACAAAAAAAAGACAAAAAAAAAGCCCAAGCCGAGCAAGAGCTCAGATTGGGCTTTATCGCCGGGTCCTTTCGCCGACATTCTCGTCTGACGACTGGACTACCTGCGAGAAATCCTACGCGCCGGAATTTGTCATGTCAAAGTTCTGTAAAAAATAATTGTGTTTTTTATTTGAATTAATTCAGACCATTGTTTTTAATAAGATCGAGAAATCATCGATCCGAATTTCTTCGCTGATCGTGCGAATACGCGTGCTCGCTGTGGTGCTTGCTGTGGTGCTTGCTGTGGTGCTTGCTGTAGTGCTCGATGTAGTGCTTGTTGTGGTGATTTTATTGGTGCTTCTTTGGTGCCAGTTGTGATGTTTTTTTGGTGCGCGCTAACGAATCGCACCAGATTGGCACAGCGATGCATGTCTGTCTTATGACATGCTCGACGGATGATTTCTCACGCAGGTCAGTCTGACTCGCGCTTGGGTTCGGCTGCAGTCAAGGGAGGATACGCATCTCATGAATTCAACAGGGTCACGCCCGTAAAACCCAAATGATGCAAGCACTCCCTCAACACCAGAAGCGCGACACCCACGCGTGCCGTAACCGGCAAATCGTCCTGACTTGCCGGCCGCCCCTGGCTGCGAGCGATCCAGCGATTGAATAACTGCTCCAGCGCATCGGTCGACAAGAACCACACCCTTGCATCGATGGGCATGCCGGCAAAACGCGCCAAGGTGAGGAAGTCGGCATCAGCACTGAACAGCTGTGCCGACGGCGGTAATGCGCTACGTAATGGCATCACCACATCTTCGATGTGTGCAATCGCCTGCTCGATCGCTGCTTCGCTGATCAGACCGTGGTGGACCCATCGGGCCGTCTGATGAGCGAGCCCGAGCGGAAGTGACGACAGCGATTCAAGCATTGCCTGATGACCGATAGCGGTGACGACATCGTCATCGTGAAGCGCGACGATGACGATGGAAGCAGGCACCGGGACGACCTCACGTGCAGCCGTATAGGCGGCCTGCATGACGGCTTCGATATTGCGGGTGTCGTGCGTGGTCATGATTGATAGCGCGTGGACAAGCTCAGGACACTGTCACGGCAATATCGCCACGCTCCAGCAGTAGGCGCTTCACATCCTTCTTGGTGATTTTTCCATAACCGGATTTCGGCAGTGCTTCCCAATACACGAAGTACCGTGGCCAGCGATAGCGTGCGCAACGGCCATCAAGATGCTGTAGCAGCGCCTCGTCCGTGACCGGCGTCTCGCTGGGCTTGCGCACCACCACGGCCACGCCAACCTCGCCCCACTTGGGGTCGGGCATGCCAACCACCGCGATCTCCGCCACGCCGGGATGCATCAGCAGGACTTCTTCCACTTCGCGCGGATATACATTCGAGCCGCCCGAGATGTACATGTCAGACTCGCGGCCAGTGATGTACAGCAGTCCGCGTTCATCCAGCCTGCCGAGGTCACCCGTATGAAACCAGCCGCCGCGCAGCGCCTTCTCGGTGGCCTCGGGATTATCGTGATAGCCCGCGAATACGGCGGGCCCGCGGCAGCAGATCTCACCGACGGTACCGACCGGCACAGGCTGCCCCTGCTCATTCAGGATGGCCACCTCCATGCCGGTGCGCGGACGACCACACGAGCCGATGTTGGCATTCGGGTCCTGATCGTCGTCCGAGTGCATGGCCGGCGGCAGTACGGTGATGCATCCGGTGACTTCACCCAGGCCGAAGTACTGCACCATCACCTTGCCGAGCTTCTGCAGGGCGAGCTTCTGGTCGGCACGATACATCGGCGCGCCGGCATAGATCATGTAGCGCAGCGAGCTATGGTCATACTGATCGACGGCAGGATGCTCGACCAGCACCTTGACGATGGTCGGCACGGTAAAGAGGTTGGTCACGCGATGCCGTTCCACCAGTTGCCAGAATATTTCGGGGTCGAGTTTCTCGCCGGGCGGCAGCACGGTGGCAGCGCCACGCGCCACGTTCAGCAGCGCGTGAATGCCGGCACCATGCGACAGCGGTGCCACGGCAATCGAGCAGTCGTTTTCATCGGTGCCAGGAATCAGATCAGCCAGGTGATTGGTGACGACGAAACTCATCTGGCCGTGCGTCAGCACACCCGCCTTCGGCTTGCCGGTGGTGCCGGAGGTATAGAAGAACCACAGCGGATCGTCATAGCTGACGGTGGCGGCGTCAGGCCGGCTGCCGAGATGGCGTGCCACCAGGTCTTCATAACCCAGCTCGCCTGAGCGCGGCGAGCCGATGCACACCACATGCTCGAGCGTCGTCGACGCCGCGCGAACGGCATCGACATGGCCCGTGAATTCATCTTCATACAGCATCGCGATAGCGCCACTCGACGCGCCGAGGTAGGCCACCTCCGGCGGCGTCAGCCGGAAGTTGGTCGGCACCCACACGCAGCCCAGGCGGAATGCGACCCAGCAGCTTTCAAAGAGCTGCAAGTTATTGCGCGACTGCACCAGGATCTTGTCGCCCTTGCGCAGCCCGAGCTCGCGCAGTGCGGCGACCATCGCATCGACGCGCTCGTCAATCTCGCGCCAGCACCAGTGCCTTGCTGCGTCGATCAGACCAGCTCGCTCGGGGAACAGCAGCGCGGTCTGGCGCAGCAAAGACCCGAGGTTCATCACCTGTGCCGCGTTCATGCCGCCTCCAGAATGCTGAGATAGTTGGCGACCGCTGCGCCACCCATGTTGAACACGGCACCGAGTCCGGCACCGGGAATCTGCATGGCGCCCGCCTCGCCGGCCAGCTGCATCGCCATCATCACATGCTGCGAGACACCCGTGGCACCGATCGGATGCCCACGCGATTTCAGTCCGCCCGATGGATTGACCGGCAACTTGCCGTCTTTCGCTGTGACGCCGTCAAGAATGACGCGCGCGCCCTGCCCGTGCGGCGCCAGGCCCATGGCTTCATATTCGAGCAGTTCGGCAATGGTGAAACAGTCATGCGTCTCGACCACGTGCAGATCCGCCAGCGACAGACGAGCGTCGTCCAGCGCGCGCTCCCAGGCCATGGCCGCGCCCTCGAAGCGCGTCGGATCGCGGCGCGACAGCGGCAGGAATTCATTCACCTGTGCACGCGCGCGCCAGCGAATCGCCGTTTGGCCGGCACGTGGTGCCAGCGACAGTACCAGTGCCGCCGCACCATCAGACACAAGCGAACAATCGGAACGCTTTAGCGGACCGGCAACCATGGGATTCTTGTCAGAGACATGGAGGCAGAAATCGAAACCGAGATCGCGCCGCAGGTGAGCGTAAGGATTATCGACGCCATTGCGATGGTTCTTTGCGGCGATCGCGGCGAGCGCATCGGACTGGTCGCCAAAGCGCTCAAAATAGGTACTGGCGATATCACCGAAGATGCCGGCAAAGCCACCGGGCTTGCCCGCCTCTTCCTTCACGTACGAGCACTTCAGCAGCACATCACCGATCTGCGCATTCGGCAGCGTGTTCATCTTCTCAAAGCCCACCACCAGCGCATGTTTGACGCGCCTACTCTGTAGCGCGTCAAGCGCAGTCCAGATGGCAGCGGAGCCAGTGGCGCAGGCATTCTCGACACGCACGGCCGGCGTGTGGCGGAAGGCCGGCATCGCTACCGCGGCTAGCGATGCGCTGAAATCCTGGGGCACGAAGCCGCCATTGAAGGTGCCAACGAATATACCGTCGATATCGCTGGCCTCGAGGCCTGCACGCGCGAGTGCGGGGTTGACTGCGTCCCGGAACAATTGCTCCAGATCTGCCTGATCAAGCTTGCCGAACGGCGTATGCCACCAGCCAATGATGTGCGGTACAGACATCGAAGATCCTTTGTGAAGTGAATAACATCAGACAGGCACATCAGACTCACGAATGGCCCGGCTGAATCGATGGCCCGAGGATGCAATGGCCGGCTGACATGATAGACGCAACGGCATGCTTGTTGCGATGAATCCGTAGAAGATGAGCTGGCGCCTTCACAGAGGGCCAGTGCGTGCCTTGTCACTCTGCGAAGAGAGAGATTTCACTGCCCACAGGCGTTGGGATTATCGGTATATTGCGAATAAATTAAGCGGCCAGCGCAACAGCAGCCGGCATCGCAATCAGCCAGACAACGCGTCCGGTTCAGCCACAAGCAGTGCTATTGCGAGGATCACTGATGTTGCGCTTGTCTGTGTCAGCCGTTGACCACCGGCTGAGCATGGCCGGCCGGTTCAGTGAGTTCGCCAGCCCAACCCTCATTTGCCAGGAACACCATGCGCTTCATTCATTGCGCAGACATTCACCTTGACAGCCCGCTGCGCGGGCTCGAATTTTATGAAGGCGCGCCCGTCGACGACATGCGTCAGGCGACACGCCGCGCCTTTGCCAACATCATTGACCTCGCGATCGAGCGCACGGTGGACTTCGTGCTGATCGCCGGCGATATCTTCGATGGCGACTGGCCCGATTTCAATACCGGGCTCTTTTTTGCATCGCAATTGCGCCGGCTCGACAAGGTGGGGATCCGTGCCTTCCTCACGTATGGCAACCATGATGCATTGAGCAAGCTGACCAAGGCCGTGCCGCTGCCGCCCAACGTTGTCGTCTTCGGTGCGCGGGCGCCGTCAACCGAAGTCATTCCGTCGCTCGGCGTGGCGATCCACGGGCAAAGCTTTGCAACCGCGGATGTGACCAGCGATCTGGCCGCCGGCTATCCAGCGCCGCACCGTGGCATGCTAAATATCGGCGTGCTGCACACCGCCTTGTCTGGCCGCGAAGGCCATGCACCGTATGCGCCAACCACGGCAGAGCGACTGGCCGAAAAAGCTTATGACTACTGGGCGCTGGGCCATGTGCATCACCGCGAGATCGTGAGTGAATCGCCATGGATTGTTTTCCCCGGCAATTCTCAGGGCCGCCATGCGCGCGAGACCGGCCCCAAGGGCTGCATGCTGGTAGAAGCGGAAGCCGGCGTGGGCATTCAGTCGGCCGAATTCGTGGCGACGGATGTCGCCCGCTGGCATCACCACATCATCGATATCGCCGACCTGCGTCGCGACGATGATCTGCATGCGGCAGTGCAAACCGCCGTGCGCGATGCGATGGCCGAGGCGGAGGACCGGCTGCTGGCACTACGGCTGACCCTCACGGGGCGCGGCCCGCTGCACAAAGCCCTCGTCACGCAACGTGAAGCACTGCGCGCGCAACTGGCCTCCGTGGTGGGCGATGCGTCGGGAGGCAATGCGTGGCTGGAGAAGGTGCGCATCAAGGTCACGGCGCCATTGGATCTGGACAGACTGGCGCAGCGGGACGACCCGATCGGGCTGCTGATCCGTAGTCTCGATGCGCTTGAAGCGGATCCGGCCGCGCTAGCCGCGCTGGCGACTGAGGTGCTCGCCGAACTCCGGCACAAACTGCCGCCAGAATTGTCGGCCGCCGACGGCCTGTCACCTCTCGAGTCGCCAGATGCTCTGTCAGCGGCGCTGGCCAGCGCCCGAGAGCGTTTGCTGGCAGCGATCGCGGAGGATGACGCCGCATGAAGATCACGCAGATCGACCTGAAGGCCTTCGGCCATTTCACCGGCCGGCACCTTAGGCTGGCGGGTGATGCTGATTTTCATATCATTTGCGGGCCGAATGAAGCGGGCAAGACCACACTTTGGCGCGCCATTAATGGCGCGCTATTCGGTATAGCGGAAAGAACGCAAGACAGCTTCCTGCATGACATGAAGAAGCTGCGCATCGGTCTGACTTTGCAATCCTCCGCTGGCGAGCAGCTCGCCCTGATGCGGCGCAAGGGGCGCGGCAATACGTTGCTGGCCTATGATCCGACCAGTGGCGAAGAGCTGACAGAGCTGATACCGGAAGAACGACTGGCGGCATGGCTGGGCGGCCTGAGCCGCCCGCTGTTTCTGAAGATGTTCAGCCTCGATCATGCGACGCTGGTCAGTGGCGGTGAAGCGCTGGCGCAGGGACAGGGCGACGCCGGTGAAAGTCTGTTTGAAGCCGGTGCCGGCCTGACATCCGTTCGTGCGCTGCGGGCCAGGCTGGAGAGCGAGCATGAAGCGCTGTTCAAGCCGCGCGCATCGACGGCCGCCATCAACAAGGCCTTGTCAGCGATGGATGACGCGCGCCGGGAAGTACGTGAGGCCTCGATACGACCGGCCGCATGGACCGCGGCACACGCTGCGATGGAAGCCGCCAGCGACGCCTATGAGGCGGCCAAGGCGACACAGACGCAGCTGCAACGGGAAATGCGGCGTCTGGAAAGACTGCAGGCGATCCTGCCCGAGGTCGCCACGCTGCGGTTCAAGCAAACGCAGCTGGATGCGCTGTCATCGGTGCCGCTACTGCCAGCCGAAGCGACGGGAGAGCGAATTGCGGCAATGGCCCGACACGATAACGCGAATGAAACCGTGCGTGTCGTCAGCAGCCGTATCGACACGCGCCTGCGCGAACTGGCGAGCCTTGATGTGAGCGAGGCCATTCTTGGCGAGGCCGAAGCGATCGAGGCAATCCACCATGCCACTGCGGCGTATCGCGAGGCACTGGTCGAGCTGGCGACCGGCGGCGTTGCCATTCAGGGCGCGCAGACGGCGCTAGCAGCGGCGGCACGGCAGATTGCCAGCGACGCGACGCCGCAAGAAATACTGCCATGGATGCCGGATGCCACGCGAGTGGCCCGCATTCGTGCGCTGGTCACTCGCGGCGCGCCCATCCAGGCAAGCTACGAAGAAAGTGTGAAAGCGCTGACGGACAAGCAAAGGGAAGTCACGCGCCTGGAAACTGACCTGCAACAACTCGGCGACGAGCGCGACGCCACCCGCCTGGTCGCCTACCTCGACGCCATCTCGATTCATGGCGATCCCGAATCGCAAGCGCGACAACGGCGCCATGAAGCCGACCAGGCGGCAGCTGCGGTCGATGCCGAAGCGCTGGATTTGATGATGCCCTCCGCCGACGCGATGGCGGCAGTGACCGTGCCGCTGGACACGGTGGTGCAGGACTATAAGTCGCAGACCGAGGCGCTGATCGAGGAAGCGCGCGCGAACAAGCAGTCGATCAAAAAAATCGAAGATGACCTCGCCACCCTGCGGGGTGACATGGCAGGCCTGACCATCAGCGGCGAGGTACCGACCCGTGAAGCCGTCATCGCCGAACGCACGCACCGCGATGCGCTGTGGACGTTGATACGCCGACGTTACCTACCGGTGGCGGGTGAAGTGCCACCCACGGAAGCGCCCTCGGCCGCTGACTATGAGCAGGCCGTTGCCGGCGCTGACGCGCTGGCGGATGGTTTGTTCAATGATGCCGAGCGTGCGACGACCTATGCCGGGTATCGCGTGCGTGAATCGCAAATGCAGGCCTCGCTGACGCTGCATCAGGATCGCGCTGCAGACAACCTTGCCGGGCAAAACAGACTGCAACAACAATGGGCCGATCTGCTGGCGCGGCATGGACTTCCGTCGATGGCGATCGGCGAAGCGGCTGCCTGGCTGATGAAGCGGGAAGCATTGCTGCAAAAACGTGCTGGCGCACTGGCCAAACGAGGCGAAGCGCAGGCAATGCAGACACTCGCGCATGAAATCCGCCAGCGGATCGGCGAACTGCTGCAGACACTGCAAGCAGACCCGCCGGCAGATGGCGAGAGCCTCTCTGAACTACTGACGCGCGCACGCCTGCTGACACAGCGAGTGGCCGAGCAGAATTCACAACGCACACTTAAACAGACCGACCTGGTAACCGCCCGACATGCGGTCACCAGTGCAGAGCAAGCGGTCGCAGCCAGCCGCGCGAAGCTTGATGACTGGCAGCGCCAGTGGAGCGACGCCATGCACTCGATCCGTCTTGCGTCGAACGCCAGTCCCGAGGAAGCCACTGCGCGCATTGATCAGTTTGCTGCCTTGCAAGCCGCACACAACACGCTCGATGTGGCAATGGCCCTGCAACAGACGGCGCAAATCAAGATCGATGACTACCAGCAGCGGCTGGCTGACACCTGGCAGCGCGTGCGCGGCACCGTCATGCCGCAGGACGTCAGCGGTAATGAGCTGCGCGCAGCAGCGCTATATCGCGAGCTGAGTGAGGTCCGCGATCGGGCGCAGCAGAGAAACACCTTGCAGCAGCAAATCGATGACGACCGGCAGACGCTCGCCGACGCGAGCGTCGCCGTCACCACCTCACAGGCAACGATTGATGCCCTGCTGCGGCAGGCGAATTGCCGAACGCTGGATGAGCTAGCGCGGATCGAGGAGCAAAGCAGCCATCGTGCTGCGCTGGCCACCGATGTGTACGGCATTGAGATACGACTGGTGCAATCGTCCGGACTGTCGCTGCCCGAGGTATTGGCGCAGGCCGGGGAGCAGGACCCGGATGCGGTAGCAGAAGCGCTGGCCAACAACGAGCAGAGCCTGAATGACAATGCAAGCCTGCTGCAAACCTGCCATGAGCAGTACCTGAGTGCGCGTCGTGAGCTGGAGGCGATGGATGGCTCTGCCACCGCTGCCGATGCGCGGCAAACGCTTGCGCAGCACACCGCGCGGATTGCCGAGCTCAGTGCCGACTACGCTGCCTCAAAAATTGCGTCGGCCATCCTTGCGCAGGTGATCGAGGCCTACCAGAAACGCAATCAGGGACCATTGATTGAAACCGCCTCAGCACGCTATGCGGCCATCACATCAGGGCGCTTTGCGGGCGTCGTGATCGATTACGACGAAGACCGCCAAGTGTTGAAGGCAGTACGCGCCGATGGCACGCGACTGGCAATGGATGAGCTGAGCACGGGCCGGCGTGACCAGTTGTTTCTGGCGCTGCGGCTGGCGGCGATCGAGGGGCATATTGCGCGCGGAGAGCCGCTGCCGATCATTATTGACGACATACTGATTCAGTTTGATGACGAAGCGGCAGCGGCAACCTTCAAGGTGCTGGCGGATTTGTCACGGCGGACACAGGTGATTTATCTGACGCACCATGGGCATTTGGGGGAGGGGGCAGCGGGGGCGGGGGGTCGCGAGGCGTTCAGCTCGCACTCGCTGGCTAGTTGAGGGAGGGGAGGGGAATTGATTGGGCGGGCTGTTGCTAAGCTGGGGTTGTTTACCAGACCGAGAGCAGTCCAAGAAGCTTAGGTCGGTGTCTACGAGACTGGCAGCGGCCCACTCGCCGTGCGGCACTTCAAATGAAAAAAGCCCCTGAGTCTCAGGGGCCTTGAATACCTGGCGGTGGAGGTAGTCGTCGCCTAGGTTGTCTCAGGTCGTTTCCCTGATAACAGCGAATTTTGCAGGGAATGTACCGTTTTTTCAGAGCCCAAAACAGTAGAATCAAGTCCAAAGCCCGGCCCTGCCGAGCTTTTGGCTCCCCTAACCTTTCCAACCACCAGCGTCCGAACAGGGAATTTCAGGGAATGGGTATTCCCTGTATGTGGAATCATTGGGCCAAAATTCTGCGCGAGGAATTCAAATTAATTTATTCACTTCGAAGCAAGATTTACACAAAAATTCAGACACGCCCATCGAGCATCTCAATCAACGGCTGTCGGAACAACTCGCTGGATGACGGATTGGACGGCAGCGGATCCATGACGACCTCACAGAATTTATAAGATAACCCGCTCGTATTATCTCGATCCTTGCAAATACCGTCACGCAGTTTTAGTCAGAAGCAGCACCAGTGCAGCGTTCTCGTATTGTTCAGGACGGACTACTTACCTCCAATCCGATCGACGCTGCGTTCAAGATTGGCAATCGCCTGAGTAATCGCTAACAGCTGCGGCGCTACACGATGGCTCAGCATTATTGCAGTGTAGTCGGTCGCACCTGCCTGAACGAGGGCCGCCACGATCTCTGGATGCTTTTGCGCTGCACCGTCCCCCATCAGGTCGTTCACGTTGGAAATGGCATAAATCAGGCGATCGCGCGCCATTTGGTGTGCCTTTTTCATGAGTTCGTCATAGCTCACGAGCGATTCATGCGAGTAAGTCATTTAATTCTGCCTTTTTCAAAATCTGACAATGGATATTATCATCATCAAAATTGAATCATTAGTCTTGATTGACGTATTCACTCAGTAATTTTTTTGTTCCCAGTCAGTAATTTATTCGGTGATTCTTCAGGTACGTAGAATTTCTTCTTGCGCCTTACTTCTAAAAACCTATTTCGGTAGGGCCGCACCCCAAGTTACCAATCCACAGGCGAAGTGCGGCATGCCCAGTTAGGTGTCGGCCCGCTTCTTGCAGGGCACCAGCAAGCGCCTGAAGCGGTTGAGCCAGGCGTGGCACCGCTAAACCACCCAGCGCTTGCCTCGTCCGCCCGGCTTGACCCGGCCCTTGGCCTCGTCCTTCCATCCACGAATGCTGGCCCGCATGCCGGCCCGCCAGACCTCGTCGCGCACCTGCTGATAGTCATTCCCAAGTCCATGCACAAGCGCGGCTTGGAGTCTGGATTCTTCGGCCAAGTCATCATGCTGGCCAGCGTCTGCGGCACCAGCTTCATGTCGTGCCGGTTCGCCGGTACCACCATAATCGCCAGCGGAATCCCGCCGCCATCGGTCAACAGGCTGCGCTTGACGCCGCTTGTGCCGCGGTCGGTCGGGTTGGACCGGGTTTTTTTCCCCACCCAAGGGCGCCTTGGTCATCGTGCCGTCCAGCGCCAGCCACTGCCACCAGTAGACCGTCTGCCAGCGCGGGAAGTGGGTCGGCAGCATGCGCCATTCTCAACCTGACCTGAACAGATAGCAGATCGCATGAGCACCTCGCGCAGATCGGTGACCCGATGTCGTCCGCGCAGGGCGGGCTTGGGCAACAGTGGCGCGATGAATTCCCACTCCGTATTCGTCAAATCGCTTGGACAACGCTTGCGAGGTGCACTGCGCGCAGCATGAAGGCACGGGTTTGCTCGGTCCACATAATCTCCTCCGGTTGAATGTACCGTTGGACATTGCTGACTTGTAGCCCGCCACTTGCTGCTGACTGATCCTGAGTACCGGCTTGGCTGGCTGTGATGCAAATTCGTAAAATCTCATGGTGATGTTTTCCACAGGTATTTATCTATGCCAACTTCAAGCCCGAAGATATGCACAAGTTGTTGGAAGAATAAAAAACACCAAGAACGAAATATCAACGATACTGCTACGAACATGGTAGCGTTCAACAAGTATAGATAAGCAGTACAGTTTTAAGGTGAATTGATGCGCCACGTGTTGAATAATCATCGCTCGAGCCTTGCGACTATTGCTGTGTTTGCGATGGCAAGCCGAGGTCTTGAGCCAGAATTCTCGCTTGCTGCACAGAAGCAGCTCAGCAAAATAAAAGGCGCAGCCCAAGAAGACAATCCCAGTATTCGCGATCTTACTTCGCTTTTATGGTGCTCGATTGACAATGACGACTCTCGCGATCTTGACCAGTTAACTGCAAGTGAACAGCTAAAAAGTCGGGGCACCCGCATCTACGTAGCAATCGCCGATGTGGATGCATTAGTAAAAAAGGGGTCACCGATAGATGAGCACGCACGTC
>JACCDS011318767.1_pt1 | contig 13986 bp, 12 predicted proteins | sample 7446441 | NCBI WGS metagenome assembly JACCDS01 (sample SAMN15323445, study PRJNA562643) | freshwater metagenome | isolation source: river surface water | place: USA:Blue River Watershed | collected 2017-08-17 | reverse complement strand
GCTTCTGGATGTGCGGCGCGATGGAGGTCGCCGCCGTGGACGGCGAGATGAGCGTGTAGCCATCGGGCGCGGCGTTTCTGCCGATCTCCATGCCCACGATGCCGCCCGCGCCCGCGCGATTGTCCACCACGACTTGCTGCCCGAGCACGTCACCGAGCTTCGCGGCCATGATGCGCCCTATGGTGTCGTTCGCGCTGCCCGGGGCGTTCGGCATCACGAGCCGGATGGGGCGAGTCGGATAGTCGGACGCGGGGCTGAGCGCGTGGACGGAACCGGCGCAAGCGAATACCGCGACGAGCACGAGAGGAATGCATCCGGCGAGCGACATGTGCGCCTCCTGTTGCGATTCCGGCAGCGAGCGTGGCTGAGCCCCTCCATCAACGTCATGCGCTCAGCGCCTGCGGGACCTTTCCTCCAACAAGGGAAGAAAGATGCGTTGCGTAAACAGCTACCGCGCCACGAGTATCTCGTCGATCGGGTACGGCGTGAGCTCCTCCACGCCGCTCTCGGTGATCGCGAACGAGCGGGCGAAGAATATGCCGTACGTGCCGTCCGTAGACACCGGCGTGATCTCGATGCTGAACGTGTTGCCCGCCTGCATGACACGGTCGTACGGCTGCGCTTTCACTTCGTCGACCGCGATGAAAGGCAGCGACGTGATGAGATCGAGGCCGTGCATGCAGATCGGCCGCGACTGTGCGCCGCGATCGCGAAATGCCGTGGACGCCGCTTTACGGACCTCTTCGAGCGGCCGGCCCGGTCCGAGCGTGCCGCGTATCGTCTTGAATCCCGGCACCAGCACGTCCTTGAAGAAGCGGTCGTAGCGCTCGTTGGGCCGGCCGACGCTCACCGGATGGCCGATCTTCGCCGAATAGCCCATGTACGACATCGCGAGCTCGCAGAGGATCACGTCGCCTTCGCGCAGCACGCGGGCGGAGGGATTCGGATTCGGAAAGATGAGGCGCGGATCGTCCATCGACGTGGAGCCGATCATCATGAGATGCACGCGGCCGCCGCGGTCCATCACCGCGTGGGCTGCCGCCGCCTCGAGCTGATACTCGCGCACGCCCGGCTTGGCGCGCGCGACGACCGCCTCCAGCGCCGCAATGGCGAGCTCGCCCGCCCGCTTCATGGCGCGCAGCTCTTCGGGGGCCTTGCGATGGGCGAGCTCGTGCAGGAGCAGCGGCAGGAACACGAGCTCAGCCTCCGGCGCGTGCTTCTTCAGCTCCTCGAGCGCGTTGACGCCCATGAATTCCGGCCCGGTGCGATCGGCCGCGGCGATGCCGATGCGCCCGCTCTGCATGCCGAGCTCTTTCAACCGGCCGGCGAGCACGCGCCCGAAGTGGCCGTGCTGACCGCCTCGCACGTCGCGCACCGAGACCATTTTGCGCGCTGCCTCGATGTGGCAGCCGGGATGCGGATAGACCAGTGTGGGTTCGCCCTCGCGAGGCAAGAGAAAGTACTGACACATGCCGCGCAGGTCGAAGAGGCCCGTGCCCCACGTCACGCCGGCGCCGTGGCTGTAGATGTTGGGGCTGCCGCAAAAGATGACCGCGTCGAGGCCGTCGCGCTTCATCACGGCGCGCGCCGCGGCGTGGCGCCTCGCATACTCCTGGTCGGAGAACTTGTCGTAAACGGCGTCGGTATACCAGGGCGAGTCGTAGATGTCGTCGAATCGCTCGGAGTCGTCGAGCCGATAGCGGATTTCCTTCCAGTCGTTCGCCATGCTGCCTCCCCGGGTCCGATGGCTTTGCGGTGCGGCTATGGTAGGCCGTACCGCAGCGTAATGCATCTTCTCCGGTGACGATGGCACAACGGCAAAGGGCAAACCGGAAAGCGTCAACACCAGGCGCGAAACACAGGCAAAGGCAACAGCATGCTTCAACACCAAGGCGGCAAAGAGACGAAAACAACGGGCCGGCTGTTCTATGTCTGACTTCTGTCCTCAGACTCCTGTTTCCGAGTTCCGATCAGTCCGCCGCCCGACGCACTTCCCCGCCGTTGATGAGCAGCACGTCGCCGCTGATCCAGCGCGCGCTGGGCCCGCAGAGATAGCGCACGAGATCCGCGACTTCCTCGACGGTTCCCGGGCGCTTGATCGGAATGGTGGAAAGGCGCTGTTCCCAGCGCTTCGGGTCGCGCAGCACGTCGACGCGCGCGGTATCGAGAAATCCCGGCGCGACGACGTTCGCCGTAATGCCGTGCGGGCCCAGCTCGTCGGCGAGCGAGGAGGTGAGCGCATGCAGCCCGGCTTTCGACGCGGCATAAGCTGCGAAATTCGCCTGTGCCTTGATCGCGGCGCCGGAGGAGATGCTCACGATGCTGCCGCCCTGCTGCTGAGCGATCATCTGCCTGGCGGCGTACTTGGAGCAGAGCATTGCGCCGGTGAGGTTCACGTCGACGATAGCGCGCCAGAGCTCGTCGTCCAGCGCCTGCAGCGGCACACGGTCGTCGGCGCGCGCATAAGTCGCGTTGTTCACGAGAATGTCGATGCGGCCCATCGCTTCGACGGTCTCGCGCATCAGCCGCTGCACGTGCTCGGTCTTGCGCACGTCGATGAAAACCGCGTGTGACCGAACGCCCAAGGCGGCCACTTCGGCAGCTACGTCGAGCGCGCCGCGCCAGCCTTCCTTTCTTTCGTCGTCCGTCAGATTCGGCGGTTGCCGGTCGCTGCCGGTGACGACGACGTCGGCGCCCGCACGCGCGAGTGCCAGTGCGATCGCTCGGCCCAGCCCCCGCTTGCGTGTCGCCCCGGTGACGACGGCGACCTTGCCGGTGAGCTCGCTCATGCGCGAGCCCTGCCCGCCGCGCGCGGCGTTGCGTTCGAAATGGAGATCATCATTCTCGCCGTTGTCCTGCGGGGATGCGCGGCCCGTCAATCGATTTTTACGTTGGCTTCGCGGGCGACCTTCGTCCAGCGCGCGAGGTCGCGCCGGATCTGTTCTGCAAATTCTTCGGGCGTATTGCCGAGCGCCTCCGCGCCCTGGGCGTCGAGGTTTTGCTTCACATCCGGCAGCGCGAGCACGCGGTTGATTTCGCCGTTCAGCTTTTTCACCACCTCCGCCGGCGTGCCGGCCGGCGCGAGTATGCCGTACCACGAGTCCGACAGAAAATCGCGCACGCCCGCTTCCTCGAACGTCGGCATGTCCGGAATCGCCGTGGTGCGCTTCTGCGCCGCGATCGCGATGGGCCGCAGCTTGCCGGCTCTCACATGCGGCAACACGCCGGGCAGCAGATTGAACATCATTTCGACGTGGCCGCCCGCAAGATCCGCGAGGGCGGGCGGCCCGCCTTTGTACGCGACGTGCACGAGCCGGATTTTCGCCATGCTGCCCAGCATTTCGCCGGTGAGATGGGCCGAGCTTCCCGGTCCGAAGGAAGCGTAGTGGAGCGCGCCGGGGCGGGCGGCTGCAAGCGCAAGCAGCTCCTTGAGAGTGCGCGCGGGCAGCGACGGATGGACGACGAGGATATAGGGCGAGCCCGCGAAGTTGGTGATGGGCACGAAGTCCTTCAGCGGATCGTACGGCAGCTTCGCATACACGGCCGGGTTGGTGGTATGCGTGCCCGTCGTGCCCATGAACAGCGTGTAGCCGTCGGGCGGGGATTTCACCGCCGCTTGTGCGCCGATGATGCCTGCCGCGCCCGCGCGATTGTCCACCACGATCGTCTGGTTGACCGATTCGGTCATCTTCTGGCCGAGGATGCGCGCGAAGATGTCGGCGTTCCCGCCGGCGGGGAAGGGCACGATGAGCCGGATGGGTTTGGACGGGTAGGACTGCGCCGCCGCAGGGCTCGCGACCGTGTATGCCAGGACGCCGGCGCACAATGCGGCCCGAAGCCGCATCGGATCGATGCTCATGGCGACTCCTCCTTGTATTGTCCGGCTAACCATACCACAGCCCTCCTTCAGCGCCGGGCGCCGTCGAGCGCTCGCATGCTGCACCGGTGCGGCGCCCTGGCAGGCGGTCGTAGGACTCAGTACCTTCATCCTATATCCAGCTGGAATTCCGGCGTTATAGGCTGGCCGCTCGATCGCGTTCGCGCGTCGATGCAGTCCTCGTCCATGGCGCAAAGGAGAACGACGATGGCCCAGCAACAGAAGATGCCGACCAAGGAAATGCCGGCCAAGACCAGGAACGGAAAGCAGGCGCCGGCGGCCAAGGGGCGCTTCTACTGCGCGCTCCGCCAGACGCCGCCCCGGGTTCTGCCGCCCGGCGTCGTCACCGAGCGGGCGCAGCTCATCAACATGCTGAGCAACAAGTGGGTGAACGGCACGGTGCTGCGCTACTTCTTTTTCGACCGCGAGGACAAGGACGGCGAAAACGTCATCTTCACGGACGGCAAGAAGCAGTGGCAGACCTGGGTCGGCGCCGAAGCTCAGAAGGACGTCGTGAGGCGAGGGTTTCAGAAGTGGGCGGATCTCGGCATCGGCGTGAAATTCGAGGAGGTCAAAGAGCGGCAGGAAGCCGAAGTGCGCATCGGCTTCATGGACGGCGACGGCGCATGGTCGTGGCTGGGACGCGAGATCCTCCAGCACGGGCTCAACGAGCGGACGATGAACTTCGGCTGGGATCTCACCGGGCCCGGCGAGATCGACACCGCGATACACGAGATCGGGCATACGCTCGGCTTTCCGCACGAGCACCAGAATCCCAAGGCGGGCATCGAATGGGACGAGGAGGCGGTCTATGCCGCGCTGGCGGCGCCTCCGAACAGCTGGAGCCGCGAAACGACGTTCTGGAACATCATCCGCAAGCTGCCGACGAACGAGGTGCAGGGGACCACCTGGGATCCCAATTCGATCATGCACTATCCCTTCGAAAAAGGATTGATCAAGAAGCCGGATGAGTACGCGAACAAGGGCCTGCACCCGAAGGGCGGTCTTTCGGAGCGGGACATCACATGGGCGAAAACGCTTTACCCGCCGCTCGGACCGAAGGCTGACGACGAGCTCAAACCGGCGCAGTCGGTGTTGCTCAACATCGCCGCAGGCGAGCAGCGCAACTTCACCGTCATGCCGAAAGAAACGCGCAATTATCAGTTCAAGACGTTCGGCGATTCCGACTCGGTGGTGGTGTTGTTCGAGGAGGACAAGGGCAAGCTGCGCTACCGCGGGGGGGACGACGACAGCGGCGAGGGGAGGAACGCGTACTTCAAGGTAAGGCTCACCAGAGGACGCAAGTACGTGCTGCGCGTCCGCCTGTATTACGCCGACCGCCCGGGCGAAACGTCGGTCATGATGTGGTGAGCGCGCCGACCGGCGCGACGCAGCGGCCGCGCCGGTCTAGCGCGTAACTAGGCGGCCTGCGGGTTTGCGGCGCTCGCCTGCGGTGCGGCGCCGCTGCCCAGCATCCCGTGCTTGGTCAGTATGCGGATGCACTCGTTGTCGAGAAGCACTCTCTCGCCGACGCAATATCCGAGATCCCGGTAGGCCTCGAACTGCGACTCGTCGAAGAACTGGTCGGCCGTCGTCTGGTCGGGGAAGTCGGAATTCGCCGCCTTGTAGCCGAGCGTCTCCCAGCTCAGTCCCTTGAACAAGGTCGTCGTGATGTAGATGATGTCGCCGGTCGAGCCGTCGGAATAACGGATCGTCCCGGTCGTGTAGCCGCGTGTCGCGAGCTTCGTGTCCTTGGGGTAATCCGACGGCGCGCTCGGCATGAACGCCTCGAGCCCGCATCCCGTCGCGAACTCGATGCGGGCACCGAAGTCGGCCGATATCCTGGAAAGCAGCGTGACGAAATCGCCGAAAGCGAATTGCGGGTCGGCGGTCCCGTCGCACGCGACGATCAGCTTCACGCGCCGTCTGACGAGCTCGTACACGCCCAGGTTCTCGAAGTGTCCTCCGTCGGAGAGCTGGATCAGCGATCCGTTCTCGTGCAGGCTGGACGTGAGCTCGCGCCACGTCGTTCTGAAATGGTTCCGCCGCTCCGCTTTCCTGTTCATCCGTTTCGGATGGCTCACCCAGTAGCCCAAACGCAAGTTGGCGAGCGACATGAGCAGTGCGACGGGCCGATTGCGGAACAGGCCGCCGCCCGCGTATGGATTCGCCGCGGCGCCGGAAATCGCCATCGCCGTGGCGAGCGTCATGTCTCCGCCCAGAAAATGTCTCGTGCTGCACCAGCCCGTTGCGTTGCTGCCGCAGAAAAGCGGCGAAAGAATGAAGTTGTCGCCGCCCCGCAGCCGCCACTTCGGCTCGCGCGAGCCGACGAGTATTAGATTGGCATTGATGAGGTGATACGGGCTGTTCGGCGCCGTGTGATGATGGTTGAACGCATACAGCTTTTCTGTGTCCGCTTCGCGCGCATAGTGTTTGGAGCGGTTCGGCTGCGAGTCGGGCAGGAACGCTTCCATGAGGCGATCGCGGTAGAAGCGGTGCACCGAGATCAGGTTGACGTTGACCCAGTGTCCGGTGACGAGGGCGAGAATTACCGCGGCGACCGAGCTCCACCATGCCGGGAGCGCCCAACAGTTGCCGGCAAGCCATGGAAAGCCGCGCTGTACCGCGAAGCAGTCGTTGCGCGTGATGACCTCGTGCAGGCTGTAGGCCCACGCATACGCGATCATCAGTATGCCGTAAAGAATGAGCACGGCAGCGAGCGGGATGCCGACCGCGCTCAGGAGCGAGCCGGAGCTCGCGCCGCCTCCGCCCCGAGAGCGGACGAACGTCCCCGCCGCCGAGATCAGGCCGGCGACGACGGAAAGCGTTCCGGCGGAAAGCCATGTTTGCTTTTCGTCATGGAGCACGGGGAGAAACGCGATGGCAACGAACGCCACGAACGCCCACAGGAAGTAGCGCATGCCGGATTCGAACCAGCGCCGTCCGGTGTAGCGCCATGGATCCTCGATGCCTGTGCAGGCCGTGACGAGGGAATAGACGATCGAGCACAGAAGAAAGAACGCCGCGCAGCACGCCGCAACCAAGGCCGCCCATGCAAAGCCGTTGGACGGCAGCTTCGGGAAGAGCGCGACGAACGAAACGAGCTCGTCCGGCATCGACCAGAACATCAACGCGAGCAGCACGCACGCCATGACCGGCAGCCACACGAGGAGGTTGAGCGCCATGCCGCGCAGCACCACGGCGATCCCGGATGCCAGGTCTATGCCGTTGCCCGGGGTGAGATACTTGCCGTGCTGCCGCAGGTAGATCAGCCGGTCATCCTGCTTGGGCGTGGACTGCCGGTTCATCTGCTGCCGCGGCGGATCGATCGGATAAGGAAAATCTGCGGCCTGCATGCCGGCGGCTGCTTGGCCGGACTGCTGCCTGCAATGCCACGTGAGAGATGCGCCGAGATAGCCGCCGCCGGAGACCGTGGACAGGTAGTCGAAGCCGCGCATGACGTTGGCGCGCGCGAGCGCTTCGGTGACGCCGAGCGCAAAAACCGCAGAGCGTATGCCGCCTCCCGAAATGGCGAGCCCGGTGAGCGTGTCCTCAACGCGGTCGGACGGACGGGCCCCGGCTGCCTGACGCCAACGAACGATGTATTCCTTCTCGTGCGGCCACAGGCCCCCGGATAGCTCGTCGATCTTCCCGCGTCGATTGGCCGACACGAGCTTTGCATTGCTGATCGGGTCGATGTAGATACATTGCTCTTCCAACTTTTCCTTGGAGCTCGAGCTCATCTTTTTCTCCTCCATGAGCAGCGATCAATGCATAAGCGCGAACGAGGCCGACATCCAGCGACGACCGTACGAGCTTACGGCAGCCGGGGCACGCGACGGTGAGACGATGCGATCAGTCCACCTTGGCGCCCGACTTCCTCACGATGTCGCCCCACTTCACCTGCTCCTTCTTCACGAACGCAGCGAACTCTTCCGGCGTTTTGGTGGCGCAGATCTGCCCTGTCGCATTCAGCTTCGGCTCGAGCTTGGCGCATGCGCGCGCGATGCCGGCGTTAAGACGCGTCACGATCGCCTTCGGCAGGCCTTTCGGACCGATCATCGCGGTCCAGGTCGTGATGTCGTAGCCGGGCACACCGGCCTCTGCGAGCGTCGGCAGCTCCGGAAACGCGATGGAGCGCACGCTTGCGGTGACCGCCAGCGCGCGAACGCGGCCGGCTAGCACGTGCGGGCCGATCGACGGCTGGTTGTCGAAGATGAGATCGACCTGGCCGCCGATCAGCTCGGTGATGGCCTGCTGCACGGCTTTGTAAGGCACGTGCACCATGCGCGTGCCGGTGAGCTGCTTGAAAAGCTCGCCGCTCAAATGCAGCGTGGTGCCATTGCCCGAGGAGGCGAACGAGAGCTTGTCGGGATTGTTGCGCGCATACGCGACGAGCTCGGCCAGCGACTTCGCCGGAAGTTAGGGCCGCACCGCGAGGATGTTCTGCCCCGAGGTGAACTGGCCGATAGGCTCGATGTCGCGCTCGACGCCGTACGGCAGTTTGGGCACGAGGCTCGGATTGATGGCGAGGTACGTCATGTTGCCGTAGCCCAGCGTGTAGCCGTCGGGCCGCGCGTGCACCAGGAGCTCCATGCCGATCAGGCCCGCCGAGCTGGGGCGGTTGTCGATCACGAACTGCTGCTTCAGCTCCGATGAGAGCTCGGTGGTGAGGAGTCGCGCGGAAATGTCTGCGCCGCCGCTGGCCGCCGAGGGCACGATGTAGCGGATGGGCCGTTCGGGATACTCGGCAGCCGTGGCTCCCGCATTGAGCACGGCAGCCAGCAGGATCGATGCCACACCGCAAGCTCGCTTCATCGTTGTGCTCCGCGCTCGGTCTGCACTCATTCTGCCACGTGGCCTCTGCGCTATGCCGAACGCCCGAACGCCCGCAGCAGCTCCTGATCGTAGGCGAGCAGCTTCGCCACACTCGGCCGTGCCTTCACGCGCTCGAAATGGGCGAGACAGTGCGTGTAGCGCGACACGTCGACGTCGAAGGTCATTGCCCGCCGCAGCGCCCAGAAGAAGTACGCGTCCGGCGCGGTGAAGTGACCGAAGAACCAGGTGCGGCCCGCGAGAAGCTCGTCGGCAAGCGCGAGATCTTCGTGCAGCGGCTTGAGCGCCATGCGCCTCACCGCGCCCGTGGAGTCGGGCAGGTCACAGAACTGCTGCGGCCGCGCGAGCGGCACCAGATGGGGGTGGATGCCGGACGACACCCAGCCCATGAGCGAGATCGCCTCGATCTCCTGCTTCGGGTCCGCGGGCAGCAGACGCGCCTGCGGAAACTGGCGGGCGATCCAGATCTGTATCGCGATGTTCTCGGTGAGCGGCTCGCCGTCGATCACGAGGACCGGCACCTTGTGCTTGGGATTGAGCTCGAGGAATTCCGGCGTGCGCGTGCCGCCCGTGCGCGAATCGACGGGCTGAACCTCGAAATCCGCGCCCGCTTCGGTGAGCAGGACGTAAGGCACCAGCGCGCAGGTGAGCGGTCCGTAGAAAAGCGTGAGCTTCATCGGCTTCGATTCCGGCGTCGTTGCGGAGAAGGCCGAGTGTAACCGCGCCGGCGCGAGCAGCACAGCGCTGCCTGTCGCGCGACGGTCGGCATGCCGTCACTCGGGTTGTATGCCGGCGGCGCGGATGATGCGGCCCCACTTGTCCGCCTCGGACGCCTGGAAGGCCGCGAGCTCTTCCGGTGTGCTGGTGAACGGCTCCAGGCCGGTCTTGCCGAAGAATGACTTGACCGAGTCGGTGGCGACGGCCTTGACGAGCAGGTCGCTCAGGCGCTTCACGACGGGCGCCGGCGCCCTCGCGGGCAAATACGCCGCGAACCAGTAGCTCATTTCGTAGCCGCGCACGCCGGCCTCGCTCATCGTCGGCAGATCGGGCGCCTGAGGCAGGCGACGTGCGCTCGTCACCGCAAGCCCGGTGAGCTTGCCGCCGTGCACGTGCGGCAAGCCGGTCGGCATGTCGACGATCATCATGTCGATCTGTCCGCCGATGAGATCCGTGATCGCGAGCGGATTGCTCTTGTAGGGGACGTGCACCAGCCGCGTGCCGGTCATCTGCTGGTACATCTCCACCGCAACGCGGGCCGACGAGCTGCCTTCGCCGAACGTGAGCTGCCCGGGCGTTTTTTTCGCGAGCGCCGTGAACTCGGCGACGGTCTTCGCCGGAACGCGGCGATTCACCACCATCACCTGATAGCCCTTCGCGAGGGCGGCCGCCGGCGCGAAATCCTTCACCGGATCGTAAGGCAGGTGCTTAAACAGATGCTGATTCGCGGCGTGTGTCGTGTTGGTCGTGACGAACGCCGTATAGCCGTCGGGCGGCGCTTTCGCGACGGCCTGCGCGCCGATGAAGCCGTTGGCGCCCGGCCGGTTGTCGATCACCACGCGCTGTCCGGCATCGCGCGCGACCTCCTGGCCGACGATGCGCGCAAGCCCGTCGGTCGCGCTGCCGGCGGCGAACGGAACGATGAACACGACGGGTTTTTCGGGATACGGCTGAGCCGGCGCGGGCCACGAGGTCATGGCACCGGCCCCGATCAACGCACAGGCGAACAACAGGCGCTTCGTCATGGTGCCTCCTCCCTGACTGTCGTGTCGCGGTCGCGGGCTCGCTCCGCATTGCGCCGACGCAGTATAGCGCCCCAGCGTCGCCGCCGGATTTTCGAGCCGCGCGCGGTCGCGGGCGTCGAGAACGGCACCGTCACACCGGCCGCGGCTGCAAACGGCGATCACGCGATGGAAGGCCGCTATAGAGGAAGCGCGGAATACCGCCGGCCGCCCGCAAGGCGAACGGCTCTCACGCCTTTATCGTCGTTCAGGAAGGCAACGAGGTCGTGTGCGAGACCGTCGGCGACTCAGCGGTCGGTCGCACGACGATTGTCTCGGGCTCGTGGCGTGGTGTAACGTGTGCGCAACAACAACGAGAAGCGGACCGTGCGATCGGCTTTGTACCTGCTGGCCTCGGTTTCGACCGTGGCCGCTGCCCAATCCCCTGCGATTCCCGACGACCCGCGTGTGGAAGCGCTGGCGCGCAGCCGCGGGTGCTATCTCTGCCATACCAGCCTGTCGGTCCGGCAGGAGGTGAGCGGCCGCCTGCCGCGCGCGCCGGCGTGGCAGAGCATCGCTCAGGAATATCGCGGACGGCCGGACGCCGAGGAGCGGCTCGCACGCACGGTGCTCTCCGGAATGGGACACCGTCTGGAAGATCAGCACTGGCGAGGAAGAGTCGCGCTGGCCGACATGCCGCCCAACGATTATCAGTTGAGCGCCACGGAGGCGCGCGACCTCGTGCGGTGGGTGTTGCGCTTCTAGATTTTTTGCACGGCGCTGCCCGGCCCGTCAATGCAGCGTCGCAGCGCCTCGCTCGTCGAGGACCTGCGCGAGCTCTTTCGTATCGACCGGCTTGACGAGATGCACATCGAATCCCGCCTCGCGTGAGCGCTGACGGTCCGCGTCCTGGCCCCAACCGGTCAACGCGACGATGCGACAGCGCTCGTTGCGCGCGCGCAGCCGGCGCGCCACCTCGTAGCCGTCGAGTCCCGGCATGCCGATATCCAGCAGAATGAAATCCGGATGGAACTCGGACACGGCATGCAGGGCCTGCAGTCCATCATGCACGACGCACGTCTCGTGTCCGAGCGATTCCAGCAACGAGCCCAGCGACACCGCCGCGTCGACGTTGTCATCGACGACGAGCACGCGGCGGCGTGCGACGCGCGAGACGTCCGCCCGGTCGGGCTGCCGATGCAGTTCGGCCCGCGCGGTTTCAGCCAGCGGTAGCGTGAGCGTGAATTCCGCGCCTTTGTCTTCCCCTTCGCTGCTCGCGGTGAGCGAGCCGCCGTGCAACTCGGCGATGCGGCGCGCGAGCGCGAGGCCGACGCCCAATCCGCCTCCGATACGCTGCAGCGGCGGGCGTCCCTGCACGAACATGTCGAAGATGCTGTCGAGCATGGCCGGCGCGATGCCGCATCCGGTGTCCCGAACGGTGAGCACCGCTTTACCGTCCTGTCGACGTGCCGTGACGCGGACGCTGCCGCCGGAGGGCGTGTAGCGCACGGCGTTGCCGAGTATGTTGGCAAGAAGTTGGGCGAGGCGGTGCTCGTCTGCGTGGGCCGGGAGCCGGTGTTCCGGGAGATCGACGTGCACCTTGAGCTTGGCGATCTCGAAGGCGGGCATGGCGGCTTCGACAGCGCTGCGCACGACGTCTCCGAGATCGACCATCCAGAGGTTCATCGGCAGCTTGCCGCGAGTGATTTTCGAAATGTCGAGCATGTCGTCGACGATGCGCGCCAAGTGCGCGCTTTGGCGGTCGATGGTCTCCCGCATGGCGGCTTGCACCGGATCGTCCGGCGCGGAATTCTTCATCACCTCCACGGCGCTGCGGATCGGCGCGAGCGGATTCCTCATTTCGTGGGCCAGCACGGCGATGAATTCGTTGACGTTCTGCGCAGCCTTCTCGAGGTCCTGGATATGGCGGCGCTCGCTCAGATCCTGGGTGAGCTTCGCATAGCCACGCAGCGTGCCCTCGCTGTCGTACAGCGCGGACACGACCGTTCTTGCCCAGAAGCGCGAGCCGTCCTTCTTGATGCGCCAGCCTTCTTCCTCCGCCCGCCCGGTGCGCCGCGCGAGCGCGAGGTCTTCCCAGGGCTTGGCGGCCTCGATGTCGTCGGGGGTGTAAAACCGCGAGTAGTGCTTCCCCCTTGATGCGCTGGGCGCCCTGGTTCCAGCTCGTGACGAAGCCATCCAGGTCGAGCATGAAGATGGCGTAGTCCTGCACGCCTTCGACGAGCAGACGGAAGCGCTCCTCGCTCTGGCGCAACGCCTCCTCATGCTGCTTGCGCTCGGTGAGGTCGCGGGTGAACTTCGAAAATCCGAGCAGCTTGCCGCCGTCGTCGCGCAGCGCGGTGATCACCACGTTCGCCCAGAAGCGGGAGCCGTCCTTGCGTACGCGCCAGCCCTCGTCTTCGAAGCGCCCCTCGGTCGTCGCCACGCGCAGCTCGTGATCCGGCCAGCCGCGGTCGACCGCGTCGCGCGTATAGAACGTCGAGAAGTGCCGGCCGATGATGTCCTCGGCGCTAAAGCCCTTGAGACGTTGAGCGCCGAGATTCCACGTGACCACGTGCCCTTTGAGGTCGAGCACGAAGACGGCGTAGTCCTTCGTCTGTTCGACAATGAGTCGGTAGAGCCGGTCGTCTACGGTTGGCTTGATTGGCATCGCTTCCTTGGAACACCGCGCACGCGGCGACGATTTCGCCGAGCGCACCGGGGAGCCGTGCGGCACGCGGCCTCGAGCCCGCCTGTGCAGGTTTATTGGCCCGCGCCGCGCCGGCGCACAGCATCCTGCACTAACCCTCGTAGGGGAGGGACCGCCGGCATGGCCGGTGTCGACAACCGCGGCTACGACCACTCCACGCCGGTGAATGTAACAACGACACATCCGGCGGTGTCCCGAGCAAGGGCGTGCCCGGTGCAGCAAAAAGGGTGCCACTCGTCTTCCCGGGCTCGCGCGGGCGCGCTGGCCGGTACACCGGTTGCCCTTCCTTCAGGGTAGACACGTTCTGGAGGTTCTCCATGGAAACGATAGAGAAAACGTTCGAAATCGATGCGCCGGTGCGCGTGGCATACAACCAATGGACGCAATTCGAGGACTTTCCGCGCTTCATGGCAGGCGTAAAGGAAGTGAAGCAACTCGACAATGTGCACCTGCACTGGCGGGTGGAAGTCGGCGGGAAGGACAAGGAGTGGAACGCGCAGATCACCGAGCAGGTGCCCGACCAGGTGATTGCGTGGCGCAGCCTCTCCGGAACGCCCAACTCGGGCCGCGTGCGCTTCGCGAAGCTGGGCGAGGACCGAACTCAGATCTTACTGACGCTCAATTACGAGCCCGAGGGTTTCGTCGAGAAGGCAGGCGACCTGTTCGGCGTGCTGTCGCGCAAAGTGGATAAAGCGGTCGACGATTTCAGGGATTTGATCGAAGAGCGCAGGCGCGAAACCGGCGGGTGGCGCGGCGAGGTTCACGGCGGCCGCACCGCCGAGACCGGATCGGAATCGACCCTTGCCTCCGGCAAGCTCGTGGGCAGCAGCAGGTCGTCGACCGCAGGG